>Ga0315284_10010278_pt1 | contig 13336 bp, 10 predicted proteins | sample YL17G09_16_MG_FD_203696 | JGI IMG/M metagenome (GOLD analysis project Ga0315284, IMG submission 203696) | Sediment microbial communities from Yellowstone Lake, YNP, Wyoming, USA - YL17G09_16 | ecosystem: Environmental > Aquatic > Freshwater > Lake > Sediment | place: USA: Wyoming | collected...
GGGTGGGTGGCGGGGGGAGATGATGAGGCCGGGGCCGCCGCGGCGGGGGCGGCTGAGGACGAAGTTCTGTGGAGGGCGCCGAATAAAAATGAAAGGGGGGTGGGTGCGTTTTTTTGCCTGAAGGGGTCGAGGTCGAGAGGAGCGCGCGCTCGCTGACGCCGCTTGTTTTTTTTTTTGCCCTCGCCCCGGATTTTTTGAGGGCTAGCACGCGCCACGCCACGCGCTTCATCGAGCCATACACGAGCCATGCCGCGGAGTCACGCGCACGCCCTGGGCACACCCGGGGTGCCAGGCGCCTGCCGGGTCACTTTCGAGACGGGCTCAAAACAAAAAACCATGCATGCCGCGCTGTTCGACGCGCCCCTCCGCTCTCACCTCTCTCTCCGCCGCACCTGCCCATAAACGATATCCTGGCTCAGAGCGGACCGATCCAGCCACACCCCACCCGCCGGGAGGTGGAGCGGGAAGGCGGGCTGCTCCTGGTCGATGGGAAAGGAGGTACTCGACCGGCGCCGGCCGGGCGCGGCCGCCGCGGCGGACGCCGTGACGGGGCGCCGGATAGGGACAGCAGCAGCCTTGGGTGACGACGCGAGGGCGTTCATGCGGGGCGTGTGTGTGTGGCAGAGCGGGGCCGGTCGCGGAGGTCGAAAAAGAAAATGAGGAGGAGTAGAAACCTCGGCCGCGTGCCCCTACTTTTTTTTTTTTGCTTCGCACACCTCTTGTGCACTCGCGCGCGCAGTGCCGCGCAGGCCTGCCCATCCAGGAGGCTCACGCGCACGTTCCCCAAATAGGCACCCTGCTGCGCATGCGCGCCGCCGCCAGCGCCATCCAGCGGCGCGTTGCAGCGAGCAGAAGCACCTGCACCGGCGCGCCGCCTCCTCTGCTGCCCCTCTCCCCCCTGCCCCGCGCCACCCCAGGCCCCTGCCGCCCGGCCAGCCAGGGCGGGGCCTGGATGCGGATGGCACACCTCAACAGTCAGCCCGCCGCCCGCCGCCCAGGCAGCCCGCCGGCGGCCGACAGCCAAATGACGAATGCAGACGGGGGCCCCGGCGCCACCAACCTGCCCGGCCGCCTGGGCCCCGCCATCGCGGCCATCCACGCCTCCCCTCACCAGGCCGTCCTGTACACGACGGGCGGCGGCGCGCCCGCCATCGCCTGGCTGCTCGGCACGCCAGGCGCGTCCGCCACCGTCCTGGAGGCCCGGGTGCCGTACGGCGGGGACAGGGCGCTGGCGGCGGCGTTGGGGGCGGGGGGGGGCCCTCCGACGGCCACCCCCTCCTCCTCCTCCTCGCTCCCGTTCTCCTCGGCCGCGTCCCGGGAGGCCGCGACCGCCTTGGCCGTCGCGGCCTACCGCCAGGCCGCCCAGCTGGCCGAGTTCGGGACGCCCATCGTGGGGGTCGGCGGCGCGGGCGCGCTGGCGACGGGCCGGGCGCGGAAGGGAGGCGACCGGTTTTGGGTGGCGACGCACGACGGGCTGACGACGACGTCGTCCGGCCTCGCCTTTGCCAGGGGGGCGGGCGTCACACCCGCCCGGCGCGCCCAGGATGAGGCGGCGTCGGCCCTGCTGGTGGATGCCTTGGCCCGGGCGTGCGGGGTGGGCGGAGGGGAGGGCGGCGGCGGGGAGGGGGGAGGGTGGGAGGGTGCGGCGGCGGCCGCCGCCCTCCCCCGGGAGACGGCCACCCTTCCCGACCCGCTCGCGGCCTTGCTCTCCGGCGCCGTCCGCACCGTCGAGCTCAGCCTGACGCGCGCTGGGGGCGTCCTGACGGTCGTGGACGCCCCCCGGGCGGGGCGGGCCTACCTCCCCGGCTCCTTCAACCCCTGGCACGGCGGGCACGGCGGGGCGCTGGCCGCAGGGGCGGCCGCGGTCGCCGCCGCCGGTGCTGCTGCTGCCTCCCCTGCCCCTCCTCCCGCCCCGCCCGCCCCCCCGCCCGCCGTCGCCGCCCAGCCCCTCGCCTACGAGCTGGCCGTCGTGAACGCAGACAAGGGAATGCTAAGTTTGGACGTGCTGCGAGGCCGGGTGGCCCAATTCCGGGGCGGCGGGGCGGCGGCGGCGGGAGCGGGAGCGGCGGCGGCGGCGGGCGAGGCGGGGGCGGCCGCCCGCCCGCCCCCGCCCCTCCTCCTCACCCGGGAGCCGCTCTTTGCCGGGAAGGCCCGCCTCCTCGCGCCCCCGCCCTCCACCAAGACCACCTGGGTGGTCGGCTGGGACACGGCGGCCCGCCTGGTGGACCCAAAGTACTATGGCGGCTCCGAGGCGGGCGTGGCGGCCGCGCTGGCCGACCTGAGCGCGCGCGGGTGCGTGGTCGCCGTCGTCGGGCGGCGTGTTGGTCCCGCCGGCGGCGGCGCCTTCCGTGTGTGGGACCCGACCGCCGACGTCCCGCCCTCCCTGGCAGCCCTCATCCCTCCCGGCCTGTTTGTGACGGTGCCGGAGGAGGCCTTCAGGGCCGACGTGTCGTCGACGGAGTTGCGGGAGCAGAGGGCCGGCGGTGGTGGTGGTGGGGCGTGAAAAAGCAAAGGACTCAAATCCATCGACTGGCTCTCTCCTACCTTCGCGCGCTCTTCTCTCTCTCAAAACAACAAGTATCTAACACAAAACGCGCCTGCACACCCCCATACTCGCACCCTCTCTCCTACCGTGCATCGACAGGGGAGAGCTGCGGGTGAGGGGGGCGCGGCGGCAACAGTCACATCACACCACACACCATGTTCACGTGTCATGCATTTCACGCACCCCCTCACCCACCGCACGCCGCCCCACGCCCGTGGTGGTAGTGGGCATACTCCGCCGCCGCGCCCCGGCCGTACGCGACCAGGGCGCCTAGGACGGCCAGGTGCATGAGGTTGTGCGAGTTGAAGGCGAAGTCGACGAGATGCGGGGTGACGGCGGCGGCCCCGACGACCCCGCCACCCCGCCCACCCCCGCTCCGGCCGCCTCCTTCTTTGGCCCTCGCCGCCGCCCGGGCTCGGCGGGGGCCGTCCAGCCACCGCTCCGGCCAGCGCGCAACGTTGATGAGGGCGCCCGCAACCGAAAGGGCCTCCATGGCCACGTAGTGGGGCAGGGCGGCGCGGGCGCCCGCGCCCAGCAGCGCGCGCGCGCCCAGGCTCGCAAACCGCACGCCCGCCAGGCCCGCCATGGGCGCCGCCCGGGCGGCCGGGCTGGTGGCCCGCAACGACGCGACGACCGCCGCGGCGGCGCCACCATAGTACGACGACAGGAAGAGACCGCGCACGGTGGGGTGGCAGGCGAACCCCCACCAGAGCAGGGGCGCCATGCCCGCCACAAACAGCAAAAACACGCCCGCCAGGTCGAGGGCCAGCCACGTGCCGTAGCGCGCGTGCGCGGGCATGAGAGTGTGGTAGGCGACGGAGCCGGCCAGGCAGAGGGCGGCCGGGCCGGCCGTGAGGAGCCAGGCGAGGGGCGCGCGCGGCCAGGGCTGGGCGGCCTCGAGGCCACAGGCCAGGGCGAGGGCGCCGCCGAGCAGCGGCCCCAGGTGCGTCCACACATTGACGCTCTCATTGTGGAAGCTGGCCCAGGAGCACAGGCAGACCCAGGGGTGGGCGCCAGCCGGGCGGAAGCCGTGCGCGATGAAGGGGTTGAAGCGCAGGGCCGGGGGCATGGACGCCAGCGGGTGGTGGGCCGGGTCGGGTGCCAACTCCCAAAAGGGGGAGGCCGGGTGGAGGGCGGCGAGCAGAGACGGCGGGTTGGAGCGGCGGCGGCGGGGGGTGGCGGCGACCGACGCCGGCGGCGGAGAGGGCGCCGCCCGCACCTCCTCGCCAGTCTTACGCCCGGCCTCCTCGGGGAAGGGCATGTTGCTGAGAAGAGACAGGAAGGACGAGGAGGCACCCCGGCGCTGGGCGGTGCCGGCCAATTCCGACAATGTTTTTTTTTTTTTTTTTTTCAACCTTGGACCCCTTTTCGTATTAAAAAAAAAACTCGTCCGCCCGCCCGACGCCCTCTCCACGCATCCTCTATTTCACACCATCCCCTTGCGCACCAGCTCCTCCAGCCCCCCGTGCAACCGCCCCGCCGCCTCCACGCACGCCGCCGGCGCCAAATTGCCAAAGGCCGCCCGGATGTGCCCGGGGCTCCCGCAGGCGGACCCCGGGATCGTGCACACGCCGTGGCGCTTGACCAGCCACCGCACGACCGCCTCATCGTCTGCGGGGCGGCCGCCGCCGCGGGGTGGCAGGGCGGCCCAGTGATAGATCGCCCCGCCGCCCCTCCCCACGCTCCCCCCCGCCCCTACCACCGGTTCCAGCGCCCCCCGCACCGCCGCCCGGTTCCCGACCAGGCCCGCCACTTTGCCCGCCACCCAGCCCGGCCCGCCCTCCACGCCGGTCGCCCCCGGCTCCAGGGCCGCCGCCGCAACGACCTGGGACAGGGCCGGCGGGCAGATGGGGATGGTGTCCTGCACTTTGGCCAGCTGCCCCCCCAGGCCGCAATCCTTTGAAAAGGCCAGGTAACCCACGCGCCACCCCATCATGCCGTACGCCTTGCTCATGGAGAAGAGGTGGAGGACGTGCGGGGAGGCGAGGGCCGGGTGGGCGGCGGCGGAGGGCGGGGGCGGCGGCGCCGACCCGTCGTCATGGAATAGGAAGTCTTCGTACGTCGAGTCGAGCACCAGCCAGGCGCCCGCCCTGCCGCACGCCTCCGCGGCGCGGGCCAAGGACGCGGGAGGCACGACGCAGCCGGTGGGGTTGGAGGGCGAGACGATCACGACCATGCGGGGCGGGTCCACGCCGGCCAGCTCGCGTTCCAGCCAGTCCAGGTCGGGCGCCCAGGTGACGGGGTCGCACGGGCCGACCGCTATCCTGTCAGCAGACCCCGTCATCTGGAGCGCCATCACGGCATTGAAGTAGTACGGCGCGAAGACGGCCGCCCTGTCCCCGGCGTCCAGGGTCGCGAGGACGAGGTTGACAAAGCCCTGGTTGGCGCCCGCGGTCACCATCACGTCATGGTTGCCCAGCCCGTTGACGCGCTGGACCTTGGCTTGCAGGACGGCGACGAGGGAGGGGAGCCCGACCGCCGGGCCATACCCGCACACGGAGGCGGGGTCGGACGCCAGGGCGGCCGCGGCCGCGGCCAGGGCAGACGGCGGCGGGCTCCAGTGAACAACGCCCTGGGCCAGCGACAGGATGTCGCTCCGCCCGCTGTCCGCGATCATGGCTTTCGTGGCGATGATGAGCGGGTCATCCGTGGCGAGGACCCGGGAGGAGGTGTGGTAGAGGGGCAGGGCGGATGGCGGAGGCACACTGGCGCCCCTCCCCTCCAGGGTCGGGGCAGGGCGTCGGGGCATGGGTTGAGCGGCGTGCCTGCTCTTCGCCCCGCCGCCAATTGCCGGCCGCCCGGGGCCTGACGTCGTCGTCGCGCGCATGGTTGAGCGTGTGCCCTGCTCTCTTCTTGCCTCGCCTCACACACACGTTAATTGCGAGTGCGGGCGACTGACAAAGACGCGCGCCAGGAGAGAAAGCGCCCGCCGAGGCGAATGAAAAAAATGATCATCCATCCAACAACAACCATTCAACAACTCTTCTCATTCCAAGCACTCCATCCCCGTTTCTCAGGCCGGGGCCGGGGACCGCCTCCTCCACACCTAGCGCAGGGAGGGTCACGCTTCTCCTGTCTATGGGACAGACGCGCTGACACTCTCGGTCCCTTTTGACGTTTCGACCCCCACTTGTCATCCACAAAATTCCATTCCCTCCCTCTCTTTGCGCACCTCTCACCGGAATGCCAGCCCCGGCCGCACGCCCAGTACCTCCCGGCACAGCTCGTACGTGCAGAAGCCAATGGCCACGCCGGGCGCGACCTTGTAATACTCGGGCATGAGGCCGGAGTAAAAGCCGCGCAGGCCGCGGGCGGACCAGACGGAGCGGGCGACAGACGCGTAGGTCGGCGCCCCCGGGGCGGTGGCCGGCACGCCCGCGCCCTCCACCTGCATGCGCCGCCGCACGAGGTCCAGCGGGAAGGTGGCGGTGGAGGAGGCCAGGCCGGCGGCGGCGCCGCAGACGAGGGACATGGCGATCTGTGGGAGTGGAGAGGGAGAGAGAGAAGGGAGAAAATGAGAGGAGGGCGCCTGCATGCGCGGCGCGCGCAGCGCGCGGCGCGCGGCTGGAAACGCACACACTCACACACTCTCTCCATTTCTCACCGTTGGCTGTTCGCCCGCCGGCCGCCCGTCCATCCAGGCCGCCCGCAGGCGGCCGTACACGGAGTAATTGATGGCCAGGGCGGGCGTGACCTGGACCAGGGTGGCGCCCAAGCCTCGGTACAGGCCGCGGGCGCCCTCGGCCGCGACAATGCCGCGCAGCGTGCCCGCGATCCCGGGCGTGCTGCCCAAGCCGCCCGCGCCCGTCGCCATCTGGGCCGCCAGCCGGGTGCGCACCAAGTCCAGCGGGTACGCCAGCGCGCACGCGGCCAGCCCCGCCCCGCCGCCGCAGGCCAGGCGGCGGATGGTGTCGGACGGGCGGCCACCGTGCCCGGTCGCCCCGCTCCCGCCCGCCCAGCCCCCGCCCCACCCCTTCTCGATCCAGGCGGCCGTCAGCTTCTCGTACGCCCAGAAATTGACGGCCGAGTAGGGGAGGCGGTGGACTGTTGAGGGCATGCGTGAGGGTAAGAGGTGTGTGTGTGTGTGTGTGTGTGTGAGAGAGAGAGAGAGAGGAAAGAGACTCTGCGCGCGCGCGCGCCATCCCCCCCGGCCACACCCAGTGCCCCCCCTTCATTACGGCGCCGCCCTCTCCCTCTCTCTCGAGCGCACCAATCGTCACCCCGTTCCCTCGCCACAGGGCGGCCAGCCCGTCCCGGGCGACGACGGCTTTCATGGCCGCCCCCAGGCTCAGGCCCGCCAGGGGCGAGGCGGCCGCGGCGGCCGTGCCCTGGACTTGGTACAAAATGGTCAGCCGGGCGAGCGGGGCGGTCGCCGTCTTGGAGACTGCGCCCGCGATGCCGCCCGCGGCCAGGAGCTTGGCGGATTCCAGGCGGTCCGAGGCGGGGGTGGGAGGCGGGTCATCGTCGTCTGGGTCGCCGTCGTCTGGGTCGTCGTCGCCGTCGTCGTCGCCGTCGTCGCCGCCGCCGTCGCCGCCGCCGTCGCCGCCGTCGCTGTCTCGCAGCAGCTGGGCCTGGACGGCGCTGCCAGCGTCGCCGACGGCGGCCGATGCGGGGCCCCCACCCGCTGCCCGCCCCCAGCCCGCCCCCTCCGGCAGGCGGCCGCCTACGCCGCCTATGCCGGACGACAGGGGGCCTATCCACCGCCGCACAGCCGCAGGCAGCAGGCCGCCCGTCCCCGGGGACGGGTCGCGGAGGGGCGGGCCAAAAACGCCGGCGGTGCGGCCGGATGGCCCTGCCTCGGCGTGCGAGCCGTGCCGCCCGCCGTGCGCGTGGTGGTGGTGCCCGCTGTGCGGCGGCCGCTCCATCGCCCGCTCCAGGTGGTCCCCAAAATCATCGGCCGCCGCCGCGATCTCCGGGTCCTCCAGGTCGGCGGCCCACCGCATCTCAACGCGCCAAAAACCAAGAAAAGGAGAGCGAGGGCGGCTAGGAGAAAGTGAATGCCGCGCTTCGTGCGCCAACGCCCTCAAAAGCAGCCCCGCGCCACAGAGGCCCCAAACGCTCAGGCACGCACGGACTGTGTGTCTATGGGAATTCCTGCCAGGGCCGCGCGGGCGGAAGAGGTGGGTGGCGTGTGCTTTGGTTTCGTGACGAAGAGAGGAGAGAGGAAAAGGCCGCCCCCTCTCTCGGCCCCGAGAAATAGCGAGAGTCTAGCTAGCCTTGCACAGAGTCAACCCTCTGTATAACCGCCACACACAACCCCCCGTCTTTCTCTCTTCCCCCCGCGCTCACCACACCACACCGCACCATGCTCGCCTCCCCACCCCCTCACCGCACACACCACGCACACCTTGCGCACCACCACCACGGCGCCTCGTCCTCCTCAGACCTTGAAGCCGCGCTCGCGCTGGCCGACGCGTCAGCGGTTGGCCACGCGCGCGCCCTGGCTTCCGCCCGTTCCGCCGCGTCCGCTGCCCGGGCTGACGCGGCGGCCGCCCGGGAAGAGGTTGCCCGCGTCAGCGTTCGGGCAGCGGAAGCGGTGGCGGTGGCGGAGGAGGACGCGGCGGCGGCGCGGGAGGAGGCGGACGCGGCGCGGGCGGCGGTGGCCGCGTCTGCGGCCCGTGCGGCGTCCGCAACGCGCGCCGCGTCGGCCGCGGTTTCCTCCGCCACCGCCAAGGCAGCCGACGCTGCAATTGCTGCTGAAGTCCGGTGGCGGGCGGGCGCCGAAGTGGACGCGGGCGCCTGGGAGGAGGCCCTGGGGCGAGTGGTGGCTGAGGGCGCGGCCGCGGCCGCACGCGCGCAGGCGGCTGCCAGCGCGGTCGCCACCCGCGCGTCCCGCCGCCTGGCCCGGGCCCGCCGGGCCGCGTCCCGGGCAGCAGGCATCGCCCTCGCCGAGCGGGCGCGCCGGGTGGCGACGGAGGCGGCGCTCAAGGAGGCGGGCGCGCTGTTTAAAGGGGAGCTGACAAAACGGAGCGCGGCCGCCGCGGGGGTGGTCGGGGCGGTGGGCGCCGCTCGGGCGGCTGTCGCGGCGGTGTCGGCGGTGGGAGTGGTGGGCAAGGGCGTGGCTGCTGGGGTGCCTCCTCCTCCTCCTCCTCCTCCTGCCACCGTCGCCGCTCTGCCTGAGGAGGAGGACGGCGGCGGCGGCGGTGCGACGAGCGGTGCGACGGGCGAGACAGAAGAAGCAGGGCGCGTGTGCGAGTGCCCCTCCCCCCGCGCCTCGCCTTCCCGGCCTCCACCCCGCTGCCCCGCCGCCGTCGCCTGGTGGGCTGCCCCGAACCCGGCCACTGCGGCCGCGACGGCCGCCGCGGTCGGACTGTCCGCCCGGGCCCGGGCGGCCCGCCGGGCGGCGGCCCGGGCGGCGGCGGCCGCGGCGGCGTGCTTGGCGGAAGAGGGTGGTGGGGAGTGGGGGTGGTGAGGGCGCGCGCGGGCGCCTGTTTTTTTTTTTGCTTCTGTGTGGGTATGCGTGTCTCACAAGGCTTTGTTTGTGTGCGTGTGCGGTGGTGAATGAGAGGGAGAAGAGACAGAGGCATCGCGGGAAAGTAAAAAACAAATGACAAAGGAAAGGCTCCGGAAAGTAAATGACAACTGAAAAAGGCTCCATCCAGAACCATCCCCCACTTCCCATTCCCCATCACATCACACACACACACACACACACACACACACAAAATTACCCGACCAGGTAGGGGGAGCTCAGGACGGCGAAGCCCGCCGCCACGCCGCCCTCGTCCGCGCCCGCCGGCTTGGTGCGCACGAGGTGGCCCGCGGGAGCGTTCAGGAGGGGCGGGCCGCCGCCCACCCCACCCCGGCCGAGCCAGGCCCCGAAAATGCCGAGCTCTGAGATGCAGGGGACGGGCGCGGGCGGGGCGACCCCGCCCCGCACCAGCGTCGCGCCGTGCGGCGCTGGCTGGATGCGTTGCATGAGAATGAAGGCGCCCAAGCCGCCCGACCCGCCCGCGCCCAGGTCGGCGACCGCCGCGGCAGCCGCGGCCGCCAGCTGTGCGCCGTACGTGTTGTTGCCGCCGCCCTCGCGCTGGGGCTTGAGGACATACGCGCCCGGCCGGGCGGCCGCGTCTTGGAGGAGGGCCGCCAACGCGCTCTTCCCGTCGGGCGAGGCGTCCGTCACGTGGTCGCCCGGGTCCAGGGACCACAAGCCCGCGTAATGCGACCGCACCTGCGCGGCGGCGGGCGGGGCACAGCCCGCCCGCTCGAGGAAGGCCTCTGTCACGCCCGCACCCGCCAGCGCCTGCTGCACTTTCTTGCTGCCCGCCAGCTGCCAGGCGGCGGTCGGGCACACCGCCGCCGTGGACCGCTCCAGCAAGGCCCGCCCCGTCCAGGCGGCCTCGCTGGGGTAGTCTGCCGGGGAATAGCCGGACCGCAGGTAGGCGACGGCGACGGGGCGGCCGCCGAACGTGAGGCGGCGGGCGGGGCGGCCGGCCGCGGGCGCGGCCGGGTCCTCTGGCGGCCCGTCCCCCTCCGCGCCCTCCAGCCTCCCGGCCGCCGCCACCTCCTCCAGCGTCGCCCGCACGGTGACCAGGCCGTGCGACACCCATAGCTCCTCGGCCAGGGACGCCTGGTCGTAGGCGTTGCGCTCCCCGGGCTGCACGACAAAGAGCACGATGCCATCGGTCCCCACGCCCGCGGCCGCCGCCCCCGCCGCCAGGGCGGCCGCAATGGACGCCTTGGCGCTGTTTGGGGGCAGGCGGGCGCGGGCGTCGGCCGGCCAGCCCGCCCGGGCCGCGGCGTCGGCGTGGAGGGCCGAGGCGGCGCCGCCCAGGCAGCCAAAGGAGGAGGCGATCGTGTTGAGTTCGACCTGGAGGAGGAGGGCGCCCGCCGGGCCCAGGCCTGGGCCCCCTTTTTTTTTTTCGGTGCCGCCGCCACCATCCGCCAGCCCGCCGCCGCCGCCGCCTTGGCCGCCGTCCACCATGTAGTCCGAGCGGGTGATGGCGAGGGCCAGGTCATCGCCCGGCGTGCGGGCGGTGCCCCGGCGCAGGGCCAGGAGGCGGGCGGTGAAGGCGTCGCCCGCGGCCGCCGCCGGGCCGAGCGTGGCTTCCATCCAGGCCGGGTCGGCCGCGACGGCCGCGGCCAGCGCGTTGAAGTGTGTCGCCGCCGCCACCGCGGACAGGAAGGCCGCCCGCGGCACCGGCGCCGGCTCCACGGCCAGCGGGGCGTGGATGAGGGCGGCGGGCGGGGCGCCGGGGACGCCGCCCAGGCCGACGACCATGCCGTGGAGGGACGCAAACGTGACCGCGTCGGCGGGGGCAGACGGGCCGAGGGGCGGGGCGGCCGAGGCGGTCGATTGCGGGGGCGGAGGAGCAGCCCGCGCCGCCCGGCCCTGTGCTCGCCCGCCCGGTGCAGAGCGTGCCTGGCCCATGGTGCGCGTTGTCGTCGTTGTCGTCGTCCGGGGCCGGCTTGGGAGGGCGGGCACGCCCATCCTCGGGCGAGAGGAGAGAGGCGCGCGGCGGGCGCGGATAGAAGGAGACTGGGAAGCAAAAAAAAAGAGAGGGGGTGGGTGCCTCACAGCTCTTTTTGTGGAGAGACACCGACGGGGTGCTCTCTTTGCACGGGCGCGCCGAGTGTGCCTCTCCACCTCTCGCCCCACCCCCCCACACCCGTGTGGGGTCCCCCCACCCTCGCAGCCCTCGCACCTGGGTGGGTTCTGGTGTGGGCCCCGAGGTGCGTTTGACGGCTTGGCGGCACGTGGGATTGTGAAAGAGCGGGCACGCGCGGACGCCGGAGCCGAAATCCCGGCTTCCCTGTCGCACCCCCGGGCACGCTCACCCCCCCCCCCATCCCGCCCATTCCACGACCCTCCACCCTCCCAGTCGCCTGTTCGGACCACCCCTGCATCACCAGGGTCCGGGCTCCAGGGTCCGGGATCCGGGCAATCCCGCGGCTGCGCCGACCTCCCAGCCCCTAAACTCTGTCGCCGGCGCTGAAAATAGAGAGGGGGAGAAGTGAAGCACGCATGGCCCTCGCCCTCGCCCTCGCCCTCGCGGCCACGCCCTCGCCCGGCGCCGCCCTGGGCGCGGTGGCACGCCACCTGGGCGACCTGGTGGAGGGGCGGCTGGATGTGAGGTGAGAGTGCATGGGAGACAGCGCACGCGAGGGGAGGAGAGAGGGCGTGGCCAACGCGCAGAAAAAAAAAAAAAGCGCTTACCTCCTCTCCGCCACCCCTCCCTCTGCATCCACAGCCTCGCCTTCATCTCCAAGTCGGACGCCCTGGTCTATCTGTTCGACCTGGGCGGCGAGGGAGGGCGGGAGCCGGTGTCCATGCCGGCGGAGGGGACGTCAGTCGCTGCCGCGGCGGCGGCCGGCCCACCTGCGACACAGACGAGTCATCGGGCGGCCGCGGCGCGGCCGGCCGCGCCGCGGCCGCCGCCGCCCCTCCCCCTCCTCCCGGGCGCCTCGCCCGCGGCCTGGCCCGACTGGGCGGCCGTGGCGCCCGGTGCGGCCGAGTGCGCGACCCTGCCCCTCATCGTGTGCGACAGGGTTGTTGGCGCCCTCGTCCTGGGCGCGGGGCGGGCGGGCGGTCTATCTGCGGCGTGGGCGGGCGTGGCCGGCGCGGCCGCGGCAGCCGCCCCTCACGCGGCCATGGCCCGCCTGGCCGCCGAGGCGTCCGCCGCGTCCACCCTGCTGGCCCGGGTCGTCCCTGTCCACGCGGTAGATGCCGCCCGGTCCGTCGCGGCGGCGGCGGCGGCGGCGGCGGCGGCGGCGGCGGCGGCGGCGTCGGCAAGGGCGGGGAGCGGGGGGCGGCCGCCCGGGCCCCCGCCCCGCCCCCCCCCCCCCCGCCGCCGCCGGCCGGGCAAGGCGCCCGCGGCGCCCGAGATCCGGCCCTCCCCGCCCGCCGCCGCACCCGCTCCCTGGTCCCTCGAGGTCGCCCGGCGGTGGGCGGGCGGGGAGGGCGCGCGGCCGCGGCCGCCCTCCCCCACCCCGCCGCAGCGCGCGCCCGCCGCGCCCGCCGCCGCGCCCGCCGCCTACCCCCCGGCCTCTCCCGGCGGCGGCGGCGGCTGGCGCCCCGCCGCGGATGCGGGGACGCTGGCCCTGGCCCTGGTGGGCGCGGGCCTGGACGCCGCCCGGGCGGGGCGGGCGGCCGCGGCGGCGGGCTGGGCGGCGGCGGCGGGCGGGGCGCCGCTCACCCCCCTCACCAGCCCGGCCGCGTGCGCCCTCCTGCCCGCCGCCGCCGCGGCCTTCGCGGCCGCGGCCGCGGCCGCCATCGCGGTGGCCGCCCTCCGACTGGCGCGCGCGGGCGGCGCCGGCCAGTACGCCGGGGCCCGCGGCGCGTGCGTGGCGGTGGCGCGCACCGCGCGGGCGGCCGCGGCCGCGGGCGCGGTCGCCGCCCTGGCCGCCGCGTGCGCGCCGGGCCGCCCGGCCGCGTGCGCGGCCGTCGCCTGCGGCGCCGCCGGCGCGCCGTCCGCCCTCTACCCGGCGATCGCGTCGGGGGCGGCCATGGCCGCCCTGGCGGCCGTGGCGGCCCCGCTGCCGTGGCGCCTCCACGTGCGGGCCCAGGCCGCGGCCGTTGCCCTGCTCGGCGCGGCCGCCCTCCTCGGCACTGCGCGGGCGGGGGGCGGCCCGGCGGTGTCGTCCGCCGCCGCGCCCCTCGCCTGGCTCCTGTGCGGCGGCTTTGCGCTGCCGACCGCCCTGGCCGCCCTGCACGACGCCCGGGCGGCCGCGGACGCATCCGCGGCGGCCGCGGACGCCCGGGCCCGGGCGGGCGCCAAGGCCGCGGACGCGGCGTCATTCCAAAAGTGTGGGCTTACGTGAAGGTCAAGGGTTCCCGCGCGGCCCGCGCGC
>Ga0315284_10010280_pt1 | contig 13334 bp, 10 predicted proteins | sample YL17G09_16_MG_FD_203696 | JGI IMG/M metagenome (GOLD analysis project Ga0315284, IMG submission 203696) | Sediment microbial communities from Yellowstone Lake, YNP, Wyoming, USA - YL17G09_16 | ecosystem: Environmental > Aquatic > Freshwater > Lake > Sediment | place: USA: Wyoming | collected...
GTTTCGCTGCGCCGAAACGGAAAAATATGCGCATGTTACTTTCTTTTTCAATGATTATACCGAAAAGCCTTTCCCCGGCGAGGACAGGCAGATTGTCCCTTCGCCGCGAGTCAAAACTTATGACCTCAAGCCCGAAATGAGCGCTTATGAGGTCGCCGATATTGTGCTGCAAAGGCTGGATTCGGACAAATATGATGCGATGGTGGTCAATTTCGCCAACCCGGATATGGTGGGCCATACTGGTGTGCTGTCGGCAGCGATTAAGGCCGCTGAGGCAGTGGATGAATGTGTCGGCAAAATCCTCGACAAACTAAAAAGTCTCGGCGGAGCGGCGATAGTCACCGCCGACCACGGCAACTTTGAAAAGATGTGGGACGAAAAAGATAATCAGCCGCACACTGCTCATACTATCGGCGATGTCCCTCTGGTTGTGTTCGATGAACGCTATAAGGGAAGAAAGATGCGGGAAGGCGGAACGCTGGCCGACATCGGCCCGACCTTGCTTGAAATGATGGGACTGCCGAAACCTGAGGAAATGACCGGCGAGAGTTTGCTTGCAAAATAACGGATAGCGTGCGGCGTAATGCTAAACGCCGTTTCAGGGGACGGGAGAAAAAATGGGTCAGATAGTCACCCTTGACCAGAATATGATAAATATGATAGCGGCCGGTGAGGTAATCGAAAGGCCGGCCAGCGTGGTCAAGGAACTGATGGAAAACAGCATCGATGCGGATGCCACGAAAATCACGGTCAGCGTTGAGGACGGCGGGCGAAAACTAATCTCAGTCGCCGATAACGGCTGCGGAATGGATGCGGAAGACCTGGCGCTTGCATTCGAGTCGCACACAACCAGCAAAATCAAAGGCAGCGCAGACCTGCTGGGCATATCGACGCTCGGCTTCAGGGGAGAAGCACTGGCGAGTATCGCTTCGGTGGCGCAGGTCAGGGCCGTGAGCAGAACGAAAGACTCGCTTTGCGCTTACGGCATCGAAATCGACTGCGGGGACAAAGGCGATATAATCCCCTGCAGCGGGGACTGCGGCACAACAATCCAAATCAGAGACCTGTTCTACAAAATGCCGGGCAGGCGCAAATTTCTCAAAACCGCCAATACCGAAATGGGACATATCACCGAGCAGTTTATACGCATCGCACTTGCGAACGCCTTTGCTGCGGAGGCGGCGAAGCTGGATATGACGCTGATACATAACGGCAAAGAGCTTTATCGGCTGGCTGCACGGCAAACTCTTCACCAAAGGATAGCAGAGTTATTCTCATCTGAAATTGCGGATAACCTGATTGAGACGGAAAGCAGCGAAAAAGGACTGCATATTTTCGCCCTTCTGGGCAAGCCCGATATTTCGAGAACAAACAATAATCTACAATACATATTTCTTAACGGCCGATTCATACGCGACAAATTCATCTCGCACGCAATAAAGGAGGCATATCACGGAATTCTGGAGCCGAACAGGTTCCCTGTCGTCTTTCTGTCCATCCGGATACCATACAGCGAGGTAGACGTAAATGTCCACCCCACAAAAATTGAGGTCCGCTTCTATAACGCCAACCTGGTCCATTCGCAGGTCCTGGGCTGCATCAGGGAAAAACTTTTAGGCTCGAACCTTGAGACGGGAGGGAAACTGCCCGCATCGAAATCCATTGCAGAAGAGCAGATTACCGCAACTGCGTCCCCACACGGCAGAAGTCAAAAGATTGCCGATGCAATGGCTGAATTTTTCCAAAAATACAGGCCTGTCCAGACGCAGCAGCTCAGCTTTTCTGCAGAAGGCAAGGCGGAAAAGTCACAAGCGGCATCCGAAGTCGCCACAGAATACACGAGGCGTGATATGCAGGACGGTAAAAAATTCCTGCAGATACACGATAGTTTCATCGTTGCGGAGACCGATGATGGATTTGTCATTATCGACCAGCACGCACTGCACGAACGCATAGTATATGAAGATTTGCTTCGGCGAATATCGGCGGGAAAACTTGAATCGCAAAAACTGCTCATACCCGAAATTCTGGAAATGAGTGATGCCCAGGCGGATGTAGTAAAAGCCAATGCGGAACTGATTGAAAAATTAGGAATTGAGCTTGTGCCTTTCGGCTGCCAGAGGTATGCTGTGCAGGGGTTTCCCTCTATAATAGCAAACGTCGGGCCGCTTGAGTTTATTCGGGACATAATTGATTTGCTCGATAATAAAGATATAAACGGTGACAGCGAAAAACTACTCGATGAGATTTTGAATATGGCAGCGTGCAAGGCGGCGATTAAGGCGGGACAGAAACTGAGTGACCGCGAGATAGAACAACTGCTTGCAGACAAAGGTGCTGCTGAATATGCCGCTCGCTGCCCGCACGGCAGACCCACCACAATAAAATTTACCCTCAGCCAGCTCGAAAAACAATTTAAGAGGACATAATGAACAAATTCCAGAGGCAACTTCTGATAATGCTATGTTTCGCTGTCGCAGTGGTGATAACATTCAGCAGACTGCAAAGTCAAAGTCGTAATATCAAACCCCAGTCCGGCCAACCCAACAGAATCGTTTCACTTTCGCCCAACCTGACAGAAATCCTTTTCGAACTTGGGCTGGATGAAAAAATCATAGCGGTTTCGGACGACAGTGACTACCCGCCGCAGGCCGCAAAAAAGAACAAGGTCGGGACATTCTGGCAGCCGAACACCGAGGCAATTATCGCCTGCAGGCCGGATTTGGTGGTCGCAGAATCTTTCGAGCAGCAAAAAGCTGTTACAGAAAGTCTGAAAAAACTCGGCTATGAGGTTTTGAGCCTGAAAATAGAAAAAATTGAGGAGCTTTTTACCGCAATTGAAAAAATCGGCAACGCTACAGGCCGCCGCCAACAAGCAGATGAGCTTATAAAAAATATCAAGGCGCAATTAGACAGCCTGCGGTCGAAACTCGGCTCATCCGACAAAGTCAAGGTGCTGTGGGTAATACAGGCTGAGCCTTTGCGGGCTGCCGGCAGAAGCACCTTCATAAACGAATTGATTGAACTGGCCGGTGGGGAAAATGTCATAAGTGACACCATTCAGCAATACCCGCCCATAAGCACCGAAGAGCTTCTGGCAAGCGGAGTTGAGGTGATAATCCAGTCGGCGATGGGGAAAGGCCGAATCGAGAATGAGCAAAAGGCGGCAGAGGCCTTCTGGAGCAAATGGGGCAATCTGCCCGCCGTCAAAAACAGGAGGATTTACGTAATTGAGCCGGACACTATTTTAAGGCTGGGACCGAGACTGCCGCAGGGTGCAGAAATCATCGCTCGCTGCATAGCAGCAAATCAGGTAAATCAATGAGCAATGTTTTGACCAAACAAAAACTGACAAAAAGAGTCGTTATCTGCCTTGCGATACTTGCGGCGGTAATGTGCCTGTGCTGTCTGATTGGGACACAGAAAATCTCGCTGGAAAAAGTGTTCGCAGGTCCCGGCAAAACAGCGGGCGAGAATGTTGATTACGAAATTCTTGTGAGCGTAAGACTGCCGCGGGTCGTGCTGGCTGCGCTGGTTGGGGCAGCATTGGCATGTTCAGGGGTTGTGCTGCAGGCCATCCTGCGAAATCCGCTCGCTGACCCCTATATCCTCGGCATATCCAGCGGTGCAGGACTGGGGGTAATTATCGCCATAATATCAGGGGTAAGCTGGACATTCTGGGGCGGTTCACCGATAGCAATTGCCGCATTTGCCGGGGCGATTATAACCGTCTGGTTAGTCTGGTATATCGGGCATCTCACGGGAAAGTCGCAGGTAACTAACCTGCTGCTGGCCGGCGTGGTCGTTAATGCCTTCTTCGCAGCGGTGATAATGTTTTTGACATCCATAGCAAAAAGCGAACAAGTATACTCGACAATCTTCTGGTTGATGGGTAACATAACGGAAAAAAATCCGCCGGTTCTGTGGGTCAGTGCAATATGTATCCTCGCCGGGATAATTTCCCTGTTCAGCGTATGTTACAGGCTAAATGCCTTGTCCTTCGGGGAGCAGGAGGCCCAGGGCCTGGGTATTGACATAAACAAAACCAAAATACTTGCCTTCGGCTGGGCGGCTTTTATAACTGCTGTTGCTGTGAGCCTGAGCGGGCTTATTGGTTTTGTGGGTCTCATTATCCCTCACGCAGTTCGGCTGGTATTGGGGCCCGACCATCGGCAATTGCTGCCGGTGAGCGCCATATTCGGGAGCATTTTTCTGGTTGCCGCTGATACTCTGGCCAGAATCATTGTATCTCCCGCCCAGCTCCCGGTGGGAATAATTACAGCCATTGCCGGCGGGCCGTTCTTTCTGGTTCTGCTGGCAGGATACAGCAGAAAAGTCAGTTGGTTAAGATGAGCAGCATTATAGAGGTCAAAAATTTAAGTTTCGCCTATAATCAGGACACAATCCTGAGTAACCTGAGCTTCGATGTAACGGCAGGAGAGTTTTTGACCATAGCAGGGCCAAACGGCGCCGGCAAAACGACCCTGCTGAACCTGATTTGCGGACTGCTCAAGCCGGCAGGCGGCTCCATAAAAATTGACGGCCGTGATGTGAAATCGTATTCAATAAAAAAACTTGCACAAAAAGCGGCTGTCGTTCGTCAGGAATTTGTGCCGGTATTCGATTTCACGGTTGAGGAAACCGTAATGATGGCAAGAACGCCATATCTCGGCACTTTTGGGTTCGAGAGCAAAGCCGACAAGGAAATTGTGGATATCGCTCTCGAAATGACCGAGACAAACAGGTTCGCCCTGCGGCCACTTACTAACCTCAGTGGCGGTGAACGCCAGCGAGTATTCATTGCAAGGGCCCTGGCTCAGAATACTCCTATCCTGCTTCTGGACGAGCCGACAAGCTTTCTGGATATGAAACATCAGGTGGGGATATACGACCTGCTCAAAAAACTTCAGCTTGAAAAGGGCAAAACAATTGTAGCAGTAACACACGATATTAACCTCGCTGCCCAGTATTGCGACCAGGTCCTGCTGCTGGGAGCCGACAATTACTATATCGGGAAACCCAAAGACGTCTTTACCACAAACCAATTAGAAAAAACTTTCGGCGTCCGGGTATTTGCCGTCAATTTTGGAGGTGAAAAATTCTTCATTCCCTCCGGCAGGTTCGCAAAACAAAGCGGCCCGAATCACACAACTTCTTTTTTCCCAAAAAGTTAGGGAATTTGCTTGAAAAATAGATTTTGTAAATTATACTTTTGACGCTCCGCTATCACAACAGGGGAAAGGCAAATACTTGTGCCGGTCTTTGATTTATGTTATAATAGTATATTTACAATTGTACAGAAACCTTAACATTAAAGAGAGTGAGCTAAAAGGTGGCACAAAAACGCAAAAAAGTCCCGAGAAAAAAGGTCGGCAAACCAAGGGAAAAAGCCGACAGCCTGACCGCTGCTGATATTGAACATTTCAAACAGATATTGCTGGAAAAACGCAAGGAAATCATCAACAGCGTAAGCGAAATGAAGGACGAAGCACTGAATAAATCTATGCTCGATGCCAGCGGGGACCTGTCGAGTATGCCAATCCATATGGCCGATTTGGGTTCGGACACCTACGAACAGGAGTTTGCGCTGGGACTGATGGACAGCGAAAGAAAGCTTCTCCAGGAAATTGACGAGGCGCTGCAGCGGATTCAGGAGGGAACTTTCGGCATCTGCGAAGGCACCGGCGAACAAATTTCCAAAGCCCGGCTTGAAGCCAAACCCTGGGCAAGATATTGTGTTGAGTATGCTCAAATGCTGGAAAAAGGTCTGGTGACGGAACGGCAGGGTGAAGAAAAGTTCAGACCCATAGATGAAGAGGAGGAAGAAAACGAAAGCACGGAAGCAGATTCTTCTTCCCAATAAGTCATTTTGCCGGCTCAAAATATCACGCAAAACTTCAATTCTTCACTTCTAAAAGATATAATACCGCTATGCAGTACAAATGTCCAACTTGCAAAAAAACAGTCAGGTTAACCGCTCAGGAATCATCCGGACAGGGTAAATTCTTCCCTTTTTGCTCCCAGAGGTGCAAACTTATCGACCTGGGAGCCTGGTTCAATGCCAGATACAGGATACCTTCTGAACCGCAGCCGCCACAGGCTGTGAAGCCGCCCGATACGTCTTCTGACGAAGCGGGACCAGAATAAGATGCTTTCTGTAAATTTACGGCAAAGCGAAATAAGCCGCAAATTTGTCCTTGCAACAATCGCTGCTCGGCCCCGCTGGGGGCAAGCCCGCCAGCCCGCCGGAGGCGGGTAAATCCTCCTTCGCTGAAGCTTCCACCTTCGCTCTTTGAGCTACGGTGGACAGGACGGCGAACAAGATTGGGTTTGTTTGGGTTTGTTTTGGGTTCGTTTTGACCAAGTGTCCATTGTCCATTTTTTGTTGTAATTCGTTGTTCTTATTAAGGTTATAAACATTTGACTTTTTGAAAAATTGGGTTCGTTTCGCATAATTTGTTATTTTTGATTGAGAAATTTTTAACCACAGATTTACGCAGATTAACACTGATTCTTCTATTATTGTTAAATTTTGTTTCATACAACATCGGGATATAGAATCTTCCCATAATTGGGCGGGGATGCGTGTTTGGGTCGAAAAAACTGTTCACCACAGAGAAAAAAGAGAACGCAGAGAATAGGTAAGTTATTGTGAAATAAGGAGTAAGGGGGTTTGATCCCGATTTATCGGGATTTGTGATTTTGGGATTTTTTTATTTACCCCCCTGCGTGTTTGATTGAAACGTCGTGCGGGGCGCATACTGCGCAGAGCGGGTAGCGGATAGGGGATAGAAGAACAAAAAAAAGGGTCTGACCCCTTTATTTTCCTCGAGAGATTGTTAACCTAATTTCCTTCTGTAGTAGGAAAATCTTTCAGTGGATAACCATAGGCGCCGTAATCTTTATACTTACCCTCATAACTGATCAGATGGAAAATCAATTTATAGAATAATGTTACTACAATATCACAAAGATCCAGTAGTTTTTGCAAATCGATGAAGGCAGGTTGTGTTGGATGTGCAGAACTGTTTCGGAGTTCTTTCCAGGCTTTATATTCTTTTTCGCTTATTACTTTCGACTCAACAAGCAATCGAAGTTTATCTGTTGCACTAACATTTTTCATTGCGTCAAGAGCCTTATAAATTCTTTGCTTAAAATCTTCGTCAAAGAGAGCGCCATTTATATAATTATAGACTTTGTCTAAATTTTGTAGAAATGTATCGTTCGGAGATGCAAGACTTTTGAATTCTGTTAGAAGTACCCCTTCGACTGCAACTGCTACCTCTAATGCAAATGTCTCAGGGTAAGCTGCACTTGCAACTATTACCCGATGTATAAAGATAGACAAAGGGTGCCAATTAGTTCCCCCGTTATAATTTAAAATATACGACAAATATTTGTCGAAAAGCTTCCATGTATGCGAATCTTTAGGAACAACATGATGGACTGGTTCGTTTATCCTGAATTTGGGCATTTCCTTTGGAGTTCTTTTTATTATTATAGTTTCTACGCCTTCTTCGTTTTTCTCAAGAATTGTCCACTCTAACGGATGAGCTAAAACAAATTGTAAAGCCTCAATAGCTCTATATTCGATATTACTTGGCAAATTTTCAGTAGACGAAGTTATACCTAAGGTAAGGATTTCGTCCTTTTTGGAGGTCGTAAAATTACAGTCGCATGATGAGAACTTGGCAATATTTACGGCCCAAGATTCCGCTGCAGAATCTTCATCATCACCAATTAAGGACATTGATTTTGTGATGATATCACAAGGTATATATCTATTCACTGCATGAAAAATCATTATCCCAAGTGTTGCATTGGCTAGAACATACGGTGTTTTATTTGAGTGTTTCAGCTCATGAGGCACCGAACCTGAAATAACATTATTTTCCGACCCTGCATACCCTGAGCGGTTCGGTAGTATATAGTCAGCTTGCCATGTTTTACCCTGTGTATCAGTAGCAGATAACTTGAAGTAATATTTATCTGAAATTAGTTGACCTGCTTTTGAACATTCCGCCCACCACTGTAATTCCTGTCCGGGCTTGAAAGGATTTCTTGAATACATTTTAAAATGTATCTGACCATCCGGGGTACATTTGATGTATCCAGAACCCTCATATGTTTCGTTCCCAGAAGAATCGTTAGTCAACAGTATATTGGAGCAATCAAGCTCCCAAGTACCTTCTCTAATTTTCTTAATCTCATCTGGATATAACATTTTTTTCTGTTAATACCTTGTGTTATTCAAAAGAACATTTTACCAAAATATAAATTTCTATCCCGCATTTTGGGGATTTGATTGTTTGGTCAGGCATATAGCGAACATTATCTAATTTTGTTCATCCATAGAATCTCTGTGGCTAAATAACTTTAAATTCAATCTCCGCCATAGGCGGATAAATTTGCCGCCTCCATCTGCAGGGCGGTGTTTGTCTTTAACTGGTCGTTGTCACTAAGTAATTTGTCAATACAATCATATCTTGAGGTTTTGCTTTCAGCCCTTCCAGCTTCCTTTGCCATATCTTTCCCCAAAGCATCTAAAACAAGTAAAAATTTATCCACCTTCGCCGAGGCTATGGCAGACAAGTCTGGCCATTGTCCTTTACGCCCCTTCTTTTGTCAATTCTTAAGGTCAAATAACGAAAGGTTTATTTTCACTACTGAAATCCCCGTTTTTTCACCCGCACCGTCCTGATATGCAAAGTGAAACATCGTGTTTCACTCCGCCTATGCGGCGGATAAAACTTGAAACGCCTCATTTCACACATCAAATGCCTCATTTCAAACATCAAACTCCGTGTTTCACGCTTGAAATGCCGTGTTTCAAACCGCCGATGCGGCGTTTCAATCCGCCTATGTGGCGGATAAAGCTTAAAATACCATCCGGCAGGCCGCAAAAATCGAAGGCGAATCCGCTGATTCGAATGACAAGAGAAGCTACAGAAAAAAGCTGTTTAATCTCCCGCCAAAAATAAAATCTTATAAAATCTGTTGAAACCAACTGATAATAAGCTATATATACACTGTTGGTTATAAAAAACAAAAATTACAACTTTTCTGAAGGGGAACAAACTATGGACACAGAACAAACCAATCAAATCTTCGACAAACTTCTCTTTCCGAAAATATTCCAGACTTTCCGCATAGCCATCCAGCCAAGTAAGTTAATAATCGCCTTTTTCGCGGTGGCAGTTGTATGTCTGGCCGGCTGGCTTATGGACTTCAGTAAAACCGTAGTTACCACGCCATACACCCGGGGCCAGCAAACGGAACTGCAGGTCTATATAGCCGACCCCCCCAGGGTCAAAGCATACATCGAAGGCTACAGGTATAACCCTGAACGTCTGGGCGTATTCTCCGCTCTATGGCACTATAACTCCGCAAGGTTTCACGATGCACTAAACTGTTTATTAGTGCTGGACGGCCAGGGTATGGCCCAAAACATCGCTTATTATTTCAAGTCTCTGGCGTGGGCATTGCGGTATCATACTTTCTACTTCATTATATTCCTCTTGATAAAGCTCGCTGTAATCTCCGTTGCTGCCGGCGGTATATGCCGGATTGCGGCACTGCAGTTTGCCCGCGGCGAAAAACCGGGACTTACCGAGGCACTGCGCTTCGGCCTAAAACAATTCACAGCCCTTTTCACCGCTCCGCTTATACCTGTCGTCATAATTATCTTAATCGGCTTGTGCATATTCTTTTTAGGCCTGGTAGGCAATATACCCTGGGCAGGTGAGCTGATAGTTGCAATCTCCACGCCGTTGGCCTTGATTGCGGGAGCATTGATAGCAGCAGTCATAATAGGAACTCTTGCCGGATTTAACCTGATATTCCCTTCCATAGCATACGATGGCTCTGATAATTTTGATGCGATAAGCCGTTCTTTCAGTTATGTGTTTACAAGACCGTGGCGGATGGCTTTTTATACCGCTGTAGCCGCGGTTTACGGCGCTATCTGCTATATATTTGTTCGGTTTTTCGCCTTTTTGCTTCTCTGGAGTGCAAGATTGTTTCTACAATCAGGCCTCTGGGCTGACAGTAGTAATAAAGGTGTTAATAAACTCAGTGTAATCTGGCCAACATCAACCTTTATGAACCTGCCCGGCCCATCAATTGCTGGAACAACCAACTGGTCCGAATCAATCGCAGCCTTTCTGATACATTTATGCGTGCTGGTCGTCGTTGGTCTGGTGGTTGCTTTTGTAATAAGTTTTTATTTTTCCGCCAATACCATAATTTACGCACTTATGCGCAATAAAGTTGACGAGACCGCCCTGGAAGACATTTACACACCCGCACCCCCTGACGAAACTAAAGCCGAACCTGCCGCCACTGAATTGGAGACCGAAGAAGCCCAGTCTCCGCCGGAAGAAGAACCGCCGCAGAATTCATCATCTTCAGCAGAGCAGCAAAATTCATAAATTGGAAATCGGCAATTCCAAATTAAGTTCCTGGAACAATAGTGTTTCTTGACACGTATTTATTGCCATTGTTACAATTACGCTTTTAAGCGATTATCCGGAAAAGCCGCAATAGCAGGAAAATATGACCGACCCAAATACAGATACACAGCTTAAAAAAGGCGACTCAAACCTGTCACAATTTATACCTCCCCCAACCTCATTGCTGCGCTATCGTAAACTTCTTATCCTCTTTGCCCATATAGCCGCTTTTGCAGCTTCTTTGTTTTTTTCTTTCCTTCTGGCAAGCAATATGCAGCTAAAACGGGACTGGCTTACGGGACAGTATCCCATCCTGTTAGTGTTTTTCGTTATCATTAAGTTGACAGTATTCGGTCTTTTCGGGCAATACCGGGGCTGGTGGCGATACGTCGGCATATCAGACCTTATTTCCATTCTCCGCGCCTCTATTGTCAGCTCAATCATAATTGTGGCCTCATGGTTCGTATTTTTGAGCACAACTTCAATTCGAAACCATTTGCAAAGCATAACCGAAGTCAGCCAGGGCATGTTTGTCGCAGACCTCTTCATTACGGTTTTGCTGCTGGGCGGGTTGCGAATGATGGTGCGATTATACTATGAGGAGTTTCTTGCGGTAGAGAGCAGCCGGCTGAAACGATTCCTGATAATCGGTGCAGGCAATGCCGGCGAGGCTCTCCTGCGGGAAATTCACCGTATGCCCGTTGCTCAATATGAAGTGGTCGGCTTTGTCGATGACGCCCCCGCCAAGCAGGGTATCAGCATCCACGGAATATCAGTACTCGGCACCGTTGAAGAATTGCCCAAAATCTGCAAAGAGCGTAATATCGAAGAAATTGCAATTGCGATACCATCTGCAACCCCTAAGCAGTTACGACGTGTCATTCAGGTATGCGAAGGCACCAAAATCCGGTTCCGGACAGTGCCGTCAATCACTGACATCGCCTCAGGCAAGTTCCGTGTCTCCCAAATCAGGGATGTCGACATCAACGATTTGCTGGGCAGAGAAGTTGTTCAGCTTGACCTTAATTCGATAGAAATTTTTCTAAAAGACAAAATAGTGCTTGTTACCGGTGCCGGCGGCTCAATCGGCTCTGAAATGTGCAGACAGATATGTCTTTTCAATCCGAAACTGCTTCTGCTCGCTGAGCAGGCCGAAAATCCGCTTTTCCATATAGAACGGGAACTACACAAAAAATTCCCCGGCATCACTATGGAAACCATCATTTGTAATATTACTGATAAACCGCGTGTAGACGAAGTTTTTGGAAAGTACAGACCGCAAATCGTCATACACGCCGCCGCTCACAAGCACGTCCCCCTGATGGAGCTTAATCCCAGCGAAGCTGTCAAAAACAATATCATAGGCACAAAAACAGTCGCCGATGCCGCTGACCGCTATGGCTCCACCAACTTTGTAATGGTCAGCACCGACAAGGCCGTCAACCCAACCAGCATTATGGGCTCATCCAAACGAATCGCCGAGATGTATATTCAGGATTTGAACAAAACCGGCAAAACGCAGTTTGTTACAGTGCGGTTTGGCAACGTCCTTGGCTCTAATGGTTCCGTTGTGCCTATCTTTGAAAAGCAGATAGCCGAAGGCGGCCCGGTAACCGTCACTCACCCCGAGATGAAACGGTATTTTATGACCATACCGGAAGCCAGCCAGCTCGTTCTCCAGGCCGCCACTATGGGAAAAGGCGGCGAAATCTTCGTGCTCGATATGGGTGAGCCGGTGAAAATCGTGGACCTGGCCAAGGAACTTATTACCCTCAGCGGCTTCAGACCCGGAGAAGACATCGAAATAGTTTTCACCGGGCCTCGACCGGGTGAAAAACTTTTCGAAGAGCTTTCCATAAAAGGCGAGGATATGCAGCAGACAAGACACCCCAAAATCGGTATATGGAAAAATATCCCGATGGACAGGGACAAGCTTCACGCCGGCATAAGCGAGCTGGAAGCCACCGCCCTGACAGGCGATTACGGAAAAATAACCCGGAAAATCAAAGAAATGATTCCCGAATATATCGGCGATAAAAACTTTCACTCTTAGTTACTCAAACTGACCGTTTTTGATAGTACAATTTATGTAACTGCTTTGATTGAAAGAATATAGCGTAATTTGTCATTCCTGCGAAAGCAGGAATCCAGTTTTTATATCTACAGTGTAAATCTGTGTTACTTGTCCGCCATAGCCTTGGCGAAGGCGGAATCCGTGTCTAAACTTGTGGTGAGCAAAGTCGAATCCAAAAGAACCGGTCAGTTTGAGTTAATTACATTGTCGCCAAACAAACAAAAAAGGCCGCCTTCCTAAAAGCGGCCTTTTTTATTACGGTCAATCACCTGACCTCTCACGTTTCGGTTTCGCCTTTATTATCCACATTATCTCGCGGATGTGCGCTGTCGTAAACCTCTTTGAGTTTCTTCGTGGTAAGATGCGTGTAAATCTGCGTGGTCGACAGCGACTGGTGCCCAAGCAGTTCCTGGACGCTTCGCAAATCAGCGCCGTTGTTCAGCATATGCGTCGCAAAACTGTGACGCAGGGTATGCGGACTGATTGCCGGGTCAAGCCCCGCTATTTTGAGGTATTTGTCCATCTTGCGACGCACGCTGCGTGTGCTTAGACGCCGCCCGTGCTTATTCACAAACAATACCTTCATATCAAAATTACTGTTGCTTTGCGCCCTTCTGTTGCGAAATTCAATATAATGTTGAATGACCTGCAAAGTAGAAGAGCTTATAGGCGTAATCCTCTCCTTTTTGCCCTTGCCTCTGATATGCACGACCTCCCCCAGGAAATCTATATCATCCATATTCAACGCCACAAGCTCGCTGACCCTCATACCGGTGCTGTATAGCGTTTCCATAATCGCCCTGTCCCTG
>Ga0315284_10010281_pt1 | contig 13333 bp, 11 predicted proteins | sample YL17G09_16_MG_FD_203696 | JGI IMG/M metagenome (GOLD analysis project Ga0315284, IMG submission 203696) | Sediment microbial communities from Yellowstone Lake, YNP, Wyoming, USA - YL17G09_16 | ecosystem: Environmental > Aquatic > Freshwater > Lake > Sediment | place: USA: Wyoming | collected...
CCTAAATCAAAAACTAACAATTGTCGATTCTCTACTAAGTAAGCAGTTAATAGACGCTGGATACTATGGAGTTATAAAAAACGCACTATTGGCTCGTAATGATAAGAAAAAAGAAAAACAACTAGCTCCAGAGGTTGAAATAAAAACCACCAAATCAGTTGATGTTGATTTTGATAAGGCTAAGATTGTTAGGAAGGTTAATCCAGACTCGGCTCCAGAGTTGGTTAAATTCTATTACAGGCTTATGCATGACGTGTTTGGAGGTAAATATGAATCCCCAAACCTACTAAAAGAAGCCCATCAATTAAAATTAGAAATGCAGAGACATGGAGATTCCGCAGAAGATACTAGAAAATTCTTTGCCTTCATATTAAATGGAGCCAATGAAAAGGGTGCATTTGATAGAGTTTCTTCTATGAGTCTTTATTCTAGACTTCGCCCGACAGCATATCAGAAACTTATAGTAGAAAAGAATTCCAAGTACGATAAATTCCTGCAGTACGAAGAGGTCAAAAAGTCGGAAGATGATATAATGACTAGCGTAGGGGAGATATATCAGATATGTGTTAAGAATGGTTCTCTTCCAGATACTATACGGACCGAACTCCTTAGCGCTTTTGATTCAGAAATTGTTGATGAATTCTTGAAGGGCATGGGTGATGACAAAAAATAATGCTCACGAGTTTAAGAATAGATTTTCTCATTTAGTCCATTCTTGTAAAGTTCCAAATTGCAAAAATGGATTAATCATAGACCCTGATATCCGACCGTATTTGCAGGCGGAAGAGAAGCCGTGGGTCCAATGTAAGTGCTTGAAGAATAGCGTCCTCTTTAGCAGGCTTTATGAGGCCAATATTCCCCAAGAATATTACACCCTGAATCTTGAAAAAGATTTTGATGTAAGAAATTCGCCAGACAAACTCAAGGCTAAACTGTTTGTTCAAAATATCATTAGTAACTTAAACGGTTTTCACGATAGCGGTTCAAGTTTGATGATGTATGGGACTGCTGGCGCTGGCAAAACAATGCTTTCTATTGAGATACTTAAAAAGGCACTATCTCAAAAATTTTCAATATATTATGACTTCTTCCCCTCTGTCGTTGATGCCTATAAGAAAAAGGGCTTCGTAGCAGATGAAGAAAAAGCGAAATATGCTTCTATATTTTCAGAAGTTGATTTTTTGGTATTGGACGAGTTGGGTAAAGAGGACGCGCAATCTGACTATAACAACAGAGATTTTTCCACCAGTAGATTCTTGGAAATAAACATACTTAAAAAGAGAAACTTAAAACCTACCATAATCATAACAAATATGAATGGAATGCCGGAAATTAAACATAAGTATGGTCAGTTTGTGAATTCTATGATGGGACACAGATTTCAAACACTTGCAGTTAATGCTACAGATTTTAGACTTAAGGGCTCAAGCGTTACACTTGGCTGAACAATTCAGTAAGGGGAAATGAGATATGTCTGATTTAAAAGAATCAAGAAACAGAGTCCTTTATGGTTTGCTGAAGAGCGAATTATGTTTAAATAAGGCATCCGCAATTCCTATTTTTCTAAAATTATTCTCCGGCGATGAGCTTGGTGGAGAGATTGCTAGGAAATCGTTGGAATGGTTCGGTAATTATAAAAAAGTCCCTGATTTCGCCAACCACATCCTAGATTCGTATAATAAAATCGACCCGGATAAAGGCTCGGCTATTAAGATGAGATTGTATGAGCTTAAGGGTATGGAGTTTAAGGAAAACTCTTTTGACGCAGATATCAATGTGCTTAGGTTGGATTGGGCAAAAAGAAGTTTAAAACAGGAGCTTGTTGTTCTTGCCAGCAAAGGTGTCGGGGATATAGAGAACACAGATGCCCTATCTTCCGTTCTGGCAAATTTAAATAAAAATGTTGCCAGTATTAATAATCAGCTTCAGATAAACGAATCTCTCCCCTATAGTTACACCACCAAGGAATCGGGTGTAAACATAGAGAAATTTAAAGCTACGGATATCTCCAAAGAGAAGCGGTTTAAAATAGGCCACAGGGTTCTTGATATGGAATCCAATGGCTTTAAGTACGGCGAGGTTTTAATGATTCTTGGCAACATCGGTCAGGGCAAGTCTATGGTGTTGACCAATATGTCTTATAATATGTGGAGAGATGGAGCAAGCATACTCCTGTTAACTGCCGAAATGCAACCACGGGAATTCGACATTAGAATATATTCCCGAGCCTCTGCCGTAGAAGCCAAACACATCGAGGGCGGCAAGAATTTTATGACTGATACCGATATCGCTGCGCTTGCTGATTGCGTGAAATACATGGAAAGTAAAACGAACGAAATTAAGATTCGCTATGTGACTCCAAGCGATAATGTAGGAACGATATCGGCCTATATGGAAGAGCTAAAGATTAATGAGGGTTTTATTCCAGATATCCTGATAGTTGACTCATTTGAACATATAAGTCCGTTAGACCAGAAGAATAAAGACGCAGATTGGATGGCGGTAGGTCAGACAATGATTGAATTTAAAACTCTAGCTAATACATTTGAAAATAACCGAGGACTGTTTGTCGTAAGCACACATCAGGCGAAAACTCTCACTCTGGACAAGAAGTTTGAAGACATAGCTGTAACTGACTTCGGAAGGTCTAAGATTGTTCCAGAAAAAGCCGACTGCTGCCTATATATAAGAACTCTGTCTGACTTAAACATCATGAATATAAAAGAAATAAAGGCTCGTCGTTGGAGAAATAATTTAGATTGGAGTATGGGAGTCGATTTTAGCAAAGCAATGATTCATGAGATTGAAGAGGATAGTACGGGCTCTTCTAGCATTCTTGATTCTCAAATAGAGTAGCTATGAATAGTGATATAGAATCAATTAAAGAATACATACAGTCATCTATAAAGATATCAGAACTTTTGGATAGCTATGAGATGACCTATAAGCAGGTGTCTCCAACTCGGCTAAAGATGTGCTGTCCATTTCACGACGAGGACACGCCTTCAATGGTTGTGTATCTGGAAACGAATTCATTTCATTGCTTCGGTTGCGCAAAAAATGGAAACTCTATAACCTTTCTAATGTACTATCACGGGAAGACATTTAGTGAGATTCTTGACATGTTTAAAGACAAAGCCACGCTCGGAGATGCCTTGGTTCTTGATAGAGTGGATAAGAGCTTGGAAACAAAGACCATGGATTTGATGAAATATATTCGTTCTAATAAATATAGTCTTGGGGTATTTTTAAGAAACATTTTAAATAAAAATAAAGACAGTTGGAGCGAAATTGATTCTCTCCACAGAGAGATGGACATTTTTTTCGACAATGAAGTAAGTCTAGATAAGAAGATGGTGGACGAGTTCATTGACTCAATTATTGGGAGAGCTACCAAGTGATATATTCTTTTTCTCACATCGCAGACGTGCATATTGGCCATTATCAGAGCAAGGTTGAAGAAGGTGGTCTTAATGGAAGATTGATTGATTTCATAAAGACCTTCAATGAGGCCGTTGATTTTACTATAGAAAAAGCGGTTGATTTATGTATCATCGCCGGAGATGTGTTTAGAACAAAAACTCCATCTCCATTTGAAATAGATGCCTTCACTTTGGGGGCTAAAAAAATGATAGATAACGGTATTCAGGTTGTTGTTGTCGTTGGAAACCACGACACATTTGACTCGCACATATTGAGGAGTTCCATATCATTCCTATCGACAGCTGGAATGGATAAATTTATTATATCTGAAAAACCGGAGATTATAAAACTAGAACTTAAAAATGGACCAATACAAATACAGACAATGCCCTACCAGAGGATGTCACTTTTAAAGATGAAATCACATGAAGAAGTCGCCGATTACATGATTAATACAATAGATGAGATGTACAAATCTAGGGATAAAAAGATTCCCATAGTATTCGCTGGGCATTTTACAATAAGGGATGCGAAGGCTGGGAGCGAGCATCGGACAGTTAATTCTTTCTCTGAACCCATTGTGCCGAAGTATGCTTTTGAGAAAAAGAAATATGATTATGTTGCCATGGGTCATCTGCATAAGTTTCAAAAGGTTTTGGATAGTCCGCCGACATTCTATACTGGTTCGATAAATAGAACAGATTTCAATGAGGACGAAGAGGACAAGGGATTTATATATGTCAAAGTGAAAGAAGGCAAAGCTGATTGCGAATTCGTAAAAGTAAATGCTAGAAAATTCGTTGATTTGGTGTATGACTTAAGCGACATGGAAGAGCCCCAGACCTATCTTCTTAGTGAGATAGATAAAAGACAGGAAGAAATAACCAATGCCGTAGTTAAGATTCAAGTGGTTTTATCAGAATCCAATAGAGCTAAGTATGATGCCGTTGTCGTGTCCAAGCGCATATCTGAACTTTGCAATCATATCCACGGCAATTCCATTCCCTTCGTAAAAAAGACTAGCAAAAAAATAGAGTCAAAATTCAATGAAAGCATGACCTCCATGCAAGCCATGTCGGAATATGCGAAGATACATTTAAAGAAAAAAGAAGAATTGGCTCTTTTCTTAAAATTTGGAGAAGAGATAATTAAATCCGTAAACGGGAGGAGTGAGGTATGAGATGCAATTCATGTAAAGAGGAAATTAATCCAAAAATGAAATTTGCCATAGCCAGAAATTCATGTCCGGCGTGTGGTAAGAAGATTTTTTCACAGATAGAGTTTTTTTTCAGGACATCATTACTAAAGATATTAGAAAAAAATAATGTCAACTATCCAGAGCAGGTCAATTCAATAGTTGATGATATTATTGCACTCATAGATAAACAGGCTCGTGGTGTAAGCGAAAGCGAGGACTCGACGACTGAGTCTTCCAATGAAGTTTCCGAGATATCTGTTTCTGAATCCGATAACGGCGAAGACGGTGCGCCCGGAGAAGAGACGCCAACACAAGAGGAAGTTGACTTCATGAGTGAAAATGGAGTCGTTCTGGGCGATGGCTCTACGGATTCTGATGATGAGGGAATAGCAGCCATAAGAGAAAAGGTGGCAAAGTTAAAGAAAAAAGTGAAAAAGACATCTGGTCCTAGGCCCATAACTCTCAGTGGAAACTAATGCTTCTTAAGAATTTAACTCTAAAAAATTTCGCTAGATTTGGCGACGCAACTATCAATCTACAAGACTACAATAAGGCCCTCATTGTTGGGATTATTAACAATGATACTGGCGATTCCAATGGTAGTGGAAAAACCAGTCTGATAGATTCTATTGGATGGTGTGTCTGGTCTGAGTCAAAGGCTAAGGCTATCGACGAGAATGTAAAGCTTGGAACTAATCTCTGCTCCGTCGCACTTGATTTTGAACACGACGGAAAGGACTGTTCAATTACTAGGACCAGAGACAAGAGTAAGAGTCTCAGCACGGTTAATTTTTATATCAACGGAGTCCTGAGTAATGGCAAAACGGTAACTGATACTAATAAAAAAATAGTATCTTTTTTAAGACTAGACTACTCTACATATGTCAATTCTGTTTATCTAAGACAGGATGACATATTTTCTTTTGCCGATGGCGGGACAAATAAAGAAGGCAGAGATATTCTAGAGAAGGTTTTGAGCCTAGAGGAATATGACCTTTTCCATGAAGAGGCCAAGGCAAATGTTAAGAGAATTTCTAGAGAAATAGAGACTATAGAAATGTCCATCTCTTCGAATTCGGAAATAGATGAGAAAATAGAATATACAAACTCTATTTTGAAACAAAAAAGAATAGACCATTTGGCCGCTAAAAAGAAATCGGAAGACATGCTCGGTCAGATTAATGCATTTAAAGAAAAGCTTTTAAGCCTAGCTTCTGAAAAAGAAGAATTTCAAAAAGCTCAATTTGGAATAAGGGAACTAGAGCTTTCGGTGGAATCTCTGAAGAGCGAGGCAAACGCGCTTATTAGAAATTTCAATACTCTTTCCGATTCAACAAAAATCAAATCCAAAGAACTACAAGATGTGATAGACTCTCTTCCGGAAATTAAGAAAAAGGTTGACGAGCATAAAGAATCGGTAAATTTAAATAATACCAAAAGGTTAGAAGTTGACGAATTGGTCAAATCTGTTGCCACGTTTAAGTCTGATAATATTTCTCTTTCTGGCAAGGTCGTTCTTGTTTCTTCTGAATTTAAGACGTTGCAAAGACAGTTGGTTGAAGTAAAAGGGGAACGAGACGCCAAAGCCAGTAGAATGGAAACTGGCCCCGATTCAGTAGAAGTGTGCCCCGAGTGCTTGACTGAAATAACCGAGGCGACTGTAGAACATTTTAAAAACCATCTAAGCAAAGATATAAAGATTCTTAACAATAAAATTGACGAGTTATCAAAAAAAGCACTTGGCGTAAAAGTGGAAGAGGACCTGCTTTGGAATTCAATTAATTCTACAAATGAAAATATTTCGTCTATTGAAAACAGAAAAAACAACCTTTCCAAAACCTTGCTATCTGATTCTCAAATTTCAGAAAGAGAAATCGCATTTAAAAAAGAAATAGCCTCAATTGATAAAGCCAAGTCCGAGCTTAATGTTATAAATACGTCCGATGAATTATCTAATTTAAAGGCGTCTGTGGAAAGTAAAAAAGCATTATATTTATTAAACAAATCGGAGTTGGAATCTAAAAAAGCTTTAATTATATCTACGCAATTTGATGATAGTAAAATAAAGACCATTGAATCATCTATTTCTTTGGCTGGCGAAGAGCTTGATTTATTAAAAGAAAGAGTGCATATTCTATCAGCAGAAATTAAAACCAACGAGTCTGCTGTTGAGAGTTTTGATATAATTAAAAAGGAAATTGATGAACACAAGATGTCTATTGATGAAAAAAAGAAAGATTTATCAATTTATATGAGACTGCAAGAAGCGTTTAGTTCAAAGGGTATTCGAGCAGACATAATTCAAAACGCAATAGGTGAACTGGAAAGACACTCCAATGAATTACTTGGAAAGCTGACTTCTGGAAGATTGTCGGTTGAGTTTGTTACTAGAAAAGAAGTTAAGGCGTCAAAAGGAGAACAAGTTGAAAAAGTCGTATTTGAAGTTGTTGTTAATGATGGAGAAGAGCCGCTACCATTCCATTTATATTCTGGTGGAGAGAAATTTAGAGTTGCTTTCGTTCTTCGCGTGGCTCTTGCTCAATTACTTCAGCGTAGAGCTAATTCTAAACTCGAATTTTTAATTATCGACGAAGCGTTCAGCCCTCTCGACCAAAATGGCATTGAGAAGAATTTAGCAGTAATAGATGAACTCCAAAATGAGTTTAAAACAATTCTGGTTATAACGCACAGAAATGATATTAAACAGTATTTTGACCAAGTTATAACTGTTGCTAGGGATTTGGACGGCTCAAGAATACTGTAAAATTAAAAACCATTGAAAATAAAGAATAAAAAAATGTGAAAAAATAGCAAAATCTTATAAAAAAACAATAGAGTATAGGTTGTGTATAAAGTACGCAAAGGTGGCTACAAAATGCAACGTAAAAATTATTATCTTTCAAATATAGAAATAGGCAAGCTTGAGGCCGAGGCTAAAAGTTTGGATATTGCTGTGTCAGATTTGCTCAGAAGAATTATTGACAAGCACTATGAGTCGCATCCATATATATTAAACATACCAACGGGCTCTTGGTCGGACTATTCTGGCGAGACTATAAGCGGCGGTATTGGTCAGGCAGTTTTAAGCGGAACGTATTATTCGGGAATAAGTGCGGTATGAGCAAACAATACAAAAAGTCAATTTAAAGAATTTAAACAAAAACAATTGGAGGAATTAAAATGTCAAAGCCCAAAATACTGATAATGTCAGACAATCCACTCATACACACTGGTATGGCCGTGGTTATACGTGAGATATCTTTACGGCTCCACGCTACTAACAGGTATGAAATCGCAATAGCTGGTTGGGGATATTCTGGAATGCCGCATCAATTTCCTATGCCAATATTCCCAGCCAGTGCAGCCGATTTTGGTAGAAATGGATATCCTCAGGCTGGCATAATGGGGCTGGAAGGTTTGGTAAATATGTTTCGCCCAGACATTCTACTGGCCCTCGGCGATAGTTGGATGATAAATTACATTAACGATATGCCAAACAGAAAATCATTCAAGTTTGTACAATATACACCAATTGATGGTCATGTTGAAGGCGGTGGAGTCCCTGCAAATTGGGGGCCATGGCTTTCAGGTGCAGACCAACTAGTTATGTATTCCCAGTACGGCGTTGACCAATTGAAGAAAACCATTCCACACGTTAACACCGAATTGATTTATCATGGATGCAAGCCAGATGTTTACAAGCCCTTGGGAGCCGACGTAAAAGCTCAACTTAAAAAACAGATTGTTTATTGGAGAGTGCGTGGAACCGAGCTTGTGCAAGAGCAGGGACTTCCAGATGACGCGTTTGTTGTTGGCACAGTTGCTAGAAATCAACCAAGAAAGAATTTCGATAAAATCCTAAAGACGTTTGCTATCTTTTCAAAAAACAAGCCAAACGCAAGATTGTGGCTGCATAGTGCTTTACAAGACGCGGCATATAGCTTGGCAGATTTGACTAAGATTTTTGGAATAGAAGATAAAGTCTGCTTCACTCCAAGATATAATCTCATTAATGGACTATCTGAAAATGATATGAATCTGCTGTTCAATTTATTTGATGTTAATTTCGCGCCGGTGCAGGGAGAGGGATTTGGTCTTCCTATCTTGGAAACAATGGCCGCCGGAGTTCCACAAGTAGTTACAGATTATTCGGCCCATGTTGAGTGGTGTAAACCTGCCAGCGAGTTAATTCCAGTTTCGTATCCTGATGATTTTATCACAGGCATACCGCACCCAGTTGAAAGAGCCATACCCAAGCCAACGCTCGCCGCTAAATGCTTAGATAGAATTTATTATGATAGACAATACCAGCAATCCCTTTCCAAAAGAGCTAGAGAAATAGCTGAATCTATGACCTGGGACCAGACGATACCTCAGTGGGAAAAAGTTTTTAGCAATGTCTTAAATGGAAGAATGAATGTATCTGATACGGTGAAAAAAGACACCTTCGAAATAGTTAAAATCTAAGGAGTAAACAATGGCGGAAGTTGCTGTTAAAATTATCGGTCCCATCTACGACATCGCAGGTCTCTCGCAAATAGTTAGAGAGACCGCCTTGGCATTAAATCAAATAGGTATAACTGTTCAACTTGTTGATGTCCCAAATTTCTGTAAAGTTAAAGCATATCTTCCAAATGATGTTTTGCAAAAGTTGAGAATAATGCAGAGCACCCCTTTAAATGGTAGATATGTAGCCATTCATGCTTATCCCATCGAAGCAGCAAAACAGGTAGATGATAAAGCGGTTGCTAATATAACTTGGAATGTGTATGAAACAAACAAGATTCCACATATCTGGAAACTAATATTGAATAACGATTTATTTAAAGAGGTTTGGACGGCCTCGGAATTTAACAAGAAGACATTTATAGATTCTGGAGTTAATCCCGATAAGGTGTTTGTTATAAATCAGGGGGTAAACACATCAATTTATAGACCGGGATTGAGGCCTCTAGAAAACATCAGAGAAAAAGGCAATTTCTATTTTCTATATGTCTCAGCTTTAAAATACTGCAAGGGCTTTGATATTTTGCTTAAAGCTTTTTTTGATGAATTTAAAATGGATGGCAAAGTAAAGCTAATCTTCAAAGCAGACATGCATTCAGGAAGCTATGACCAAGAAAAGCCATACATTAAAAACATGATAAAAACAATGAAGGGCGATAGCAGGGCGGAAGTTCTTTGTCTTTCAGATAATTTAAATGAAGAGTTTATGGCTAGACTATATTCAACAGCCGATTGCTTTGTTCTTCCATCTAGAGGCGAGGGTTGGGGCTTGGGATATATACAGTCAATGGCATGTGGAGTTCCTGTAATAGCCACCGATTGTAGTGCCCAGACAACTTTCTGCAATAGCGAAAACTCCTTGATGGTTCCAACAGAATTGCAGAAGATAGATAATTTAGAATGGTTATTACAGGTTCCGCTTCAGAATGAACACAGCTGGTATGAGCCTGATTATAACAAGTTGAAAGAGCAGATGCGCTGGGCATACAGAAACTCAGACAAGCTTGAGGCTCTTGGGAAAAAGGCTAACGAAGATGTTCAAAAATACGATTGGCAAAACATAGCGATGCAAATAGTAGCACAAATAAGCAAATACTCCTAATAGGTGGACGAATGAAGATATTGGCTGTATTATTCAAAACTCACGGCGACATAATCATAGCAACAACTGTTATTAGAGCTATTAAGGAGAAGTATCCTGATAGCTCTATTGATTTTATGACTGAAAAGCCGTATGTGAATACCTTAGAGGGCAACCCGGATATAAATGAAATTAAAGTTGGTTCGAGTTATATGGAAGCCAACATGTTATTTATCAATGGAAAGTACGATAAGATTTTTAGATTAAATATGGTAAATCATGAAGAGAGCTGCTGGCATCATATTGAAAAATGGCAAAATCAACATCTGATGCAATGGTACGCTCAAAAAGCTGGTATAGAAAATTTAACAGACTACCACCATTATATTTATTTATCTGAAAAAGATAAATCTGCCGTTGAGAAGTATTGGAATTCGATTGCCAGAGAGGGTAAGTTTGTTGCTATTCATACTTCATCTGGAGCACACGCCGGACCGCAATCAAGAGTGGAATCAAAAGATTGGCCAATACAGTATTTTGACGCGCTGGCAGATGACCTTATTGCTTCTGGATATAATGTAGTTCAAATTGGAGCATTTAGCGATAAAAAACTATCCAACCCAAAGATTATTGACGCTACCGGTAAGCTTACTTTTAAACAGCACCTAGAATTCTTCAAGAAGTTTTCAGCTTATGTGGGGAACGATTCGGGCCCAGCATATTTGGCCGCCGAGTCCGGGATTCCATGTTTATTAATTATGGGTTCGACTCAAAACAAGGGTCTTGGAAAGGGTCCGTCCGTTGGTCCTTGTCATCCAAACGTTTCCTATATAGAACCACAGAGGCCAAATAATCCAATGTGTTCTCCTACCCCCTGCTATACCCACTGCCAGATACAGAAGCCGGGAGGATGTGTTGTAGACATCGCCCCGATAGATGTTAAAAAGATTGTATGGCAAATGCTCGGAGGGGTCATGTCAATTGGAGGAGCCACGGTATTTAAAGACTCCGGCATTAAGAAAACGATATCAATGGATGGACTTGAAGATTATTCGATTTTACTCGATAATTTCAATAAATCAGAGGCGGGAAAATGAATCCATTTATTGTTACGGAAATGATTGTTTACAATGAAGAGAAATATATTAGATATAGTATTGGTGCCATCTACAATCATGTAGACCATATTGTTATTACAGATTCTTTTTCCACTGATTCAACTATAGATATAATTAAGCGCCTAGATGTGGACCATAAAATTACAATTTTGCAAAGAAAATGGACCAATGACTATGCGGCCCAGAGAAACGCTGGCTTGGATTTTATAAAAACAAACATTTATCCAAAACATCCAGACAACATGTATCTGCTTAGGGTAGATGCCGATGAGGTCTACTACGAATCTTGTCTATCAAAACTCAATAATACAATATTACAAAATCCAAATGCCAGCGGATTTAGATTTAATTTCTATACCTTCGATGGCTCTCATACCACTTTAAGTGAAAAAAATCCAATTGAAAACAGAGTATGTCTATTTAAATATAGTCCTGAAATCACTTATATAAGCCCGTTGCATGAGATGCCAGTAATTCCAATTGGCAATAATTTCAGGCCGCTGTATACCCATAACCCATCGCAGGACGCAGAGCTTGGCATTGTTCCCGTTGATGGTTTTGCATATTGCCATTTTTCATGGTCAGACAAATCGAAGTGCTTAGATAAGGCCATAAAATACACCGAGCGATATGTTGTTCAGGGTAGCGAGACTCAGGAAAGATTGAATTCAATTAAGGCTGGAGACGAATGGTGGTGGGAAGGTCATAAATCAAATTTACAATTCAATGGCGAATATCCAGAAATATTTGATAAGATAGGTGAGCTAGACAATTTTAAAAAGGGAGCCAAGTTGCCACAGAAAATAACCAATGGAAAGTTTTTGATGGTAGATGGAGAGCTGACGTTTTATGCTGATGAAGTATCTCAAAATGCCTTAGAAGAGTCGTCTGCTACAAAATTGACTGGTGGACAGTTCGTCGTGCGCGATGGAAAGTTGGTGTTTGATTCAGAAGAGCCAATTCAAACGGAAGACCCGGCAAAGGTGGAAGAGCCGCAGCCAAAGAACGATATGTTGGACCAAAAGGGCCGTGGACTATCGGCTTTCACCATCGTCAAAAATGCTATAAAATATGATTATCCTATCGTTGAATCTATAAACTCAGTTCTTCCATTTGTTGACGAATACATCATTAATGTTGGAATGCCTGATGAAGATGGAACGAAGGCTTTATTGCAACAGCATTTTGGTTCCAATCCAAAAGTCAAAATGTTTGATTCGGTTTGGGAAGGCAGAGACCAAGGCATTAAATTCCTAACCTCGCAGACTAATCTCGCCAAGGATGCCTGCTCGAACGAGTGGGGTCTTTATGTACAGGCTGATGAGCTTTATTTGGCAGAGGATTTCTCAAAAATCAGACAGGCAATAGAGGCTTGTGTCAACTATCCTCATATCTTGGGATTCGCCTTTAACTTCCTGCACTTTGATGGAGATTATGCAAGTGTCAATCCAACTAGCTATCCAAGAGAGATTAGGTTAGTTAGAAGAAACGCAGTCGCCTCAATCCACGATGCTGTCACATTTGGAGTTAAGGCTTTCTCCAATACCCCCCTAATGCAGATGGATAAAATGTTCGCGCCACTAGATGTTAGGGTGTTCCATTATGGTTGGGTAAAACAGCCGGAAAAAATGCTAGCCAAGCTTAGAAATTTTGACGGATTTTATCACAATGACGCTGAATGGGAAACAATGCATGGTCAAGACCATTTAAAATTTCCAGATGGAAAATACGATTATGACAAATAGGTGATTTATGTCTAGGAATATGAGAATAATAAGTGGATTTATGAAATTAGAAGACAATAAATTGCGTTACTTTTGGTATAAGTAAAACGCAAATGTATAGAGTTGTGAGGGGCATAAGCTGGAAGCAGACTTAACTTGGAGAATTCAATGGGAAAAAGAGATAATCACATTCACTATGCCGGACCACACCCCGCCACCATGCATGACAGAATCAGGAAGTTTGAAAAAGAACATGCAGAGATTTGTAAAAATTTTGTCTTCG
>Ga0315284_10010283_pt1 | contig 13331 bp, 8 predicted proteins | sample YL17G09_16_MG_FD_203696 | JGI IMG/M metagenome (GOLD analysis project Ga0315284, IMG submission 203696) | Sediment microbial communities from Yellowstone Lake, YNP, Wyoming, USA - YL17G09_16 | ecosystem: Environmental > Aquatic > Freshwater > Lake > Sediment | place: USA: Wyoming | collected...
ACTTCAATAAACAATTGATAATTTTTTCTATCTGTTATTTGACCACACATTCCAATAGTAATTTTACTCATATCAATAATCCCAAAATCATTTGAAATAATATCGATATTTTCATCGGATAAAGTTAATATTTCATCAATATTACTGAGAAAAGGCGCTTGAACTAAAGGAATTACAAAGTTATTATCATTTTTATAATAAGTGTTATATTCTTGAGCGATACGTTGAGAAACAACAAAAGACGGAATATTAATTTTGGCTAATAAATAATGGTCAAATATTTCATGACTATGAAGAATAGTGATATCTTTTGGAATATATTTATATAGATTGAATATAGCAAAATTACAAGAATTTAAATATACTAATTTAGGTTGAAAATGTTCATATAACATATATAATAAAGTTGGATCAGCTTTATATTCTATAACATCATTTTGGGAAATGGAATATTTGGTTAATAATTGAGGATTATAAGATATTTCACATAATAAAGGTTTAATATTGGTATTTTGATATTTTTTGTTTAATATGTCAAATAATAAATACATATAATGATTGGCTCCAAATAGACAATAATCATGATTGACTAAAAATATATATTTATAATTAGAATTAACTGAATATTTATTAACAAAATCAGTAAAATAAGAATTTTTTGATTGACGAATATCAGAGATGTATTTGAGATATAAATTAGAATCTATATTATATTTATTAATAAAATAGTCTTCATCAAAATGTATATCTTTATATTTTCTGTTTTCATCAATACCATTATTAATATAATGTAATTTGACATTAATGTCAGTATAAGATGATAAATCTGGATTTAATAGTTTATATATGATTGAGTTAAATTCAATTGGTAATTTATCATAAATAGTATTATATAATAATTCATCATTTTTTAATTGTATAGTTGTATATTCAATTTCTAATTTTTCATTTTCACTATTAAAAATAGTTTCAATTTCACTTTTAGGATTATTTACATTACATATATTATAAGATGTAAATACATTAAATAAATTTATATATCTATCAAAATATTTTAATCGTGATTTAATTTTTGGAAGATTATTTTCTAATTCTATGACTTTTTTAATTATATTTTTATTAAAAAAAACAAAATTTGCTTTTGTAAAATTAACAACATTTAAAAATTGGATATCATTAACATATATAAGACTTTTTAATTTTATAGGTAAATTAGCAAATGTTCCTAAAAATATATCCCAATGAAATAAATCATTATCTAATATATTTAAAATTTTATTTAATTTTATTCCATCAATGATAATATTATCATCTTCTACGATTAATACATTCTCATTTTTATCTAGATATGTTTTTAATATACTTATATATGAAGATAAACAACCAATAAATCCTTTTTCATGTTTAATAGCATTAAATCTTATGGGATTTAACCATTTAATATTTTTAATATTATTAAAAACTTGATTTAAATTATCATGTCTATGTTCTAAATTAATTATATTATAGTCATATATTTTATTTTCATTAGTATAATTAAATATATATTTTCTTCTGTCTATTGTTGGATATGTTAAAAATGGATACATAACATATTTTATTTTATTTAAAAAACTATCATATACTTTTAATAAATCAACATTTAACGATTCATTCATACCACTTATACTTCCAATATCTATAATTTTTAATAGATCATAATTAATATTTGGGTATGAAAAATTAATATCATTAATAATTTCTTTATTAATATTATTTATTTTAATATAAGAATCAATTAATCTATTATAATATTTAACCATGAATTCATATCTATATGTTATATCATTATTTGGATAATTTTTAATTTTATCTTCATAAACATCTCCATATTCTATAAATATATTATTAATATTATCTTCAATAATCATATCATTAGTACTACTTTTCGGAACATAAATTCGCCCTTCATTAATACCATGATTAATATAATGTAATTTTGCTTGATTATCATTTAATTTTGATAAATCATCATTTAATTCTTTATACATTTCAACATCAAAATCTTGTGGTAAAATAGATATATCTATTTTATAATATCGCCTTTCATTTATACCATGATTTATATAATGCAATTTTGCTTGGTCATCATTTAATTTTAATAAATCAGTATTTAGTTCTTTATACATATTAACATCAAAATCTTGTGGTAATTTAGAATTATCATACTTATAATGTCTTTTATTATTAATACCATGATTTATATAATGTTGTGTTGCTTTAGTATCATTCAAAGTAATTAAATTAGGATTTAACGTCTTATACATTTTAACATCAAAATCTTTTGGTAAATTAGATATATCTAATTTATAGGGCAAATTTTTTTTCATAGTATAATGTTTTTTAACTTCCATATCATTTAAATTTTGAAGATGTAGATATAATTCTTTATATATATTAACATCAAAATCTTTTGGTAAATTTTGATCAATTTCATTATGTAAATTTTGATCAATTTCATTAGGTAAATTTTGATCAATTTCATTAGAAATTTTATTATTTATTGAATTTAAGGAAATTTCATTATTATAAGCATATCTTAAATTTTCATCGTTTAATAAATCTCTTAATAAATAAAAAGTAATATTATTATCTTTAGATAATAGTCTATTTTTTGAATATAATGTTGTAGAGCATAATTTTAGATCTTTATTTAAATCTAAATCATAATTTAAAATTTTTTTGTTTAAAATTTTGGCTATATTATGTATATATTTTCCCATTTTATCAAAATTATTATTTGAAACATTATCTTCTAATAACATTTTGAATAAATTTTTAATACAACGTCTATTACCATTTTTTTGTCCAAAATCTTGTCTTAATTTACGACGTAAAAATGTTTTCACATCTATCTTTTGATAATGATTAATATGTATTGTCAGTTCATATGGGGATTTATTTCTATCAAATGAATAATTTTTATCGGAAATCCAATGAAAACTTTTAGGATTTAAAGTTTTATTTAAATTAGTAAGACTTTTAACATTACAATTAATTTTAGGAGTATAATTATCATTATGATATCTATTATAATCCATAACTAAATAATCACTATAAATATTATTAATGATAAATGATGTACCATATAATAACCATGGAATTAATAAATTTGTTTTATTTTCATAATTTTTTAGAAAATTATTAATATTTACATGATCTCTTAAATAAATAAATTCATCAACATCACAGAATAAACACCAATTACTTAAATGTTTATGTTTAGAAATAAAATATTTAACAATAAATAATTGTTTATTGTCAATTATTTCAGATTTATAAAATTCTATATATTCGGTATTTTTAATATCTTCTTCTTCAAATTTATCAAATGATAATCTATATATTGTTAATTTCTCTTGTATCCAATTAGGTAATATTTTAATTGTTTCACTTATTGGTATTATACTATTATCATCATAAATATATATATGTTCAAACCCTAATAATATATTATGAACAATCCATTCATTAATAATTAAATCTTCGTCTCTTGCCGTTGTATGTATAACACTATTAAATTTATTTATATTATATGATGTATCTATCATATAAAAATTTTTAAATAAAAGGAAAATTATTAATTAATTATATTTTCTATTTTCTTTTATTCCATGATTTATATAATGTAATTTACATTCAATATCATTTAATGTTTCTAAATCTGAATTACATTCACGATACATATCACAAGAAAAATCATTAGGTAATTTATTAATATCATATTTATATTTTCTTAATTCATTTTTACCATGATTTATATAATGTAATTTAGCTTCGATATCATTTAATGTTTTTAAATCTAAATTACATTCACGATACATATCACAAGAAAAATCAAAAGGTAATTTATCAATATCATATTTATATATTCTATTTTCTTTTATTCCATGATTTATATAATGTAATTTAGCTTCAGTATCAATTAAATTATTTAAATCTAAATTTAATGCGCGATACATATCACAAGAAAAATTTAATGGTAATAAATTTTTTAAATTATTTAAATCGTTATTTGATTTTATTTTATTGATATCTATATTATCATGAATCTTATTAATAAAAAATTGGCCATATTTTATAATTTCATCTTTATATATTTCATATAAAATATTTTTTAATTCATCATCTAATATTGATAAATAATTAGGATATATTTTATATAAAATTTTATATTTTACCCAATCATCATAATTGTAATATTTATATTGTGGATTCAATTCATAAGTATGACTTTTATCAGTAATGTTTTTATAATTTATTTGAATATTATCTATATCATGATATTTTGAAAAAAAATTATGTAAACTATAATTAACTCCATTTTCAATATCATGATATTCTATATTTTTTAAATTAGTATAGTTATTATAATATAATGTAGTGTGTGGATGTGTATGTCCATCGATATGTTTATATTTGATAAACATAGTAAAATTATATATGTTATCATCATATAATTTTAAATATTCATTATAATTAAATAATGTTAAATAATGATAATCCATTTTATTTATATGTTTATTAAAAAATGTGGATATAAATCTCAAATATGGATGTCTTATAAATGAAATTATATCAATATTTTGTAAATAATTATTCCATCTATATTTTTTCATAGTCTTAGAAATAATATGTGCATTATCTATATAGATATTATTATATTTTGCGAAATATTCACATATTGTTGAACTAGCACATTTCGCATGCCATAAAATGGCATATTTTAATTTTTTATTCACAATAATTTCAATACTATTTTTGAAATATTTATTATTAAAATTATTTTGACCATATATTATATTTGTTTCATAATATTCATTTTCAAATGCTACATCACTTTTTAACATACTAAAACAAACAATATCATCACTTATATGGTGTTTATGTATATTTTTTTTGTTAAAAAAAATTTTTATCCCATTTTTTGTGTAATTTGTATGATCATGATGTTTATATAAAATAAAATCAGGTATTTCAAATGATGTATATTCTAGTCTATTTTTAATAGGGACTGAAAAAACTCTTCCTACAAGGCATGATTTTTTTAAATCTTCCTCTGTTAAATTTTTATTTAAAATCATTGTATCTTCTTCATTTTTACTATATTTAAATAAAAAATCATATTCTGTTATTAATGTATCATTGTCTAATAATTGTGAAATATTATCAATAATATTATAAGATATATTCATAGTATCATAATGTTTTTTCCATAAGTCAAACAATTTATTATTTACATTTTCATTTACTAATATACTCAACATTGAGTATTTTAATATCAGTTAAAAAATATATTAAAAATATATTTTTTACTAATATTATATTAGTAAAAATATTATATTAGAAATATCAAAATCTAATGACAAACCTTCTTATTTGTATAACCTACCTTCTTATATTCCATGATTTATATAATGTAATTTAGCATTAAAATTTTCTAATTTATTTAAATTTGGATTTAATTCTTTATAAATATCAACATCAAAATCTAATGGCAAACCTTGATATTTATATATTTCATTATGTAAATTACCCCATTTTGTATAATGTTCTAATATTTGAGTATCAGTAAAATTTTTATATCTAGGATTTAATTCTTTAAAAGTTTCTATATTAAAATCACATGGTATATTATAACTACACAATCTCCCTTCATTTTTACCTATATTTTTATAATGAATATATAATTCTTCATTATGAAAATCATTTAAATCATAATTTAAATTTCTATATATATCGATATCAAATTTATCATTATATTCATAATTTATTTCATAATAATAAGTTTTCTCAAAATCTTCTATAATTTTATCTAAATTTTGTATTTCGTCTAGAATATCAAAAACATATCTTATTTTATTGTTATAAGTATTTTTATCTAATATACCATTTTTTATATATCCAGGGATATTTTTTGAATATTCATGTTTATAAGAAAAATGACATAAAATTAAAATTGGTTTATTTGTATGAAATGATGAAAAATGTCCATTTATATAACCATTTCCCCCCCAATTTAATATTAAATATTGAGAATTTCTTAATTGTGTTTGTTTTTTATATTCATCACTAGTATCCAATAATTCATAATTAAATTGTTTCATTATTAATTTTATATATGATGAATTTGTAAATGATCTTGATTTTGACCAGTTGTTATTATAATCATTATCATTTAATAATTTTAAATTAAAATATTTTTTGAGTTTTTTAACTGGAATAATATTATTCAATATATTTTTATATATATTTAATTTAAATATAAAATCTAATGTTTCTTGAATTGCAAGAAATATTTTTTTTATTTTATATAATTTTCCATATTCTATATAAGTAAATTTATTATTTTCTAATATAAATTTACTTATAAAATTATTTAAATTATTATAAAATACATTATCGGTTTTATATACTAATATATTATCACTTTTTTTTTTAATTAAAAAATCAAGACTTTTAATAAATTGTTCATAATTATGAGATGGTACATTTGATGTTTGGAAAATTAAAGATAAATAATCACCATCTAAATATGTATAATAGTTTATATCTAAACTATTTACATTAAAACATATTTGATTTTTTAATAACCCAATTTTAGAATTTAAATATATATTCTTGTCGTCAAATATTGTATATGTTAATTGGTTATTTTCAATCACATACAAGTATACATCATTTAATTCTAAATAATTCTCTTCTTTATTATAATTATTTAATTTTATCATATCATCATGTTTTAGTAATTTTCTTTTGAATTTTTTATCATTCGCCCTCAAAAATTTCCTAACTGGATCGTTATAATTTATCTCAATTGGTTTAATTGATATTACATCATCATATAAAAATTTATTATAAATATTTTGAATGTGTGAAATTCTATTAATATTTTTACTATTCAAAATTTCATTAAAGTAATTCTTAAAATAATATATACAAAGAAATTTGAAATCATTCTTCAACACATATTTTGCTTTCAAATAAGAACTTATAAAATACTCTTCCATCACATAATTTTTATATATACTATTTTCAAATATTTTTGATCTGAAATATTCTGTCATTATAATCTTACTAACATTATAATCCATAACACATCCTTCATGTTGTTCCTTTATTAATTTAATTTTATTTTCTGTTAAATATTTAACAAAATTGCTATCTTGTAATATATGATATATATCATTTTTTTGTTGATAATCATCTGTTTTTTCTAACTCTTTATAATAATCTTCATAATTAGTCTCTAAATCTATCTCTTTCTCTCTTACAATTGATATTGTATATTCCTCTAATATTTTAGGTGTAATATCACTAATAAAATATTGATTTGATGCCGTTTGTATAAAGTAATCAAATGATATATTATTATCAAATAAATATTTTAAATTAAGTATATGTTGATGAAATAATAAAATATTACCCCACATTTTCTCATCATCATCTCTAATAGTAACAATAATTACTTTATCTGGTATAGTTTTATTTATAAACTCTTGATATAAACTTTTTGTTGTAGATATTAATATATAAATATTAAATAATTTAGTATGATATTTAATATTATCAATTAGTTCATATACACAATCTATACTTTCATGACATGTTAAACTAAATATTATCATTTTAATATTATTTGTTTCAATATTATCCATTTTAATTTTATATAATATATTTTATTAAATTTATTATTATATAATATATTTATTATATAAATATATATGATTATATTAATACCTTTAGGTGGAACTGGTGAAAGATTTAAAATAAATAACTATAAAAAACCTAAATCTCTAATTAAAGTTTTTGGCAAACCCATCATCAATTATATTTTAGATAATCTCAATCTTAAAAATATCGATTTTATATGTATCCCTTATAATCAAGAATATTCCAAATATAATTTTGAAGAACAACTTCAAAAAGATTATCCTCATATTAAATTTCATTTCATCAAATTACCCTCTAATACTCAAGGTGCTGCTCATACTATTAACATAGCATTGCTAACATTAAATTGTAATGATAAACCAATTATATGTTTAGATGGTGATAATTTTTATACAACTGATATAATTAATATGTGGAATGGACAAAATAAAATTTTCACATTTGAAGATTATAATGATAATCCAATTTATTCTTATATTAAAATATATAATAATTATATATTAGATATAATAGAAAAAGAAAAAATTTCTAATTATGCTTGTACTGGTGCTTATGGCTTTTCTTCTTATAAAACAATATTAAAATATACCACATTACTTTTAACTGAATTTAATAATCAAAATTCTAATCAGAGTTTATCCCCTTTACACAAAGGGGAATATTATACATCTAATGTTATTAAAACAATGATTAATGATAATATTCAATTTACTTATTGTATTATAGATGAAAATAATTATCATTGTTTAGGAACCCCTATTCAATTAAAGTTATTTTATAATAATTTTCCTATGATTTCTTGTTTAAATAATACTATTAATATTAAACCTATGCGTATATGTTTTGATTTAGATAATACTTTAGTATCTTTTCCTAAAATTAAAGATGATTATACATCAGTAGAACCAATACAAAAAAATATTATTCTATTAAAATATCTCAAAAAATTTAATCATACTATTATTATTTATACCGCCCGCAGAATGAAAACACATAAAAGTAATATAGGTAAAGTATTATGTGATATTGGTAAAATAACATTTGATACTCTTGAAAAATTCGATATCCCTTTTGATGAGATATTTTTTGGAAAACCTTTGGCAGATGTTTATATTGATGATTTAGCATTAAATTGTTTTGATGATATGGAAAAAGAATTAGGTTATTATTTAGATATTGTTGAACCACGTAGTTTTAATAGTTTATCAGATAATATTATCAATACTATTACTAAAAAATCAGATGATTTATCTGGTGAAATATATTATTATAATAATATACCAAATACATTAAAAGATTTATTCCCTTTATTAATAGATTATGATATTAATAATAAATGGTTGAAAATTGAAAAAATCAATTCTTTAACATTAACTAATCTTTATTTATCTCAATTATTACAAGAAAATTCACTCATTCATATTATGAATTCCATTCAAAGACTTCATAAAACTTATTTAAATAATGATAATAATATAAATATATATGATAATTATATTTCTAAATTAGAAAAAAGATATAAATCTTATGATTATTCAATATTTGATGGAAGTAATGAAATATATAACTATTTGATTGAAAATTTAAAAATTTATGAAAATAATAACAAAGGGAAAAAATCTATCATACATGGTGATGCTGTTATGACCAATATTTTAATAAATAAATTAGGTAAAATTAAGTTTATAGATATGCGTGGTAAAATTGGTGATACATTAACTATATATGGTGATGCTTTTTATGATTGGGCTAAATTATATCAATCATTAATTGGATATGATAAAATTTTACAAGATAAAAATATAGAACAATCATATGAAAAACATATGATAAATGTATTTGAAAAGTATTTTGTTAATTTATTTTCAATTGATGCTTTATCTGATCTAAAATTATTAACTAAAAGTTTATTATTTTCATTAATTCCATTACATAATAATAATAAATGTCATAAATATTTTAATCTTATTAAAAATTTATAATTTTTGGACTTTATTTACTAATCTATTTACATCATACCCCAATTTGTATATTTTTAAATGATAAAATTTATATTGATAGTATTATATAATATATCGAATTATTTTATAATATATTTAATTATTTTATAATATATTTGTTATATATCGGTTCTATTTTTTTAATCGTGATATACCACTTCTATTTCTGCTTATTTCTATATATTGATTTAATGAACAATTTTGTTTTAAATCAGATTTTTTTAATAATAAACTAAATATTGATTGATCATGTCTGTGTTCTCGAAAAATATCAGAGTTTTTAATAATAGATGGACTATCATTTATATTATGATAATCACATGCTAATTCATACCATTCATTAATAAAATTTCTTGTTTTTTCATTTATTGAATATAAAACAACACTAGCTTGATATTGACTACTATTTAAATACTTATCATCTAACATATTTAATTTTACAATTAAATCCATTTTATTCCATTTCTTTTCAATACATCCAGTCGATGTTAAAATTAAATCATTATTTATCTGAAATTCATTTAATAATTTAATAATCTTAGTATTTTTGTTTATATCTATTTCACATCCACAATCAGAATATAATAATATATCCCCATCTTCCATATTTTCCATAGTTTTCTTAATTATATATGGTTTCCATAACCAATAACCATATCCTCTTTTATTATTTTCAATAAAATTAGAATGTTTAGGCCAAAACTCATCATCTTTTTTTAAATCATCATCTTTTTTTAAATCATTATCTGTATACCCAATTATTTTATCGAATATATTTAATTTTTGTGCTTGATTTACTAATCTATTTACAGCATCATAATAATTTTTACCACCTGACCCAAATGTTATAAAATATTTCATATATAAGTATTTTATATATATAATTTATTATTATTATATTTTTTATTACATTTTTTACATTTTACATAATTTATATATTTTACATTTTACCACAACATAATTTATATTTTTTCATTGTATCACAAAAACATTTATCATTAGGTTTATATTTATGACATTTTTTTATATTAAAATCTAAGATTTTATTATTTTTAATTATATAATGAATATAATTTGAATTTATTAATTTAGTATTTTTATTTTTAACAATATTTGAAATATTTATTTTACTAAGATTTGGGACTAATGATATTATTGTATTATAAAATTCTTCATATGTTGATTGTGGATCATTTATTAATTTATCATAATCAACTATTATATATTTAATTTTAGATGATATTGATATAAATTTTTTATAATATTTGTCCCATACATTATCATAATCTATTTTATGATCAGATATAAATTTCTTACATGAATTAATAGTATCTTGTTTATTTCTTATCATTACTATTGTTATACCACATTCAATAATATATTCAATTATATACAATAAATATGGTTCCTTTATAGCAATAATTTTATCAGAATTTAAATTTTTATTATTATTTAAAAATCCATTTACACAATCTTTGATATGCATTTTATTTTCATCAAATGTGTGAAGTTTATTATTACCAATTAAATAATGTATATCCTTTCTTTGAAAAAATCCATCGTAATTTAAATCTTTGTTGTAAATATCATCTATACCTTCTTTTTCACACAAAAAATCACATCCCATTTGTGTTAAAATATTACACATCATACTGGTTCCACTTCTTGGCATTCCAATAACAAAAATTTTAATCATATTATATATATATGTTTTAAATTATTATACTATTATTTATTAAAATTATTTACAACTCCATTAGTAGTACATTCCACTAATAATCCATTTGCCCATACTCCAAATGGTCTATCTATATTATCATCTGTTTTTAATGAAAAATGATAAAATGTATACTGATTATCATCCATAATTCTCTCAAATTTATTTGAAACTGAAGCTACTACTCTATATTTATCATCTATTTTATGATTTGCCCATTTTGGATTTCTCTTCTCTTCTTCCTCACTTCTTTCATCAACTAATATACTATGATGACCAGTTACTATTAAATCCTCTGTTAATTCATTGTCATCTGTTTTTATCATTTTAAACATACATTTCCCATTTGTTTTTGGATTATTTATAAATATACCCTTAATAATTGATGTAATTGGTCTATTTCCGTGTTTGTATGATTTAACAATATCACCAATCATTAAATCTTGAACTAATCTGTATTCTTCTTCTAATTTATTATTTAGACATAATATTTTAGTATTTTCATTAAAACAATGTGGATTTGGACGTTGGATTTTTTCGATTTTAATGTATAATTTTGAACTTTCAATTGCGTATTCAATTTCTGCGTCCCCTTCTGGTGATACCAAAACATTATATGTTATAAAGTCTTGATAAGTTGGGTATTCTGATGCTGATGTTGAAATTAATGTTGGTTTAGATGTTAAATTATAATATCCAAAATCCCCTCCGTGAAGTAGATCATTTAGACATGTATCATTAGTTTGAATAGTAGCCCCTTTTTTAGAAAATCTATAAAATGTATTATTAGTATTAGGTTGTAAAATATTATCTGGGGCAGGACTTTGATTTAGATTATTAGTAGTAACTAAAATATTCGTAGTAAGACTATTAATATTATATATAGCAGTTATAGTTTCGTCTGTTCCACTTGTTGGTATTGTTGTTATTATCTTACCTTCAAACAAACAAGGTTGATTTGGTTCGGTCTGGAATATTGACAATTTATATGTGTTATACATATTGGTTTTTATATATAAAGAAAAATTTTTTTTTATTTAAAATTTTCTTAATTAAAATTTCTTAATTATAGTAAATGAGTAAGCTTTTTTATTATAGTAAATCTCGGGATTTTGCTCCTGGTAAAGGTGTCAATGAAATGGTTGAAAATCCAAAAGATTTTAATGATTTAAAAAATATTAAAGATTGAAGGAAGATTTTGTCTAACTTTTATGTTCTTACTTATAATTCTGTTGAACATACTTTTCAATCTTATAAAATTGCATTGGTTGATAAAGATAAGGCATTTTGGTTTACAATTGAAAATGGTAATGATATTGGCTTAGGTGGTGGTGATGTTGCTCAGAAAAATAGAAAGTTAATTAAACTTAATAAAATTCAATTGGAAGAATGGGGTAAAATTAAACATGATATTAGTCTCTATGAATAGTTCCTAGTGCCTATGAAATATGAATATGATTGATATTGTAAAAGAAAGAGTGAGACAATCAGAACATTATCAAAGAGTTTTAAAATCTACACAGAATGCTGAATTGTGGCATATTCAAGTAAGAAAATCACCTATTAGAAATAAATATTTGGAAGATATTAGAAATGAATATATATAAATTGTTATATATATTTCCCTTGCGGTGTATAAGTTGTAAGTTATATATATATTTCCCTTGCGGTGTATTGTTATATATATATTTCCCTTGCGGTGTATTGTTATATATATTTTTATTGTTATATATATTTTTATTGTTATATATATTTTTATTGTTATATATATTTTTATTGTTATATATATTTTTATATTATTATTGTTATATATATTTGTATATTATTATTGTTATATATATTTGTATATTATTATTGTTATATATATTTGTATATTATTATTGTTATATATATTTGTATAT
>Ga0315284_10010284_pt1 | contig 13330 bp, 13 predicted proteins | sample YL17G09_16_MG_FD_203696 | JGI IMG/M metagenome (GOLD analysis project Ga0315284, IMG submission 203696) | Sediment microbial communities from Yellowstone Lake, YNP, Wyoming, USA - YL17G09_16 | ecosystem: Environmental > Aquatic > Freshwater > Lake > Sediment | place: USA: Wyoming | collected...
GTATAATCTCATGCTTATTTGAAATATATGTGCCGGTTTTAGATTTGATTAGCTGGCGGATTGTCCAGTGTGTTTTCCCGGTGCGCGGTGGTGCCTGCACGAGAACATATTTTACATCGGGCAGCGTTTCCGGGAGTTCGTCTTTCGGGGTTTTGGTAATATCTGTTACATTTACATTTGCGTACCATGACTGGTGCGGGTCGAAAGTTGTAATTTCTCTTGTGAATGCGTTTCTGATAGTCAACGAAATATACCGGACATATTCATACGGGCTGCTTCCGGGTGACTTCTGGTAATATCGGTACGTGATAAGCGCGGTGGCTACCTGGTTTGCAGTAAAACCCATGGCGCGCATTCGCCTTGCAATGAACCAGTCTCTTTCACTACGAGTTCCTTTTTCACCAACGGACATGAGAATTTCAGAGAATTCCTTGTCCTTTTCAATTACTTCATTTAAATTGAGACCCTTTTCATTGATAATTTCTTCATCTTCCCGGAGCTGGTGGATGATTTTTGGATCGAACCCGATGCGGGTGTCTATATCTCCTTTTGATTTCCCGATAAACTCTTCCTGCAACTTTGTGTCTTTTTCTCCTTTAATTAGCTTTTCGTTGGATAAAATGATCCAATTTGGGATATTTTCGGGTGTTAAGTCTTTTATGGGGTTATCCGAGAAAACCGAGTATAGACCACTTGCACCACTAATACTGCCTTTTTTCCCACCCTCATAATCAACGGGACAAAAACTACCCGGTGTTAGAACATATGCCACATTGGTTCGTAACTCTCCACATTCTTGTGATTCTCCCTCCACTTTCCACTTTGGATTTGTTGAAAATCCGCGTCCACGTAAATATTCGGTTATTCCCACATTTTTAAAATAAAACTGAAAAGATCCACTTTTGGTTTTTATTACCATTGTATTTAGTGCGAGAAGTTCGTCGATTTTCTCTTTTGAAATTGGGAATTTTCCCTCTATTAAATCCAGATCTAAAACACATATACCGTCTTTACCAGTTTCGGTTAATTTTTCATGACATACTGCCGCAACATTCGAATGGAGTTCGTTAATGCGTGCGAATGCTGATTCGGGTGTAATACGCACAGTGTTCCAATTTTGCATCACATCTGGTGTTTTCTTTCTGGTTTTGATTGGTATGAGATGTACATCCAAATCTTTTACTTCTTCCATTCTTTTTATAAACTTTAAAAATTCGAGTCCGGATGGAGTAATGTTTTCTTCTTGTGTTTTTATCATTCAACCACCTTCGGTAAATAACATATTCCACCAAGTTTCGTCTCGACCAACTCTTCAAAAATCTCGATCCACTTAAGTTTGTCCGTTTTAATCATCTGGTGCTCGCTCATCGTAAGAAGAACAAATTTATTTGGATCTCCTTTGATATAGTATTTAACTTTATTTGGTTTCCTCACGGTTCCAACATTTATCCACGCATAATACCCAGACACGTCCTCGTCCCATTCGCAACACGCCTTGGGCTGCCAGTAAACGTGATGGCGCGAGAGCGATCGTCCCTCGTTTTCAAACTTGGTTTTCCCGGATAGGACACTCTGGTAGTTTTGTGCTTCGTCTATTCTACGCCATAGATCTGGACACCACCGTTCGCAGTATTGCTTACGATCCGAATATCTTACATTACCGTACCAGAACCCACCTATTTGAGATTCTATGTTATTACGTATTCGATTTTCATTTCGAGCTATTCTCTGATTTTTTTCTTTTTGTTTGCGTTGCCACTCTGGGTTTTGGGATCGTTTTTGAATCCCAAGTTTGTGGTTGTGTTGCCATACCGGATCCAAATACATTTTTTCACGAGATTCTTTATTTTTGCGTCGTTGTTCCGGGTTTTGAAATCGTTTTAACGCTGCTTCTTTAATTTTACGTCTATGATCTGGATCTTGGGCGAGTTTTTGTAACCGTTCTTTATTTTTGCGTCGATATTCGGGATCTTTAAATCGTTTTTGAATAATTTTTCTTTGTTTGTATATCCACTTTTCTTTCTTAACCGGATCCTTCGGCAATGGCATCAGATCACCTCACTTACAGAAACCGTTATATATTGTTGTTTGCATGTATTTGTCATCATCTTCTTCTCCCCAGCCCGTCCCAAGTAAGACGAAATCTTTTATCCGTATGTTATACCATTCTCTTTTATGAGTTTTTCCGCGAGATTGCGTTTATGAAACTCTTTCGCCATTTCGATGAAACGATCTGCGTATTCATCGAGTTCTCTCCTTGGCATAACAACCATATGCGCACGCAAATGAGCGTTCCCGCGTTCGTGTGGGTGCAAACTCACAAGTATCGCTCGTTCCGGAGTTTTTTCTAACAACACGCTATATCCACCCATTTGTAATTTGTGTGATTCTCGCACTTCTCTAGAAGTTTTCAGGTCAACCAAGGTGTAGACACCCTTGATCGGAGCTACCAAATCTGGTTTTCCAGCAAACCTATATTCCGCATTTATCGCAAATTTTTCTACTTTTCTAGGATAACCAATTTCCAAATCAAGTTCGTCCCACATAATTTGGCACAAATCCACCATTTTTAACGTGTCGTATGGGAGTTTATCAAACGGAATATCCGGTGTTTCTAAAGTTTGGGGAGCGAGCGAGTTAAGGATCCGATAATGTGCGAGTGTTCCTAGTATAGCGCTACGATTTGATTGTTTTTCCCAATCTACGTTGTTCTGTTTCCATTTTACCAGTCCGACTGGCTCTTCCAAAATTTCTCCAATGATCGTCGTGACGGACGGATAATATTCATTATCAAGCTTGTATATATGAACCAAAACTTACACATCTCCCTGCTTATATCGTATTAGCTGTCTTTACTAAAAAAGGTTCCGCATGGGCAAACGGAGATCAACTTTTAGAAAATGAAAGATGCGATTTTACAGACGGGAAATACAAAAGAACCTGCTTTTCAGATGCAGAAATTACAGTTGCCCATCCCCAATTACAAAACGGGAAATCTTTAATTCTCAAGCGCGCGCACCGGCGCAACCGATCGAGTATCAACTTATCATCGCCGCCTCTCTGCGATTTTTCTGGATATACATTGGTTGGAACATTATTGGATAATCTGTATGCGCGTGCAGGCTCAGCGCTTCGGCGTCGGTATTTGATTGATCCCCATCCGGAATACTATAATCCTTGTGCCGCGACAACTCAGCATTCGTCCATATGTACATCGTGACTCCGGTTCCGGCAGCTGCGAGTGCGGGGAGATATCCTTTCTCCCCGTATACTGCTGCGAACGCAGCCGATATTCCAAGAATGACGGCAATACTGAGATTCATGTGGTGGCGGAGCCCCTCGTATTGATCTCCATATCCAGGATCTGTTAAAATCGATGGGCGGAGATTTATTGCATTCCAAAATGCGAATACGGTTGTCATTGCAGCCGCGGAAAGAATAAGTTCGTGGCTCTCTGGGTGCCAAAATTTATTAACATCTTTTGATGGCAAATCAACAAGCGCTGGCATTGCTACATATCTATGACAGGAAGATATTTATACTTTGCCATCATACATTAGCATAATTAATCTAATTAGAGATTAATTTGGAGAGACGAAGATGGTAAAAATCACATGTCCCGTTTGCGACGGGACAGGAAAAGTCCGCGGAGACTTTGGCGGATCGTGTGGAAAATACGAAGAAAAGCGCGTGTGCCCGGCGTGCTGTGGAACGGGAATGCAGGAAGTTTCAGCCTATCATTATCGAAAGCGGTGTCCGGAGAGATATATTCCATGGAACCCGTGCCTCCAACCGTATTATCCGTGGACACCAACGTGGTATTCGACAAACGGGTATTATACCGGGATTACGACACAAACCGCGACGCCGACAGTGTCGCAATCCACGTCGTACACTTGTTCCCCCTAATTTTTTATTTTTTAATCACAACAGTTAAATACTTTAGACTATAATAAAGTATCAGCGAGTGATTAAATGGCTGGACTCACCAAAACCACGGATACATCAACGGTTCCAGGATATACTATTGTAAAATGGGTGTGCACCGATCCAAACGTCACTGGAACTGATACGTGGGATGTTCCAGAAGATGTTACAGAAGTAGAATATCTTGTAATTGCTGGCGGCGGTTCTGGGGGAGCTGGATCTTCTCCGGGCGCCGGCGGTGGTGCCGGGGGGCTAAAAGAAAATTCTGCTACTAAAGATTTTGCAGTTGCAGGAACTATTGATATTACGGTTGGAGCCGGCGGAGCTGGTGTAACTGCTGATGCTTACCGGATTGGTAATTCCGGAACAAACTCTATATTTTCTTCTATTACCGCGACCGGAGGGGGGTATGGTAGTACAAACGCCACTGGCAAAACCATCGGGGGTGCTGGAGGGTCTGGCGGAGGGGGCTCTACTGCCGCGGGCGGAGCCGGAAACGTGGGAGAAGGATATGATGGAGGATCTGGTACTGGAAACTATACAGCTGGAGGTGGAGGGGGCGCGGGATCGTTAGGAGCGAGCTCGTCGTCTGGATCCGGCGGAGTAGGGGGAGCTGGTGGATCTGGGAAATCAAGTGCTATTACTGGATCTATTATAACATACGCCGGCGGTGGGGGAGCCGGGCATTATAATGGAAGCGGGGGTGCTGGAGGTTCTGGTATAGGGGGTAATGGGGCGGTCTCTGCGTCAGCAACATCTGGGAACAACAATACTGGCAGTGGGGGTGGCGGAATCGGTTGCGGTGGTTTTAATATTGCTTGGTTGACTGGTGCTGGAGGTTCTGGTGTAGTTATTATAAAACACACATCGCCCGCACCACCTCCAAGCGGACTTACCAAAACTACTGACACTTCGACAGTTTCTGGATATACTATTGTAAAGTGGGTGTGCACCGATCCAACCGTCGGTGGGAACGATAACTGGAGTGTTCCGGCTGGAGTTCCGGCAGTGGATTGTCTTGTTGTCGGAGGCGGGGGCGGGGGCGGGGATGATGTGGGTGGTTATACAGGTGGAGGTGGAGGTGCCGGAGGACTTCTCACTTCCACTGGGTTTAGTGTATCCGGAACTCACATAGTGATAGTAGGATCTGGTGGGGCACGATTATCTTCTGGTGGTGATAGTTCGTTCGATACCATTAGTGTGACTGGTGGTGGTTTTGGAGGAACCCGTGGGGTGGGGGATGGAGCTACTGGTGGAAGCGGTGGTGGCGGTTATGGTGAAAACGGACATGCCGGAGGGGGCGGAACTGGTGGTCAGGGAAATGCTGGGGGTGCTGGGAGTGGTACTTACTCAAAAGGTGGTGGCGGAGGAGGCGCATCCACCGCAGGACATGATGGTTCCGATGGTACCGCAGCAAACAGAGGAGATGGTGGAAACGGAACAGCTTCAACTATAACTGGCGCATCTGTAACATACGCGGGCGGTGGCGGAGGAGGCGCATCATATAACAACTCCACAGATAGTACTGGCAATGATGGCGGATCTGGTGGTGGGGGTGCTGGAGGAAGACGTTTCACCGCAGTGGCTCCGGTTGCAGGAACAGATAATATTGGTGGAGGTGGCGGTGGCGGCGCGTATTCGGTTAATAGCGGTCAAGGTGCTCGTGGTGGATCCGGTGTCGTTATTATTCAGTACGCAACTCCTACTGTATCATCTGGTGGAGGTTGCATGCAACTATCCGGGATGAAACTGGTCACGAGGATGTAGTTTTCTTTTTTAGGAAATCTTTATATAATGTGTCAACCAATAGTATAGTGAGATTTTATTATGGGCACTTGGATAAATGGAATAAAATTGTGGTTTTCTCCAACGTTCACCGGGATACCGATAGCTCCAACGGCAGCATTGGGGACGAACACTACCCAACTTGCGACAACGGCATTTGTTCGTGCATCGTCCGGATTAAACACCCCAATTGGAGTAGAGTGGACAACCAATGCAACGAGTCCGACACTCGTACTTGTAGATAATACGGGAACGGTTATTACTCTCTCAGCGGGAGATTGGGCGGCACATCCGATTTTCGGTTCAATCCGAAGGTGTAACCTGTCTGATACAGGTCTGGTTAACGCGTACTATGGAGATGCGTCGTTTTCATATACTGGCAGCAATGGGCAGGTAATGGTCGAAATCCCGAAGTTCTGGTATCGAACAGATGCACTCTCGAACGAATATCGGTACACAATCTCTCCAATAGAGCGGTCTGGATATAAAATCTGGCCTGCATTTATAGTTGATGGAGTCGAGAAAAATTATATCTACGTCTCAGCGTTTGAAGGATCGGTATACGACGTCACCGCAGCCGCAACGGAAGTTGATACAATAGAGGTAACGGCAGAACCAACGTCTTCTGGAAACCTCACCATCACCCTCGATGGAAATTATGTGTTCACAGTAGCAATCCTTGATGCTGACACCATTGAAGGTGTGATCGATAAGATTGTAGCAGCCGGAGCGAAAACAGATTATCAGGGAGTGGTTTGGACACCAGTAAAAAACGATGCGACACACGTAAAATATACTGCATCTTCCACTGGTTTAAAAACCACCCTCTTAATGCCGACCGCATGTGGGGTGACATCCACCATTGTTAAAACAACGTCCGGTGCGAACGGATACGTTAAAAATGACAGTGGTGGGGTTGATTATACCGCAACCACCGGAGATAAATTGAGTTCGGTTGCTGGTGTCAAACCGCAATCCGGGTGGAATAATGGAACCGCCACGTTACCATTTATGCGGCAACTTGCACTGAACAGAGGTACTGGTTGGAACTTATTGGACTTCAATTCGGCATCGGCAATTCAATTATTGTTCATCATACGCAATGCCACACTGAACTCACAGGGAGTATATCGTGGTGTTGTTGATATCACAGATGCAACATCAGGATCAACGTTTAACAACACCATAAACACTGGATTCACGGCGGGGGTCGGAACCAATGGTGTTGACCTTGGGAACGCATCCGGCGAATGTCCCCTTGTAACTCACTATAAAACCGGAGAAGCAGCGAAGGCATTTAGTATCTTCGGTATCGAAAACTTCTGGGGAAATGTGTGGAAATGGATTGATGGTATCAACATCAAGGCGAATAACAATCCTTGGATTGCTAACCACGATTTCGCCACAGACTCATTCACTCATCCCTATGTCGATACAGGATTGACAGTTTGTGCATCAGATGGGTATGGGGTATCGGTATCGTTCTCTTCGGCATACGATTATATGTTCCTTCCATTGACAGTGGGTGGTTCAGACAGTCAATATTTATGTGATTATTACTATCAGGCAGCCGGGAATTGCTCGGCGTTTTTGGGCGGCCGTTGGAGTAGTGCGGCTGATGCGGGCGCTTTCAGTTGGCATCTGGCTGCTGCGGGGTCGAATGTTCATCGGGCTCTTGGCGCGCGCTTGGCTTTCAAATAAACGATTATCGGTGTAGAAAAATGATAGACCGTGGCAATTCAGAAAAAAATCACTCAGCGTTATTGAGCGGCAATTGGAATAATGCGGCTAATGCGGGCACTTTCAATTGGAATCTGAATAATGCGGAGTCGAATGTTAATCAGAATATTGGCACGCACTTAGCTAACTTTGTAAAATACTTTCTGGATCGCCCTGCCCCTTGGCAAAACATAACAACGAACAAACACTGTGTTGGTAGGGCACGAAACTGCCTCGAACACTCGGTGGACTATACAAAGAAGAGGATTAACACATGAAACGGTACGGCAACTTATACGAGAAAATTTATAATATGGACAATCTCGTATTAGCTCACCAGAACGCCCGTAAAGGCAAAACGCATTATACCGACGTTCAGAAAGTCGATGCCGACCTGGAACTATACCTTCACGCAATAAATCAAATGCTTAAAGACAAAACTTACCGAACTTCAGAGTATAAGATATTCGCAAAACACGACGGTAAAAAAGAGCGAGAAATCTTTGTTTTGCCGTATTACCCGGATAGAATAATTCAGTGGGCGATTGTCCAAGTGCTTGAACCAATCTGGGAGAGTACACTTATCACAAACACGTTTTCAAGTTTGAAAGGTAGAGGTATCCACCAGGGACTCGTTAAACTCCAGAAAGATTTACAGAACCGTAAAGACACCAAATACTGTCTGAAATTTGATATTAAAAAGTTTTATCCATCAATCGACCACGCCATCCTAAAATCGATTATCAGAAAGAAGATCAAAGATGAAGACGTGCTCGAACTTCTCGACGGTATAATTGACGGTGCGCCCGGTGTCCCAATTGGCAACTATCTTAGTCAATACTTCGGAAATCTCTATCTATCAGAATTTGATCACTGGTGTAAAGAACACAACCATGCCCGGTATTATTACCGATATTGCGATGATGTTATTGTTCTAAACTCGGACAAATCGGTGTTACATCGGTTTGTATGGGCAATTCGGAGGTATCTCGCAACGATGTTAATTCTGGTGTTGAAACAAAACTGGCAAGTATTCCCGACGTTCGTTCGTGGTGTAGACTTTCTTGGGTATCGATGTTTCGGGACGTATACCCTATTAAGAAAAAGCATCGTGCATAGGATGATACTAAAACTAAAACAAATGTCAAGATTTGTCACACTCACACTACGAGATAAAAATGTAATTGCCAGTTATCACGGGTGGATGGTGTGGTGTAATTCGTATAGACTGGAGAGAAAATATATCGCCCCGCTGATGGGGAAAGGAGTATTACAATGACAAATTCAGACACAGAACCGGAAGTATTGTTTCTTGACTATGTGAAAGACGGGCAGTGTCGTCTACTCGTACGATGGAATATTACAGAAGTGACAAAAGAGGATTTAACGATAGGAAAATCGCGTGTAAGTTGGGATTATTACGAGCGTGTTATCTGGTGGATTCTACCACAGAAGTATGATACTTTGGAGGCGATTTTGAAATATCTGGATGAGACGAAGAAAGAAATTGTGAACTGGGCAATGGCAACAGAACATAACCATGATGGTACAGTAAGTAAAGATGCATCCAAAAAATATAGGGAGTTATTCTTTTAGGGTTATTTCATATATTCAATTACTGTTCCGGTAAGTAACCATCCAAGTGCTGCACCAGCTGCAACAAATGCCACAGTTCCGAGAACGTTAACCGGGTTTGCCGGGGTGCCAGTTGCCATCGATACGTACACTGGTGTTCCGTCTTTCTCGTTCCCCACGTACATTTGCGCGCTCCGCGCAGACATATTATCTACGTAGACGGGCGATCCGTCTTTTTCAAATCCGACAAGTTTCTGTGATGTTGCCATAATTATCTCCGGGGCATATGCGCCCATCGGGTCATACCCGCATGCACAGGTCATAACCAATCACCCCCGCGCGATGACTTTGGAATTGATAATTTCGGTGCTCCTTTACCATGCGAAAATTTGCCTGCAAATCTCTTTAGGAATCTTCCCGGGGTTCCAGTGTCCCACACGCCTTCTTTTACAAATGCGTGATACAATACAAATCCAATTGCACCAGCGACCGCTGCTTTTGTAACAAGGTCAAGTGTTTGCATAGAACACTGTGTGCGCTGGTCTTCCGTGAGTATAAGTTCTACCATACAGAGATATAGGCGATAGGAGTATTTAAATATTTCTACAGCTAATACACCTTGAACGGGGCGGTTCGTTGTCTGTAAAGTATCCTATTCCAAAGTATATAGACGAACACAAGCTGGTCGATCTTGGAAACCAGGGTGTGTGGCATATAATGTTTACCGATACTCCGGAACACGATAAGATATTACAGAACCCCAAACTCACTTGCATATCAGAAGGGAAATTCAAATTAAATGAAATGATAATTGAATTTAAATGGATGCCCACAGAAGAATTTGTTAATATACAGGCAACACTTGTGGCTGAGTTTGAAGAGCGCGAAGTGTTTGACGATTTGGTGATGCATCGTATTTTTGATGAGTTTGTATCCTCAGCGGATCTCGATTATGTTCGTAGGATACAAAATGATATGAAATGGGGAACCGCATATGTTGCATTTTTCCTTGAGTATTACATAGGGGGAACTATAATACCCTATCAGGAGGGAAGACATCGTTCACTTGCTGCATTATGGAACGGTGTGAAGAAGGTTCCAGTATGGATTTTCAACAAAACTCCGCGATAGGCGATAGGAGTATTTAAACTTTTTTATTTGGAAGATGAGGATTTGGGTAAATAACACGTCCCACCGAGTTTTATTTCGATTAGCTCCTCAAAAAGTTTAATCCACCCGAGTTTATTCTTCGACACCATTCCGTGTTCTTGCGATGTCAAGAGAACAAACTTGTTTGGATCTCCTTTGATATAATACTTGATATATGTTGGGATTTTTCTATTTCCAACATTTATCATTGCATAATATCCCTGTACATCTTCATCCCAATCACAACATGCCTTGGGCTGCCAGTAAACATGATGTCTATTCAATGCACGACCGCCATTGTCCAATTTGGTTTTTCCGGATAGGATACTTTGATAATTTTGCGCTTCGTCTATTCTATGCCACAAGTCCGGACACCACAATTCACAGTATTTGGAATCATTATATTTAACATTTCCATACCAAAATCCACCAAATAACCCCTCTATATGTTTAAGTTTCCATTTCGGATCTTGAGTAGTTTTTCTAATTCCCACTTTTTGATTGTTTCGCCAATCTGGATTTATAGAACGTTTTTGAGCTCCTTTTATTTGATTGGACTGCCATTCTGGATTTCTAGAACGTTTTTGAGCTCCGGTCTGTTGCTTATCTTGCCAACCCGGATCTTGAGCGAGTTTTAGAGCTGTGATTCTCCGACCATTTCGCCATTCTATAGTATTTGAACGTGTTTTAATTCCTTCCTCTCGGTTACGGATATACTCTGGATTTTGCTCGCGTTTTCGAATACCACTTTCATATCTGCTTCGGTATTCTGAATTTTGGTGAAGAGTTTTGGTGTTTTCTTGTTGTTTGTGTATCCACCCTTCTCGTTTTGCCGGGTCTTTTGGTAGTGGCATATTTACATATTATATTGGTTTTATTAGTTAATAAAGGCTTGCATATGTCTCCAATCGTACCATTCCAACCTGTTTTGGACAGATTGAAAATAACTATGCGAACATTTATTAACTTGTACGACCAATATCTACTATCAAACGGTGGGCAAGTGGAAAAGCGCGGTAAGACCGCGATGATTATCCAGTTTGTACCGGCGTTTGAGACAACGTGCAGGAGTGTGAAAACGTGAGTACGAAAGTAAAAGAACTCAAAGATAGTGAGTTCTACGAAGAGATCGTCAAGAAAGATGGCGATCTTATTGAGAAAGCAGGTGAAAGCAATGTCAATGCTGAGGCGATTGCCAAGAAATTCAAGCCCAATGTTGACAAATATGGCGTTTCTACCGGGGTTTCGTTCGTTATCGCACGAATTCTGGAAGCTGTAACCGAAGCTAACTCAGAGGAAGTCAAGGGACTTCTCGTGGGTGAGAGAGACCGATATTCTTCAAACTCCCCGATAAGGGTTCCACTTTTAAGTTCCACTGGAAATCACATGGAGCTTACCAGCTGGGGAACTTCCGTAAAGTACGGGGATTCGAAGATTGGATTACCATTCCCGTCAGTTGCTACAATGAAAATCATGAACGAAGGAGAGTACAAGGGAGTGCCGAGCCTTCGCATTGTGGCTATTGGGTCATACGAGGAATTAAGTGTTTCAGACACAGTTGCGCGACTTAACAAAGTTGCAAAATCCGTAGGAGAAATCGACGGAAGTGATGAGCTCAGTGTTGTTGTTGTGAAAGGAGCAATTTCATTCATTGCACCCGCAACGAAGTGGAAGGACAAAGAGAAGGATGGCGCATGGCAGCTCTATATGCCAAATGCGAGGGATACCCCGCAGAACCACCCGGTGATGCAGATTTCTCTTGAAAAGGAGAACGGCAACCAGGTTCGTGTGGTCTTCGATCGCCAGCGCAATGCTGTCCCGACGATTTTTGTTGAAGATTTCACAGACCTCTGTATTGATGCTGTTGCAAGCAGCACCGATCCGACCGAGCAGGCAAAGTTCCTCGGCGGGATCGTCAAGGGACGTGAAGTGATCATTGTTGGGTTCATGACAAAGTTCAACCCGCAGGCGGAAGTCCAGTACATTGAAGTCAGTGGGTACGCCATGTTCGATGCAGATGCATCAGCGCAGGCTGGTCTTGAAAAGGTAAAGCCTGCTGGAAAGGCTGGTAAACCCGCTGGTAAACCAGCTGGTAAACCCGCTGGGAAGAAACAGGAAGTCGCGGACGACACCTCGCAGAAGAAAACTTCCGGCACCGGGAAGGGGAAGGAAACCCCATTTGATCGTGTGAAAAGCAAGATCAAATCCCACTGTGAAGTACTCGGGAAGAACCCGCGCGAAGTCACGGCTGCCGAGATCATGGAGAAATACCATTACGAAGGCATCGTGGAAATGGGAACCATTGAGACAGCCCTTGAGGAACTCATCTCCGAAATGGAGTGATCGGGGTGCCTCTAAAGTGTGGGGACGAATCAATCGCTCCTGTCAAACCAATATTTTTTGACAAGGCGAAGCTTCCAACCGAAGAATTCCAAAACCACATCTACCTTATCGAATTTAAGAAAAGTAAAAAGAAAGTACGGGATATGGCATTATCCGGGTATATCCATGCGATATATCCATATCTCAAGAGCATCGAGTCAGAAGTGCTTCATTATGGGATCCCACAGGGAAGAAATGCACTGAGTGCGGTTGTGCGATGCACAATTACGGTGTCTTTCAAGACAAGTGTTCACGGGACGCCATCGGTGAACGACATGAAGTTTTCTGCACTTGGTGATGGGGATATCACGGATGTTCCAAGCGCGGGCACTCTCGTGCGGACGGTTGAGACCCGTGCTCTTAAGCGTGCCATTGCGCGCGCACTCGATATCAGCAAGGTAGACTTCAACGAAGAGTTTGTTCCGGAAGACGAGATCGGGAGTCCAATGTTCGTCGCGGACGAATCACGTGGGGGCGATCGGCTGACACCATTGCAGAAAGCTCTCGAAGGACGAAAATCGGCAGGGGAAGCCGCCGATGAGGAAGACTCGGCTCCCGGAGATGAAACTCTCCCGGTCAGCGGAGATCCCAATTCAGATTGGTAAACAAGGTGTGCGGTTTGATTTTTAAAAATCAAACCATACGCATTTAATTTGAGGTGAAAAGAGAATGGCTGACGAACACGAAGGCGTTATTTTAAATAGGTGGAGTGTTCATCCGTTTTTCTTTATAAACGGAGAATCTTTAGATTTTCGTGTAGTTCGCGCGCTAGACCGAGAAATGTCTTTTTTTT
>Ga0315284_10010287_pt1 | contig 13330 bp, 13 predicted proteins | sample YL17G09_16_MG_FD_203696 | JGI IMG/M metagenome (GOLD analysis project Ga0315284, IMG submission 203696) | Sediment microbial communities from Yellowstone Lake, YNP, Wyoming, USA - YL17G09_16 | ecosystem: Environmental > Aquatic > Freshwater > Lake > Sediment | place: USA: Wyoming | collected...
TCATTACTCATAAACTATTTAAGATGGTGGAATAAATACTTAACAGTAAAATGAAGGAATCTAACGGAGTTTTGTCGAAAACAGTTGTTGCGGTCTTATGCATCCTGCTCCTTTCCACTACGGCGTTCTCCCAAAACGATCTCGATACCGCTCACAGCATGATAAGAAACCTCGTCTGCCTCATCTACTGGGTCATGCCCTTCACAATCCTCCTTTTCTTCGGCGCAGGAAGCTTCCTGATACTCACCGGCGGCGTACGGCACAGGAACACGGGAAAGAGATTCCTCATAAATTCGGTGACGGCTCTCATCATACTCCTCGTGCTGATGCTTTTCATATCTCTAGCGATACCGTCAATAGACCTGAGGATATGCTTCGGTGCAGTGCCCGTTGTGGAGAACCAGCCGCCGATCGCCGAAGCAAGGACTGGCTACACATACAAGAATCCGACCGAGAAGCGCGTTGAAATAACCCTGGGAGACAGCGCTTTCTTCGACGGCTCGATGTCTACCGACGCCGACGGGATAGTCGTGGACTACCTATGGGATTTCGGCGACGGGGCGCAGGATACCGGGATTTTTGTTGAGCACAACTATTCCAAGATAGGGGAATATTATGCATCACTCCGGGTCAAGGACGACAAGGGCGAGGTATGCCGGTTGCCCAGCACGGTTCGGGTGGTGGTTAATCCGCCTCTGACGGCGAACGGAAAGATCGGGCCCCCCCAAATCCAGCCCACGACGACCAGTTCCTTGCCGGAGGTGACGATAACGGTGCCCGGGACGGCGACGACCTCGACGAGTTCGACTACTACAAGCACTACCTCGACCACAGTACCTGTCAAGCTGACTCTTATTTTCGTGGCAGTGGATTGGGCGGGCAGTTTGCCTTCTTCATTCGACTCGGCAGTCGATGTCCAAGCACAGGAGATAATCAATAACATACCGTTAAAGACTTGCCCGTCGGCGGTGAAAGTGATAAAAGTAGACGATAAGGTCTGCAATGTAGGCATGCCCGCAACCGAAAGCGGGTGCAACTCCCAGGCAGGCACGATCCTCAACAAAATAGAAAACTGCGCGAAAGCTGAGGGCGTAAGTTATGACTATGCAATAGGCCTTGCGGATCAGGACTTTTGCGGGAATTGGCTCGGTTTTTCGGGCGGGAAAGGGACCGTGTACACGGAGACTGGCAGTCCCATGGTGGCAGTGCACGAGCTAGGACACGAATGGGGGCTGAACGACGAGTACGTCGATGCATGCAGGTGCGGCTTCTCAATCAGCAGTGCCAACTGCCTTGACGCAACATTGGGCGGCGCAGATCCGGCGGGCGGATACACGTCTGCTGCATGCGCAGGCGGAAGCCAGTGTCCCGGCTATACAATAACATGCATGGGCAACAAAAACCCTTCAGGAGGCAGATGCCTGATGAGCTTCGCCAACGCCCCGTCACCCAGAGTATACTGCAAATACTGCTGGGATCATCTACTCACCATACCAAAACTACAATGCTAGGGAAAATGAAAATGCTAAAACATGTCTTTTGTATCATGGTCTTGATGACGACGGCGATCCAGGCAGCAGAAGCCGAAAAGGTACTGTCCATGAACCTTGATGTATACAAAAACGATTCGGTGATAGAGAACCGCCTGAAAATAGAGGAAGGAAACCCCACATTCTACGTAAGTTCCGGAGACTACATTATCGAAATCCTCGGGGTAGACGGAAGTGTCATAGCAAGCGAGTCCATAGGGCTAAAATTCCTCATCTACACAGACCCGCCAAGCCCCACAGACTATTCCACGATAAACCTGAGGATAGCATACGTTGAAGGGATGAAGAAGGTCCGCCTCTACAACAAAGACAAACTGATATACACGGCAGACATCGCAGCCTGCGTGATAAACGGCCTCTGCGACCCGCATGAGACGTACATAAGTTGTCCTCGGGACTGCACTCTCGACAAAAAAGACGGTATATGCGTTCCGCGCAAGGAAGGCGTCTGCGACCCCGACTGTGCGCCGGGAACAGATCCGGACTGCTCAACACCCGCTACGGTGGAGTCTTGCAACAACAACGGCCTCTGCGAGCCGCATCTTGGCGAGACGGCGCAAGACTGCCCGCAGGACTGCGGCAACCAGCAAGACAGATGCAGGAGGGAAGGCGAGACTATCAAGATAGAAGGCGGGCAGAGATGCTGTAGCGACCTTAAGGCCTTGGGATGTGCTAGGCTTGGCGGCGACGGCGGATGCGTGGAGATGGAATGCAAAGAAAGCACATGCGAGCGCTGCGGGGACGGTGTATGCACCGGTAAAGAGAATAGATGTAACTGTCCTGAAGACTGCGGAGGGGTTGTGAAGACGTCAACTACCGAAGAGGCTTCGCCGACGACCCAGCAAGAGGAGGCGTATTGCGGGGACGGTGTATGCGAGAGTAGCAGAGGAGAGAGCAGGGATACCTGCCAACAGGATTGTCCCAAGGCAACGGGAGGATTGACGGATTACGGTCCATATATTACGTTGTTTGCAGTAATTATCATTATTACCCTAGCCGTCCTCTTTTACAAAAAAATGAAGAACGCAAAATGAAAGAATTCCTCTTATGTTCTCTCATGGCATTACTCGTGATAAGCGCCGTAAACGACGCGGCGGCGATAGGCAATGCGACTAGCGGCATCATAGTCTCGCCTGACAACTACATAGTGAGAATCCCGGGAACCAACGTCACATTCAAAGGGATTGCGAGGTTCGGAACTCCCTGCTTCAACCCGCCATATTATCTCTATAACTGGTACCTGAACGGCACGCTCATCGGCGTAAAAGACGAATTCTCCGGGAGAGCAACAGACTATCCGGCCGGGAAATACGTCCTGACGTTGAACGTCACAGACTGCATGGGGCGCATGGCTTCCCAATCGATAGACATCTACATAGTAGATCCGCTCGTCGCTAAAATAGAGAAGATCGAAGCCGGCGGGACGGACCTGAAGCAGTCGGAGTGCGTCATTGCCGCATGCAACGTAAGCGCATGCTCTCCTCAAGGATCGATGAGCGCGGTGGACGATTATGGAAAAGGCAAGGACAGCTATAACCAGGTATACATCTATAACCGGAGCTTTTCCACCGCAGGAAACATTCTGACGCTGACGTATGACAGCAGCCTGATATACGAGATAACCGACCCCAACGTCGCTGTACTCTTCCCCAGCAAGTGTTCAAGGGGACAGCCTCAGGGCTTTTTTACAACTGCGATAGACAAGCGGACTGGCGAGTACTATGTCCTCATAGGAGAGGACGATTTCATAGGCCGGCTTGAGAATGTTCCCGCAGGGTGCAAGAACGTATGCAATGCCTTCCTCAAGGACTTTATCCCGATCTTATCGGCGCAGCTTATGTGCGATGCCAAAACGATAAGCGCTCCTGCAAGGGTCGGAAGCTCTTCGAACGGATATACCGAAGTAATCGCAACCAGTTCCAGCGGTAAAACGGCTCATTTCATTTTCGCTGATGAGATGAGCGACTTTTTTGCCAAGGCCGGATGGTCTTTCAACCCGATCCGCGTAGACTCTGGCGTCGCTTTTCTGGCGATGAATCAGCCCTGCATATTGCTGAAAAAAAGCACGATACCAGTCGAGAAATGCCTTCTCAATCTTGTGGGGACCGTATCCGGAGGCCTTTCCCCGTACAACGTGAAATGGGCCACAGACGATGACGGCATCATCGACAGATACATAATCGGCGAAGACGGCGGGAGCTATGACATGCGCTCCACGCCTCCATTAGTGCCTCCCCTCACTGAAGGGATCCACGAGGTATTCTTCTATGCCGAGGACAAGTTAGGCCTTAAGGCCGAGGACTCATGGGAGGACACGAAGATCCCCTGGTGCTGCGCGATCGACTCCCCATGCGAGAAGTACTGGCCTGGGAGGGACGGCCCGACCGTAGATACCGGGAACGAGCAAAGCTATGCATGCGACATATACGAAGTATGCAGGCCCGAGCTTTGGGAGAAGGCACGTGAGGCGATAGCATGCTGTAAGTCCAACTGCGGCACGGGCTGCCACAAGGAATGCCAGCAGGCCGCGAATTTCAGCAAGAACCTGAAAGACAAGAACGGGGTATATACTGCCGACGGCCTGAAGAAATGCGCAGGGCTTTATCTGATAATGGGGTTCGGGCCCGCGGCCAAGTACATGACCGATTACTTCTGGCCCGAGATATGCTGTGAAGGCAGTTCATATTGCCTCAGCGGCGGCGAGTGCTGCCCGCAGGACCTGGGCACATGCTCATGCGGCTGGCATCAATATACCCCCAACGCACACACGCTTCCCTGCCAGGGGTATGTTTCGACGAGTTCGCAGGGATGGAAGAGCGACATAGCGTTGCATGCGAATACCTGCATGTTCGCGGACCTTCCGGCTTATGCAAGCATGGATGTTATCAACACCGGAACCTGCGCCGACTATGCGAATGCCCTTACGACGATGCTGCGGATAGCGGGTTACGGCCCTGACGAAGCCTATGCGGTTTTGTTGCCTCAACATCAAGTCGTCTTGGTCAAATTCCCCGACTCTCCCAAGTTTAACATAATAGAGACCACAGGCAACTGGAAGACTCCGTATACGCCCTACGGAATATCGGGGTATCCTGGCTTCCCGTATTGTAGTTTCATTAATTGCAAAAACGATGCCGGCATGGCCCCATGCCCCTCGAACGTATGGGGGTGTTAAAGATGAAAAAAACGATGATATTTTTTTGCGTCCTGTCTTTGATGGGATCGATGTCCAGCTCTTTTTCAGCCAACACTTCAGTCAACGGCTCAGGCAACCAGACTTGCGAGTCCTGCAACGGCTTCGGCGGCTTTGACGAGACTGACGTGCAGAAGGCCGCAGCTAGGGCACCATGCGCATCCTGCAACTTAGTCGATAAAGTCTATGAAGGAGAAGTTGCAAAAGGAAGCACCGTCGAGGGACGGATAACGGTCGAAAAGACGGCGCCGAAGGAGATAGTGAAAGGAGACGTCGTGGAAGTCCGCATAACTGTATCAAACGGACTGCTCCAGGAGATGGAACTCAGGCTGCGCGAGACCATCGGCCACGTGGATATCATCGACCCCGGAGTCCTGAAAAGGACGATAGCGAGCGAGCTAACATCTGCCCCGCCTTATTACGACACTATCCTGAAAGTTCCGGCGAACTCATCGGCTTCCATAACGTACAAGATCAAGCCCCTTTATTACGGAGAATACAAAATACTGCCCACAGAAGTCTATGCCGGAAAAGGAGTGATTGCCTCAAACGATAACATAGTCAATGTCAAATGCAATGAGAACAATATTTGCGAAATTTCTGAGGATGAGAACGCTCTAACATGCCCGCACGACTGCTCTCCTAAGGAAAAAGACAGTCTCTGCAATCCTATGAAGGACGGGGTATGCGACCCGGACTGTAAGCAGGACGAGGACCCGGACTGCAGGACGACAACGACGACAATGACTGCGGTCATCACCACAACGACGATAGCTGTCAATCCGTGCGGGAACGGTGTCTGCGAGCCCCCGGTCGAGAACTACGCGAGCTGTTCCCGGGACTGTTCCTCGGGATCGGCCGATAAATACTGCGATAAGGTAAAAGACGGTAGATGCGACCCGGACTGTAAGGCGGAAGACGATCCTGACTGCCAGAAACCCGGGATGGGGGCCTTTGTCATAGTTATCGCGGTAGTCCTTGCCCTGGTGGTTTTCATAGCGTATAAGAAACAATGGTTGAAACTAGGAAGATAAGCCGTTATGCGGGCGCTTTTTTTACCTCCATCCTTTTGCTCTGTCTCGCGGATGCGGTATATGGCGACGAATGTAAGACGGCATGTACGGCGCCGTGCACTGCCCTTAAATGCCACGTACAGTCCGGAGCCTTTGGAGGATGCTGGTTCGACGGAACAGAGTGCCATAACTGCAAGGCCGGAGATAAAGACGTTTCAATCTGCGAGCAATACGGGCAGGATTCCTGCAACATCAATCCATGCAGCCTTGACGGGAACTGTAAATGGGCGACTGCAGGTCTCTGTACGAGTTCCGGAGCCCAGCTTTTAGATTGCATGGTAAAGGGGTGCAAGTTCTCATACCGGTGCATGGCGGACGGCGAATGCGTTCACTTCACTACGCCGGTCCAGCAATACTGCAACAAGGCCTACAAGGAGCACGGCCTATTCTACGACCTAAAAGACCTGTCGGCCTGCCAGAAGGTAGCCGGCGTTTGCAAGGAGATAGACAAGAAATGCAGTGCCATACCTGACAACAAGACCGATGAGAAGCAAAGAAAGAACGAATGCCTGACCCTCCAGAGAATGTGCATCCAGTGCCAGGGAGACTGCGAGCTTCAAAGAAGCATCTCAGGAATAGAGAACATCATATACGGCATAGCTGCGGGCCTGGCGATAATCATGTTCGTCATAAACGGCTTACGTCTTGCGACATCAGACGACGCGGTCACAAGAAACAACGCCAAGCAATCGATCATCTACGTAGTGATAGGGCTTGCGGTGATTGCAGTGGCTGTCAAGGCTGTGGAATACCTATGGATATCCTTCATATGATGAGGATATTTTAGTCAGACTTTTCCCGAGATGTAATCCATCTCCTCATCGTCGAGCTTGAATGCCCCTCCAAGCTCTTTGACGTCTAGCCTGCCTGCTTTTGCAAGGCTTCGGTATAATGGGATATATTCGCCCGCGACGGTCTTCGAAGGACAGTGCAGGCTTGGCGAAAGCTTGAGGCCGATATTCTTTTTCAATTCTCTCTCTTTTTTGGTCTGGCCCATCCTGATTATGTAAGACGGGAACTGGTATCTGACGAAGCACACTTTTTCGCCTTTGGAAACCGTTACGCCCGCGGTCATGAGCGGGTTTGCATACCGGAGAAAGCCCCAATACTGGCGGCGCATGATCCTTCCAAGGAATACATCCGCCTTGGATAGGTATTCATAGCATTTTCCAAGCTCTGCAGGTCCTTTGACGACTCCCGGCAGGTTCTCGTCTATCCAGAGGAGCACGTTCTGGGGTTGTTCATCAAGATCGTATGTCGACTTGATGGATTCCTGCATGTCTTTCCTGAAGAATATGGTGCCGAGGGATTTGTATATGTCAGAGACTGCATCCCTCTCCTCAAGCAAAGAGAGGTCCTCTACGGTTATCTTCTTTCTTGCAAGGGCGATAGTCTCCAGGTCATTCACGGCAGCCCTCATGTCTCCCTGCGAGTTTTCTGCGATCTTCTTTAATACTTCCTTGTCTGCTTCGACGCCTTCTTCTTTGCATATCCTTTCAAGCAATTTTGCGACCGAGACGGAGGCGGGCCGTTTCATCTGGATTTTTTCGCACATCTTCTTTATGGTCGCAAGCCTTTTGGAATCGAAGTCTGAGGTGATGAGCATCATCGGATTCCTTGAGACTTTGAGTATTTCCGCGACCTCGCGTATGTTATCCATCTGGTCGACGTTGTCGAATAGTATCAGTTTTCTTGCCCCGAAAAGGCTTCCGGTCTGGACGATGCTTCTCCCGCTTGCGATGTTGTCGTCGTTTATCTCGGCAAGCTCGAAGCCCGTCTCTTTTGCGAGAGCCTCGACGAGGACTGTTTTGCCTATACCCGGCGCACCGTACAACAGCAGGGGCTTCTCCCATCTATAATTCTTCAAATCTATCACTGCCTTGGGGTTGCCTAAGACCTCCTCAAGCTTCCCTGGCTTGTATTTCTCAGTCCACATGCTATTTCGCCTCCTTCACCGAAAGATAGAAGAAATATCCTACGACTATGAAAGTGGTTACCGGCGAAAGATAGGCAGGTATGTCCAGGCCGAAGCTGTCGGCGACCATGATCATTCCAAGAAACAGTATGGAATACATGGCTCCGTTCTTCAGGTACTTGTATTTTTTGATTTTCTCTATGTTCCTTAAGGTGAGTTCCCTTACGACAAAGGCTCCGAGGCCGTTACCGAGGAGTATCAAGGGCACCGATAGCGTGAAAGCAAAAGCCCCGACTACGCCGTCTATCGAGAACGTGGCATCAATCACTTCCAGGTAGAGTATCTTGCTTATGTCGGACATATCGCCTTTCATAAGCCGCATCTCCTGCTCTTCGGCGTTCTGCTTGAAGCCGTGGGTTATGAAGAAAGCCGTAGAGCCGATGACCGCTCCAAGGGCCATGTAAGGGTTTCTGTTTATCGCAAACCAGACGAGGAGGGTTAAGATTATAGAGATGATGGCATAAAACCAGACGCCTTGTGAGTTTATAAAGCGCTCTCCGCGCAGGCCGTAGTGTTTGGGCTCGAGGAAAAGCCAGTGGAAGAACAGGAAGATGAGGAATGTGCCGCCTCCTACTAGGAGGATGGGCGAAGACGCTTCAATTGCTTCAACAACCACCGGGTCGCTAGAAAAAGTGCTGACGAGTGCGCCGACGGGCCCGAGGGAAGGCGTCGCAAGCCACACGATGGCCCATGGAAGGACGCCCCTGACCACGAATACTGCGAAGATCAGGCCCCATAAGAGGAACCACTTTCTCGCCTTCTGTTGCATGGTTGACAGGACTTCGGCGTTGATGATGGCGTTGTCTATGCTGCTTATCGTCTCGAACAGGCACAGGCCCACAAGGGTCAGAACGATGGATATTATGTCTAACATCTTCGGGTTTGTTGTGATTAATCTATTTCCTCCTAGAATAATATAGTAAATTCGTCATTTAATTTCTATAAAGGCGTATGGCTGCGGAAGAAAGGATCAAGGAGATAGAGGAAGAGATACAGAAGACGTCCTACAACAAAGCTACGCAGTTCCACATCGGCAAACTCAAGGCAAAGCTCGCGCAGCTCAAGGAAGAGGAGCTCAAGAGGAAGTCGTCGGGAAAGAAGGGCGAAGGATACGCGGTCAAAAAGACGGGGGATGCGACCGCAGTGCTCATAGGATACCCTTCCGTGGGGAAGTCGACTCTCCTGAACAGGCTCACGGATGCTGATTCCAAGGTCGCAGCATATGATTTCACAACATTGAACGTGGTTCCGGGCATGATGGATTACGAAGGGACCCGGATACAGATTTTGGACATACCTGGAATCATAGCGGGCGCCGCTCTGGGCAAAGGCCGGGGCCGAGAAGTATTGTCCATAATACGGAACGCCGACCTAATGCTGATACTCCTGGACGCGAACAACATACGGCATCTTGCGGCCATAGAGAAGGAACTGTACAACGCCGGGATACGGCTCAACCAGAATCCTCCGAAGATCAGCATCAGAAAAACCGACAGAGGAGGAGTGACGGTGGTTGCGAACGTCCAGCTCAAGAAGATAGAAAAGAGGACGATCAGGGAGATCCTCAACGTCTACGGGATACACAACGCGAGCGTGGCGCTGCACGAGGACGTGTCCGACGACCAGTTCATCGACGCCATCGCCAAGAACAGGATTTATGCGCCCTCGATAATAATCCTGAACAAGATAGATACAGTCGACAAGAAACGGCTCGAAGAAGTCCGGAAGGAACTTAAAGCCGACATCATCGAGATATCGGCCGAGAAGGGATCGAACATCGAAGAACTGAAGAAAAAAATATTCCAGAAATTAGGCGTTATAAGGGTCTACACAAAGAGATACGGCGAGAAACAAGCGTCAAAGGAGCCGATGATTCTCAAGAAAGGCTCTACCGTGAGAGAAGCGTGCGAACACGTTCACAGAGACCTCATTAAAAAGTTCAAATACGCCCACGTCAGCGGGAGATCCGCAAGGTTCCCGGAACAGGTCGTAGGGCTAAGCCACGTTCTATTGGACGGTGACGTGTTGACGATAGTGACGGTGAGATAAATTCAATAAGGGATAAAAATGGACTTAACATTTCCAATTTCGCATCCTTTGGAGTTTTTCGTTTATGTTTTCGCGCCAGCATGGACCCTTTTAATAGTATTGAAACATTCTTCACCATCTATCAGAAAACGGTTGGAAGATATTGAAAAAGATATTTCTATACTTGGGAAGCCTTTAGACAATTTATTAATAATTTCACTTTTAGGGATTTCTTTCAATTTATTCATTAATTTGTCATTTATTCTGCTTGGATTGATAATTGTCAATTCTCCTCTTAGTCCCACACCAAAGCCTTCACTCGAGTTAATTCAACTGATTTTATCTCATTCTTTGGGTATTCTAGTGTGGTTGGTATCCTCCTATATCATTTTTAGCATTCTTAATCGAAAATACGATATTACGAAGAAACTTATTTTACGGTCGACTAGGGTCCTGGTAGTTCCCCTCTTTTTTTTCCTTCACACTGATAATCCAAAACTTGATCGGAATATCTACCTCTTCTTTGTTGTGAGCATCAGTTTGATTTTTACTGTAGTTTATTACCTTCTATTAAGTAGCATCTTTCTTGGGCCGGATATCATACCACTTAAGTACCTTATCCCAGACGATAACTACCCTTTTGTGTTTTATGCAAATTGTAGTTGTAATGATACAACCATGGTATCGAGTTTTTATCTTTTAAACAATATTGAAAAACCTCTAATTTTTTATTGGGTAAAACAAGACCCACAAGATTCTATCCAAAATCTAGATAGCAGGTTGCCGAAGACTTTAGCGCCAGGCGATGGAATTACCTCTTCTTTTAATATTCCAAGATATCACTGGATTTTTGGGCATACAGCATCGGAATGGATCGTTGTAGGAACTAGTGAAGGGACTTATCCAATACCCCTTAAATGCGACTCATTAAATGTTAATACTCCTTCGAAAAGAAGTTCTTTTTAGTCCCTAGTGATTTCAAATTCGTTAAGTGACTGGAAAGTCGGCCAAATTCGACGAGCAGGTCGTTGGTCTGAACCACGTACTGCGGGACGGCGACGTGCTGACGATAGTGACGAACAGGTGACGCGGACGTTTTTATACTTTATCTTACTATAGCTAATCGAGAAAAAATGTCAATAATATCCGATATAATGCTTTTTGGCGCCTACTTTGTGGTGATGGGCTTATCAATGTGGCTTACAGCCAAGGTTCTTAAATTCAAGAAGCAGGACATCAAGCATGCGGCGTTCTTTGCATTGGTTTACGTCGTTGTCTTCTCTATCCTGGGATCGTTACTCCTTCCAAACGCAAGCGAATTCACGCCTGAAAAGGATTTTGTGATTCAAGGCTATATATTTTGGGCTTTACTCATCCTCGCATGGGTTTTATCGATAAAGGTCTTCTACAAGGAAGGCTGGCTAAAAACGATAGCAGCGTTTATCATCACATTGGTGATAATGTCGGCCCTCTCATGGGTTTTGATCGGGCAACTCTACCAGATGGGTTTGTGGGGATAGTCTTAGCGACGTGGCTTTCTAGGCTCGCCATCAACCCTTAATATTTTATTTGAGATAAATAAAATGGCTTTGTTGTTCAGCGCCCTGGTATGTGTTGTAATGGCTCTTGTCCTTTGGCTTACCTCCAAGGTTCTTAAATTCAAAAAGCAGGGTCTCATGGCCGCCCTGTTGCCCGCACTGGTTTACATCGCGATCAGCTATGTGCTTAGCTTAATTATAGTCGTGCGCACTTCTTATGTGGCGTTGACCGCACTAGTCTGGCTCCTGTCGATAAAGCTTTCGTACAAGGAAGGCTGGCTAAAAACGTTCGTTGCATCCGCGATAGCATGGATCGGTGCGGCGATTCTCATGATGATTATTGGCTTGATCTTCTGGCAGGCCGGCGTGTTCAGCATTTGATAGAAAAATTTTTCCCGTTCACCTGTTCTTCCTTCTTTCTCTCAGGTACAGTGCTAGGAAAAGCATCGTAGTGATGCCCAGTATGATCATCGTTATCTGTTCCATTGTGTAGTACCCAGGTTTTTTCGCTTCCTGCAGCGTTATCTCCCGCGTGCTGTGGTATCCTCCCTCGAGGGTTCCGTAGTCGAATTCGATCGTGGCCGGTTTCCAGATCGGCGGGACATAGTCTATGGTGACGGTCCTTTCCTCGTTCTGCTTCAGGTCCTCTATTCTTTTGCTCTCAAAAATCCACCCCAAGGGGTACCTTCTCGGAGATATGACGAGGCTCGACAGATTCTCGCGGGGCTTGATCTTCATCACTACCGTAGTCTCCGTGTTCTCTACTGTTACGTCTACTGGTACCGGTTTGACGATCCTTTCCTGCAGCGCAAGATTTTTATCGCCGCCTGAAGAGTTGCCGGTCACATTTTCCCGCGACGTGCGGGCGGTGAAGTAGACGGTGGCCACGTCTTCCACCGTGTTGCAGTAGTATGCGGTGATGTTTGCTTGAAAGGTTCCGGAAAAGGGAGGATAGTAGTACATTTCCAGCTCGGAATGATCCCCCGGCTCCAAGGCCGATTCGCCGCTCCAGCCGGTATATTGATGCGAGATCTCGTTGCTTATGTCCATCCTGAGCCGCACCTTGCACGAGACAGATCCCTGGTTTTCCCAGTCTACAAGAAACCTCTGCGCGCTGTCCGTTACGTTTTTGTAATAGTCGATGTACGCGTTGGTTCCCTTGATGGTTTCTCGGATGTTGACGTCAACGGGCACGCTATAAACAGTCGCCGATGCGAGGAATATTATGAGGGATACAGTACGCCATCTCATCTTTAACACCTGATTAAAAAGAGGAAGTAGTCAAGGGCTCCGTATTTCGGTTTCCGCACAATCAAGTCTATTTCCCCGCTGTAGAGATCTGTCCTAGTGGAATTAAAAGCTACTTCAAGGTCTTTCTGTTCGCCCCCGGAAAGTATAATGTTGTCTCCTGGATTGAAGTAGACGTGGGGGCCGATGTTGCCTCTTGCTTTGACGCATATCCTGACCGGCCCTTTTTCTCCGTTCCCGAGGTTTATGAATTTTCTCACGGTGATGTTCTGCGGCACATTGCCGAAGTTGAGCTCATAGGTCTGCGCCGCGACCCCGACCTTTATGTTCCTGTCCGAGAGGTTCAGCGCCGTCACGTTGGCCTTGGCGGGATATCTTACGACGTCATCGATGAGAAACGAGCCGGAGGAGTGATCGACAGACTGGTTATCGACGTAATCGCCGGGGAGGGCGTATGTTTCGTTATATACCCCAAAAGACAATAATGCGACAACAGCAAGCATCAATAATAAAATTCCTGCGATGATTAAATGCACCTTTTTTGTCATATGCTTATCTAATGACTTTTTCCCTTAAATAACGGACCAGCGCCGGATCCGCATCAGTCTTCCTTGAGACGGTTATGAAAAGATCGTATAATCCGGAATTGAGCGTGGAAGGGATATCCAGGTATAGCCTGCAGGTGTCCGTCGCCTGCAGGTGTCCGTCTTCTTGTCGCAGGAAAC
>Ga0315284_10010288_pt1 | contig 13329 bp, 28 predicted proteins | sample YL17G09_16_MG_FD_203696 | JGI IMG/M metagenome (GOLD analysis project Ga0315284, IMG submission 203696) | Sediment microbial communities from Yellowstone Lake, YNP, Wyoming, USA - YL17G09_16 | ecosystem: Environmental > Aquatic > Freshwater > Lake > Sediment | place: USA: Wyoming | collected...
TAATATTGTTGAAATTTGATTGCGAGGAGTTATCTAAGCAAGAGTTTCCTAATGTTTTGACTTCGATAGAAATGGCAATCGCTTTTCTTGCCAAATATGGGAAGGAGCAGAAATAATGACTTTGCCCCTACCCACTGGATGCCCCTACCAGAACCGCCGGAGGTAGAGTGAGATGGTAGACCCAATTGTATATAAACAAATGGAAATAATCACCAAACTACGTGCCGAGAACACCCGCTTGCAGAAGGCGGTGAATGAGGCGATTGAAATTTCAAAAGGACTAATAGGAGACTAAAATGAAAAGATTTTTACTTTTACTTGTGGTGGTAACAATACTATTAATTGGATGTGCACCTGTTGCAAGTATGCCTACCGATGATTCTGTTTCAGCCCAAGAAATTCCTGCAGGGAATGGGGGTCTTGGCGGTAATAACGTTTTTCGCTACATAGACGAAGAAGCAGGTGTCGTTTGTTGGATTTATTCTGATGGCTACAGAGGTGGCATTTCTTGCTTGCCGCTTGTAGAGACTAACTTATATTTTAAATAGGAGAATGAAATGGAAAATGTAAAAATAGCCATAGGATGCTTGACAATTGTTTTTTCACTTACAACATCAGCCATTTGGTATTATATTTTGTACAACGTGCTAGTTGCTATTCAACCAGCACAGGTAATTTGGATTCTATTTTGGGCATACATACCCGTAGCTCTTATAACAGGGCTTTTGGGTCAAATAACTATTAGCCTAACTAAGAAGTAATATGATTACAGCAACCACAATCAGGGAAACGAAACCTGCTGGATGGACGAGGTTCGAAAAGACTTGGCTGGCAGTATTCCTTCTAATGGTAGTTGGAGCAACCATCTGGTTTTCCTTTACTGGAACAGACTATACAAGTTTAAATAGCATTCTTTTAAATTGGGTAATCTCACCTGCTAGCGCTATATCAGGAATTGTATGTGTGGTTCTGGTTGCAAAAGGTAAACTTTCAAATTATGCATGGGGTGTAGTGAATTGCTTGACCTATGGCTACGTAGCTTATATGAGCGGGTACTATGGCGACATGCTAATAAACATAGTTTATATGTTACCCTTCCAGCTTATCGGTTACCTTTGGTGGAGAAATCACCTCAGACCTGCCAGCAAGACAGACGTTAAGATGCGTAAGTTGACTTGGCAGCAATCAGTAATTGTTACGGTTGTTGGAGTTGGTGCAACGTTGCTGGTTGGATTAGGACTGTTTCAGGTAGATAGCTGGTTTGTAAACGTAATGAAACGCAATGTCTCTATTTATACCTACATTGATAATGTGTTTCACCTTAAATTCTTAGGTTCTGTATTCGATGCATCCACAGAAATTTTGCAATTTGTTGCTACAATCCTGATGACCCTTGCCTATGCTGAACAGTGGATTTTATGGATTATAACAAATATAATCAGTATTATCATGTGGGTTTCAGTAATCATTGCTGAGCCAACATCACTGGCTTGGGCAGTACCAACCCTTGTGATGTGGGTTGCCTACTTGGTAAACTCATTTTATGGCTATGTTGAATGGCTCAAAGGAGCAAAGGCATAATGTATAAGACCGGAGTTTTCGCTGGAAAGTTCTTGCCCCCTCATCGTGGGCATTTAAGCTCGATAATTAATTCTGCGACCCAATGCGAAATTTTGTATGTGGTTGTTTCAGACAATGTGGCTGGCACGAAAGTTATTTGCGCTGACTCCGGTGTTCCTACTATAGAAGCATGCATGCGGGTAAAATGGTTGTCTCAAGAATTGCAGGGCTTTAACCACATTAAAGTACTTTACTTAGATGAGTCTGACATTCCTACATATCCTTATGGTTGGGAGCAATGGTCTAATAGGCTAAAGAAGTTAATACCAAGCAAGATAGATGTTTTATTTGGTGGTGATAAAGAGTACAAGGAAGTAAACAACGAGTTCTTTCCCGGCTCAGATTATATTTTGTTTGATTATAAAAGAGAGCGCTATCCTGTGAGTGCCACTTTAATCAGGGCAAACCCCTTCAAATATTGGGAGTATATCTTAGGAAGCGCAAGACCTTTCTTTTCAAAGAAAGTATTGATAACGGGGACAGAATCTTGTGGAAAGACAACTATTACCAAATATCTCGCTAAGATTTTCTACACATCTTGGTCGGAGGAAGTTGGCAGGGATTACTCTGCAAAATACTTAGGTGGAAATGAAAGCGTCTTTGTAGTAAATGATTTTAATAGAATTGCATACATGCAGTATGAAGCTGATATGGATGCCCTTCAAAAAGCAAACAAAATTGTCTTTTATGATACAGACGCTGTAGTAACACAATTTTATTTAAATTTATATTTAGGTAAAACAAGTAATGTGGTTGAAAGTTTCGTAGACGGAAATCGCTACAATGCCGTACTAATGTTTACCCCTTCTGTAAAATGGGTAGCCGATGGTTTGAGGTGGAATAATGAACAAGGTAAAAGACAACTTTTACATGATATTCTGAAAAAAATGTACACAGACCGAGGCTTTAAAATTACTGAGATTGACGGTAATTATAACCAGAGGCTTGAAAAGGCGATTGAAATTTCAAAAGAGCTAGTGAGAGAATACTGATATGACCTACACAAAAAAGATGCATGATGCAATAAAGCGAGATATAAAAGATGGTAAGGATACCATTGTTACTGACCTGTTAAAAGAGATTGAAAGGTTACAGGAAAGAGAAACTAGGTTGGTAACAGAAATTGACCGTCTGAACACTTTTATGAAGTGGAAAGAAGAAATGCAAGATGAGGAGCATTGGTAATGGAAGAAGATGATGGTATTAGATGCCCAACCTCCAACGGAAGATTTATATTATCTATCAGACCAATTTTATATCCGCAGGGTTTTGCAAATTGTGATATGGTTATGATATGCAAGAGTTGCAAAACCGAGACTCGAGACTTGCTAAAATATTCTGACAAGCAGGAAAAGGATGAGAAATGAAGACTTATTTAACCGTACATAAATCCTACGACACAGAAGTTTTGCAAACCGTTGAATGCGACATTTGCAAGAAGAAATTTAAGAATGAGAATTGGGATAGAACATCGTCTTTTGATGTTCTTGAAACAGAAGTATCAATGAGGAAAGGCGAGCAATATCCTGAGTGTGGTAGTGCTGACGAAATTAGTTTTGACATTTGCCCTACCTGCTTTGAAAAAAAACTTATCCCCGCTTTAAAAGAAATGGGAGCATCACCTTCACATACAGTGTCGGAGTGGTAAAAAATGATACTATTTATATTACAAAATGCTTATAAGAATGATAAGCATCCTTTTACCAACAGTGAGGAATGGAGCAGAGAGCTATTACGTTCTCACACTGGTAGACGCTTACAAGAAATGATTCCAGCTAACGCTGATTATAAGGTTATAAACGCAAGTGAAGAAATTGGTAATAACCCTGATTCTATTTTTAAAGGAAACGTAGAGCATGTTTCTGGTTGGATAGAAAAGTTGAAACCAGATATAATTGTTGCTTGCGGAAGAGTTGCTCAGCAACTGTGCTGTGATATGAAAATAAAGTATCTGCCAGTGCCTCACCCTGCTTGGAGAAGGCTGTCTAAAAGGGAAACAACTGAGACACGGATTTATTTATCAAATAAAATCTAGTTTTATGAGGTAAAATGGAATCTATAAAAAGAGAAAGCGCAAAGCATATGGTTGGAAAAGGTTGGTCTAAAATTATTGACCAGCTTTATGACCGCTTGCCTGATACCATTTGGGTATCTCAAGTAAAAGAAAAGTTTGGAGGTCTAAGGTTTTATACTAACGGGCTTACTGAAGAAGAATATGAAATTGTGGATGAATTATGTAAACTTTCTGAGAAAACCTGCGAGAACTGCGGGGACGAAGGACACATTGATTATGATGAAGGCTGGCTTACCTGCTTGTGTGATAAATGCAGAAAGGAATTAAAAAATGACTAGGCTTGATGATTTAGAACAAATGCATCGTGTACCATCTTGGATAGAATTAGCTATTATAAGTGACGCAGTGCATGACAGAGAAGGTGCAGAGAGAGCGGCAGATGAACTATTCAGCATGGAAGAGCGCATAAAGGAAATAGAGAATGAAAAGTATATTCATTGCGGAATACCTTTAGGTTACCACCCCGAAGAAGATGTAACTGATTGGTGTGATAAGCCAGCGGCAACTGGAATTTGCGGAGACCACTGGAATGAGTTTATGAAACTAACCAGAAAGCCAACTTTACCATTACCCCCGAAGAAGGAGTGAGATGAGTAACTTCGATTACCTTGTGATTGGCTCTTGGGTCATTCTAATTATAATAAACCCATACGCGTTAATACAAATTTACAACCCGAAGGAGGAGAAATGAACAAAATCTCTAAAAAATGGAAACCTGTTGCAATTGCTTGGGTTGGAAATAAATACGGCAAACATTGTCACTGGTGTTCATTTATGGATTCGGATGATGGCGAAGTAACTTGCAGTAATCCAAATAGCAAGTTTTGTGATGGTGATAGAATACGAACTTGGGACGGTTTGGAATGTGCTAAAGAATGTGGTGTTTTTGAATTGAATGAATGGTATACTAAAGATGAAAATTATGATGGCATATTTAAAAACAATAATGAGAAAAAACTCCCTAAGGGAGGTCATGCCTTAGTGTGGGACGGGAAAGAACTTATTGATACTTGGAAAGAATAAAAATAGTAATTTTATAAGGAGAAAACATGTTTCTTTTATGGCTGTATAGACTTATTGGGAAACCGATAAAAATAGATTTGCGAAATAAAGTATCTGAATATTATGTTACAGACATTGAATCATCAATAAGTTGGGACAACGTTAAAATTATTAAGATTACGTTGAAAACCATATAAGGAGAATAAATGGACGTAGAGATTATTGGGATATTTGCTAACGAAAATCAGGTTGGATTTAAACTTTCATGGTGTGATACTATTGAGGGTTTTGGAGAAATTCTTTTCACAAGGAATGGCTCGATGTTTGAGATTGTGATTGATAGCGAGAACATGGGCAAGGATTTCGTAAAAGAAGTTCTTGTTGCTCTTGTTGATAAAGCAAGATTAGCACGATAGGAGAATAAATGGACGGAGAAATTAAAAGTATATACGCTAACGAAGATGAGCCTATAAGCATGGATTGCCCCTGCGGGGGAAAACATTATGAAGGACAGCTATATATACAAAAGGATGTTTTTGAAGGCTCTAGAGTATATATGTTCACTGTTATAGACTTTAATGGAAGCGAAGAAGGTTCTACTTATTTAAGTCGTGACCAAATGGAAGACTTAATTGAAGAATTAAAACAAATGTTAGAATAAAATCACCGTTTTATAAAGGAGAAAATAATGACTAAAAGAGTTGAAGTTTGGTTGAATGAAACATCTGAACCGATTGTACATGAAGCAATCAATACCTACACGAAAGGTCTGTTGTACTGTGTTTATTGTGAAGATGAACGTGTATTCAAATATCCGATTGCGCACTTGTTCCGTGCTATAGAAGCATATGGAACACACCTCTTTGTGAAAACAGAAGGCAATGAGAAATGATTGTTTATAGAATATGTAATTACAGAAAAGGAAAACTATACTCCCTTTTTCATGGGACAAATCATACCCGCTACATACCACTAAATACATGGATGAAAGCGGAAGAGAAACTGGTGCGGGACGGCTCGGGAAAAAGTTATTATATTTCTGGCTTTCACGTTATGCCAGACTTGGATGAAGTTAGAACTTGGTTTAACAAGGCTTTTAAATTTGCTCAGGATAGAGTTATTGTGAAATGTGAAATAAAGGATGGCTCTCTAAGAAAGAAAGACCATAGCAAATATGGAATATTTCTGACAAGCGAAATGAAAGTACTGGAAATTATAGAACCATGTAAATTTTTTGGAAAAGGAGAATAGAATGACCCGAAGCGAAATGCAATATGTAATCAAAGAAGAAAAGAACGGCAAGTCAGACCGTTTTTATGTATGGGACAAAGTAGAAAAACGTGTAAAGAAAAATAAGCTGACCAAATACAAAGCGCTGGCTCTGGAAGGTGAATTAAACAAGATGCCCCACAAAGACAGCATTACTATATAAGGAGACAAATGACAAACGAAGAGAAGATAACATGTTTTACAAAAGAATTAATTTTAATAAGGGATGAAAAAATAAGAAAATTTACTATCGAAGCAATTAAAAGCATTCCAGATTACTTCTTTACTATACCTGCATCCACCACAGGAAAGTATCACCCGTCTTACGCTTTAGGGGAAGGAGGGTTACTCAGGCACACAAGAGCTATGGCAATGGTTGCATGTGAATTATTCAGAATGGAGCGATGGGGCTTTAGCGAGCATGATAAGGATTTAATTCTGAGTTCCATTTTACTACATGATGGCTGGAAATTAGGAGATGCACTAACCTCCTTTACGGTTGATATTCATCCTGCTTTTGCGGTAAATGCCATTTCAGAAAATGAAAACCTAAGTAAAATATTGAGTAATGAAGACAAAGAGTTTATTAAATCTTGTGTTCATTCCCACATGGGTCAATGGAACAAAGATAAATCCGGGAAGGTTATTCTGCCAAAACCAGCCACACCTGCTCAAGAGTTTGTACACCTAGTTGATTATATTTGCAGCAGGAAGTGTTTAGAAATTAACTTCGATGCAATAGTGAACAGATAATCTAGGTTATTATTATAACATCATTTAAATTAAATAGAGGAGATGAAGAAAATGATACAAGAAGAAGAAAACAAGAAAGAACTATGCTCTGGAACACAGGCGAACACCACAACGTTGTCTACTACATCCAATGTTTCAACAACTAGACCTACATGGGCGGGGGTGGGATGGGTATCTATTGACCTAAAGGGAGTTATCTCGAAACCAAAGCACCCATATATTCCTGATGCAATCTATTGTGACCCCGGCACGGGAGTTACCATAGTTAAGTGGGACGATGGCGGCGAAACAAAAGTTACTTGTGATGAGCAAGACAAGTTTGATTGGGAATCAGGCTTTAGTGAGGCTTTGAAAATAAAGGTGTTTGGAAATGACAAGGCAAAATTCAAAGACTTTTGGGAAGCAGTACTATCCCGCAGAGTATTTATAGGCGGAAAAAAAGTCACCCCTTTGAAATATGGCAGGTGGGAAGCACAGCGAAAAGCTGAACTTGCAAAGCGAAAAGCAAGGAAGGAGAAATTGAATGTCAAAGTTAAGGGTAAAGTCTGAGATAACACTTCCCCGTAGAGCAATGAGGCAAATCCCAAAGAACAGGGATGAGGCTATAGCCAGATTGCATTTTCATTTTAATAATGAGATTAGCCATTCCAATGCGGTTTCTGCTATGGACGGTTTTATGGAAAATACTTTGACTACTCTGGAACAAGCATATTACTGGACTATCAATATGCGCGATGAAATTATAACTCAAGAGAATAAAAATGAATGATTTGGAGCTATGGAAAAAGGTAGTAAAGGACGCAAAGATAGGTAGCCCTTGCTGCTCTAATATCTTTGATGAAATGTTAGCTGAGTTAAACAAAGGGGATGCGGAATTAGTCCTCACCCCAAGTTATATTTCTATTCTCAAATTTGGTAGAAACATATTTAAACCTGTTAAAGAGTACCGTAAATACTATGACCTTTTAGAGTTGACAGAGTAGCCAAAGTGTGGTATAATTAATTTTAAAGGAGAAAGAACATTATGAAAAATTTAATTGTAGGAAACTTTAAAAAGCCTGTAAAGCGCGAAAAAGAAAAACTTGATACAGACGAAGATGTTGAAAAGATGTTGAGGGCGTGGGATATTGTAAAATGCAGAATTTGTAATAAAGATATTTCCATGCTAAATGCAACATCCGTTAATTCTGGAGAGTATTTTATTTGCAGAAATAGGCATTAACAATGCCGTCTGAACTGATAACCGACGGAAATTTATATTTAAAAGGAATTATCGAAGAAATAGATAACATAAAAATCAAAGGTGGAAAAGCTTTATATAGAATAAATGATAAAGTTACAGACAGGGCTGTTTTAAAAGTAAAAGAGTACTTTACAAAAAACCCTGAATATACAATACAGTTAAAAAAATGTGCTAGGTGTACCCACAATTGGGATGTTATAATAACATTTTGATTATAATAGGAGAAAATGGCAAACTATAATTTTAGAAAAGATTTACCTGTAGCAAAAGAAACAGAGAAGGAAGTAGCCAAACTTCTTGAAGAGCATTACGGGGTAAATATACTTTCATTTGGAGATACTGGAGCTTATGATATACTCGCACTGATAAAGGGTAAGGAAATTAAACTAGAAGTTAAAGAAGATTTTATGTGCGGTGATACCGGAAACGTAGCTCTTGAATTTGGTTGCAGGGGAAAGCCTTCAGGCATAGAAACAACCGAAGCAGATTTTTACATATATAAATTGCACATGAGTAACAGTTGTATACATTATGTGATGCAATCAACTAAGCTTATAAGGGAAAAAATAGCATGCTCTCAATATTTAAGGAAAGTAAAGGGGGGGGATAAAGGCTCTAATTCCATGAATTATCTTTTTAAATATAATGTGTTTATAAAAGGCGCAAGCATGTTGCCCCTTGACAAAATCTAGAAAGTGTGGTATAATGTTATATATATGATTGGAGAAAGGAGGAACACTATCATTAGTTAAATATATATGAAATTTGTTGTGTTGATAGAAGATGGCGATGGAAACCTAGATGAAATTGTTGATGCCATCAAAGATAAAAAATCACTTTTCATTGATACAAAAGATTGTGATGAAGAAAGAGAATACGAATGTTTGTTTGGTTCTATAGAACTTTTCTCACAATCAACTAAGGATGTTATGCTTGTAAGTTTTTCAGGCAGGGAAAGCATAGTCCGAAATATCGGGGAAGAACGACCCGAAATGATTGTTGCCTTAAGTTATAACAAAAATAGTAATTACTATAATGATAACCCTGTGAACGTATTTTTAGACTTGATGCATATATTTGAAAAAGGAGACTAACAAATGGCATTAGAATTAAAAAAGGCTCAACGTAGTAGGGCATTCCTAAAATTAGGAATTGCAGCACCATCCGGTGGAGGTAAGACATTGGGGGCACTCCTGATTGCTTACGGGTTAATGAAACAGAAGTATCCGGGTGAGACCGATGCTTTCCGATGGGGAAAGATTGGTATTATTGATACCGAAAACGGCTCAGGAGAGTTGTATGTAGGTAGTGAAGTAACAGGTGTCAAGATTGGTGAATACAATGCTGTAACTCTTTCAAAACCTTTTGATGTTGATAAATATATTCAGGGTATTGACCTGTGCTTAGATAGTGGCTTAGAAGTTGCTATCATTGATAGTTCAACTCACTTGTGGAGCGGAGAAGGTGGTTTACTAGAGCAACAAAATATTGCAGCAAAACGCAGCAATAATAGTTATACTGCATGGAGAGATATTACTCCAAAGCACAATCAGTTTGTTGATAAAATGTTGCAATCCCCTATCCATATTATCGCCACAATGAGGGCAAAACAAGAATATGTTCAGGAAAAAGATTCTCAAACCGGAAAAACGACTGTTAGAAAACTTGGTCTTGAACCAGAGCAACGCAAGGGAATGGAATACGAATTCACTATATTTTTTGATATTGACTCTGAGCATAATGCCTATGGCTCAAAAGACAGGACGAGCATGTTCGATGCTAAAATGTTTAAAATTACCCCTAAAATAGGGGAACAGATGATGGCATGGCTAAACGGAGGAGTTACCACAGAAGCTGTCGTTATCGCAACATCCCACAAAGCCAACAAAGAAGAAGCACTTGCGTCCCTAAAAACAAATATTATTGAGTCTTGCAAAGTTCTCGGCGGTAGTGGAAATGAAGAATTAATGGCTGTGGTAAAGAAATACGCACCCAATGGTAATCCGAATTCAATTAACGATGAGACTAAACTTGCCGAGTTGAAATCAGAATTGGATTCTTTACAAGCGACTAAATAATTTTATTAAAGGAGACTAGAGGCTATGGCAAATCAACTACAAATCGTAATTTATGAAGGCTATCTTGGTGCTGAACCTGAAATGCGTTATACTCCTGCGGGTAAAAGTGTTACGAACTTCCGCATGGGTTCAAGCCGAAAATACAAAAATCCCCAAGGTGAAGAAATTAAAGAAACAACTTGGTTGAAGGTTGTTGCTTGGGGAAAGTTAGGGGAAATCGTCAATCAATATTGCGGGACAGGTTCTCAGGTTATTGTGACAGGCAGATTACGCCCTGACCCCAACACAGGTTCACCTGCTATTTATGAAACTAAGAGTGGCGGTCACGGGGCTGCATTCGAAGTTGTCGCTACAGATGTGCGTATTCTGAAGTCAAAAGAAGGGGCACAAACTGAGCCGGGGAATGAAGCACCTGTTGATGATGGAGACATTCCTTTTTAAGTAAAGAATAAGTTACGGCAAGGAATAGGGACTGTCTAAATTAAATAGGCAGTCCCTGTTTAATCAGAAGGAGGTTTATAATGAAATTAGCGGATTATATTATTGACATAGGAAGACCCGTTGCATATTATCCTAAACTGAAAGAAGTAACAGGCTCAACAACCTCCACCATTCTATTATGCCAATTACTTTATTGGTCGGACAAAACAGACGACGGCTGGATTTGGAAAAGCGCAAATGAAATTGAAGAAGAGACCGGACTCACAGAAGACGAACAGGAAACAGCCAAAATAAGGCTTATCAAGTTATCTTTAATTGAATATGAATATAAAAGATTACAGCATAAAACTCGTTACAAGGTAAACCAAGATGAATTCAATAACTGTTGGGAAGCAATTAATGGAGCTAAAATTAAACCTATTATAAAAAAGCAGCCCAAAGAAAATATTAATGGGCAATTACCCTTACTTTCTAATCCGGACTTAGCACCAGAGCCAAAGAAAATAGTTAAAAAAGGCGATTTTATAGATGCCCTGATGGTATCTGCTAACTCACCAGAATTAAGAAAGATGGAAAAGATGAACGAGCTAAGGTCAACGATTGAGAAGAAGTTAAACGTAAATGTAGAAAATAAGAAATGGGATATGTTCATTGAATTTGCTTATAACAGGCAGGAAAAAGACAAACAGCCTCTTTCTAGATTTATAGAATGGGCGCTTACCAACGGGTTTAACCCTATCTATTGGACACCCGAAAAAATGAAAACAGTCTGGCCACAGGCGTTTATCAAGCAAACATCAATGATGCCAAGAGAAGATTTTGTTCAGAAGTTGCCAGAAATTATTGAGAAAGAACGTGCTCCAATGCCAAAGGATATTGGAAGACCAAAAGATATATTTGATTAAAGGAGACTGCTATTTATGGTAAATATGCTACAAGAAGCGTTATCATACGCCAAACGCGGCTGGTATGTTTTCCCTTGTAGGGAAAAACCCGGACAGCCTTATCAAAAAGGCGATGAAACTATTACTCCTTTGGAAAAAACCCCTTATGTATCCAAAGGCTTAAATGATGCTACTTTGGATGAAGAACAAATTGTTGCATGGTGGAACAAGTGGGCAAATGCCTTAATTGGAATTAATGCAGGTAAATCTGGGCTCTTTGTGGTTGACATAGACAAGAAGCATGTTAATGGGTTAGAGACTTTTCAACAATGGAATATAAACGACTCAGGGGGACTTCACTCCTTTACCCCTTCCGGCGGTATGCACATTATATTCAAAGGTTCTGGAAAATCAAGTACCAATGCAAAGACAGGGATAGATACCAGAGGGGATGGAGGTTACTTTATTGTCCCACCATCTAATATACTTGAGGGTGTATACTCAGGAGAATATAAGAAGTTTGGGGATTGGGGAAAAGACCCCGGAGTTATTCCAGACGGGTTGATGGGGAAACTTTTCCCCGATAGTACGGTTGAATATGTAAGAGGAAATTTTACGCCTTTGAATGGCGTTAAAAAGCAGTTGTCTAGAGCGACACTTAATTTTCTAGCCAATGGGGCAATGCCCGGAGAACGAAACGCAACTTTATTTAAAGTAATTGCTGATTTTGCTGGATGCGGTTATACCCAAGAGCATACCAAAGAAACCCTTTTACCTATGTGTACGAGAATAGGCTTAGATGCATCTGAATTTGAACAGGTATTAATTCACGCATACTCAAAGCCCAGAACATCATCTATTCCTGACTCTATTCAGGAAAAGATTGTTGAAGGCGGCAGGAAGATTGCGAGCAAAATTACTATTGAAGAAGAAAGCGTCATGGAGGACGCTTTACTGGCTTGCCTGTTGGTTGATAATAGTCTTATCCCTGTGATAAATGATGTTTTAAATTTCGAAGATTTTCAAGTATACAGGAATAGAATTATATATAAAGCAATAATAAGACTATATAATTCAGGAATAAAAGTTGATTATGTAACCACCTGTAATGAAGTTGACAAGGAGACTAATAAAATTAGTCTTGATGATATTTCAAAGATGATTAACCTGTATGGTGTGTTTACAGAAAATGTATCCGACTATGCGTATATTATTAAAGAGAAAGCATCTATACGAAAATTAGAAACAGTATTAGATAATAAAACAAGCTATATGAAATCAGGGAATCTGGTTGAAATACTTAACCTTTTAGAGAAGGATATTTCTAATGTAGCTTTATATGGAGGGGCTAGGTCTACTAATGTCTTAACTGCCGAGCAAGCATCTATGGCGTTGTCAGAGCAAACTCGTAAAATGGCTAACGGAGAAATAAATCTTTTAAAAACAGGATTTCTGGAATATGACAGGCATGTTAAAGGGTTATTTCCGAATGATTTACTTATGTTGGCTGCCCGTTCAGGAGACGGTAAATCGGCATTAGCTTTAAGTATCATAAACCATGTGTCTCTTACTGAGAATAAGCCAAGTGCATTTTTCTCATTGGAAATGTCAACCAACGAAACTGTATGCCGTTTGATATGTCAATTAACAGGCTTGAAATTTGCAGACGTATATCAAGGAGATTTAAACCCTGAAGAGTGGAATATATACAGAGAAGCAATGGCTAAAATATCTGGCAGTAAAATATATTTTGATGACACATACGGAATCACCGTTCCAGAACTTCGCTCTAAGATTAGAAAGCTAATGGAAAAAGATATTGCACTGGTAGTAATTGACCAACTTGAGCAGGTTAAGGGATATGAAGGAATGGCAACTCACGTCCAGCTTGACAAGATTAGTTATGATATAAAGAACATGACCAACGAGTTTAATGTTCCTATCATTTTAAATCATCAGTTGAAT
>Ga0315284_10010289_pt1 | contig 13328 bp, 5 predicted proteins | sample YL17G09_16_MG_FD_203696 | JGI IMG/M metagenome (GOLD analysis project Ga0315284, IMG submission 203696) | Sediment microbial communities from Yellowstone Lake, YNP, Wyoming, USA - YL17G09_16 | ecosystem: Environmental > Aquatic > Freshwater > Lake > Sediment | place: USA: Wyoming | collected...
AGATGGCGTTGATAAAAGCCCGGGCTAAAGAAACCTAACCAGGAACCGCCCCGGAAGCCAAACGCTCTGCCCTCGTAGCCGGCATCGAAGGAGAAGCGCTTGGAGGTGTACACAACCTGAGTGAAATCGATTGATCCTCCGTGGCCCCAGTTACGCTCCACCACCCCGGTGGCAACTGCTTGGCCGGTGGAGGCATTGACGATGTCAAACGGGCGGGTGGAGTAGCGCCCGTAGAAATAATCGAGCTTCAATTCGGTGCGGGAGGTAAAGAAGAAATTCAAGCCGCCGCTGAGCCGCTCCTGGATCACGCCCAGGCGCGTGGAAGTGGGGGTGTAGCTGATAGCGGAGCGGCTGGCATCCAGGTCGATGCTGAACTTCTTCACCGGGGCGATGGTGATGCCGGCCAGGCCTATGAGGCTCTGTTTGGCCAACTGGTAGCGAAGCGGATCCGGGTCACCGGGCTCGACAACCTCCGTACCCGGACCAAACCGCACCATGCCCGCGCCGGCCCGCAAGGTGAAATGGTCGGAGAACCGAGTGGTCTGCCGATAGAGAAACTGCGCCGGCCCGACCGCCCCCCGGATGCCGCCCAGGGGGCTGTTCGACGGCAGGTAACTCAACGTAAGGAAGGAATCGGTTCGGGGCAGCCCGGAGAATCCCAGGGTGGTGCTATAGCTGAAGTAGCGGAGATCTTCATGAGTTCCGAACTGGTCACTCGTGCCCAATTCGCGCGCGTAGGAAGCGGAAGTCCGGAAGGTCACCACCGACTCCTCCCGGATCCTTTGCTGCATGGCCAGGACTTCGGAATTGCCCGGGCTCAGCTTGGCTGCCCGGTCCAGCAGGTCCAGGCTCTGACGGCGGTGGTGGCGTGCGTGCTCAATGCTCGCCAGCAGGAAGACCGCGTCGAAACTGTCGGGCTGGGCTGCCACAAGCTCGGAGGTTGTGGCATAGGCCTGGCGGAGATGACCCTGGTAGTAGGCAATCTGCGCCTTGCCGAGTAGAGCCGTGGAATCTTTCGGATCCTGTTTTAGCACTGCATCGAAGTGTTGCAGGGCGGCCACCCGATCGCCCTGCCTCAGGTCCAGGCGTGCGAGGTCCAGATGGGCATCGCGGTTCTGGGGAGCAGCCGCCAGCACCGCCGTCAAAGCCTGACGCGCCGCGGCATAGTCCTGAAGGCGCAACTGGAGGCGCGCCAGCTCCAATCGATAGTCATTGTTGGTCGGGTTGCGAGCCAACAACCCCTGGTAAATCGGCAAGGCCTCCCGGTCCTGCTTTGACCAGACGTAAACGCGGCCTAGGCTCTCGAGTGCCTCGAGGTCGTCCGGCGAGTCTTTCAGGACTTCGCGGTAGTACTTGACGGAGACGTCGTACTGGCCCTGGCGGCCCGAAAGCCGTGCCAATTCCATCTTGGAGGTGCGATCGTCGGGATATTTCTCCAGCACCTGCCGGTACGCCTGCATGGCGGCAGGGAAGTTATTCAACTGGGCTTGGGCAAACGCCCGGCCCTTCAAGGCCTGCAAGTCATCCGGGTAAGCTGCCAGGCGCTTCTCATAGTAGGCGAGCAGATCCTGAGGTGGGGCGCCGCTGGCTGGCCGCAGCGCCGTCCACTTTGCTTCTTCCTCAGCGCTGGAAATACCCTTGAGCGCTTCAGTGTTCTGCGCGTCATCGGGCCGCTTGGCGGCAAGGTCCCGGAAAATGGCGCGTGCCTGGGCGTACTGTCCTGTCCAGTAGAGGACATAAGCCTTTCCCTGCAAAGCATCGTAATTATCCGGTGACCTCTTGAGGACCTCGTCGTAACGCCGCAAGGCTTCCTGGTAGTCCCGGTTGGAAGCCAGGGCCAGCGCCAGGCCCATATTTGCGTCCGCGTGGCTCGGGTTTATTTGCAGCACTTTCCGGAAGGCTTCCATGGCTTCCGGGTTTCGACGCGCACGCAGCAGGGCGAAGGCCAACTCGGACAGCGCGCCTTCCGCTTTGGGGTTGGCGGCGAGGACGTGCTGGTAGCGGGCAATGGCCTCGGCATACTGCTGGCACAGCACCATGGAGCGGGCCATGCGCAGTTCCAGGTCGGTATCGGTGGGGGTAAGCTCCAGGCCCCGGCGGCTGAATTCGATGCTTTCGGAGCAGCGCGCGGGAGTGGCGGTAGCCTCGGCCAGAGCCTTCAGGGCGGCGATATCGTTGGGATTCCCTTTCATGCGCTCGCGGTAGAAAGCCTCGATGCGCGCGGTGTCCCCGGCGCGTCCTGCGGCGGTCAATTCTCTCAGGCGCAAGGCAGCCTCGGCCTGCTCCAGCCCTCGCGCGATCTCACTGTCACGCGGATGGCGTTGGCAGAGCTGTTGGAAGAGTGCCTGAGCTTCTTCGTAGCGGTCCGACCAGAGCAACACGAAGGCTTTGCCCACCTCCGCCTCGGCGTTCGACGGGTTCAGGCGCAACACCCGATCGTAGAGTCGCAGACTCTCCTGGTACTGACCTTGCCAGGCGGAGAGGCGGGCCATGCCGATAAGCCCCGAGGGACTGTTCGGATTGGCAGAGAGGACCATGCGATATTGCTCTTGGGCTTTCGCATACGCTTTCTCGCGGGCGAACAGATCCCCCAGCTTTGCCCGGGCATCGAGGTCGCCTGGATTGCGTTGCAGGTAAGCGTCATAGGCGGCTTCAGCCTGCTGCGGGCGCCCAGCAGCGTCGTAAGCTTCCGCAGTTCGTTTCCAGGCGGTGGCGCCGGGCCGCTCCGCCATCCTCTGGTAAATGGCCGCAGCTTCCCCAGCCCGGTTCAAGCCCAGCAAGCATCGGGCCAAGTTCTCGGCAACCTCTGCTGAGCCCGGGTTAATCTCATAGGCCCGTGAGTAATAGCTTGCGGCCTGGGCGTAGCCTCTGGGCCCTCTCTTGTAGAAGCAGTAGGCGAGATTCTTCAGGATGTTGAAGTTACGCGGATAAGAAGGCAGGACTTCAAGGTAGTACTCTCGCGCCCCTTCATAATCCTTTTGGAGGAAGAGTGTGTGCGCGGCTTGCAGCAGTTCGAGGGGCGCGCGCTTTCCCGGGCGCTTGGGCGCGGCAGCCTGTGCCCCAAGCAGAGGGGTACCGACCACCAAGATGGCCAGCAATATCGCGCCAAGCCGCGCAACCCGGACCGCGCTCCCGTGGAATCTTAGGTGAGGTCGCTCGATTGGCCAGAGGCTCAAGGCTGTTCTCTCCTGTCTTTCAATAGCATCCGCTCGTGTCTATATCGCTCCTTGCCTGGTGACGGATGGCTGCTTACGGGCCGAACCCATGTCAAAACGTTCCCGACAGTTTCCCTGCCTCCTGCACGGTAGGGGGCACGCCAGCAGAGTGCATTCCTACGGCGCTTCGGCCTGCCGGAGGTAGTTCCGCGCTTCCTCGCTTCCTGGCTCTTTCTCCAGAACCCTGCGGAAAAGTTGCGCCGCCGCGGCCTTATTGCCGAGGCGCAGATGCGCCAAGCCCATGCCCGTCAAGGCGCCGGGCTCATCCGGGATCTGCTCCAGAACGGCGCTGAACTGCCGCTGCGCCATCACCGCTTGCCCACTGCGCAGGTAGCAGTAGCCCGAGCCCAGCAGGTTCCGCGGGTTTGTGGGTTCGGCTTCGAGCCCCTGGCGGAAGTCCTCCGCGGCTTCTTCGATCATGCCGACGCGGTAATGGGACCAGCCGCGCAGGCTTGTTACATCGACGTCCTTGACTGTCACAGGCGCCAGAACTTCCACTACCTTTGAGTAGTCCTTTTGCCGAAACAGTTCCCGGGCCTCGTCCAGGCGGTTGACGAGATCCCAATACTCCTGGCTGGAAGACGCGGCCGTCCAGTAGCGCTTCGGCACGCCGGCCTTGACCAGTTCATCCCGGACGTGGATGACCCGGTGTTTGCCCAGGTAGCAGTGCATGTAGGCGGGGCCATCCAAATTCTTCAGGAAGTCCACGGCCTTCTGCTGCTGCTCCAGGTAATCCGGAAAGATCTGCCGGTCGAAAATGCTCGCCATTGGAAAAACCTTGACCGTCATCTGGTACTTCTCGGCCACGACCTTCTCTCGCTCAATGAGTTCCTTCTCGTAGGGGAGCCTCGGATCCAGCAGGCTGACGATGTACTTGACCTTAGCTTTCTTTAGTATCTGGAACTCCTTATCCTCCGGATACGGTCCGATGCTGATCATCGTGATCTGATCCGGCAGATCTGACTGAGCCCAACGCATGAAGATGCTGCGGGGACGCAACAGGATGAGGTAGCCGAGGCCTCCAGCCAGAAGCAGCAGGAGCAGAAAAGCCGGGATGAGAACCCGGAGCCGCGCGAGTTTCGCCAGACGGGAAGCTTGTTCTTGGGCCATCGCTCACCTATGCGGAAGTGTCCCGCTGCCTCGCCTCGCTTCTCCCCCTGGAACGCCTTGCCGCGCGAGCGGTGGCGCAGGACGTTCAGACGCGCCTGGCGAGGCAGGGAGAGATTGGAAAGCCCTACGCAGCATCGGAAAGGAGTCCTTCAGTCTCAAGTTGTAATGCGGGACATTCCAACCCGCCCAGCGGTACTGCTTCAAGGCTGCGGCGGAGATGGTTGTCGGACTCATCATAGCAGGCAAAGCGTCGGCAACGGGATGACCTTGCTCCATGATGGGGCGCAAGCGGGCGCCCTCCAACGGGCGGTAGGAGAAAACCGCCATCACGAAACCGGGCGTTTCCGCCGTATCGACGGTGCCGTCCTTTTCCAGGCCGGCAAAGACCTGGAAGCTCGAGGGATCAGTCACGTTCAGGAGATTCCAGGGAATGCGCAAATCGACGGTATTAGTCTGAAGGTTGGCGTGCCATTCAGCCAAGGAGTCGTAATCCGGCGACTGAAGGTTCAGCGTGCCATAGTGGAGGATTCCCCGGTCATAGCGTTGGGGCGGGAAGTAGCGCCCGGCACGCGCGAAGCGGCGACGGTTAGGCTCAATAACCTGCGACTCGAAGTTGCCGCTGGCCGAAAGAGTGGGCTTCCAATCGAGTTTTGACTCCAGTATCGTCTGGGTGGGAATTCCCTCGACCGGCATAATCTGAAAAGGATTGTACGTGGACGCGATCCAGATGCGACTGGACCCCGGCCCCGCCAACTGGATGGCGTAAGTCATCCCCATGGGAAACCGGACAGGAGTAATGAACGGCAAATAGGTGAGGCCGGCGAGATTCGGAGCAGTTCCCACCCCGATCAGGTAGTTGACGGCCTGCCAATCGGGCTGGCCGTCGTTGTCGTTGTCCAGCTTCGCCACCGCGAGGCGCAGATAAAGGAAGGCTTCATCGGCATCCGCGTATAGGGCTTTCAAATCCCGAGCCGGATCATACCGGTCGCCCAAAGGCTGGGATAGGCGGGGCTCAACCTTCGCATAAAGGGGAGGGGTGTTGGCCCACTCCGAGGCGTCCCCTCCCAGGAGGTGAACAGCACGTCGGCCAGAATCGGCGGCCAGCAGGCCATAGCGTCCGGCGGGAGCCATCAGATTGCTCCACAGTACCCGGCGGTCCCGCGGCACGGCGTACCAGCGCTGCAGCCAGGATTCGCGAAACCACTGGTCAACCCATTCAAAGACCATGCCGCCGGCAGCCCCGGCATCGTAGATATTGCGCGTAAAGCGCGCCAGCAACTGGCCCTGTTGCTGTTCGGTTTTCCCGCCCTCGTCAAACCCGGCGGCACTGAAATGCCCAATCCCCAGGCTAGTGGGAATCCCGTAATCGGCGATGACCAGGGGGATGCGGCGATGGTTGGCCTTCAAATCCTGCAGATAGCCCAGAAATGGATTGCTGCCCTCCCCATCCCGGACGGCTTGATAACGCGGGTCCCGGTTGATGAAGTCCGGATAAAAGGGAAAGACGCTGTAAGCGGCGAAGTATCCCGCTACAAATCCCGGGCGGGGGTGCAGGTGGGTCGGGTCAAGTGAAACGCCGTCATCGTCGTCGTAAGGGCCGACGGGTGTGGGCAACCGTTCACCCTGCGCGCGCCGGATAGAAACCTCCTCGAGGAGAGTGCTCTCCGTCGGATGGCGCATAGGGTCGAGCGTCGGCCAACTGACGAGGGCCGCGGGGTGTTGCCAGTTGTACTTGCTCGCCTCATATTCCACCGCGTAATTGATCATCTGGGCCAGGAAGATTTCTGTGGGGCTGCCCGCCGGCACCTCGATGTAGGCTCCCTGATAGCTCTCGACGTCAGGGTGCAGCAGGTTGTTGGCGGTGACGACATGCGAGAGCCAAGTCTGGCCCACCAGGAGACCGGTCACCCAAGGGGCCACCTCGTAAGTGTAGACTCCTCCCGCGTGACCTCTAGCCGGCGCCACATCACCCTGCCCGTGGAGCACGTCAATGGCCTCGCGGAGGTCTTTCTGGCAGGCTTGATAGTAGCTGCCCTCGAACATGTCGTCACGCGGGGGATCCGCAAACGCGACGCCCTGCAAGAGCCATAGCGGGCGTCGGGAGGGAGACTTATTGAACTCGTAAAGGGCGCGGTAAAACGCCGGGGGCAGGATGGTGTAAACGCGCACGGTGTTGGCGCCCAGGTCACTAATCTTGTTCAACCAGTCGGTGTAGACGGCGACATCCGAGACGGCCTCGATGGGGAAACGGCCGGGCAGCGTCGCGGACAGACTAACGCCCGCCAGATAGACGGGCTTCCAGGTGTCGCCGGTACGCCAAGCTAAGAACTCGCCTTGCACCCTCGCCGGATAGCGGAGATCCTTCGGGCGCTCGAACGCTGGGAACTCCAGGCTGGCTTTCCCTACGTCTCCCGAAATGTTGTAAAGTTCTCTCACGTTTTTCGCCGCGACGCTGTTTTCTTCATCTCTTGCCAAGGCCAGTTGAAACTCCCGTGCCGCATCGCGGTTGCGCCCTAGCTGGCGGTAGAGGGCACCCCGGGCAACATGCATATCCGCTGTGTTCTCACCTTGGGCGACGAGCTGAGTGAGAAGCTGCGTGGCCTCGGCGAACTTGCCCAGGGCGATTTCGGTATAAGCATACCCCAAAGTGATGTCGACCACCCGCGGGGCGAGGTCGTGGGCGCGACGGAAATACGGCTCTTCGGCGGTTTTGGCGTCACCCAACTTCAGGTAATTCCAGCCCATCAAGCCCAGGATGGCCGTGTCATTGGGGTTGATCTGGTACGCTTGGCGGAGGAGCTGCAGCGAGCGGGAGTAGTTCTGGCTCTTGTATTCGGACACCGCCGCGGTATAGAGCGGCCCGGTCACCGGCTTGATCCAAAACTCCCAAACGTAGGTGACCGCCGCAATTACAGCCAGCGAAAGGATGATGCGGTTCTTTAGCAGGCGCATGTGTCAAGCCCTATGAGGTTGCTGCCCCGACATGGACTACTCTCTCCCATTTCCGGAATCCCGTGAGGAACCGGAAGACACCCTGGACGCGGAAGAGAAGCACCAGCTGGCGGTAACCGATGTTCTCCAGGACGGCGTACCAAAGCAGGGTTATCAGATCTCGAAGACTGGGGTAGCGGCGGTAAGTCAATTCTTCCAGCAGGACAGCGCCGACGGAGAGGAAGGCCCCGTAGACTACGCTCAGGACGACGAACAGGATGAAGAGGGTCACCGGTACCATTCCAAACAGCAACGCCAACGGCACCATGAAGTAGCCCAGAAACTCCACGACCGCGCCCAACCCTTCCACATAGAGGTGGAAGGGGAAACTAAACACTCCGATGACACCGAATTTGGAATTGAAGAGCATCTCGGAACTCTTCCACAGCGTCTGGCAAAGCCCCAGTTGCCAGCGCCGCCGCTGCCGCGCCAGCATTCTCATGGTCGAGGGGCACTCGGTCCAGCAGACCGGGTCGGAGGTAAACTTCATCTTGATCTTCCGCTTGTGGTGGACGGCCCAGCGATGGATCTGAACGATGAGGTCCATGTCCTCGGTGACCGTCTCGTGCTGGAATCCCCCCGTCTCCAGGACCGTCTCCCGGTGGAACACGGCAAAGGCACCCGAGACGATCAAGGTTCCCCCTAGCAGATCCCATCCGGTCCGACCAAAGAGAAAGCTGCGCAAGTATTCGACCACCTGGAAGCGCTCGATGCGCGTCTTAGGCAGCTGGACCTTGACCACCTTGCCGTCTTGCACTTCGCATCCGTTGAGGATGCGCACGATCCCCCCGCTGGCCACCGTATTGATGGGCGAGCGCAGGATGGGGCGCATCAGGCGCAACAGGGCGTCGCGCTCCAGGAGGCAGTCGGCATCCAGGGTGCAGAAGTAGGGTGTCCGACACACGTTGATGCCCACGTTTAAGGCGTCCGGCTTGCCCCCATTTTCTTTGCTGATGATCAGAAGGTTCGGGATGCGCGGGTTCAGATAAAAGCCCCGGATGGGCGTGGTCACCAGCCGGGGGCGATAGATCAAATCCATCTTGATCAGGCGAAAGGCAGTGATCAGCCCGTTGAGCGTACCATCGGTAGAACCGTCGTCAATCACGATAACTTCCAGGCTGGGGTAGTCGGTCCTGAGAATGGAACGGACAGAATCCACGATGACCGTTTGCTCGTTCCAAGCCGGCACGATAATGGTCACCGGGGGGGTGACGGCAGACTCCCGCAGCTCATCCAGGCCCTGGTAACTGAGCTGGCGGTTGTGGAGCCACACCGAGCCCAGGGACATGAGCATGAGCAGAGTATAAGTGCCGTTGGCCAGGAAGAAGTAAGACACGATCACCACGTTGAACATGTTCATGGCGTGATAGAAGATCTGTCTCCACTCTTCCATAGGCTTAGGATTCTCCTTTGCTCACCGCACCATGGATGGTGGCTTCGGCCAACGCGCGCAACTCCTCGTCAGGTTCCCGGGTTGCCAGATGTCTTACCCAGGCGCGGATCTGCGGGTCAGGATGCCGTCCGAAACCCTGCAGGAATTTCTTGCGCAGGTCACGCTCCGAGCTGCTCTGCAACACCGAGATCAAGTAGCTGGTCTTTCCCATTTGAGCGAACTGTTCGATCACCCGCCCCTCCGCGCCGTCCTCCCCGCTGCCATACTGGGCGAGAAGACTGGGAATCAGTCCCGCGCGCTGCATTTCGTCGGCGATTTGTTCGCGGCTGTAGCGGTCCTCGGTTCTCAAGAAATGCGAGGCCAGGTGGTCACTGCCCGCCCGACCGAATACCAGGAGGGTTCGCGCCGCGGCTTCCCGGACCATCCAGTGGAGATCCGTCAAACGCTGGGCCACTTGCAGCGCCTGCGAGAGATACTTGCGCTTGGCTAGGGCGCGTACCGCATGCAGGCGCACGAACCACTGGGTATCCTCGAGCAGCGTCAGCAGTACTGGGGTGGCGCGAGGGTCCTCCAGGTGCGAGATTACCGGTGCTGCCCGGGCGCGCACATCGGGGTTTTCGTCGAAGCAGAGCTGATTAAGGAACACGTCAGAGAGTTCGGGCGGAAACACTTTCGCGTCCAGGACGAACTCCTCTTCCCACGCGGCGTGACGCTCTACGATTTCCCGAATGATGTCGGTGGCCAAGAAGCGAATCCGCCGATTGGAGTAATTGAGCGAAGGGATCAGCCCGACCGTCTGTTTGAGCGGAAAGCTGACCAGGGCTGTCTTGACGGCCCGCACGGAGAGGGTGCTGGACGGCTTGAGGACCACCGCGTGCAGGCGCGCCACCAGCGGCGCAAAGCTGTCCGGTTCCTGAATGGTGGCCAGGGATCGGACCGCAACCGCTTGCACATCGGGGTGGGGGTCGTCGAGGGCTTTTACCAGCAAGGGCCAGCTGGGCCGGTGTTGGATAATGCCGAGGTTGTCGGCAGCTTTGGCGCGTACCAGGAAGTGCAGCCGACCCACGCGCTCCAGAAGGCCCCCCGGGCGTCCTAGAGCCTCACGGATGGTGCTCGCGTCCAGCCGGCCACTCAGCCTTTGCTGCCACACTTTCACCAGACCCAGGTCCTCGCAAAGCCGGCGCAGGATGGGCACCTGGTCAAGCGTGGGCCGTTTCTCTAAGCAGAGCTGCTCCAGAACAAAGATCCGGTCGCGTCCAGAGATGCCTTTCAGGACAGCCAGACCTCTTTCGTATTCAAGCTTCTGCGCCAGCAACGAGGTGATGACCGGGCTGTACCTCTGGCGCAGGTCGTCGATCCGTTGGAAGTACTTATCTCGCCGCTGCCGCCGCGCGATGGTCGCCACCATCAGCGCGCCTGTCCCCAGCAGCACAAGAAACAGGATGGTGACTACGACCTCGGTGATATGTTCAATGAGGAAAGGCATATCGTTCGTGCCTGCTCCCGAGCGCCTTCAGCCTTTCTTGGCTCGGCATCTAGCTGCAACGTCCCGTGCGGGGCTCCCCGGGCTCCGCCTGATCTCCTGGCCCCGCAGCTTCTTCCTTCCTACGCGACGAATTCAGAGCCCCTCGCCGGAACTACACACACATCGGCAAGTCTGCGCCCGTGCCTTACTCCGATGCGCAGCCGCAATCCTGAGGAGGCGCCCGACATGGAGCCGGAAAGGTTTTCTTGCAGTTGCTTCTCGATTTCCTTCTGCGCGGGCGCTTGCAGTGGCTGACGGAGACATCGTGCCCAGTGTTAAAAAGCGAGACCGCCTAGGCCTTGTGGGTCGAGGCCGGGTAGCCCCACTCGCCCGGCTCTGGGGACGTACGCCTCCCGGCGCACTCCGCATCAGTTAGAACGGCACTTTTACTGCTCTGGGAAAACAAGTACAGAGTCGCCGATTATAAGACCGAATCTTAGTCAAGACCATACCTTTTTACAGACTCGCGGATGGCGCTTACTCGTTGTGCAATACGCCTATTTGTCGCGGGTCTATCTTCCCCAGGTCTGTGCAGGCAAGGAGGGGCAGCGTCCAAACTTGAAGAAAGCACAGCGCACCAGGCTCGCCCCTTCTTGCGTTGTCCACAGGCTCAGCGTTCCTCCGGCAATCCGGCTTTTTCCCACCCTGCCAAGCCGTCCTGATAAACCCGCACTCTCTCAGCGGAGAAGCCGTTTCTGAGCAAGACGCGCCCGGCGGCGCGGCTGGCCGCGCAAACGTCGCCCGGCGACCTCCCACTCTCGTAAAGGACAATGCTCCTGTCTTTGGGCAGATTGCTCCCGCGCTTCTCCATCTTATCCAGCGGGAGGTTGATGGCTCCGGGGATTCGCCCGTTCTGAAATTCCTTGCGCTCCCGAACGTCGACGAACAAAGCCTTCGGGGTGCTGTTGAAGAACTGGCGGGCTTCGGCTGTCCCGATCAGGCGGGGCTGGGGTTCTCCGGCTTGGTTCTCACTGCACCCCATTTGGGGACCTTGGAACTGCGTGAAGAACGTTGTGCCGCTGTTGGCCAGCGTGCCGGGTGAGGCGGATGGGAAGCCCCCTGTCGGCGGTACTGAGGCCGGTGCCGCTGGCGTCGGAGACGGGGCACGCGGCGCAGCCGCGCGGGCAAGTTCCTGATCGAGCAGGCGCGAGAATTCTGTGAGCTCCAAAGGGCCTTCAATCATCTTCTGCCCGATGAAGAATGTGGGTGTGGCACGGACGCCCAACGCGCGGCCATCCTCGAGGTCGCGGTTAATCCGGGCCGCCATAGCGCCGCTCGAGAGGCATTGGTTGAAGCGCGCCACATCCACCCCGGCTTCGCGGGCATAGCGCGCGAGCGCTGACGCACTCAAGTCATCCTGTCCCCGGTAAAACCTCTCGAGGGTTTCCCAGAACTTCCCTTGCGCGGCCGCGCATTCCACAGCTTCGGCGGCCTTCTCAGCCTGAGGATGAATCCGCGCCAACGGGAAATGCCGAAAGACAAACCGAATCTGGCTACCATACCTCCTGCGAATCTCGCGGGCGTTCGCTTCTGCTGGGGCGCAGATGGGGCATTCGATATCTCCAAACTCGACTACGGTCACCGCCGCCTCCGGGTTTCCCGCCACCCGGCTGCCGGGCCGCACGAGGCGTTGGGCTAGGGTCTCGGGAGCGGCTGGTTGCACCGGGGGAAGTGCCCCGTGCCGCGAGAGGAAAATGAAGGTTGGGATGCCGACTACCAGGGCAGCAACAAATAGCACAAAATGCCTGCGCACCGCGGCCAACGCCACCACGGGCTCCGGCAATGGCGCGGGGCGTAAAAGCTCCGCGCTGGCCAAAGCAAGAATGAATGTCACAGCCAGCGCTGAGATGACGCACCACGTGCACCATGCGCGTAATACGAAAGCCTCAATCCCCGTCAGGTAGAGAGAAAAAAGGAACCCCGCGCCTGAAATGCCTGCGACGGCATAGCGGAGCGCCCGTGCCAGTGCGGCGGGGACCATCGGCCCGGCAAAAATCAGCAGCGCCAGCGTGACGTACATCAGCACGCCGTACGCGGGCAGGGGGACGCCCCAGAGGTTCGAGTAGGAGCTGGCGCGCACGGTGTCGCACCCGCTCCCCAGGCAGACCATGGGGCGAGAAGGCGAGGTGTAGACCCACAAGAGGTAGGTGGAGTCGAACAGTCCGAGCAGACTCAGCGCCAGCAGCAGCGATTTCCGCATCGCTTGTTATTGTACAACGGCCCGATGGAGACGGATTGAGGATTGAAGATTGAGCCACCCATCTCCTCGGCTCGCTGAGACCAATCTTCAATCATCAATCTTCAATCGGCAATATCAAAATGCTCCGCCGCCACCACCACCGAAGCCGCCCCCGGAAGAGCCGCCTCCGCCAAAGCCTGAACTGCCAGAAGAGCCAGAGCCCGAGCCTTCCGACCGCGGCGTCGAGACGAACGTCGAAGCGGTGCGCGACGACAGGTTATTCAGGTTGTACATCAGGAGGGACGGCCGGAACGCGCCGTCGTAGTGCCCCTGGTACCAATTTGGCGGCTGCTTGCAGATGTCCTCAAAAGCCCGCGCCCACTTGCCCTCGACGCCCAGGGCCATGGCGTAGGGCAGATACTTGTCAAACATCGCGGGGGAATTCACCAGCCGGGCGAGCTGATCCTTTTCGGCGCGGTTCATGAACTCCGCGAAGCCGAGGATCTGGTTGCGCACGCGTGCACCGTGGATGGTACGCGCCGGCATCACGAGCGCGCACAGGATCATGATCAGGCCGGAAGAAACGCCGGACAGGATCGCCGTCAGCATGGAGGTCCCACTCCGGTCTGCGAGCACTCCGAGCCCAACTGTGCCGAAGATGAGCACGGCAATTCCGATACCCAGGTAAGAGTTCCTGACCTTCTGCGGATTGTGCGTATAGTACCGGCTGGCGATGAGCGGCTTGAAGAGCGCCTCCCGAATCCCGGGCAGCTTCCGGTAGAACTCATTCTCCAGGCTGGAAAGGGAAGTGATGGCCCCGGCGTGGCTGGGGTTGCTGAACACACCCCGGAGCAGCTCGCGCTCATGTTCTTTCAACTCGCCCCATTCTGGTTCGGGCTTGAGCAGCCGAAACGT
>Ga0315284_10010291_pt1 | contig 13328 bp, 11 predicted proteins | sample YL17G09_16_MG_FD_203696 | JGI IMG/M metagenome (GOLD analysis project Ga0315284, IMG submission 203696) | Sediment microbial communities from Yellowstone Lake, YNP, Wyoming, USA - YL17G09_16 | ecosystem: Environmental > Aquatic > Freshwater > Lake > Sediment | place: USA: Wyoming | collected...
TGGTGCGAGCAGGCCAATATCGGCGAGCAGCCGCCCACGGCTGAAAACCACCGTAGCGCTCGCTAGGGCCACGGTCCACGAGCTAGTCACCATCCGGGTCATCAATGCGACGCAAAGCACCGTCAGTCCCAGCAGCCACTGGCTCAATTTGATCGCCCAGCGATCCTCCAACAAATCGTACTTACAAGCAAAGTAGGTCAGCCCGACGTATCCCGGCGAGGCTAGATAGGCCCTCGCAGCAGCCAGATGCGACAAATTGGCGCCTGGCGGACGGGCTGCCTTGATGCCCGGCTCTGCCGCTGCCTGCGCCGCCAGCCCGGCCTGCAGCGGAGCAAGACCTTGCCGGTAGCTGCTGCGAGCGCTATCACAAGTGCTAGCAAATGGCAGATTTTGCAATGTTTCAAGAGACATAAGTGCCCTGGTATCGAGCTGAGGCGGGTACGATCGTAGCTGCATCCAAACCAGCCGCATCAAGATCATGACCAACAAGCCAATGGGTACGGCCAAGCGGAGCCTAGCCTTCAGACTGCTGCTAATCATGGTCGTCCTCATTCTTGCAATTGATATAGTTATTAAATAGATGCGTGAAATTTAGAATAAAACACGCAATCTAAACACTTTTTATTTTATTCGTTATCGATTGCCGAAAGATTAAGATTGACTTGTTTTTAAAATAATTATAGAAGCTGGCAATAATTTTGTAGCAGCGAACCTCAGTCTTCTGTAGATTCTGCCTATTGAGTTGGTTCAGATTTAGAGTTATCAATTGGCGTCCTGTATTGGATTGGCGAGGTGGGCTTTTATTAGTCTCAATCTGTTCAATCTTCCAGTTAGATGAATTTTTGTACCCCGGTCAATTAATACCGGCAAGAAGGGACATTCCATGGCATCGGTTGAACTCCGCCCAGGTGACACTTTAAACATCATCTGGAATTCCGTCCAAGATACCCCTCTTGGAGTTAAAGAAGTCGAATCGAAGTTTGCCTATAGCTACGATGAATTATTGCTGCGCTTAAAGGCCAAGGGCCGCGCCGGTAAATCTCGGCGCTCTGGCACCAGCGGCGCCCGCTTCAGCCGCGTCGTTGCCCTTGCTGCCAATGCCCTACGCAAAGGCAAGTGGTCGACTGGCGCCGACATCGACCGTGACGAAGTATTTGTGAAACTGATGCGTCGGTTCAACGAACTTGACGCCACAGAATACGCCAATATCACGGCCAATGCGAAACAATCGCTGATCGTTTTGTACCAAAACAAGTCGATCCTCAAGGCCCCACAGAAAAAAGACCTAAAAGACGCGCTCGACGCCATCGGCATCGGCAGCAACGTCTAATACTGCAGATGCGCTGCCGTGGCTCCTGTTCAGTAAAAGAGCAGGGCGCCGCGGCCCGCATTGACAGCCCGCTTCAGGCCCGATAGGATCATGCAAGCATTTCGATAGCTTACCTTGTATGACTCGAAGCGAGCAGCCGGGATCCATTACGGACCCCCAGTGCATCGCGCCGATGAGGAGACCCTGAATGGGATTTACTCGGCGTCTGACCCCGTTTGCCATTTGGCTTGGGCTCTGCGTAATACTAGGTGGCGTGACCTTAGCCGAACAGTCTTTGCACCGCCGTTGGCAAAGCCTGCAAGCGGCCCGGGCCACCTACCTGCTGGCCATCGCCGATACCCAGCTCAACCTGAGCCAATTGATGGCTCGAGTGGGCGGCGACGCAGCCTTGGCGCAAAACCTCAAATGGAAGCTCAGCCACTCCGTCAAGGCGGCCCTCAGCGGCATGCTGGAAAAAGGCCAGCTCGACCAAGTCACGCTGTACGGCCCAGGCTGCACCGAAGTCGGTCGCGCCGGCTCCGCCGCCGTCGCCGTGCAGTGCCCCGGAGCTGAAGCCCTGCGCAGTAAAGCAAAGTCCTTTGTTTGGCTAAGCACCCAGGGCACCACGGCCTTAGCGCTAGTCAGCCCGCTGGACGGTACCGAGGTCAACTTGGTCGCCGCTGTAGGCGTAGTGGCGCTAGACGATCAATGGTTAGGCGCCCAGCCTACACTTAAAGCTACCCTTCAGGATCTCGACCTGCGCTTTAGTCAGAGCGGCGCCGTAGCCATAGTCGAGCCGGCGAACACCGCTGGCGGCGTCGCCGCGACGCTACGCAGCGACAATCTCTGCGACAAGCTGATCTATTCACCGATGGCGCAGCGCTGGTTCTTTAACACCTCGCTGGTCTGGCCATGCCTACTGTTGACGCTAGGCTGGGGCTTATTCGTACTTTGGCGCCAAGCCGACATAATTACGGTGACAAACGCACAAATTACCACCTTTACCGCATGGTGCCGCAGCCTAGCCACCAGCTCGGCGGCAATTTTACCGGCCAGCGATACCTCTAGCGATGGCATCCGGGAGCTAAACCTTGGTTTGCCTCAGGCACGGCAACTGGTAACGCACGCGATCAAGGTCAAGAGCGAAACGATTCAAGGCTTACGCGACAAAAGGCAAGCCCTAGAACACCAGCTTAAAGCCCGCGAAGAGTCGCTGCAAAAATTAAGCTCGCGCTTAGCCGAACTCGCCGAACTCGACTCCCTCGCTGTCCAGCTCAAACGCACCACCGCGATTTTCTTAAAGCGCATGGATGCCTTTCACAGCGACGCCGATGACCTGGATCAGGTCACCGCCAAAGCCATCGCTAGCGAGAGCGACCAACTCTTGCGCCTGGCTGCCGACTGGAAGCTTGGCATTGCCGAACGCGGCGCCCGCAAATTCATCCGCAGCCTCGCAGAAACTCCGTATATCGCACCGTTAAATCTGGCCGGCGACACGGTTTCGGCCCAGGCAGAACGCAGCGAGTTAGAGGTGCAGCTAGAGGTATACTACCAGCATAGCCTACAGCTCAGCGACCTCGCCATCAACGCCGGCCGAATCACTAGCCAAATGGTGCAAGGCGCCGCCTTCGCCGCACGCCTGGCTGCGTTGTGGCACGGTCTGGCCCTAAAATCCCATGACGCCGAAAGGTGTGATGCCTTGCTCGCACCCTTAGAAGAGGCTCAGGCGCTAGTGTTATTGGAGCCAGAACTACGCGCTACCAACTTTATAAACCCCCAGGCTGAAGACTTAGAACGCACCCTGCCAGCGGTGCCAAAACAGATCTGGGTTTCGTCACTTTATCATGTTTACCTGGCACTCGCAGAGCTGGCCAAAGGCGAAGGGGTCCAGGTGGCTACCCGCATCCGCAGCGGCGGCCCGAAAGTCCTGCTCGCCATTCAAGTCAGCGCCACGACCGGCAAGCCGCTGCCTCAACGCAGCGACAAGCAGGCCTACCACCTAGAAATCTCCCGTTCTATGCTGGCCCCGTTCCACATTTCTTTAAGCGTCCTGCCGGCCGTCGACGGCCCCTACCCGGTCGTCCTCTCCTGGTCGCAACCAGGAAGCGAGGTCAACTTGTTGCCACCGCAGAGGCCGGTGCTCGACGATGAGCCTGAGCAATGCTCGTAAAGACCATAAAAAGAGCGTATTAGTGCTGATACATATATGAATACGAGCAGCTCATCGCGCCAGTCCCCACCACGAATGGGCTGACTAGGGGCATGGCGGCAAAGCTATTGTTGTTAGCAGCAGCCGGCAGCAAAGATAAGGCTGTAGCCTGCAACTCAGCCCATGATGGCCCGGTTGCAACCGGTGCCACTCCTTGCACTGCCAAATTGTGCGCCTTGATTTCGCGATCGATATTGAACATGCGGTAGCAGACGCTATGATGAGGGTCCGTAAAATTACCGACTGGGACAAAGCTGTAGTTGCCATCCGCGCCTAACCAGCCAGCTTTCCACAGACGGTCGCAATCGGCCTCAGCTAGGATATTGCCGCCAAGGCCCATCTTCATACCCGCACCGAGGCTGCGCATGCTCTCAACGCCGAGTTTAGGGTCGAGGCCTAGGCCGGCGATCCACTCTGCGGCTTCGTCATCAGCCTCCTGTTCGGTGGTGAATTGACCAAGACGCAGATCATGCACCTTATTCAAAACGCCAAGGCTTTGCTTATCCTGATCTACGAAGGCATGGCTAAGAGCTAACACGGCATCAAGCGCCACCGTTGTGTGAGGGGCTTGGTCGCCGATGCGTGCCTCGATGAGCTTATTGAGCACGCTGAGCCGAGCTTGAGCAGGTGGAGTCAACGACGTCAGAAAGTCGGGCCAAGTCGGCTGCGACGCCAGGAGGCGGATGGCATCAAAGCTCACCGAGCGCGCATCTAAAGCACCATGCGCGGTAAATTTCAATGCTGCCAGGCAGCCGAATAATAGATGTTCGCTGGCCATATAGGCCTCGACCAACTGCGGCGAAGATACCTTGCTCAGCGGGAATAAACCCATGGCCGTTTTGAAACTGGGGGACTTGAGCTGCGCCGCAGCGGTAGAACAAGCCTCCGGCGCGCCACTGATCGCGGCCACCTGGGTCACCAAGGAACCGACAGTCACAAATAGGTCCGAACGCAGTTGCTGAGCCGGTCCAACGACCAGGAAGTTGTCAGCAGCTGCCAGCATGCCGCTTGCCGCAACAGCAGCTTGACCAAGGGCAGCTTTGTCCAATTCCGCAACGGGTTTGTGATCGGGCTCAGTGGGGGTGAGCGTGTAGAAATAGTCATATAAACCCGCTTTTGCAGTCGGATGCGAGCGGTAATAATGACCCAACTCATGTGCAAGCACCGAGACGAATTGACCTTCAGACATTATTTTAAGCAGGCCAGAATGCACGGTGACGAAATTCGAGGTCTCCATCATCACAACACCTTGGGACATCCCTATCGCAGCCACTTCAGGATCCCGAGTACAGGCACTATTAGGCCTAAGGATCCCGGTGGCGGTCAGGCTGTACTTGCAGCTACCAGCACCGGTATTAAACTCCTTAACAAAGGCCTCAGCCACGGCCAAGCCGGACTGGCTAGCCTCGCCGTCCTTGCATTTTAAGTCGTTCGGCCATGCCGCCAACGCCCCAGTCTTAACATCGACAAAGACCATAGCGCCACTACCAGGTACGAGCGAGCTAGCTTGTACCGGCACGTTGTAGCAGGTCGGGACTGGCGCAACAAAAGCATTGGGTACGCCAACCTTTAAGACCTTTGCTTGCGGCTTAGGGACGTCGACGAGCCGCGCAGGATACTTGGCACGCAGCGATGCATCGATTTGGTCCAGCCAAAACTGCGCCCGCTGCACCAGCGGATTGCCAGTTGGCAGGATGGCACTAGCATTTAAACCAAGCAGCGGCGCCATAATGTCAGCGTAATCTCTATCGGTAGCGCTCTGCCAATTACGCGCCGCGGCGTCGCGAATCGGCGCATTGAGATCATGCTTCGTCTGAGACACGCTGCTTGAGGAACACCCCGTATTCAAGGCCCCGGCTGCAACCAACGAAATGGTCATCGCCCTAGAAAAACCAGGCAAACGGTAAGCGGTCAAATCCAACAAAGTGCTGACGTAGCGCATCGACAATACCCCAAAAAACCCATCATTTCATTGCCTTAGTCGGTACGACTGGGCACGCGCCTGACTGACTGGCCAGTTATACTGGCGATTAGCTATAAAAGCAAAGCGTTTTTTACAAGATACACATGAATTATTGATGAAGACCCAAGCGAAATCCAGGGGAATTAAACCCGGCGGCGCTTTAACACCTGCCAAGTAAAGGGCACCGCCCCAGCCCCAGCCTCTACTTGGACCACTTCAAAGGCAGCCGCTGGCAGCTCCGGGTAAAACGTATCACCCTCAATTTGTCGAGGAACCATAGTCTGATAGACCGTATCTACAGCGGCGAGGGTCTGCGCATATAATTCGCCACCACCGATGATAAAGACCTCGTCTCCCCATTCCGCGGCCGCATCCGCTGCGCTCTGCAACGCTGCCGCGACCGAAGCACAGACTAGCACGCCAACAGGCGCGACCCAGTCCGTCTGGCGCGTGACGACGATGTTCAAGCGTCCGGGTAGCGGCCGGCCAATCGACTCGTAGGTCTTACGCCCCATGATCAAGGCGTGACCCATGGTGACCCGCTTAAAGATCTTAAAGTCTTCTGGGATATGCCAGGGCATGCGCCCTTTATTCCCGATCACCCGATTGGCCGACATGGCGACGATGTGACTAAGTTCCATTGCTGGATCCTCAAATTTAAACTGCAACCGCACCCTTGATGGCAGGGTGCGGATCATAGCCCTGCAGATCGAAATCACTAAACTGATAATCGTAGATCGATGCCGGTAGCCGCGTTAGGACCAGTCGAGGTAACGCCCGAGGCTGACGCGCCAGCTGCGTCATTAGCTGCTCGGCGTGATTATGGTAAACATGCACATCGCCACCAGACCAGATCAATTCGCCAAGCTGGAGTCCCGTCTGCGCCGCGATCAATGCGGTCAGCAGGGCATAACTAGCAATATTGAACGGCACACCAAGAAAAAGATCGGCGCTACGCTGGGTCAGCATGCAGGATAATTTGCCGTTTTGTACACTAAACTGAAAAAAGGCGTGGCAAGGCGCCAGCGCTCCTTTGCCGGCACGCACGTTGTCATGGGGCGACAGGCTGGGATCGGGCAACGTTGCGGGGTTCCAAGCACTGATGATCAAGCGCCGACTGTCAGGACGGGCTTTGATCTCAGCGATGAGTTGGTCGAGTTGGTTGACCTCGTGACCGTCAGGCGTTTTATAGTGCAGCCAATTGACACCATAGAGCGGGCCGATACTCGGATACCTCGTGCCATCTGCCCGCTGCAACTCTGTTTGCCACGCGCGCCAAATGCCGACCTTATGTTCTTCAAGGTAAGTGGTGTCATCTGTGCCCTTGAGAAACCACAGCAACTCATGGGCCACACTTTTAAAATGAACGCTCTTCGTGGTGACGAGTGGAAAGCCTGCACTCAGATCAAAACGCAACATACGGCCAAAAACGGCAATGGTCCCCGTCCCAGTCCGATCACTCTTGCCCTCGCCATGCTCCAAAACGTCTGCGACCAGATCTAGATACTGCTTCAACGCCTACTCCTTACACTCAACTAATTCAGCGGCAGCGGCGCAGCCGGCGCTGGGGATTGCTTGAGAAAGATCCGCAACAATTGCAACGAGGCGGGCGTCACGCCACTGATACGCGAAGCCTGCGCCAGGGTCTCCGGCTGCTGCTTGGTTAACTTTTCGACGATCTCACGCCGCAAGCCAGGCAGCGAGTGAAACATAAAGCCGGCGGGAATGCGGATGCGCTCCAAATCACTTGCATCCATGATGGAACGCAGCTCCCGCGCGATATAACCTTCGTACTTAAGCTCGATACCAACCCGCCGCAGGATCTGCGCCGGTAGCTGCGCCAGCTCCGGGACGAACGGCACCAAGGCCTCGGGAAAGATCTCAGGACGCCGCATCAGCGCGGCCAGCTTAGTGCCCGAGTTGTCCTTCTCTTCGCACAAGTGCGCCGGCAAAGCATAGGCACCGCGGGTTGCAGTGCGGGTAAAATTCAATGCCTCCAAGAGCAGAGCGTGGCGTTCACAAAAGCTGGAAAATGCCTCAGCCGTGACCAATCCGGCGTCACGGCCAAGCGGAGTGAGGCGCACATCAGCGTTGTCTTCACGCAAAAACAAGCGGTGCTCAGCCCGCGAAGTAAACATACGGTAGGGCTCGACCGTGCCTTGGGTAACCAGGTCGTCGATCATCACGCCGATATAGGCTTGGGCGCGGCTAAGCACGAGCGGCGGCCGGTTCTGCACGGCCAACGAGGCGTTGAGGCCAGCCATCAACCCTTGGGCTCCAGCCTCTTCATAACCGGTGGTGCCATTGATCTGGCCTGCCAGATAGAGTCCAGCGACGCGCTTGGTTTCAAGGCTGGCCCCGAGTTCGGTTGGATCCACAAAGTCATATTCAATGGCATAGCCCGGACGAATGATCTCGGCATGCTCCAAGCCGGCAATGGTGCGCACAAACTCGAGCTGACAATGCACCGGTAGCGACGTCGAAATACCGTTTGGATAGACCTCGCAAGTATCGTAACCCTGCGGCTCCAAAAAGATCTGATGCCCCGTCCGATCGGGAAACTTAACGACCTTGTCTTCGATAGACGGGCAGTAGCGCGGTCCGATGCCGACGATCTCGCCGCTATAGAGCGGCGAATGTTGTAGATGTTTACGAATCACCGCATGGGTGGCAGCGTTGGTATGCGTAATATAGCAAGGCAGCAACGGCTGCGTGATGCGCTCAGTGGAAAAGCTGAAAGGAATAATGTCTTCGTCCGAAGGCTGAGCTTCCAGCTTGCTCCAGTCGATGGTACGAGCGTCCAAACGCGGCGTCGTGCCAGTCTTCAAGCGGCCAACGCGAAAGCCATACGCGCGGATAAACTCGGCTAATCCAAGCGATGGGGCATCACCGGCCCGCCCCGCCGCTATTTTAAGCGACCCCATGTGGATCAGACCATTAAGAAAGGTGCCGCTGGTAATGACGACCTTGGCGGCCTTAAAGGTACCGAAGCTCTTAGTCTCAACGCCCAAGATCCGCGGCCGCTCGCCACTGCTGCCCGGCGCGATGAGCAAGCCCTCAACGCTATCTTGACGCAGGTGCAAGCCAGGCGTCTGCTCCAGCTTGTGCTTCATATAACGACGGTACAAGTCCATATCGGCCTGTGCCCGCGACGACCAGATAGCTGGCCCCTTTGTCCGGTTGAGGATGCGAAACTGAATCCCCGTAGCATCGATCGCCTTGCCCATCTCGCCGCCCAGGGCATCGATTTCCTTGACCAAGTGTCCTTTGGCCGTACCGCCGATCGCTGGATTACAGCTCATCGCCCCGATCTTGTCGACCGCCAGGGTGATCAAAAGCGTCTTGGACCCCGTGCGAGCAGCTGCAAGAGCGGCTTCGCAGCCAGCGTGGCCACCACCGACGACGATGATATCAAAAATTTCGGCGGTATCAAGCATGTGCAGAACCTCTTTGGGCGAGGGTGCATCATTATAATGCGGGGAGCAAAAAGTCCATCACCAGATGCCGGTGCCGGCGACTCCGGGGTCGCAAATTCCTCCTGACTCATACTCATCCCACTGAGCAGTGCCCCAATGAGTTAGGCGCCAGCAGCCTTGCAAAGGTCAAAATGAATCGCAATCCTAGTAGTCATGTTTTGTGATTTCCTCCACTTGAATCAGTTCAACACGCTGGCTTGGCAAATCCCTATAAATCGCCCTGTAGGACTGGGACCGATGGCACGGGCCAGGGTGACTCTGTCTACGGCCAAATTCCAGCCACCTACAGCGCCAGTACCTGGGTACCTTGGTCGCTGGCGAGCTTTGCCAGTCTGGCCGCTGGGTCCCATACGATCACAGCGTAAGTGGCTTCACCGGGCGGCAACACCACCAATGTGTCCGTGTGTGCTGAGAGCGATGGTTCCGTCAAAACATACGCAACCTGTTACCTCAACATCGCCGCTTTTTATCAGTGAAGCAGATAAGTCCCAAGCCGCCAACTTAACTGCCTTAAATCTCGCGCAAGATCAGTTAAGCCACAAGCTCCAGCTCAATCCCAGAATATCGCTTGTAGTGTTGATTTTGAGAACTTCCCTTTCTCTGGTGTCGACTTTTCAATTGGTTTTACTGGGGCCGGCGCGAATGGAATTGACATTGCCAGTCGCAATATCTGTGCTTTGGGTACTTGCGCCCTTAATGCCAGTATAAACAAATACATGAACGTCAACGACACGCTCGGGTGCCACACGCCACACAATGCAGGTTCAGCCAAAACCCTGTCCGGGAATCCGCGCAACTTCTTTAGCGTCTATAGCCTGGGTCCATAGTCTGTGAACTTGAATGTGAGCAAGGTGATCAAGGAGCAGGAGCGACGGACGATCGCACTGGTCGGCTTATGGATCACCAAGTACCTCCTTCAAATACCTCCTTTGCTTTTCATACTCCGATAATCTCAGACTAAGCCGAAAAACAGCGAAAAAATAAGCGATGTAGGTACGTTGCTGTCGCCGCCGACATACCGCGGCGGAACGCCCCTGAGCAAACTCTGTCCGGAGCGGGACGTCGCCAATTCAACTCGCGAGGGCGCGACGCCGATACCTGCGCTAGTCCGCCGGCGTTCGAGCGGGAAGGGAAAATAACATGGGTGCCGTAGCCAATGACAAACGCGTCGAACTGACGATCGACGGTAGCGAGTTTCAAAAGCGGGTTAAGGTCTTATACGATAATGACGAGCTGGAGTGGCTCGGACTCAAACCGTTCGATTTGATAGGTGGCTTCGCCGAGGGTGACGAGGTGGCCCTGCTCGCGTTCTGCGCTGAGAATCCCCAGTATCATATCGTCTCATGTGACGGAGAACGGATCTACAACCGGTATATCTCTGACCTAAACAGGTACTATCTGGCGGGCGGGGAACAAAATCCCTACATAGTCTATAATCCGTGGGTGGATCCGCTGCTTCCGGTTCTTGACTGGGACGTATTCGAAAATCTGACCTGCGATCCACGCGAGATTAAACGGCGCCGCGCGACGTAGCCATTAGACATGGGCGTTGTCGCTGAGCTTAGCTGCGAATGCCATAAGATGAAAAACCGTCGCAAGCTCTAGTCGTTGCATTTCTGCAGCGATAAACAGTCGGGTTAAACGCTGTCCGTGAAGCGTGGTACAGTCTAAGTAACGCTTACACTCATTCGAATCTATCCCCCATTTCCGCTTGGCGCGAACGTCCAAGCGCTGGAATACGGCCCAAGTGTCAAAATGCTCAGCCAACGCGAATTCTGCCAGCCGCTGGGCTATGAATTCTTGGTCCTCGGTCAAATACATAACAATGGCCCGCCCACTGCGGGCCGTGCCAACCTTTGAGATCGGGGGTGTCATGGTAGTCCTCCATACGGAGTTCGCCATGTATCGCGGCCAATGGGCGTTGTCCAACGACATCAATCAGATGCGCCGACATGTCTGTCGTGGATTGACAACGGTGCGGAAAGCCAGCAACGTGTGGCCCAGTCCGAATGCTGTGAATCTCTGCCTATTGAGCTACAGCCTGGCCCTAGGCACTGTCGGGATCGGGACGACTAGCCCGAGTTACACGTTGGATATATTGGGAGTCGCAAGAGCTTCCAGCTCCATTAACAGCTCATGGGTTGGAGCTGTTACCGCCATCAACACTAGCAGCATGGGGATCGCGGCGTCGTTTAATGTCGCTTCAGTGACTAAAAGTGCTACGGGACGTTATACTGTCACTTGGACTACGCCGTTTTCCTCGAGCAACTATGCGGTTATGTGTACATCGATGCAGTCAGGCGTTAACATTCGTCTATGCGGCGTTGAGGATTATTCGACCAGGTGAGTAGACCCACCGGGTTGCCCCGGTGAGCGCCGGGTACAAGGGGCGCCTAAGCGCCCCAAGCCCCACAGAACGTGGCGTGCAGATTTCCCGCACCACGCTCTTCAAAGAATGACGCTTACAGTACGACGTATTGCTGCATCCGCATGTACGGGATGTGCAATTTAGGCCGTTGGAGTGGATGGGCGTCCTTGATTTTCTGGAACCTTTCCCAGTCAATGCCGCCCTTCCAGCAACGCTTGCTCAATGCCCTACGCCAAAACTGTTCGGTATGACGGTACACCCTATGAAGGGCGCCCTGATTCCCGCCTAGGCCATAGTATGCGTAGTGGCCGCGGAGCACTTGGTTTATAGCTTTGGCTTGTTGCTTAAGTGGGTTGTGCCGGTTCCGCATCACTAGCTCCTTGAGCTTCTTCATGCTGCGGGCCAAGCGCGTTTTCTCTGTTTTGCGCGCGACTTGAAAGTTACCCTTTCGGTTTCGCGTGCAATAGTGAGTAAATCCCAAGAAATAGATCGTCGCTTGCCGCATATCACGCTCTTTGGCATGTCTTTGCGAAAAGCGTCCGAACTCGACGAGCTTGGTCTTGCTTGGCTCAAGAGCCAGGCTAAACTTATCAAGTCGCTTCGGCAGTACTTCTATAAATTTCAACGCGTCTGATCGGAACTGAAAGCACACCACAAAGTCATCAAGATAGCGGACAAGGTAGCATTCACCACGCATCCTTGGCCTGACGGATTTCTCAAACCATAGATCAAGCACATAGTGCAGGTAAATATTGCTCAATAATACGCTAATTGATCCACCTTGCGGCGTGCCCTCTTCACTTGCTGTTAGCTGGCCGTCTTCCAATACTCCGGCTTTGAGCCATCGTTGTATGAGGTTCATAATCCTCGGATCTCCAACTCGATGCTCAACAAATCGGACTAACCATCGATGGTCTAAACTCCCAAAGAAATTCTTGAGATCGGCCTCGAAGACCCAACTCACCTTCTTTCCCGCTATGATTTCGTTGAGCGTGCACAGCGCGTGATGCGCGCTGAGATCAGGTCGCCCGCCGAAAGAGCATTTGAGAAAGTCTTGCTCGTAGATCTCCGATAATACGGTAGAAACACTTCTCTGAAGCGCCCTATCGGCTATACATGGCACGCCAATCGGACGTTTAGCGGCCTTTCCCGGCTTTGGTATATACACGCGCCGCACTGGCGGCGGATGATATCCTTGCCGATGAATGGCTGAGATCGCATCGTCTACCCAATTCTCAAAACTCTCTTTGACCGACCTAGCATCTAGGCCATCAACGCCTGGCGAGGAGCTGTTTGGTACGTGCGTGAGGCACTTCCATACAAGATCCCTGCTAACGTGATGGGCTAGCGACGTAAATCGGAGATTTGGCTCATTTCGAGCTTTTACTGCTACCCGTTCGAGTGGCGTTATCATGACTGGTTGTTCCTCTCTTTGCATAAAGGACCGTTACCTCCCGTTGAATGGAGCCCATGTTTCGATCGAACAGTTCATTCTTTGCTGGCCGCTTCCCCATGTAGCCGGCTTTCCCGACCTCAGAGTAATATCAGCCAGTCCGACTCCCGGCGCATCGTCGATACATCCTTGCCTTGCGAGCTTGTTTGCACCTACAGCATCCATTCTGAATGCGCCGGGTCTCCCTTGTTCACACAGTGACCTTTGCCAGCATGCCGTGGGTACGAACCCCGGGGACATCGCGTAAGCCCTTACCATGGCGGACTCATCGATACTGCCTTCCCCACTGAGAGAAAAGGTCGGCTGTCCCACAACTCGTTCTATTTCGGAGCTAATTATCCCGTTCACTTTATTCCGGCCTACTGACTCTCTGTTTACGCTTCGCGCAGTTTGTTCTCGCCGATTAACCTCGGCAATCCGCCCTGCCCGCAAAACTCGATTCCTAGGCGCTGGTTAGGCTTTCCTAGGGTGGCCATTTCAGACCACAGATTACTGTGCGCTTATCAAGGCGCAACTCCCACGGAACCGTACGTACGGGTCACGTATACGG
>Ga0315284_10010292_pt1 | contig 13327 bp, 14 predicted proteins | sample YL17G09_16_MG_FD_203696 | JGI IMG/M metagenome (GOLD analysis project Ga0315284, IMG submission 203696) | Sediment microbial communities from Yellowstone Lake, YNP, Wyoming, USA - YL17G09_16 | ecosystem: Environmental > Aquatic > Freshwater > Lake > Sediment | place: USA: Wyoming | collected...
GTACCCGATCTTGCGCATCATCATGTCGAAGGGATGCTCTTGGTCCTGATGCTCGTCCATGTTGACCGCCGCTTCCCAGTGGCAGAAGTGGTCGAACATCTTGACCTGCTCCCAGAGGATCGGGATGGTCTGGACGGTCTTCACCCAGTCAAAGCCCCACCAGCAGACGTTGTTGCCGGGGTCCGTCAGAATGTGGACATCCAAGCCCTGCTTGGCCATGTAGCGGGCGATTGGCCACGTGATAATCTGGTCGCCGTAACCGCCGGAACCGTTGAACAGGAGCACGCGCTGGCCCTTCTTGAAGGAGGCTTGGTGGGCGTTGACGATGCGCGTGTCCACCCGGCTGATTTTGTACGTGCGGGTGGTGACGTTGGTGTCGCGCATGATCCTTTCCACCTGTGCGTTGGCGAGCAGGTAGGGCCGGTTTGCCTCGAAGGTCTGCGTGATGCCCCCGGCGCTTTTCTTGAAGGCTATCGTGATCGGTTCGCTAAACGTAATCAGATTCATGTTCCTAAGAACTGGTTTTCCCGTTTACACCGGGTTCAAGATTGCAAACTGGCCGAAGTATCTACGCGCCGCAGAGTTGTAGGCAAGAGCGGCTTCAGTTTCGCTATCAAACGAACCAAGGTAAGGTGACATCATTTTTCCATTGCGCGTTCTGGTCATTTGGGCGATCCACTTTTTATTGCGGCGTCTCCAATGAACACCCTTGAATTTTGAAGTTCGACCCGGCGTGTTCCGCCAGTAGGAATTTCCTGCGTTCTGGGTGCCGGTCGCTGCCCGCAGATTTTCCTTCTGATTGTCGAGTTTGATTCCGTTCTTATGGTCGATGTGAACGACCGTCGGGTCGACGCCCAGTACGTCGTGGTGCATGAACACTGTTTTGACTTTTTTGGTTTCCTTGATCCAAGCGCCACGTTTGGCGTATCCCTGCTTGTCGCCAGTATGCGAGGGATGGTGGCTCCATTTGAACTGTGACAGGCGCTCGAAATCCTCGTCATCCACAAGAGCCTGCTCTCCGGTCGCCAGTTTGATCGTCTTCATCGTAGTTAAAGTGCTATGAAGCTTGAGAAGATAAAAAAGAGTTTCAATGATTACAAGCTAGAACTGTCGTGGGGCCAAGTGGAGGCCATCGCGGCGGCTCTGGAGCAGAATCACGCCGACCCGCTGGCCGACGAACTGTATGCCGAGTGGCAGTGGTACATGGAGCGCGTGCCGGGTCCGGGCGAGGACGAGGAAGCCTACGAGGCCCAGCAAAAGACCGCCGAAGGAGCGGGCGGCGCTCCGGGTGAGGCCGGGGGTGAAGGTGAAGATTTGCCGATCCCCATGCCGCCGGGCAGCGAGGCGGGCACACCCCCGGAAGGCAGCGAGGAAGAACCCAGCTTCCCGCCGGAGGAAGGCATGGAAAGCGGCCCGGAAGGCGGTGCCGATGTCGGCCTGCCAGAAGAACCCACCGGCTTGGAGAGAATGATGGGCGCAGAAGGACCGCCTGAAGAAACCGACCGCCGCCTGCCTGAGCCGCCACGCGAGTAAGCCATGAGGGCCAACGTCAACATTTTGACGACCAACGCCGAAGCCGTCGTCAACCAGAGCGTCACGGATTTCCAGAACGCCGTGGCCGCGCATGTTGGCGGGGACTGGGGCGTCCACAACCAGCTTCTCCTGTATGGCGTAGCCTTTGCCGAACCCAGCAGCGGCCACACCATCACCAACGCTTACCTGCTCCGCGTTCAACTGACAGGGACCAACGTTGATGGCAGCGGCTACTCCATTGGAACTGGCGACGGCGTATTTACCCTGCCCGCCATCGCCAGCGGTATCGTAGTCGACGTGGGAGCACCGCCGGTCATTGTTCAACAACCTGCCACCACGAGCGTCGTCGCTGGCCAGACCGCCACCTTTACTGTGGTTGCCTTGAGCGCCGTGGCCATGACCTACCAGTGGCAGAAGAACGGCACTGACATCACCGGAGCCACGGCCTCTACCTACGTCATCTCGAACGCACAAAGCACCAACCAAGCGCTCTACAAGGTCGTCGTGACCAACACGTATGGCTCCGTGACGAGCAACGCAGCCGACCTGACCGTCACCGCAGCCCCGACCTCCGGCAGCAGCGGGGGAAGCGGCGGGGGAGGCGGGTGCTTCTTGGCTGGAACCAAGATCACGATGTCCGACGGCACCTTGAGGAACATCGAAGACCTCCGCGCCGGAGATGTCCTCAAGAGCTACCGCATCGTGGGGCTTGACCCGGCAGTGGAAACCTCTTGGGTCACGTTCGCCACGGCCAGCCTCAATGCCACGCCGACCACGACCACCGTCATCCAGGCGCAGAGCGCCCCGTACACCTACTACTTCAAGATTCTGGACCTGAACGTCACCTACGAGCACCCGCTCTTGGTCCGGCGCAACGGCATCTGGCACTTCTACATGGCGCAGGACGTCCTGCCGGGCGACTTCCTCTGGCGGGCTGGTGTCGCGCTGCCTATCAGCGCAATCACCCGCGTCGACGAGAGCTTCGTCGGCTACAACATCGACACGGAAATCGAAGACACCTACGTCGCCAACAGCTACATCGCGCACAATCCGGGCATAAAGTTCAAAAGCTGATGGCACACAATAACATCATCACCCAGTCGGCTCTGGAGCCGATCAAGACGTGGGAAGCGCAAATCGCCGAGAATCTGGTTTCCCACGCCAACGCGACGCTTTCCAAAGCCCACGGCTGGGAACTGATCGTTTTGCCACACCCGTACTACGTGGCAGGCAACGATGTCAGCGTCTATCAGGACAGCAACGGCGATCTGGTCGGAACGTACATGGTCCGGCTGACCAGCAACAACGTCAGCTACTACGCCCCCATCAACATCTCCACCTTGGCCGGTCAAGACCCGCTGACCGGGGTGCAGTCGACCGCCGGAGCCGTTCAAGGGCAGGGTGGCACCGCGTGGGTCACCGACTTTTCCACGGAGGCACAGGCGAATCTGATCGCGACCATCACCACGCTGCTCCTGCCCCACACGCTGCTGAGCCACTGGGAAGCACACACCGGGGCCGTGTACTCGATACTGCCGCAGGTGGTCTACGACAGCGCCGGACACGTGGTGGGCAACTACGTGGCGAAGATTGTATACAAGAGTCAGGAGCTTCTGCTTCCGTGCGACACCCGGCTGGGCGGCCCTCTCCAGCCGCCACGCAACACCGTGCTCACCTGCGACACACCTTTTGTATACATCCCTGGAGGTGCCGGAAACAACTGCAACGTTCATTTCGTGGCTACAGCCACCGGCACGCTGCCGATCACTTACCTGTACGAGTACTCCGCTGCCAGCACCGGCCCGTGGAATCCTGTAACCGCCCCCAGCTTTTCGCCGCCGGGCTGGGGCAGCATCGCCTGCACGATCACAGGGAACCTTCTGAACATCACGAGCGTCAATCCCGGCAGTGACTCGACCCGATACGTCTACATCCGCTGTACGGTCACCAATGCCGCTGGAACAGGCATCAGCAACTCCATCTACTTTGGCGCTCACGACGCCACGGGAAGCTGGATCGTCTACGCGGCGCACGAACAAGCCCCGTTCTCAAGGTCTGAGATGCTGCGGCTGTACAAGCTGCGGCTGTGGTCGCTGAAGAACCACAACGCCGATACGGCAGTCTACATGGGGCGGGTGGGAAACCAGCTTGTGCGCCGGATGAAGGATCAAGGCTTTGACTTCACCCAACTGACCCCTGAAATCCAAGGCTTTCTCGGCGGCGAGCTACCCTACGAGGAGCGCTTCGCCCGCTTCAAAACGATGGTCCTCCGCTGCTTCGGAGAGTTCTGGCCTGACTGCCCCAACGAGCTAGTTCAAGACGGTCTGAACGCCTGTCACGTGGATCGCCGTTAGGATGGGCGCATCCGTCACCGTCTTCACCACGTAAGCGTACTGGCCCGACTTGCGCAGTTCCAACCCCGTGCTCCACGTGCCTGAACCGGTGGTTGTAACCCAGTTGGTACCGTGAGGCACCACCACGCAGTTGATGTAGGCATTCGTGTAATCAACAGCGGCCCCGTAAGCCTGCTTGGGCAGCGTCAAGGTCGCGGTGCCATAGAAGGCGACGAAGAAAACCCCATTGATCGCTGCCATGCCGCGTGTCGTTCCAGCCGTGCCTCCGGTAGACCCGTAGAACGTCTCGGTCAGCCCGACATACTGCGGCGTTGCGACTTGCCCGTCGTACAGCCACGGGCCATCCGTGAATACCGCTGCGGTGTAACCCGCTTCAGGATTGAACGTGCCCTGAACTGTTACGGTGGCACCCGTCATGGCGGTCACCACCCCGGCTGGGCCTGTTCCACCGGACGGCCCAGTTGGACCGACGACTCCGATAGCCACTGTGTTCCACGTGGTCGTGTCTATCTGCGGATCGTTGGCACCAAGGTTGGCCGTGTTTGCCACCCGGCAAATCCACGAGCCATACGTGCCGCTGTAGGTGTAAGCCACTGTGTCGTTGGTGTTGTATACAACACCGTTCGTCCAGTTGCCCTTCCAGACCATGCCCGGAGAACCTGCCCCGCCTGTGCCGGGCACCCCCGGAGGTCCGGGCGGCCCTGTCCTGCCCACCTTGCCCGGCGGCCCTTCGATGATGCTGCCCACCAGAAGCGTGCCCTCTGCCCCCAGCGGGCGCATGGTCAGCATGAGGCTGGCCGCGATCTCCAGCGTGGAGGCTCCGGTGTTCTTCAGGCTGACGATGAACTCGCCGGTCTGGTAAAAATTCACATCTCCCGTGAACTCACTGCCCGGCGTGACAGTCACAACGGAGGTACCCGCTGCCTCGCCGTACGAGGTTGAATACTGGACGCTCAGTTGCGCGTTGACGCTGGTGGGCGTGGTGCTGACTACCGCATTGAGCACGCGGGCTTCAAACCCGGCGGGAATGCGGTAGTTGGTGACGATGACTTCTTCGCTGGGAGGGACGTTGGTGCGAATGACCGGAAGTGGAACGAACTGCTCTTGATTGTTTACAACACCCGCGATCTCGTTGACCTTTTCAGCCAGCAGGTTGTCGCGCTCCGCCAGATTGCGGGTGGGGTTGCTCAGGCCGGGCACATTCACGGCATCGCCTAGCGCAAAGTGACGAATATCTCCCCCGGAGTAATCAATGCCTGCGGCTGCCGGAAGGTCGATTGGACGAATTGCCATACGCTCTAACTACCAACAGGCATGTCGAGGAGCCACTTCAACTGCCGCGTCTCCATGAAGCGGCGGTACAGCCGAAACTTGAAGTCGTAGCGGCCATCCATGAAAAAGGTGCGGTGGACGCCTTTCTCCACCTTGCGCCCCTGCTTGCGAAAGTGCATCTGGATGTCGCGGGGTGGCCTCCAGTAAGGCACGATAGCTCCCACCCGGCCCACGGTGATCTTGCTCCCGGTGATGATGGCATCCTCAAACGTCGCGCACATCACTTCGTACATGCGGCACGCTTGGCTATAGGTCAGGCCGCCCTCCCGCATGAAGCGGTTGACGAAAGCTCGACGGTCGTACGTGGAACGTTCCAGCTTCTTCACGGGTTGAAAACCATTGGGATCATGAAATCCTGCTGGTTCAGCTTGCTGACAAAAGTTGCGTTGACGGTCACTTCGCGTTCACCAGTCTTTTCCACCGTTAAGAACTGGATAGCCACGCGAGGCTCCCACTTTGTGAGCGCGTCAACGATCTCTTGTTGCACCAAGCTTTCGATCCCGCTTGTCTCAAGCTCGAACAGAATCAGGCGAAGGTTCGTGCCGTAGTCAGGCTGCATGACCCGCTCGCCCTTGCTGGTCGTCAGCAGCATCTTCACCGACGAGGCCAGCATCTCCACATCCACGCCCCGGTTCCAGTTCCACTGACTGGGGTTGGGGAACCCTGTGTCCTTGGGCAGAATCGGCCCGTAAATAATCGGGGTGACAACCGGCCCTTCCGTGGTTGAGCGGACGGTGAACTGGTAATTGATGCTGGCGTAGTCCCACGCCGGAGTCATGTAGTTGTGCGCCTCGACCTTGACCACGTAGTCGCCGGGCTGGAGATTCCGGTAGGTGTTGATGGTCAGCGTGCCAGACGTAGTCCCATTGTATACAATAGGCAGGCTGCCGTCGTCCCACGAAAGAGTGCCGGTCACGTACTGGTAAGGCAGCGTGCCTCCATCCTCGATCACAAGGCACTGCACGGTGGCACGTCCGCCGTAGGGCGGCACCGATGCGATCCTGACCTGTGCGGGCGGCTGCTCGCTCAGGTCAATGCCGCTGAAATCTGTGATGCGCAGAGCCATTAGCCTAGCCATTTCCGATACGGCGAGGGAGCACCCATGCCATCGGTGCTGTCCGTGGACTCGCTGAGCGGCTTGGTTGCCCCGTCGTCATCCCAGACCTTGGGCCGACCGTCGATCTTGGCTTGAATGACGCCGGTCATGGTGCCCTCCCCGTTGGCGCTCTCCGAAACATTCCGGCGCTTCAGTTCAAACGGGTGCTTGCCGAAGCTGGAGATCACTACGTCGTTTTCCTTGAGGGTCGGCTGCTGGAACACCCGGTCACGCGTCCACTTCTGGTGCGGGCGGTCGAGCAGCTTCTCTTTGTATACAACTTCCCGCAGCATCTTGATTGCATCCGACGCGCCGGGGGTGTTGACGATCTTCTCGTGAATTTCGTTGATGAGCTTGAGCGTGGAAGGCGCGGCTTTCTTGATCCGGCTCTCCTCCTGATCGCCCTGCTGCTCGATCTCCGACGGCAGCGCCGTCATGAACACCGAGACAACCTCGTCAGGAAGGTGCATGTAGCGTTTGAACACCGTGTCGATCCACGCTTCCTTGGGCAGCGAGTACTGCTCCATCACGTCGCCAAGCTTCTGGAGCACGTCAGCTTGAATGCCCAGCATCTCCAGCTTCATCTGTTCCTCAAGGCTGCCGATCTGGGGCATCATGGCCTTGATGTCCAACTGCTCGATGTTCTTGCCCTTGAGCACCGCGTGGAAGTAGCCAAGCCACTGGTAGCAGGTCGTGAGCGGCTTGCGGATGGACTTGATCTTGCGCAGAAAGCGGATGTCCTGCGCCAAGAGCGCCCGGCCCGACGGCATCTCGCCGCCCCCGCCGGAGCCTTGGCCGCCGCTGAACCACGCCTTGGGCATCCCGATGATCGAGTAAAAGAGGTCGGTCAGCAGTTCAATGTCGTATACATCGGGCACTTCCGCCGTGCCGGGCAGTTTGGTGATGACGTTGTTGAAGCCTTTGGGCTGGGCAATGTAGATCATCGTGTCCAGCGCCAGAGCGTTGTAGTACGCCGTGAAGTCGCTGGCTCCGTTGAGGTCGTTGGGAAGGCCCACCTGCCCGAAGGCCAGCTTGCTGCGGAGCGTCTGCCGCCAGCGCTGGACCGTCTTCATCTGCTCGACCGGAGGCTGCTCCTGAACGTCGATGGACACCGCGTAGCGGTCAGGCTGAACCTGAGCGCGGCACACGACCATCTGGTCAACCGCCAAGCGGAGCTTTTTGTAGATGCCGTCGGCCTCGGCGAAGATCGGCTCGCCGTGCTCGCTCATGCGCATACGGAACATGCGGCGAAAGTGAAGGAAATCCCACGGATACCAAAGTTCTTCGACGTTCTGGCCTGCCCCCATCGACACGCGCTCCACCGGGGTCCGGTTGTCCGGCTGAACGAACACGTCCTCCTTGTTGGGCTTGTGGTTCAGCCAGCGGAAGCCGATGGCCTTGCGGTTGCGCTCCAGCCAGTACCGGCGCATCTCCATCGGGTGTACGAAGGACATGCCGATGATGCCCTCCTTGGGCGCGTACTCCAGCTTTTCAAAGTGGTTGCCCATCGCGGCGGTGTACCAGACCTGCGACTGGATCAGCGTCTCCACGTCGAGGCGCACCAAGAGGTCGTTGAGTTCTTCCTCGAACGCCGCGTCATTGCACTGGAACCAGATCGCGCCGGGGCTGTTGGCGTCGACCTGCGTGGCCTCGTCAACAATCTCGACCAAGGCAGCGGCCAGCAAGTCCCACTGGCTCATCTCGTCCCAGAGTTGAAGCATCGCCTCGAACGTCGTCGGGCGCTTCATCACCGTGTTGAACTTCGTCCAGATTTCGGGGTCACCTACCCGGCCCGCGTCCTGAAACTCTTGCCAGAGCCGCTGGTCCGCGTCGGGGGTTTGGGCGCGGGGCACCAGTGATCCGGTGCGTGCTCCGCTGGTGCCAGTCAACCCCATATATCGAAGCAAACTCGATGTTCTTGTATCAGCCATATCTCTCTCTAACTACCAGAACCGGAAACTTTGAAAAAATCCGTTCTTACGTTCATGGCAAAGACTGTGAAAACCAAATCCAAAGCAGCGAAGACGCAACGCCCGGCGCGGATGACACGCCCGCAGGTCATCAGTTTTCGCATCACCAAAGCGCAGGCCGCAACGTTGAAAGAAATCTTCGACCGCGACGCCGCCACCAACGTCAACTCGACAAACCAGCTTGCCCGCAAGGTGATTTGCGACTACTTGGCCGGGCGTCTGGACTACCGCGACGCAGCGGACAAGTTGCAGGACTTGGATAGCGTCGGAGCCTAATCCCGGCGGCACTCGCCGCTCTGCGGGTTGAGGCTGAAGCGCACGTCCGCGTCGAACGGCCCTGCCGACTCGTGGTCGTAGCAGCGGCACGGAACCCGACATTGTATACACTCGTCCGTTATCGTTTCGACGATGACCGACGAGTGTTCCAATTTCTCCTCTTGGGATGCGCAGAACCTCTGAACGTGATGGGACAGCACTCCCTCGCGGCACTCACGCGTGAGCCACGCCCGGATTACCGGCAAGCTCCAGAGAGAATCTGCTACGTAGGTGCCCGCCGCTTTCTTTGCCGTCTTGGAAGCCATCAGAACGCGTAGTCATAGGCCGTGCCCGGAAGCTCCTTGGGTGTGACTTCGATCTCCAACCCGGTGCGGGCTTGCCCGTTCTTGATGTACTTGACCAGCTTGTGGTTTTTGAAGTGGTCAACGGAGAGCAGCTTTTCAAGCTCAGGAATGATCTCCTTGGGCAGCTTGAGGAAATCCAACTGAATCCTGACCGACCCGTCCCCGCGCCCGGTGGAAACGACCGCGTAGTCCGCCAAGAACGACTGAAGCGACGGCACGCTGAAAACTTGAAGGGCGATCCGGTTGGCTACCGCCGACACCTTCTCGCCGTTGTCGTCGGAGGAACCCTCTGCCGGTTTGCCATGAGGCATGTCGTCATCATGGCCTTCCTGCTGGAGCGCCCTGCGAATCTTCGCAGGCAGTTCCTCAATTAAGAATCGGGCTGCTTGTGCTTCGGTCATGCCAACCTAAATACGGGGGTTGCGGCGCAAAGTACCGATGAAGTGCGCGGGATACGACGGAGGCCAGCCAAACCTTGGGTACGCTGGGGCGCACCGGCAGCCATGCCGGGCACTCCACTTCCACCGAACAAACCTCTCGATTGTTCACCGCCAGCGAGTAGAGCTTCATCAAGTTAAGTTCCACAGCAGGTAAGAACAAAGTGGCAGTAGGCATTAAAACACGCCTAAGCTGATTGAAACCCAATAAAAGTGCGTTCTTGTACACGATGAAATTGCTCTGCTACGCCGACCTTCAGGCCACCGACGGTGACGAACTCTGCTTCACCCGACCCAACACCACCTTGCAGCACTACCGGGTCGAAAAGTTCTTTGACGACGTGGCCCGCATCTATGCAGAAAACGACTGCGACGCCGTCGTCGACCTCGGCGACACCACCGATGACCGCTCGTCGATTCCACTGCCCACGCTGGAAGTGCTGGGCGCAGGGATCGCCAAAGTGCCCGACGGCTCGCACTGGAAAATCACCGGCAACCACGAGCAATACCTGCGGGACGCTAGTGTAAACAATCGCCGCCTGTTCGAGCACCGCTTCCACGTGGTGGACGACAAGCGGATTCAAATGATGGGCGACTGGGCTGCTTTCTTTGTCTCCTACCCGGCGAACCACGCAGAGCTTTCGGAGTGGCTGGTCAAGGAGACGCGGCGCATCCGCGCTCCCAAGGTGCTGTTTGGTCACTTCCAAGTGGAAGGCTCCTATTACCAGACCGGCCAAGCCTTGACCGGCATCCCGCAGGCAGTGCTCAAGGACTTCAGCTTGGTCATGCTCGGACACATCCATCTTCCCCAATCCGTCACGCCCAAAATCCACTACGTCGGCTCACCCTTTCAGCAGGACTGGGGCGAGGTTGGGCAGCCCAAGCGCGTGGGCATTGTCAACACGAATACCATGAAAGTGGAGTGGGTGCCCATGACCGGCTACCCGGAATACCGGCTAGTGCCCCTCGACGAGTTTGAGAAGGTGGCCGACGAAAGCAGCGAGCACCGCTATCGGGTGAGCCTGAACAGCCACGAGGAGGCAGAGCGCTTCTTCCGGCACCCGCACTTCAACCGGGCCACGGCACAGTACAACTACGACGAGACACCAGCGGAGCAGTCAACCGAAAATCAGGACTGGTCCTTCGAGGGCACCTGCCGCCGCTACCTGAAAATGGTCCCACCCAGTCGGGTGGGGATCGAGATGACCGACGAGGAAATGCTGGAGGTCACCCAGCACGTCATTTGATACGTCTTTCCGCATTGCTGGTCAATCCTTTTAGCCGCACCGGTTTCTGGCTGCGTTCTTACGTGCGAACGCCGGTCGTGTGATCGGCAGCAAACAAAAACAGAGAACACTATGAACCAAGTATCCTCAGTAGCGTTTGGCACGAATGCCTTCGTATTCCAAGGGTACGCTGAGTCTGCCAACGACCGGCTGGGCGCAATCGACTTCGTGTTTGAAAACACGGGGCCGAACACTGCGTACATCCGCCTCGCGCAGTATGATGGCGTCACGAACCCCTCCGGGTTCGCCACCATCGACACAACGTACACTGCCTCACCGTTCACTACGAACTTCCTTGGCTTCGCGGTGGCTCCCGGTGGTACCACGACCCGTCACTACACGCTCATCAGCAAGCGCGTGGCGTTCTTCGGGTCGGGCAATACCATCGTGAACATCTCGGCTGTCCTTCGCAACAAGGCCGACCTGCGCGGTGCGCAGATCGACATTGTGGCCACGGGTCGCCGGGGTTGGGGCTACGACGAGGGTTGGGAGCGCAACGAACTCATCAAGAAGTGGGGTTCGGTCACCGGGCCTGCCACGACCGTCAGCAACATCAACGCTGGCGCTGGCAACATCAACCCGAACGGGACAACGATCTAAACGCAGGTCAACCCGTTTTCACAAAGGCCGCGAGCAATCGCGGCCTTTTTGTTCTTCTAGGCATGAGCAACATGCTGCCTGCTCGCATCGAGCGCGTCTGGCTGGGGTGGGCGCGAGGTTCAGCAGTCGAACAAAAAGCCAAGCCCAAGCCGCTGAGCAGCGGCCAGCGGCACTACATGTACCGTCTGGGCCTCATGGCCGTAGACAGGTTTCTGAAAGAGCGCGGGTTTCGCCCCAACATCGAGGAAAGCAACAACCGCCTCAGCTACGAGAAAAGGGGCGTCCTCATCGACGTGGCCGTGGTCGAGCCAGACCGGATCGCCTACGTGAGCGCTACCGGGTGGGGGGCCAAGGTGGTTACGGCCAAGGAAGCGATGAGGTGCGACTACGTCGTCCAGATCATGGTAAGCACCAACGACGCGCAGGGCACCCGGTCGCCGGTCTTCGTCCCGCTGCACAAGGACTTGGAAAACCCAGCCCGGCACGTGGTTACCAGCGTCTTGGGCACGCTGGCGATAGCCTGCGACCGGATTCAAAAGCTCCAAGACGCTTTCACCAAGGAAGAAGTGCGGCAGGCCGAAGCCATTCCTCTGGACCTCAAGGTGGACGACAGCTTTATACCGCTCCTGCCGGAATGATCGTGTAGGACAGGCCGGGGTCTTTGGTGCCGGTATCGAAGAAAGTCTTGCCGTTGTATACAACTGAGCCACTGCCAGACACGACTGACAACACTTCGCCGTCGTAGGCGATATACACGCCGGGCCAGCTTTGGGTGCTGGTTGCCACGGAGTAGGAATTTCGCAGCGTGTCCAGCGGAGTACCGGGCCGCAAGTAATACGACCCGCTTGCCAGTGAGTCGTAAACCCCGGCGTTGAGATAAGCGGGGAAGGTGCCGCTGGTATCGAGCCAGACATCCATCTCGCCGTGGGCACCGAAGGTTTCACGCGCCGCGTAGAACTTGAAGGTAAGCGGCCCCGCGAGCACCTGACCCGCGTACGGAGCAACACCCAGCATGTAGAGGTTGGAGTCCCCTGTCGCCCGCATCGTCAACAGGCTGTACTCCCGAGTGCCCGACAAGACCGTGACGGTGCTCTCTGGGTTCACAGGACCGGTCATGGAACCGCTGAACGGAAGCGTGCCGTAGTAGCTGTAAACACCTTCGTCAGTGTACGAGCAGAAGCCCAAAGCCTTGACCGAAGTACTGCCCGCGTAGGGCACGACCACCGTGTCAAACAAGCGCGGCAGGTTCAGCACCATGTGCCAGCGCACCTGCGTCGAAAGCCCTCGGTACTGGAGCGGCAGACGACCGTAGGCATCCGCCAGACGGAGATAAACCGTGTCCCCCGGCTCCACCGCCACAGACTGCCGGGTACCGCCGATGCCGGGGGTATACGTGCGCGGGACGCCGTTGTGGTAGACGACGACCTTCTTGGGCTTGCCGTTCAAGCCAAACTCAAAGAGGATCGACCCACTGCCTCCTGACCTATAGAGCAGAACATCTGGCTCCCGGTGCCAGCGCACCACCTTAGTGCCGTCCGTCAGGCCGTTGTAGCCCTCGTCGATCTTCTGCGCCGCCACGCCATAGCGGGCAATGCCACGGTCGAGGTTGTCGAAGCGAACAGGAACTTGCAGGGAGGTTTGTGCGTCGTTGTATACAACTACACTCACGTTGCTGCCGGAACCTCCCACACACGCAGGGTCTTGGCAGTCAGCCACCGGGTTCACGGAGCCAGCCGAAACCACTGACGACGTGCCGTAGCTGTTGGTGCTGCCCGCGTAAGAGAAACACCGGCCTGCGTACTCGATGGTCGTGTGCGGCGAAGCGCTGGCGGGATAAACCACGCTCATGGAACAGGCGTGCGCCGCGCAGGGCGCGTAGGCCGCCTGACAATCGTTGTACAGGTAGCTGGCCCCGCACAGGGAAGTGCCGCTGTAAGACCAGAGGTCAACCGGCAGGCTGCCAAAGTATTCAATGGTGCTGACGTTAGTACCTTCAACGAGCGCCAGCGCGATGGAGGGGGTGTAGAAGCACCGGGACGGATGCGTGCCGTAGGCCACGTAAGGCGACGGCATCCCGAAAGGCTGAGGCACGATGATGT
>Ga0315284_10010293_pt1 | contig 13326 bp, 18 predicted proteins | sample YL17G09_16_MG_FD_203696 | JGI IMG/M metagenome (GOLD analysis project Ga0315284, IMG submission 203696) | Sediment microbial communities from Yellowstone Lake, YNP, Wyoming, USA - YL17G09_16 | ecosystem: Environmental > Aquatic > Freshwater > Lake > Sediment | place: USA: Wyoming | collected...
CACTTCATTTTTAACTAAAAATCCCGAAGATGAATATCCAGATGAAAAATATAAATAATTTCTAATTCCGGGCATATTAACCTCGATTTTATTTAATTCATTAGAATTTTTTTAATAAATGGGATACATGTTATTTTACAATAATAATTATAGAATCTATATTTGATTTACTTTGATTTTTATTCCATATAGTATCTATTTCGATTGATTTAATTTCTTTTTCTATAATGAATGAATTAATTAAATATTGTGGAACTAATTTTGTTTCACTTTTATTAATTGATTTACATGAAAAAATTAAAAATATCAGAATACAAATTGTTATCAATATAAATATTCTCTTTTTCATAATTATATGCCTATCATTTCTTCAGTATCTGACGGTTCTTCTTTATCAATAAAATATTTTTTATAAATATTTATAGCTCCAGGTTCATCAAAAATTCCTTTTTTCATTCCGTCACTATAATATTTTGGATTTTCTGATAAATGTTGAATAGCTATAGTTTTACATACTGCTAAATTAGATGAATGTTCTTTTTCTACAGCAATACCAACTAAAAATTCTTTTGGATCAACATCTGCTGCTTCAATACCTACATTTTTCTCTCCTTTGAAAACTTCAATTTCGTTTACTACTTCGTATTCATTTAATGATTCAGCAACTAATTTTTTCATATTGTTTATTTATTTTATATATTTAAAATCCATAGACATCATCCCAACTTATTCCAAAAAATGATAATGAGATATGCGAATTTTTGCATATTCTAATTTTTTGTTCTGTACTTAATTCATTTTTTACATCTTTAAATTGCAATAAATACTCTACTGTATCTATATGTTTATTAAGTAATGCTGTTATTATAGAAATATTTGATTCACCGTTATCATTTTCAAATTCTATTTCTTTAGAAAGACTTGCTGCTGGATTAAATTGTAATTTTTCTATAAGATATTTAGTTATATCTAAATATCCATAAGCTATAGCTACACATAGCGCATATTTAGTATAAAACATATCATTAATTGGATATTGCGAAAGAAATTCTATAATTTCTAAGTGATTATTAAGAGCAGCCCAAGCTATACCTTCAGATGCATATTTTATTAAATCTGGTACTTCTTTTAATGCATCTTTAATAACCCACAAAAAGCCATTTTCACATCCTTCCAAAAATTTCTCTTTAGGTTCTGTGTGTTTAATACTTTTACGAACTTCTTTTTCAGTTTTAGGGCTAAGATGCTTTATCATTTCATTTATGGACTCTCTAACGAGCATTTTATTTATTATATTTTTGCTTTAATAAATTTCTAACATTTTTATCATTTTTTGATAAAGCTACGAATTTTTTAGCAACATCTTCTGCTGAAGCTTTAGGTCTTGGAGCAACAGAAGGCCTATCTTTTCTAAGAGGAGATGGTCTTCCGGGTGCAGGACGTGTAGATGGTAAAGTTCCTGGTTCTTTTGTTGGTGATGGTTTAGATGGCGCAGGTTGCACCATTGTTATAGCTTCTCTGACTAATTTCTTTTTCATATTTTTATTATAATTTTATAAATGGTTTTACTAATAATTCTTCTCTAATGTATTTTTGTATTTCAGTTGCTGTTGGCCAATCTTTTGTATCAAGAGCTTTATTTAAAAGATTATTAAGTTCACCTTGACTCATTTCAACATATTTCTTTTGTTTCTTAAGAATTTCTGGTTCTTTAGAAATCTGTGGAGTATGTTGTATTGGCATAGGTTTAGGAGTATATTCTGATTGTTGTGAAGCATGCCATTCTGCAGTCTCGCCTTTAATTTGTTGAGTAAGTAACTTAATAGTAATTTTCATGTCTTGAAGAGCTTCAGGAGTATCTTCCAAAATACCTTTCATTTTTTCTACAAATTCATCAGCAGGTAATTCGGCAAGATATCCAAAAACAAATTCTCTCATATTCTTAACAGAACTAGCTCCTGATACGCTTTCAATTGCTTTATTAACAAAATTTCTTAAATCTGATGCTACAAATGAACCAAATTGAATGTCTTCTTTTTCATTACCAAGAGTGTCAGTTTGAGACATTACTCTTTTCATTTTTTCAGGGTCGTCTTCAATACCTTTAGCAGCTATTAATTCATAAATACCTTTAACTGTTTCATGAAGTAATCCACTTAACATAAGCGCTCTTACTGTAATAGTTGGACCTTCAGAACCACTTTCTTCCTCCTCTTCATCATCGTCAGGTTTCCAATCTTTTGGTTTTTTTATTTCTTTTTTCTTAGAATAATCTTCTTTTGGCCAAGTAACTTTTACAATGTTAGCATATTGATAAGTTTGTTCCATAGCTCTTTGTAAATCTAAATGATCATTCCAATGTAAAAGAATATCTTTCTTAATTACACCAAGATCTAATCTAAAAAGATCTGGATCAATTGCATCCATTTCGTCTTTAACCATATATAAAAGATCATGAATATTTTGGGATTCTCCTTGTATTAAAACATTAAGCATTTTTCTTTTATCAATATCTTTTCTTAAATGAGTAATATCTTCATCTTCAGTTTCAATTTCGGGTGGTTGTGTAGTTTCCATAGCTAATTCAACTTGTTCTTTATCACCAGGATTTACTATTTTAAGATCTAAAGTTACGCCATCAAGAATATCTCCATATTGCTCCATAATAACACGTTTTCCTATTTCGGTAAGTTCATCTTCATGTCCTCTTACAATAGAAAACATCGCAAACATCATTTGAGCCATTTCTGAGTTATCTCTTCCAGTAGGACCATGCCCATAAAGAGCTCTTCCTCTTTCTACGAGTTTTTTAAAGTATCCGTCAGGAATACCAGTGTTATTTTTTAATTCTGCTTCGTAAATTTTTTTCATATTTGCGTTTTATTTTATTCATTTAATTCTGGATATTCTCTAAGTACTAATTGTTCAGCAGATACTCCATAATGACTATGACTTGTAATTGCTGTATCTGCAGCATCCCAACCCCCATTAATTTCACCACCCGGATCAACAATAAAACAGATTTTTCTTAAAAGATCTGAAGAATCTCGTGAAAAATCAAATAGTATATAAGCTTTCTTATATTTATTCAATTGATAACTATTATTAAAGTGGTTTGTTGCAGATGAAGTAGGCTTTTTCATTTTATTTATGTTTTCCTTTTTCATTGCAGTTGCTTCTCCGCCGCCTCCCCATGATTTACCACCAAAACCTTCAGCCTGCGCGATACACCATTCTTGAGATCCTAAATTAGCCATTGCAGTTACATCTTCAATATAAACTAATAATACGCTTTGTTCTCTTAAACCCCAATTTACTTCTGTTATAGGTTTAGCTTTTAAATTAAATCTTTTAATTTTATCTATTACACTTTCTCTACTAAAATCATCTAGTTCAGATAATTTTGCAGAAATAGCGTTAAAAAGTTCATCAGGAGTTTTATATCTAGCTCCTTTTCTTGCTACGAATTCTGCTAAAACTAAAGCATGCTCTACATTGCTTCTAAATATATTATAAATTTTAGGAGTTTTTAAAATCATATCTTTAACTTGAGTAACAATACCAGCAAATTTTTTGGTATTTTCATTAAAAGTAGTCATACCTAAAGCATCTTTAACTTGTTTATCTCCGATTTCTTTTGTAAGATAATCTCCAAATTCTTCAGAATTTTTAAATGAATTAAGGTCTTTTTTGATATTTTGTAAACCTAATTCTTTAGCTTGAGTATAAAGATGTTCGAGTTCTTCAAAAGGAGCAGGACGCATTCTTTCAAAAGCATGCGCAAAACTTGGCATATCAATAGTATCTTCTAAATCTCGTAGATCTCTGAGTATTGGCGCAAGCCCACGACCAGATCTTAATCTACGACCAACTATAGGAGCAACTCCAGGTTCAGGTTTATCTTTGCTTTTTGGTGGAATACCCAAAAGCCATTTAGTAAATGGAACCATTAGACCGCGGTCTTTATCCAACATAGCCATTAGTTTCTTAAACTCTGGAGAATTATCTTTTCTCCATTTTTTTGCCATTGCAATTGCATCATCTTTCACACCTTCATAAAGTTTATTGTTAATACTACTATTTAATGATGTACGAATTTTTTCCATATTACGCGTTAATTTTTATATTAATCTTTGTAATATATATTAATCTTTGTAATAAGTAAAGTGATTCCTTCATAGTTAGATTAATTACAAATATAATAATATTTTTTGATATAAAAAAATATATTTTTGTCAGTATTTAAATTGTTTGTTCTTTATTAAGTTTTTAGAGAGAGGTTTGGTAGAATCAATTTGTTTTTGTTGTTGATTCTTCTGTTTTTTAGTAAAAAGATTTTACTTTTATATGTAATATTTTAGTTTAGTTTTTTCATTTATATTTAATGATAGCATAAAAAATTCGTATAAGGGATCTACATCTTCTTTTGAGTATTCTTCGATATCTTTAAGTGTTTGCAGGGATATAGCGTTTTCAATAGTATCAGAGCCAATTTTTATCCAAATTCCTAAAGAATCTGCATCAGGATATGGATTTTTAGCTACTAAATCTTCAAACATAGAATTTAATATTTCTTTTAGATAATTAACACCATATTTGTTATCTTTTGAATAATAATCATCAGGAACTTTAACGGTTGCCGATATTTGTTTAAAATATTCAGCTTTTCCTTCACTATTTATGTCTGTATCTTTTTTCATTAATGATAATCGGATACTTTCGTACATTTTATCGTATTCTATCATTATGATTTATTTAAAACTGGGTTGTATTTCTCATATAAATTATATATCTTAAAGAACTAAAGATTTAATGAACTACCAAAAAATTTATAATGCTATTATAGAAAAAACCCAATTAAAAAATTATTGCTGGCCCAAACCTATTATTGAAACTCCTGATACAGCCGGGTTTATATTAGAATTTGGTTCTGAGAATTGTTTTTTATTCATAGTATTTGTAATATCTTCTGAATTAGGTTGAATAGAACTTTCATTTTCTGCTTGTCCTTTAACTACAGGTTCAACTTGAGGTTTATTTGTTGGGGCCATTTCTCCAAATCCAGCGCGTTCATTCCAGTAATCCTTGCCATAATCAATAGTTAATTCTTCGCCAGCTTGAATAGTACTTGCTGACATAAAATACATTTGTTTGTTTTTCTTATTATAAGCAAAAATTATATTTGGTGTGATACTATGACGATAAAGCATTGCATATCCTAAAACTAAACCATATTGTTGTTTATTTTTATCAATTTCAAAAATATAGTCTTTCAATCTTGGAACAGCTTTTGTTTCCATTCCTACAATAATAACTGGACAAATTTCTACAATTTCTCCTTTAGCAAATTGAGTTCTTGATAAAACTGTATAATCACCGTTAGCTCTTTTAGAATACTCTACTCTATTGATATTAAAAGTTTCTTTACGAACTTTCATTAAGCCACCTTTATCAGCAATATGCGAAGGTTTTGTATCTATATCAGTTTTTTCAAAAGGATTATAGAAATCTTCATTTAATTTTTGCTCATATTCTTCTAATGTGTTAATTTTATATTTCATATTTTTTATTATTTTTATGCTAAGTGAAATTCTAGAGCTTCATTAAACAAATCTATCATTTTATTAGAAAATACTTCTTTTATTTCATTATTTTCTTTATACCAATATATTTGATTTAATCCAAATTTTTTTTCAATTTCATTAAAAGCTTTATGAAATTCGTCTTCAACCTCCCATAAATTTGTTTCTAAAAATACCTCTAATAATTCTTCAGGAGTTTTTGGACTAAGGTGTTTTATTGCTTCATCTATATTTTCTCTAACTATCATTATTCTTTATAATTTGAATATGATTGAAATCCTGCAGTCGGTATCATTTTGTGATGATTTGTTTTATATATTTTTTCAAATTCTTTTTGACTTAATGTACCAATAGCCATTCTTTTTATTTGATTTTTAAATATATATGCATGTTTTACTAACATTGTAGTAAATTTTGCTGTTAATTGTTTTTCATTTTCTGCATATTTTTTATATTCACTCGGGAGCATTTTCATATTTAAAATATAATTTCTTACTGAATCTATTACTTCATCATATAATTTAATTCGTATAAATTCTTCATAAAAATAATCAAGCCCCGTTTTAAAAAATTTTATATGATCGCTAATACTTTTTATAAAAGTATCGTCATATTCTCCATAAATATCTTTAATGTTTAATCTTTTTAATACAGATAAAATGGTTTTTATTTCAGTAAGAACATCTTCAATAACTTGTTCTTTTTGATCATTAGGAATTTCTCCACTTTCAAATTTTGAAAATATGTTATTAATTTGTTCATATGTGTCTTGAACCAATAAGTATTTTTCTGAAAATTTATTTTTAGAAAATTTTGTCATAATATTTCATGATATTTTTCTATTGCTTAATATTTAATAAATTATTTAATATATTACCAATATTTGTATTTTGCCCTTCTTCTGTTGGAATATTGAAATTTTTATAATTTGCTGCCAATGCATCATAAAAAGCGTTCATAGTTTTTTCTTCTATGTAACCCGCTTGATTTAAAATTATACCAAGTTCTACTTCTAACATAGTCATTTTTGCTTGCCAATATAATAATAAATTTTCTTTGTCCTTTGGCTCAAGTTTTTCTTTTTGGTTAATACTTTTTAAAACTACATCAGATTGATTTTTAAGAATATTATGCATATAATTTATAATTTTTTGATCTGTATTTTTTGATACTTTTTCTTGTATAAATTGTTTTATTTTTTCTTTATCTTCATCAGATTTATTATCAAAATCTGGATATCTTTTTTTAAGAACTGCTTGATAAGTAGTTTCACCTTCCTGATCTAATTTTTTAATCATTTCATCATTAGAATTTAGTTCTCCAGTACTTGGATCTTTAGAAAAATTTAACTTTTGTGTTATTATTTTTTTAATTTCAATAGCATCATCATCTAACTTTTCTTTAAGAGATGATTCAATTCCAGATGATATTGCATGTTTAACACCGGTTTTAATTAAATTCCATAATGATTTACCACCAGCGTACACTATAAAATATTTAATTAATCTTCCAATTGACATATTACCAAGAAATTCTTCATTTAAATTTAAATCACTATATTTAAATTCTTCAATAGAAATTTTTTGTTTTTCTAAAATATCAGATAATTGCAAATATTCACTATATTTCATTGGTTATAGATTTTTGATATATATTCACAAAATATTTTACTCTAACTATACATTATATTCACAAAATATTTTACTCTAACTATACATTTTATATAATATCATGATAATCAAACAGGGATTATTTAAGACTAAGAATAATTTATTTATCAATGTAGATATAAATGGTTCATTTAATATTGGAAGAAAAGAATTTGGTGATGCATTTATGCCGACCAATAAAAAGATTAGCATTAAACCCATTTAAAGCTAACTTTAATTAAAAAATTTATTTTCATAACGTATTTATCTTTTTTTATAGAATATATAAATATATAAAATAAAAATGATACTATGAAACACGTACGTGAATCTTTAACAGATTTTTATAATAAGCAATATTTCGATGAACTATATGCTAAATATAAATTATATGAGGAAGAAGAAACTGAAGAAAAAGAATTTAATGAATCAGAAGAAACTGAAGAAAAATCTGAAAATAAAAAGGAAGATAAAAATGAAATAAAAGATAAATCTAATTTACAAGATAAAGAAAAAGATGCTTTAGATATTATAAAGAAAATCGAAGATGATTTTAAGAAATTCAAATCTGCATCTAAAGGACAAGTATCTGATTTTAAAACTTTTTGGGAAGAAAATCAACAATCTAAAGAACTTTTTTCAGAAACTGGAAACATTTATAAAATGCATAACAGTGAATATGTTGTTGGTGTTTTAGAACTACCTGTTAAGAAAGATGCTGATGGAAACCTTGAAGGCGGTCTTGGTGCATTCCAAGAGGAAGAAGAAATAATTGAAGGTAAACCTCAAAAAGAAATTCAAATAGAAGGTGATACTGCTGGTATTGATGGTATGGCTCCTGCTGGTGGTACTCCTGGAGCAACTGCTCCAATGACTGAAGCTGTTGGTGAAGAAGAAGATTTACAAGATCTTGAAAAAAATCCTGAAGATGAATTAATGGCTCCTACTGAAGAACCTGGTGCAGAACTTGCTCCTGATGTTCCTGAAGCTCCTACTGCTGATGCTCCTGCTGAAACTAAACCAGAAATGCCTCCTCCTGCAGAAGAACCTCCAATGGAAACTCCTGAAGCTCCTCCAATGGAAGAACCTATGGGAGATGAAACTGGTGGAGAAACACAAACATATTTAGTAGTTTACGATATGGGCAGTGGACAAAGAGATGAAATTTTTAGATGTGGATCTACTAATGCTGTTAAAGCATTTAGAGACTTTTATCAAAACACATTTAAAGGATCTATGCAGGCAGTTATTCAAGAATATAAAGAAAAGAAAGCTATAGAGAAAAAACAAGCTGAAGCTAAAGAAAAAGAAAGACAAGCTAAAGAAAAACAAAGTAAAGTACAAAAATTCTTATCAAAATAAAAATATATTATGAGAGCTAAATTAGTAAAAGAATCATTAAATGAAGAATCTTATAATGAATAGAAAAGAAAGAATGGCTTTTAAAAGATTTTTAAAATCTATTAAAGACGATAGTATTGATATTACTTATGCTCCAACAGAATCACCAGGGGAATTTGAAGTAACTTATAATGCAGGAAGATTTAATGAAACTTTTTATGTTCATGTTACTGATGAACAATGGGATGAAATAGATGGAAACGAAGTTATGGCGTTGTTAAAAAAACTAAAAAACTTAATACATGAATTATCAGAAACAGATAAAGTTTCTTTAAAAATAAAGGAAATAGAAGATGTTTTAGATGCTAGAGATTTATCCGAATTATTTGGTGCGGAAACATACAATGGATGGTTGTACGATGAAGAATTTGAAGGGAAAACACACGAAGAATCAATAGTTACAACAGCATTTTATTGTATAGCAAAATGCACTGTATTTCTAAATTATAAAATTAGTAAATAATAATGAGAGCACGATTTGTATTTGAAGCAATAAAACATCTTTCTCCAAAATCTGATGAAGAAATTGATAAAATTTATCTTAAAGATCATTTTGGAGAAAAAAAAGCACTAGAATTATGTGAAAAATATTTACCTTATTTAAAAGTAGAATTTATATATCATGCTGAAAAAAGTGATAATATTGATGTTATCGGAGATTCTGTTTTTTATGCTGATGATTATTTTAAAAAATGGGATATTTTAGATGTTAATGTTCCTTTAATGGAAGAAGATGGATATTCACTTGAACTAATAATAGGTATTCCTAAAGATGCCGATAATGATGAAGATATTCATATTTTATTTTATGGAGATGCTACTTTATTTACACAAAATGGCGCCAGTGATGAAGATTTAGATCCAGTACCTATTGATTCTTTTACAAAGAAAGATTGGAATTCAATGTTGCGTGATTTATATGACCATTTTAATATAGAATCAAAACCTAAGGAAAGAAACAAAATTAGACAAGAAAGAGACAAATGGGCTAAAATGAAAAAAGATCCTAATGAACCTTATTATAGAGATGATAAAGCATTAGGTTTATTTGATAAAGAAAAACATTATCAATGGGATGAAGAAGATCAGGAATGGCACGATACACAAGAAAGATCTTTAAAAAGAGATGAAAGAGAAAGAAGAGAAAAACAAAAACCTAATTGGGAAGCACGCAAAAAAGATCCTAATGACCCGTATTTTGTAAATCATAAAGGATGGGATGTATCATCAAGTAAAAGAGGAGGAAGAGATTGGTTATGGGATGAAAATAAAAAAGAATGGATAAATGCGTGGGATAGAAGTCAGGCAGAAGACAAAATACGTTATGATGAAGTATTATCACATCTCCCACAATATAAGAAAGAAATAACAGAAGCTATAGATAATTTAGCAAAAAAATATAAAGCAAAACTACAAGTAAGCGTAGATAATGCTAGAGAATTTGGTGCAGGGTTTAGATATAATGGGTGTTATTACGAGTTACACTATACGATGTTTGGTTTAGAGGGTAAATATGACTATCCTGAACACGGTGCGGGTGGTATAAGTGTAAAATATCAAAATAGGAATATAAAAAGATATGTGAAAGCAATAGAAGATTTAATTAATAAATCTCATAATTCAGAATGGTGGAAAAAAGTTCATGAATTATCAAAAAAATGTGAAGATGCAAATGGTGGAGACAGATATGCCATAACGAAAAAAACTGCTAAATGCTATCCTACGGTAACATTAAACGGAGAAAAATTATACAGATGGAGCACAGGCAATAATCAATGGATGCTTAATACTGGAGAAGATTAAAATATTTTAACAAACTCTTAACGCCTGAAGTTTTTAGCTTCAGGCTTTTTGTTTACTTTTGTATTCGATGATTTATAATAATTAAACACATTTTATGTCAGAAAAAATTAAGTACACATTTTCGACAGGATTGGAAGTAACTGGCACGCTTGAAGAAATAGATGCTATTGCTAAATCCTTAAAACTAAAACTTGATTATGGCGTTATTGGAAAAGTTCCTAAAGGATATTATCCTTCAGAATCCAAAGGCCTTAGCAAGATTTCAGAAATGAACGCCCACTGGCTCCGTAGAGCTATTCTCAAAAGAGCAAAAGATTATTTTGCTGAAATTTACAATCCTGATGATACAAGCGCACAATTTTTAACCAAGTTTGTTAATTTAAGTGACGATCAAATCATCAACGATCTTTTTAATGAAATTAAAGCTAGAGGATAGATTTAGATTTTAAAGTATTTGAAATTTTTAATTTTGTTTCTGCAGAAAGAGAATGATCATTATTACAGTTATTAAAATGTTTGCCCTTAAATCCATTTCCTTTTCCTTTTTTATTACAAACAGGACAAATATATTCTTTAACATTTGCTTTTGATGCACCAGCAGCTTTTCCATGTATTTCATTTTTTATGAATGTTTTTGGTTCATCAGCATAATACCATAAACTATAATTATTTTTAATATTTATTCTTGAAATTATAGTTTTATAATTTATCATAAGACTTTCAGATGCTTCTTTTACACTTTTATAATGTTTAGTATTTATGATAACCTCATGATTTTTATGTGGATTTCCTCGTTTTTTAACAGATAAACCAATGTTTTCACAGTGTGTTTTTGAAAAATATGATTGCGCTCCTCCTGGTTTTATATTATAACATAAATCAGGATATAACTTTTTATAATATGAAATCCAATATTTTTCTTTTTCATTTAAAATGTCATATGTTTTAATATTATTTTCTATTATATCTTTTTGAAAATTTTTTAAACCATATTTTTTTATAGCTCTTTTTAATAGTGTTCCACTTCCTAAATACTTTGGATTTTCATGACTATCTTGGCCAATATAAAATTTATTATTTATTAAATTTGAAGTTTTATAAATTATCATAACATTTTATTTTATATATTCATTTAATTATTAATGCGATTAACCATGGAAAATGCTTTAGATTTATGCGTATCTTTTGATGATACAGGCTCTATGTCTTCTGTTAGAAAACAAGTAAGAGAAAATATTAATATTCTTATTAGTTCATTAATGACAAATATACCCGGTTTATGGGTAGCTTTGATATGTCATAACGATTATTGTGATTATCCACGCCATATATTTAAAATGGATTTTTCTCAAGATATCAAAGAAATTGAGAAATTCGTTAATCAGGATTCTCCTTGTGGTGGTGGTGATTCTCCAGAATGTTATGAACTTGCATTACATGAAGCTCGTAATTTTTCTTGGTCGTTAAGTAAAAGAGCTCTTATTCTTATAGGTGATGAAGTTCCTCATTACAAAGGTTATAAATATAGTTCACAAACTTGTCTTTATGATTGGAAAGAAGAAGCTAAAGCATTAAATGACATTGGCGTTCAGATATATGGAGTACAAGCTCTTGGAAACAGACATTCTACAGAGTTTTATACTACAATTTCGAGAATGACTAATGGTGTAAAATTGGATTTAAGTCAATTCCAACATATTCCTACCTATCTTAACGCGGTTGCATACCATCAGAGTGGCCAATTGGAAACTTATGAAAACTCTGATCCTACCTTCAAAACCAATCTTGCTCTTAAGAATATGTTCAATAAGCTTAAGGGCGGAACAGGAACTATTGATGTTGAGAAAATTGAATTACTTTCAAGATTTCAAGTAATGACGGTTGAAGAAAAAGAAAAAATAAAAGATTTCGTTGAGCGTATGGGATGCTCTTACAAAAAGGGAAGAGGTTTCTATCAGTTAATTGAGAGAACAGCAGACGGAAAAGCTAACTTTGAAGAAGTTCAAGCAAATAAAGAAGTTATCTTTGTGGATAAAGCAACTGGTGAAGCCAACGCAAATACTGAATGGTGTAGAGAACAACTTGGTGTTCCATTTGGTACGAAAGGAAAAGTAAGACCACTTCAATTACCCGAAGTAATGAGTAAATATGAAATTTTCATTCAATCAAACAGCTATACTCGTGATCTTGATCCGGGATGTAAATTCCTTTATGAGTTGGAAAGAACTTGATTTTGTGTAGTATTTTATTTTCGATTAAAAAGCCCTTAGAAATAAGGGCTTTTTTGTTTAGAATATATAAATAAAATAGTTAACAGATGAGAGCTAAATTAGTTAATGAAGCTATAAAACATTTAGGTCCAAGACCTAAAGAAGAAGTAGAATCGGCAATTTCAGATGAAGTTAAAGAAAAACTAGCATATTTAGAAAGAATTCTTGGAAAACCTCTAACATATGATTTCAGTAAAATTAATTTTGGATCAGAGATGTTTGGCTCATCTAATTTTCTTAAAGATTATGTTAAAGAAGTAGCGTGGGAATTAAATAAAAAAATAAAAAAAGGACCTATAGAATTTACAAGAGATTGGAATGTTGGAGATTATTGGGTGTTAGGATTCAAAAAAGATAAAGACCACCCTAAAGATGAAGACGGAGATTTTTGTCAATTAGGATTTAATTTAGAAATGGAAGATTGGGAACCTGATGATAGATTAAATTCATGTGGATTTGGCGCAGCAACAGGCGATGGCGCAGAAATTTTTAATGGATTAACCTTGAATCAATTTGCCCAAAGACTTAATGACTATTTTGAAACAGGAGAATTAGAATAAATAACAATATGACAGAACTATTAATAAAAAATATTGTTGCTGAAATACTTTTTGGGAACAA
>Ga0315284_10010294_pt1 | contig 13325 bp, 15 predicted proteins | sample YL17G09_16_MG_FD_203696 | JGI IMG/M metagenome (GOLD analysis project Ga0315284, IMG submission 203696) | Sediment microbial communities from Yellowstone Lake, YNP, Wyoming, USA - YL17G09_16 | ecosystem: Environmental > Aquatic > Freshwater > Lake > Sediment | place: USA: Wyoming | collected...
TAGCCCCTCTCTAAGTGAAAGTATAATGTTTATCTAACCAATTTCAAAAAAAGCTCAAAATAGTTTGGCTATGACCCTTATGGCAGTATTTCTGCCATAATTTATAAATCAAAACTAGGTTTTTCACATAAACACAACACAATATCCTAAATAATGCAAGTACAATACAACGATAATATTAAGGAGAACGGTCTATATGCTACAAAAGTGTATTCAAGAGGTGACGTTATACGAATTTTGGAAGGAAATATAGAATCGCGTCCTACCAAATACTCCATCCATATTGGAGACAACCAACACATTACTGATGATTATGGGAGTTATATTAACCATTCTTTCAATCCCACTGTATACATTCATGGAAAATCCGTCATTGCAAAGAGAGACATTGAAGTAAACGAGGAAATTACGTTTAACTATAACGAAAGCGAATTAGAAATGGCGGAGCCTTTTGAAGTTTATGGGATTTTGGTTTGTGGGAAAATGGAAGGACAAATTTAGTAACAAGTCGTGAACCTTTTTGGGTTAGGGGTTAAAGTAGAATTGTGAAAAAACCGGGTCCAAAATATTTACCTTACCTTGGTTTACAATAGGAAACACTATTGTAATTTATAAATAAGCATAAATCTGGACCTGGTTTTCCGCAACTTCGTTTTGATTGTCTTCAAACTAAAATCGAGTAAACCGTACGAGGTTACAGACACACGCTCGTATCATAGCCAAAAATAGTTTGGCTTTTCTACCTGTATCCATGATTGTTTACCTTATTTTAGTTTGGAGAAGATCCCTAAATGACCTTGTCTAAATGACCTTGTCTAAAGATATAATATATAAAATATCATATGAATACTGTTTATGTTTTATTACTCAAAAAGGAGAAATATGGTATTATGATATTATGGTATTATGGTATTATGGTATTATGATATTATGGTATTATAAGAAATAGTCTTTAGATCAGGTTATTTAAAAGTTCATCACCAACCTGTTTTTGAACTCTTGTAGTTTTTAGTATAAATTACCTTTTTTTGGTAATTTATTAGAGGAGAAATATATACGCATAAAAAAATGATAATTTAAAAAATCAATATGAATTAAATAAAAAATATGGAAGATTTTCCAGTTGAAGATTTTCCAGTTGAAAAAGTTAAAATTGATAGAAATAATAAAGCAAATATGGACGTAACTTCGTCACATCCTAAGATGGACAGAACTTCGTCACATCCTAAGATGGACAGAACTTCGTCATTTGAAGGAAGGAAAAAAGTGCAAGATGAAGTTGTTGATACAGAAAATAAAAAATCCAAAGAAGCTGTTATCATAACAAAATCGGAATACGAAGAAATTTTGAAAAGAAAAAGAAAGATTTTTATTCATACCCATTTTGAAGACGCTTTGAAAGCAGCATTTGAAGGGCTTAGATTGGCTGCAGAAAAAGGAGAAGTATGTTCTTACACCGTTTGTTTTGTACTTGAAGAACATTTTGATGCAAATAAAATGCAAGTGCATATCGTTGAATATTTTAAAGATTTAGGATACCAAACAAATGCCACGATTAGCACAATGGAACCAAAAGAAATTGTTGTGGTGTTGAACTAAGTATTTTTGGATTTTATGTTTAGGAGCTGTGACCAAAGTAAAATCATATACACAGTCATAGTTACGCGAAGCGTCGGCTTTTCCGTACGCGAAGCGTCGGCTTTTCCGTACACGAAGCGTCGGCTTCGCCATACAGGTAGAAACGAAAACGGAGTTGTGGAAAAACTAGGTTTGGATTCACGCGGATTTATAAATTATGGTAGTATTTACTGCCATAAAGTGAGGTAAATATTTTGGACCTGGTTTTTCCACAATTCTACTTTCCTAATTTAATATCCTTTTGATTTTAAAATGTGATTATGGAAAAAGAGTTCTAAAAATGTTAATAAATTTTGATGAAATCTAACATTTCCAACACAAATTTAAAAAGTAATATTAACTAACTATGCCTTCTAATCTTGTGGTATTTTCTATCATCATGTTAACATTTTTGGTCATCGGTAGTATGACAACAGGAATATATGTGGCAGTCGAAGATAAAAAACCTGAAAATAAAGACAATCCTGTTTCCACTGTTACCATAACATTTATGATGTTGACTTTTATACTATTCGGACTCGCTGTTTATGGAGGGTATTATTATTACTTTTCAGCAAAAACAATAAGTCCTTCTGTGCAGACAAAAACGTGCCCAACATGTATATTGGATGAAACCGATTTTGTAAAGTATAACAACTCGGTCGATTTTCTGAATAATTTTGCGAAAAAGGTTGATAGAATTCCAAGAGCTACAGTTAGCGAAATATGTACCTCAGAACCATGCATGAATAAAATGACAGTTTAAATAAGGAACTGTATCAAAAGTAAAATTTAGGTACACGACCGCATCATAAAATGTACACAATCATAGGTCATAAAATGCCAAAATCCCAAATAGATTAGCGATTATCCCTGATATACAAGTACACAAGTACACAAGTAAAGTAGAACTACCTCGCCTGAGGAGGCGAGGTAGTGAAAAAACCGGGTCCAAAATATTTACCTTACATTGGTTTTACAATAGAAAACACTATTGTAATTTATAAACAAGCATAAATATGGACCTGGTTTTTCCGCAACTTCGTTTTACTTCAACCTTGCTTCATATTCCTTATATCTTCTGGCTTAATTTTTGGACCTCTCATCTTGGTTTTTCGAGGAGCTTCATCTTGTTCTTCATTATCGCCTTGATTTCTCCTTGATGCTGTTTCTGGTGGTTGACCTGTAATGCCTTTGAACATTTCACCATATTCTTCACCATATTTATCCGCTATGGTTTTACCCATGAAGAAAATAGCTGCATTAAACAATATCAATCCAAGCAATCTGATTTCTACGGGTATATTCATATTCCATCTTTCGTAAGATTTTTCACCAAGCTCGACTAACAACATGTCGTATTTGTGCATCATTTTGAGTTGTTGTTTGGTAAACCCTTCAAGGTCAATACCTAACCATTGATTACACACATATTCAACCGCTAAAAACCCTCCCATTAAGTAGGTACGATATTGCTCGACTGTGCTATCAAGATATAATTCTCTTACTGTTCTGTCATACGTTATTTTCATGGTGGCAAGATCGCTGTGTTCATTGTACGAAGGAATTTCGTAAGATGGATGTTTATATTTCTTTTTAAGAATACGAAATCTCCAAATATATTCTTCCTTTTCTCTAGCCATTCTTTCCTCAGGGCTTAATCCAGCATAAGGATCATCTTCTGCTTCTTCTTCAGGTGCGTCTTTTTCTCCCTTTTCAGATTCAGAATCCAAAGAAGAATCTGATTCAGCTAAATCGTCATCTATACTTTCTTCAGCATCACTTTTGAGTTCTTCTATTGAAGAAGATTCTTCAACTTTCTTCTTTGGCCTCTTTTCTTTCTTTTCTTTCTTTTCTTTCTTCTCCTTTCTTTGCTCTTTCTTTCGTTTCTTTCCCTTAGTAGAATCTTCACCTGAAGTAGATTTTTCTTCTATTATTATTTCATCAGGTTCGTCACCAGAACCTGACATTTTAGAATGTTTTGACTTTTTCTTTTGTCTATCTCGTCCTTCTCTTCCTTCACGTCCTTCTCGCCCTTCTTTTCTATCTGATCTATCTGGTCTATCTGATCTGTTTTGTGGTAAAGGTGATGGTAATGCTGGAGAAGGAGTAGAACTAGCCGTGACCAAAGGTAAAGGTTTCACCGTTTTTTTAATAGCTACAACTGGTGGTAGACCTGGTTTGAGTTTTCTCTTATTTTCCATAAGTTCAAGGTGCAGGTTTTCCAAAGGCGGAAAAGCTACAGGCCTGTCAGGTATTTTATCTGGCCTAGGATTTTTTGTTATAATAAACACTCTTGGTTCTGCCATATTTGTTTGAACATAATATGCATTTAACCGTCTTAGATATTTTAGGATTTCACGTTAAAAGTATTTTTGGAAAAAAAGAATCGTTAAAAAATTGAGTCCAAAATATTTACATACGACCAAAGTAAAATTAAGTAAACAATCGTAGTTACGCAAAGCGTCGGCGAAGCCGTACAGGTCAGAAAGCCAAAAATAGTTTGGAGACGTTTCCTTAGAGGTCTTTATTTGGATTAAAGTAGAATTACGAAAAACCCAGGTCCAAAATAAAATTAGGTACGCGAATGCATCATAAAATGTAAACGATCATAGTTACAAGTAAAAAGCCAAAAATGGAGTTGCAAAAATCGATATTTTTCTTCGGAAATATAAAGATTTTCGCTATTCAGCATGAGAAAACAAACACCATACGGCACGTTAATAAATAAAATTTCAGACAACAAAACAGGAGACAAAGAATTTCTAATGGAACTTAAAAAATACGATTGTAAACCTGTCGTTCACTATCACGAAGATTTTTTGTTTCGAGCTTGTGTGCAAAATAACTTTCCTGAATCTGTGAAATACCTTCTCAAAATTGGTTCTAATCCATACGTCAAATCAGGCATTGTGTCAAAATCTGCGTTTTTGAACAAAAATATACCAATGATTGAAGCATTGATGAACGCCAAAAATTTTTGTATTTCTGATCTGTTAAAATTTTGTCCTGAAGATGCTGCTCTAATTTTATCTTCGTATTTTGAAATACTCAGAGATTGGTGGTTGATAGCAGCACAAGTTATTTCTATAAAAATTGAAGATACAGGGTTCGGATGTTTTTTTAGAAAAACTGTATATTTAACGTATTTGGGTAATAAAAGATTCCAGTGAAAAACTCGGGTCCAAATTTTTTACTTTTGGTTGATTTATATATAATTTAACCTAATAAAGGTTTAATTAAGTAAGAATAAATATTTTTTGGACCCGGTTTTTTCATCGGAACGTTTTTAATGTTGCCAATTAAGGGACAAAGTCTAGATAAACCATGGTTACAGCGACCCTCAAAACCAAATTAACTAAAAATGGTTGAAGATATTATAATAGGGAATTCTCTATTATAACTTTAAAAATTGATATTTTATAATCGCAATATATCGAGTTGTGACTCATCATGGTTAATACATTCCTTGCTTTCGTAAATTACGAACAATCTGCCCTTTCTCTCAATTTACAACGCCTGAGAAAACAATGCGTTGAAGCTTATCAAATTCTAAACATTTTAGAACAACTTTCTCATATTTGCGAACTTGAAGGATGGCCAAATTGCACCAAAGCTACAAAAAAAGAAAAAGAACTAAACTATAAAACAAGAGTTGACATACACGCTTCAAGAATTCAGTGGGTTACAGAAACCCGAAAAAGATATCTTGCTTTACCGTACAGGTATATATCACTTGATAACAAACTAGAAAAAAGACCTAAAAACGAGGTTCCTTTCAAAATTCATAAAACAGGAGCCAAATACGAGGTTATAGAAGACAAAGTCAAAATTTGGATTCTTCGTTCTACTAAAAAACAACCTCTCAATTACATTTCTAAAACAGAAGAAAAATTTAGGATTATGTATGTGATGAACCATACGGATGTTGCTCTACCACAAGACAATGTTTATACTCTCGGATTTAGTCAACATGCTATTGTTAAAATGTGGGCAGGTTATGAAAACTCTCTAAAAAAATACATTAACGCTCATGTCTCTATTTATTGTTCTATGGAAAAGAAAAATGGTGAAAGCTGTTCCATGGATATTCCGCATTTTGTTGTTTCATCTTCAACCAAGCCTTGGTGGTTGGAGAATAATGCCGTTATAAATTCGCACAGAGCATCGTTATTGAGGAAAGAAAAAGCGAGAAATGAACCAGAACATTTTGTCAACATATTCAAAGTAAACGAAAATTACTATGGTACTGGTTATATATGGACTGGAAGCATAGACCTAAAATACGTAAAAGGGTTGATGAAATATAAAAATTGCTATTTAACCCCTGATAATATTCTTAAAATATCGTGCCCAATATCCGCAGACGACAAACCAAAAAAGAAACGTTCTTAAGTAGAAACGTTCTTAAGTAGAAACGTTTTAAATTATGGCAGGAATGCTGCCATAAAATCGTCTACTTTAACCCTAACATTTATGACCTAAATCTTAGAGGAACATCTGCGTAATTTGCCGCATTGTGTGTATAATCATCTCTATTCCAGGTTTTATAATATAAATTATTACCATTTGTAGTATTACGAATCCATCTATTCCTTGGATAGTATTTGTATCCCATGCCAGGTCTTGTTGATAATGATAATCCGCTTCCGTTATAAAATCCTGGTGACCAATTATATAGTCTAGAAAACATTCCTGGCGGCCATTTTCCACCAAATTTATAGTTATAAGGTGTAGAGTAGTAATAACTTGGCCAATAACTTCCGTTATTCTCGTTGAATGATGTAAACGATTCTTTGTTTTTGCGACAAAAGAACCATAACCCTAAAATGACTATTATCAACGCTACAATCCACATTGAGTTCTTTTTTTTTGCCTCCATCTTAACATTATATTATATTTTATGGTCCAAGTATTTTATGGGCCAAGTATTTTATGGGCCAAGTATTTTATGAGCCAAGTATTTTATGGGCCAAGTAAAGTATAATTGTAGAAAAACAGGTCCAAAATGTTTACCTTTGTTTGATTTATGATAGGAAGCCCTATTATAATTTATATATCAAACCTGGTTTTTCCACAATTTCGTTTTAAGTTCTACAAAATTTTTATTATCAAAAAACGCTTCTGTTCAGTTCAATAAATGTGGTTTACCAAAGGACTGTATCTTAGTATCCGGAGATAATTGTAATATATAAAATTGAAAAATATACTATCTGATTTTACCATCGTGGTAAACTGAATATGGAGACAATCACGACGACATGGGATGACGGAAATAAACGTTATTACGTTGTGGAAGATTATTTGTATCTCACAAATACAACACACAATTTTATAAAACCAGGAGCGGTTTTCGAATCACGATTTGGTTTCCATACAATAGATGGTCATCAACTCGATTTTGATAGCGATGTGCTCGTATGGGTTCCACAACCCGAAAAATTATTCGTCGACAGAATCGTACTTCTTACACAAAAACTTGAAGAAATGACCAGCCAATATAAAGAATTACAACTCGACAACGAACTTTATAAAAGCAAACTCGCGCATATCGAAGCATACAACAACATAAACTAGCATAATTGTTTTTGGGTTTTCTAAGTTTTATAAAGCTCATACATAACCTTATAATAGGAAAAATCTATTATAACATATAAATCATAACCAAGCGTTTCCTCATATTGTGGCGTCGCAATGAATCTGTATAGGACATGAAAATGTTCTTGTTGGCTGTTCGCGTAAATTTTTAGTTATTCTTACGCTTTTATACCAAACGGTATTTTTTGCTTCAATGTTTTCCAAAAATTTATCTACACGAATATTATCTGCAAAACCGAGTCTATAATTGAAAATCATGGTTCCATCGTTGCATTCTATGGCTTTTGACGTTAAAATTATGTCAACTGCAGGAAAATTTAAGCTCAAAAGACCTATATTTTCTGGCAGATCAAACTTACATAAAATGGTTTTTCTGTTTTCAAGTTCTAAAATCAGCGAGTACATTTTTATAACTTTTATTTTTAACTTTAATTATTCAGTTTTATTTTTGATAACTCAAAGATATGATGGATATGAATATTATATTTTGTTTTGGTTTAATTATAAGTTTGTTCATTTTTTACAAAATTTCTATCTCGAGAGATACCACAATGTCTAGTGTAACATTCAAAAATATTTCTCACTTTCCTCAAACAGTACTTTACAAAAATGATTCTCATAAAATCCTACCAAAGAACGAAATTACTATCTTATTACCAAAAAAGTCAAGAATAGACATTATTACACATCACAAGGACGGATCGGAAGAATATCGATATATTTTGGTGGGAACAGACGCAAACACAGAAATTAATCTAACTTTTGACGTTAAAGATACTAAAATCCTAGATGATGAAATTTTTCTGACTAACAAAGCACAATATCCTATTATTTTTATAGAAAAAACAAAGAATTGGACCAGTGATATCGTACCACCTGGAGAAAGCGTCAAATATAATTTACCAAAAATGGCGTCCACAGATGTTTGGCAAGTAATCCATCCTACAGATGAATTGCACCCGATTTTTGTGAGCGAATCTGGTTTATTCAAAAAAGAAATAGTGTTTACTGGAACCAAGCTGATTTAATTTAGGGGTCGTATCCAAACTATTTTGAACTATTCTACATTTTATGACGCTCTTGTTTACCTGCGCCTATGATGGTTTACATTTTATGACGCGAATGCGTACTTCATTTTAATTTGGATGTTATGCCTGTAAATATGATGGTTTACTTTATTTTAATTTGGTGATGATTTCTTGATGATAAGATAGAGGAGGCGTTAGGACTTTAAATTTAAAAAACCGCCAAAAATAGTTTGAAAATAAACCATGTTAAGAGCAAATCTATTAACATTAAAATGGCTGATCCTTCACATTATCTTAAATCTACTATAATCGATATGATCACAGACATAAGAGAAAATGTGTTACATTATGAAGAAGAGCAGGCAGATTTGAATATTATCGAACTGTTTTTTAAAGCAAATCACGAAGAGAGGATCATGCATCGTGCAATTAAATACATCTTGCCTCATAGGGATGCTATAAAAGATAGGGACGCTGGATTTTTTAAGAACAACAAATTTTTATTCTCTGGTCTAGATGAAGAAAAGGTAGATTACTATATGAAAGTAATCTCAGATCCAAGAAGATTCACACCAGAAGATGAAGACACATTATTTCAATATTTCGACACTATAATTACCATTCTAGAGGTTTACAAAAATAAATAAATTTTTAGTCAAAAAATGTTTTAACCTTGGTTTACAATAGATTTTCCTATTGTAACATCTCTCTATATTTTAATTCTGGTGAACTGTTGGTTTAAATTAATTGTTTAAATGAAGTCTAATAAGGAAGTCCGCAAATTGATCAACAATTGGAAGTATTGGACCTTCTAATCCTGGAATATAGTTACTAGAATGATTGACATACATGTTATATTGCGGCATTCTCTCTATAATTCGACTATTCTTAATTAAATCTTCTGATTGCCACGCTTCTGCCCAAAAATTGGTTAATTCGCTTTCGCAATTTAACCCAGTAGCGTTTAAATAACAATCGTCTTTTACCTTGATAAAATAGGCCCAATAGTTAGTACCCCAACTATAACTTCTTTCAGTCACATCATAAATAGCACAAACAGACAATCCTGTTTTAATATGCAAAGATATCGCCAATTGTTCACAGTAATCGTGAGTCATCTTGTCGATCAAGCTTAATAAATTTTCCATTTACTGTTAAAAATTTCCAATGATTGGAAAAAACCTGGTCAAAAATCTCGTTTTTGTTTCGATTTTTCCGTTTATAATTTGATTGTTACAAGCACGATTTACATTTTATGACCCCATTATTTGGATAATAAAAGTAGAACTACCTCGCCTCCTTAGGCGAGGTAGTGAAAAAACCGGGTCCAAAAAATTTACTTAATTTGGTTTATAATAGGAAAGACTATTGTAATTTATAGATCAGCATAATTATGGACCTGGGTTTTCTGCAACTCCATTTTAATAACGGTTGTTTGTGACGATTAAAGAGGATACAGGCGGAAAAACCAAAGTAGTTTGGAGACAGCCCCTAATTTCTACAATAATATTTAATTCGAAAGAATTATAACATTATACAAGGTTTCTTTGAACAAAAAATAGATATAAACGACAAAAACCGTACACAACTCCTATCTCCCTAACGTTCTTAAAGTAGACGTGTCCTAATTTCAACTATGGATACCCAGAAGAATATCCCGAACATTACCGCTTTCACAACGATAAAAGAGTTTTTACTGGAATTATGGAATGTCTTTGGAGATTTAAAGAAAGAAAAATCGTTTGCTTTGTATGTTAGGTTAATTTCCAAAATTAAACCGACAGATACAGATTTGGTAAACAAAATTATAACCAGTTTTAGAGTTTTTATCCAAGAAAATGAGACATTCATAGCATCAGGCAAGATTGATAAATTAACCTCCAATTTAATCTACAATAACAACGAAAAAATCTATGTTAATATCCATCGATATTTTACCAGAGCAGATCCTGATGTTCAGGATGTTATCAAAAAGTATTTGTTAACTATCAATGCGTTATTATTTCCAAAACAAGAACTCATTGATGCTCTTGAAAAGGATATTGATATGATGGGAGTTGACAGAAGTACACCTGAAGGCAGATATGTTTCAGACGCTTTAAGAAAGATCTCTGATATGGGAAATATCGAAGACCCACAACAAGCAGCAATGGTGTTAATGTCTTCTGGTATTTTACAAGAGGTGCTTCAAGGTGTTGATGAAAAAATTAAATCAGGAGAATTTAGTAGAGATAAATTTCAAAGTGCAGTGTCTTCTTGTATGGGGATGATGATGTCAGGAATGAGAGATGAAGGAGGGGATCCAGAAGGATTAGTAACAGGGATGTTATCAACAATGGGAATCGATAAATCTAGTGTTGATATGACTATGTTTGGAATGGGAGATTTAAGTGGAAAGAGCGCAGAAGAAGTGGAAGAGGATAGTGAAAAACGTATAGAAAACACAGAACAACCACCAAAACAAAACGACATGGACGAAGTAGACTAAAGGGGAAAATAGGTTTTGATTTAGAAATTATGACAGGAATACTGCCATAAGCAAAGAAATGTAAATATTTTGGATCCACGCCTGATATCATGGATAAAATAAATCTAAACATTTTAGAATGTTTAAAAGAATATTTTGATTATAATAAATATGGAGCCAGAAGAGCTTAAAATATTAAGAATATTTAAGAATAAAGATTTATTTCTTGAAAAGAATTGTTTAAAACATGGTGAAAAAAATGGAGGTTTATGGCTTGGTGGGGGAGATTTTGGCTCTGTTGGTGTCATTTGTTTAAACAACGAAATACAATCAGAAAATTGCAAACATGCCATCAAAGCTATTAAAGTTGAAGAAGAAAAAGAATTAGAAGACGCAAAGAAAGAAGCCGAAAATGCTGAAATAGCGTCAGACATTAACGTAGGGCCAAATTTTATAAGAAGCTTTGGTTGCAAAACGTCTGAAGGAAATTTTTATTTTATAATTACGGAAAGATATGATACCGATCTTAGAAAATATTTAAAAACATGTGACAAAGATCATGGTAAAGGTAAAAACGTGTCAGATAAAATTATTAGTCTTAAAAAAGCGTTGACTGAACTTATGCTACTTTGTATAAAAAAACATTTTTATCATTCTGATTTATGTTCGATGGATGGCACTAATGAAGGTAATATAATACTTAAAGTTGACACAAAAGGGAACGTTATCACCGCAAAATTAACTGATTTTGATGATTGTAAAATTGATATGTCTAAAAACGAAAGTTTTGAAAAAAAAATAAAAGACCAATGGTGTTGTTTATGGAAAGATCTTAAGGAAGATGAAGACCACGAAAGTTTTAGGCTCTATAATTTGGAAACAGACGAAATTAAAAAATTATGTGGCGATAAATAGGAGTAAAAAATAAGATTTACTCTATTTTTTGTTGTGCATAGACCAAAAATAGTTTTGATACAGTTTTTTTAAAAAAACGATATTTATTTATGTAATATATCATAAAAATACAAAATGAACATAATTGGTCAAGATTTCAAAATCTTTATTTCAAAGATTTTATTACGTAGCAACATTTCGCCAAAAACTCTCGAGTTATTTACTACTCCACAGAAAATGAATCTGTTTAAACAGGCTTTTACAGATAGATCATACTCTTTGACTTTTAATTACGAACTTTTAGAGATAAAAGGCGATGTTTATGTCAATTTAATCGCTGCTAATTACGTTAGAAACAGATTTCCAAGAGTTATATCCTTGGACTGGTTATCCAGAATAAAAATCATTCTCCAAAGCAAAATAACTCTCCCTAAAATAGCCGAAAAACTAGACTTTCAGAAATATATCTATACTTCTGGTATTATATCTAGAGAAAAAAAAGTCCAAATTCTAGAAGACGTAGTAGAAGCGTTTTTTGGAGCAATTGTTGTTATTGGAGGCGAGAATAAAGGCGCAGCATATGCAGTTTCTTACGAAATTTTATCTTCATTATATGATGAAATTGATATTACACTCGATGTTTCTCTTGTTATTGATTTGAAAAATAGAGTCAAAGAAATATTTGATAGCCAGCATTGGGGAGAGGTTGCTTATCAAACAAGTCAACAACAAAATAGATTTATTACAAAAATATACAAACAAGATAAAGAAACCAAAAAAAAGGAACTCGTTATCGAAGGAAACCCTTCTAATACTAGAGAAAGTTCTATGGAAAAAGCGATGGAACAAGCGATAGAAAAATTTAAATCTCTAGAAAAACCAAGAAACCCATATATTCAAAAACCAAAAAAGGATGCGATCGAGTTGAAAAAACCAGCAGAAATACCAAAAAATTTCGGAGAGTGGTGGAAGAATATGCTTTTATATAGCGGAATTGTTGAGCCTATGACAGATCAGTTTTTGGAAAAGAAATATCTTCAAGTCATAAGAAATAGTTTAGTATCAGACAGCTATGCTTACACGTTTAATAATTCTCTTTATAAATTTGAAGGTGACGCAGCGATTGATATAATACTGGTCGAGTTTATTTTAGAAAAAGAAGGGAAGGCCGGAGTTAAACACGAAGCAATATTTTCAAAAATTAGACATTCAATAACAAAAGGTCCCGTTTTTTCTGATTTTGCAAAGAAATTTGGGTTGATTGAATTTTCTAAACTCAGGGAGACCCCAGATGATAAAGATTATGATATATTAACAAGGGCTTTTATAGGTGGATTTATTTCTGTAATAGATTCTGTTTGTGGTCTTGGAGTAGGGTACGAGATGGCATACAGATTATTAACAAAATATTTTATGGAAATTTCTTTGAAGACCGATCCTTCTGTTATTTTTGACCCTGTCACAGACCTCAAAGAGATATACACTAAAAGGGGGTGGACGTTTGATTCTCATGGAACGAAAACCATGGACCATATTATATCTGAAGATGGTAGTCATGTTATTAAGTTATACGATGGGAATAAAAATCTGCTTGCTATTGGTGCTGGAAAAACAAAACAAGAAGCAAAAATTGATGCGGTTACTAAAGGATTAAAAACATTAAGATTAGAAAAATTAAGGGGTCATCACCAACCTACAAAAAAATAAGAATAAGGGGCTTT
>Ga0315284_10010295_pt1 | contig 13324 bp, 21 predicted proteins | sample YL17G09_16_MG_FD_203696 | JGI IMG/M metagenome (GOLD analysis project Ga0315284, IMG submission 203696) | Sediment microbial communities from Yellowstone Lake, YNP, Wyoming, USA - YL17G09_16 | ecosystem: Environmental > Aquatic > Freshwater > Lake > Sediment | place: USA: Wyoming | collected...
CGCATGGATCTCATTAATATGGTCATCTAATAATTTATTCATATAAACTTCATCACAACTAAATAAACTATTGGCTGTTCTCATAAATAAATAATTAGTAAATGATTAATAATAATGTTGTTTTATTATCATCTTTTTTATTAAATATATTCCATAAATTTGTATTCAATTTTTACCAAGAATCTGATGAACTGTAATCATCCAATGAACTGCAATCACAAGATGAACTGCAATCACAAGATGAACAATAACAATTTGAATAATTTGATGAATATTGTGAAACTGGTTCCTCATGTAAAGGTATATGATTACATTTTTTACATTTTGTATTATTAGCTACAATAATTTCCATGCAACTACATAGATTACATAATCGATATCCAATAGGAGTTTTACAATCACACTTCAAACATATTTGACCTGCCAATTCTCGGGGTATAATGTTAGGGATATTACAACAAGTTATGACACAACCATATTTACACATACACTGGTATATTCTACCAAATTGATAACAATCTTTACAATACCCATAATCCAATATCACATGTGGAGGACTTTTAATTTTTATTAAATATTTAGCACTGAATAAACTTAATGGAATTTTATCACCTGTTAATATACATTCTTGATGTCTTTGCAATAATTTTTTACTTATTGCATTCATTATAAGATTATTCAATATTTTGTCCACATAAACTAGATGTGCTAAAGTATTCTCATCAAATTCACCTAATTTGATGAGTTCACAAAATAAATAGTTAGGTTCCATTTTAGTTTGTTTAATATTGGTTTGTTATTATATTTTCTTCAAATTTCAAAATTTATTGATAATAAGAGCAATGGATCAATATTATAATTATTATAATGTTGTATAATTAAATAAAATTTTTAGCATTATAGTGTTATAATATGGACCTATTGCTCGGATTTTTGCTGTTTTTTAAAGAGTCATATTTATATTTGTATTTAAGATATTTGCGTCTCATTTCTTGTTCAGCATCCAGATATCTTATAGGAATACTTTGACATGAAACACATTTTATATTATTTTTAATGACTGGGTGCATACAACGTTCACATCTATTACTAGGAGACCTATGACCTACTAAAGTTTTACATTCACATTTCAAATACACTAAACCTTTTAATTTTTTTGGAATGATATTAACAACACCACAACAAGTTATAACACAATCATATGCGCATATATCTTCTTTTATTTTACCAAAAGCATAACAATCTCGACAATAATCATATTCTAACTTATTGGTTGGATTTAATAATTTAGTTATATACCTGAGAGTGAATGAATATAGAGATATTTGATCCCCAGTTAATACAGATTCTTGATGCCTTTTAGATAATTTATTATTTATTATTTTTGTTATTAAATTATTTAGAGATTTATTGACATTTATTAAATATGCCATAGTTGTATCATCAAACTCATTTAATTTAATAAGTTCACAAAATATTTGACTAATATCCATATATGTTTTTGGTTATATTTATTTGCGTTATTCAATCACAATATCATTTTTTTAGTTGCAAATACCTAGTCTTATATTTCTTATATTCTCTATTATAACCACCTTTTTTCACAAAATAATTATTCAACCCTAAATTCATAACAACAGCCACTACAATAGTAAATAAACTGTCAACAACTGGATTATGTGCCTTATTACCTATATTAACAATAATTTCATCAAAAAGGGGTTTAGCTATATCTTTATAAACATCTGTTTCTATTAATCCTTTATAAGTATTCTCTAGTTGTGAACTTTTATAGTGAGTATTTGAAAAACCATTAAATGTTTCTATATCATAATAATAATTTATATCTATCATTTGTTTACTGATTAACATAAAAGAATTCTTAATTGCAATAATATCTAATTTGCCTTTGATTACCAAAACGGAATTATCAATAATATGTGTTAGCAATTCAATAAAAACATCATATTTGTTTTCCATTAAAACCAATCTATCTTTAACTAAACTATCTCCCCAATATAAATTATTTAATTCTGTGAATATATCATAATCTTTATCTTTTAGATATTTTCCATATATTTCATGTTGTATTTGAGTCAATTGTCTATTGACATAATTTAATTGTTCCGGATCTGATAGTTTATCTAGTATAGTTTGCCGTTTGTGTTTTGGCAAAAGAGTTTGAAATAAGTAATTATTTCTTAATTTGTTATCTGGTTTTAATTTGAAATTATCTTCTAAATGATTCATTTTATTATATACATCTTCTACGGTTGTGGCATATTTTGATCCTATTAGTTTTATGGATTTTAAATCAAATCCTAATTTAGTTAGTGATTCGAAATTAAGAAATAGATGTCCTATATAATATATATTTAACTCTTGATCTTTAATAAAAAATAACATACCAAGTTCTCTTATAAATTTCGCAACATTATCTTTTTTTATTGTTTGAGTCAATATATATTTATTAGAATTAGTTATAGCCGATTGAAATTCAATATCTAGACATAAAGTGATTGGTTTGTAATTATTTATATTATTAAAAGATGATATCAAGTTGGAATCTGTAATAGGAATAAAAGATAATGATGTTGGATGGTGAAAATCTTTGAATATATCAACTATATAACTTTTCAAGCTAAAATTTAAAGAATTTATTTTGTATTTCCATTCTTCAAAATCCATATAAATTATAGTATATTATAAAGTCGAATCATCATCATGATCATCCAAAATATATTCAAACAGTTTAGGAAATACTTCGATAAATGTAGTTATGTCACATAAAATATCACATTTTACATAAATAGGACATGTTCGATACCTATTAACATTATCCCACCCTTTTAAAAAAATAGAATATAATTTATAATCGGGATAATCATGAAACCTACTTTTTATTTGAATACTATCATCTTTATCATTATAATGTAAAAATTTGCCCTTGTAACCCTCTATTACGACTAAATCATATGACCTTCTATTACACGCTTTAACATTAATTGTATTATCATCATGGAAAGATATGATATACATGCCATTTAGTTCCATATTTGTTTGATCGTACACTATTGTGTGTTTATTAGAACAAATAACACAATGGTGCTCTGTGAATTTAGATTTAGTTTGAATTGGTTCATCTGATGATGAAAATGATAAACGTTTTAATAACTTGACATCACGGGACATTTGCATAAGAACATTCCTAGGTTGTATATCTTTTAGTGATTCGCTTGATTCATTTGAAATTTCCAGAGATTCGTCTTCAATTTGTTTTATTATAGAACTAAAATTATCATCAGGCTTTGTCAATGAGAAATTGTCTCTTTGTTTGGGTGTATCCCTTGTAAAATGTATTGGAGATAATTTCTTAATTTTTAATTGATCTGTTGGTGTATTTGTCATCCACAATATAGATGTATCAAGGGTTTGTTTAGAAAAATAATTATCCAGATAATCAGCATGTAAATCGTAATATGCTGAAAATGTAGGTTCTCCATTATTCCTAGATATTTTAACCATATTATGTTTATTGTGTTTCATTATACTTCACTTAAAGATAAAAAAATGTAATTATATTATAATGAGTAAAAATGAAATAGAAAACTTAGATATTAAATTGATTTCACTTGAGGAAGCAATATCGTATCCGCCTTTGAAAAAACAAAATTTTGGTAATGCTTGTACAATAACAGTTGATTCATTTAATTATGAAAGTGTAAGTGAAAAAATAAAAGAAAATGAAAAATTAACTAATTTGGAAGGAGCCAAAATTGATTTAATATTAGAAGTGCTCAAGATATTAAATGATCATAAAATAAAATATAATGTTGAGTTACATAATGTAATTGGATTACATTTTAGAGGATTGCCATTATTAATTATTAATATAATTAATGACAAAGTTAACAATGAAAATACAATGATCTATTTATCTTTGAAAGTTTACAAAGATGAATTAACACAAAGAATAACAGATAAAAAATTCTCTAAAATATTGGCCGGAACTGTTGGTGGTATAGTTTTGTTTGTTGGAGGAATGGTAGGATATAAATTATTGTCTGGTGAGTAACTTTTCCTCAGGAACAGACATATACCACAATATCAATAATACAATCAAAACTGCAATAAACCAGTTATTTACTATCATTATAATTATTCTTTAGATAATTATTTGCATTTATAGCATATTGAATTGTCTGGAATCCAATCAGGGCACACTACAACGTCACATCTTGATTCGCCGGTTTTTGGTAGTGGGGCTTTGATGTAAACTGCATCAATTCGATTAAACTTATTTAATCTAACATGTCTAGCCATACCTAATAAGCGAGTTGGATACATATTGTTATTTTGAAAATGCTCTATGTTTATTGAATTTAAACTAAATAACAAAATTAATAATAGTATTATTGTTAACATTACTATTATTCGCGAATAAATTATTTTAAATATCTCATCATAAATTTTCCATTATTTGGATTATAACCATATTCTATTGTTCCATTTATTTGTCCTTCTTTTAAAATTTTAAAAATTCTACCATAATCTAAAGGTATTCTGATTATTTCTTTTATATTATCTTTTACATATCCACACGGAATCCCTTTTGATGCTATTACATCTTGTCTAGATAAAATAGCTGTATCCTCGTCATCAAACAATCTTATTTTACCATACGTAGGAAATCTCATATCAGTCCATTCAGAATTTATTGGAAAATTTATCTTTCCAATATAAAATATGTCTATGACAGCTTCGCCTGGAATATTCACACTCTTCTTTTGCATTATTTTATTTAGATGTTTATTAACCAATATGCATCCACCATGTGGTTTAATATTGTCGCCAATAATTATATTCCACATATCTTCCGGTAAATCCATTTATTTTATTATTGTACTTAGATATAAAATAAATAATAATCAACTTTTTAAGTAACAATAATAAAATTGTCTTGTGGTTATGTCATATATTATGTCGACTTTATTATTTTTCTGTTTATAGTTTTGATCCAATAGTTCATTAACTAATATGTGTATATAAATATCCGTGTCGCTACCATAAAAAGCGTATTTTATATATGTCAATGATAACATATTTTTTATAGAAATATTAACAAAACAATAACCGCGTTTTATAATATTCGAGTTTCGTTTTTTATATGTATCACCGTACCATTTTCTTTCTGGATAGACTGAACTAACCATATCGCATATTGGGTCACAATCTTGTGAATTCAAACAATTTTTACAGTGTAGTTTGCCAGTTCCAGAATAATTAATTTTTAATTCTATTTCATTCGGAATTTGATTTATTATCTTTTTGATGACTTTTGATGTTATTTTATTGACTCTAATGCAGCTTTTATACATATCAATATCGATTCTACTTATGGTCAATATTAAATTCCACAATTCAGTTGGAATGTTCATATTGATATGGTGTTATGGTATTAAAGTTCAAATAAACAAATTATCAATTTTTAGTGATACCTCATTAAATATTCCTTATAATGAGTATCGTACGCCATTTCTATATTATTTGTTTTTTGTTTGTTATTATCATCTAGAATTTGATCTTTTAATATAGGTAATCTTAAAAAGTAATTTGAATCAATATTATAAAGAGCATTTTTTCCAGATAATATATCGTATTTATTTAGTTTTAATACACAATTATCTCTGTATTTAAAATCAACACATGTGTAATCGTCTTTAAGATCATAATAGTTTGTATCCCTTTTAACAACAATAAATTTTCTGACCCTATTAAAAATATCAAACTCCAAATACTTATGAAATTTGTCCAATATTAAATAACCATTATGTGTATCAGCATCATAGTTATTTATAAACCAACTGACATATAATATTATGTTTGGAATTTGATTAGTCAACTGATTTATGAGTTTATATAATTGTCTGCTAACTAATATCAGACTTTTATATGGAAAATATTCACACTCAATATATTTAATTATTATTGCCCATAATTCAGTTGGTAATTCCATTGAATTAACTTTAGTGTGATTTATAAACAAAATAAAGAATTATCAACTTTTTATATATTCAATACGACAATCTAGAAAAATAGAATCCCACAATATTGTAATTTTATGACAAATTTGCTTATAAGATTGATCGAAAATTGATTCAATTAGAAGTGGAAATCTGACATATATTTTTGAAATTTTTCGTGATACATATTTTGATAATAACAAATCTGATTTTTTTATGGTTAGTGGATAACAACATCCTGTCTTATTTAATACGTTCCCTGGTTCAATATCATTATGCATTTTGTATTTTGAAATAATCAAAGGGGGTGCAAACTTAAAATTACCACCTCGACCGACAAACCACCAAGGAATATCAAGCTCTATGTTTATTTCATTTGGAAGTTTATTGATGAATTGTTGTATGATATTATTTGTTTGTTTATTGACTAAGATAAGGTGTCTATAATATTTGATGTCAGTGTAATCGATAATTGTTTGCCACAATTCAGTCGGTAATTCCATTTAGTTATTTTATATTATAGGAAAAATATTTAGAGTCTTCTTTTATCAATTTTTATAATAAATATAAACAAAAGCAATGGACCAAAATCAATGTTACAATGTTGTGGAATTGTTAACAACGAGAAATCATGATTTGGCACAGTTGCTTAAATAAATAAATTATTGTTTCAAATATCTAACAAAAACCATATTTCCATAAAAACTGGCATGTTGTTCTGCCAATTCAACTTGAACGCATTTTTGTTCGCCAGTTTCAGTCATTGTTCTGTGATATTGCAAAAAGATAGGAATTCTATTTACTTGTTCTGTTATATTTGATGTTGATGGATTAGGATCAAAAAGAGCATAAAAAGGCTTTTGATTATCTCGCATTAATTTTAAATCATCGGAAGTAAGCTCAATCTTATTACTTTGGCACAAAATAAAATTACATTGATATGTAGGGTCAAATACGATGAGTTTACCGGATTCAAATTTGGTTTCAGGTTTTGATTTTGATTCACATGGTCGCCATTCAGCTTTATGTGAATCACATTCAGTTTCGTAATAAAAATCATATTTTCCTGGAGGATTATTGTGGCAAGCAAATCGTCTGGAATAAACAGGATTTACTTGAATTATGATATTTTCTGGAATTTTATCTTGTGAAGCCATTTCAATGGTTTTTATTAAGTGAAATATTAAAAGGTATTAGATATTTGCAATTTCAATCTTTTTGGTAACACATCATATTTCTTTTTGAAAATAAATCATATGCTATCAAAATTTTGTTGCATTTTTGATTGTAGTCAAATGTTAATAATCGATCAATTGTCAATGATATGAAAATATTTTCATAACAACCTGCTGTAAAATTCAAATAGCTTGGAAACAATAAGTATTTTTTGGGTATTTGAATATTGTTTTTTGCTTTACAAATAAGAATTTTGTTTAGTTCTTTTAATCTTTGATTAAAATCTGTTTCTGTTGGAGAAGTAATAAACCTGCGAGCTTTCATATTTGTAATCCAGATTAATTCTGGATTTTTAATATCATACATACAATTGTCATCAAAATACATATTATATCCTTCAAACACTCCAAAAGATCTTGCATGAGTTGTCTCTATATTCAAAGTTATTTCATTTGGAATTTTGTTATGAAGCTGTAAAATGATATCATTAAATTGTTTGTTGACAAACTTATAATTCATATGCGATGATATATCATATGGATTATAAGTAAGAATAATGGTCCAAAGCTCATATGGTAAGTTCATGTTATGATTTATATATTTTGATTATTATGTATAACAGAATAAATAATAATCAATTTTTTGAACAATAACCCATTTTATAATATCTATAATCGGAACAATAAATTATTTCAATCATATCTGATATTTGATTATAGGATTTGTCAAATATTTTATCTTTTAAAATGGGAATTTTTAAATGAGAACCAGTATTCCTATTAAAATATCTTATGGCAATTCTAGATGCCAAAATATCATCTCTGGTAATTTTCAATTCCAATTTTCTTTGTACATTTCTTGTTATATTGATATACTTTTGTAAATTTGTATGGGTTGTCATTGGTTCAATGCGATGGTATTTCTTACATGGAAAGTTATGATATCTATCATATGAATTAAATTCCTTATAATTTAATATTATTTGTTTTGGTATTCTTTCACATAGTTTCTTTATAGTACTACATAAATATTTGTTTATAAATAGTAAAGTTTTGTATTCATCAAAGTTATCAATATCAATAATCAATAACCATACATCTGTTGGTAATTCCATTTATTTTGTAATAGATTTTGGTAATAAAGTAAATTATAATCAATTTTTTGGATAAGCAACATAATATCGATAATCAATCGGATTTAAAGATATTAACATGGTATGATGTTTACTGAATATATCAGTAATCAGCAAAGGAATTTTTATATATAGGATACCAATTATCATCGTTAAATTATTTGATAAGATCTTATAACCTTTTATTCTGAATTCACTTTTACTTTTGTCCATTAAATATAAACAATTATGTTGGTTAGTATAAACATAATTTGCTTTTGTCCATTTTATTGTTGGGTAAATTTGATGAACCAATTGACTATTTTCAATATTAAACCTGGTATTATCTGCCATGTTTACTTTAAATATTATTTCCATATTGGAACACATAGATTTCACAACAGTTTGTAATTGTTTATTAACAAACATACAAATTTTGAAAGTCATATAATCCGGATTTTGGGATAAAATTATTTCCCATAATTCATCAGGGATATCCATTTTTTGTTTATAATTATATAAAGACATTAAGTGATACAATTATCAATTTTTACTAATAAATTAACAATCTACTTTTTAGAATAAGTAATACAATCATGATGTGGAAATACTGGTTGAACCAATAATACGATCTTGTTATTTGTCTGATTGAAAGATTCATCCAAAATTCTGTCAATCAACAAAGGAAATTTAATATATGTGTTTGATTTAATTTGTAACAGAATCCACTTGGCTGTCAATAATTTGTTTTTCTGTATTATAAATTTAAGTGAATAACCAAATATGTATTTTTCTAATTTATGTATTGTTAAAGGATCGTTGATAACCATATTATTATCATTATTATCATCTTCAATTATATTTGTTTGTTGTGTTTGCCTATCATAAACATGATTGATGAGATGATTATTTGTATTTAATAAAGCTATGGAATGAAGTTGATCAACTAAAAATAAATCCATTTTCACTTGATTAGGTATTTTATCACATAAAATTTTTATTACATAATGTAATTGTTTATTTACTAATATACAGCTTTTGTATAATGTTATATTCCATTTGTTATAACCCATAATCAGATTCCACAATTCTGATGGAACTTCCATCGTGAGATTGGTTATTTTGGTATATTACACACAAGCAAATGAATTATCAATTTTTAATTTCACAAAATGTACACCAATCAACAATTTGAAAAATAATCCTCACATATTTCCGCGCAATTGCGCGGATTATAGTCTTATATTAAATAAATTATTTGACAGTCAGTTATACTTTTTATCACAAGTTGGATGTAGTATATCATATGCAATCAGGCGCATTATCAATTTTTTATTTTGATATTATAGTTATAACCTAACATATATTCTCCAAATAATATAGATCCTCTTCTTAATTCATTGCATATTTGTTCATAAGATTTATTAAAAATTTTGTTAACTATTAAATGAAATTTGGAATCATTAAATACCCCTTTCCATATGATATATTTTTTAGACAGTATATCGTTTCTTTTTATACAAATATTATTAAATGATGTTGAATTTATAATAATACAATCATCATTATATTCTATTTCGTTGTTTGATTCAACCCATATTGTGTTACTATAAGTAAATTCACCGAGTTTGTATATCAATTGAGGAGTAGATATGAATATTCTTTCTGGAATTTTATCACATAGTTGTTTTATTATTTTATATAATTGTTTATTAACTAATATACAACTTTTATATGATTCAAAATGCCATTCAATATAACTAAAAATAATATTGAGTAAATCTGTTGGTAAATCCATTTTATGAATTAAATATTATAATATAGATTCATAGAAGAATAAATAATCAATTTTTAATTAAGCTGTGTTCATTGACTTTTTATAAAAAAATTATCTTCTGGGTTGGAAGATCATATGGTTTCTTCTTTTGTTGACATATTTTGGTTGAATAAATTGTTTTTGATTTTTCTTGCTTGCAATAGGTTTTTGTTTTGTAAATTTACAAAATGCGGGTTTCCTTGCAACAGAAAGCTGTTGTTTTAATTCTTTATCGTTTGAAATTATAATTGTGCAAATTGATTCTTTGGAGTGTTCTTGTAAAGTCTTAAAACAATAATCGGGATTATAATCATAAGGTTCCTCATTAAATATTGATTCTGTTATATCGCACCACAAGCGATTCAAAAATAAATCGTGATCTCGTCTACCACCACAATCATAACATAATCCATTTGAAAATGGCCAAGATCCAGTCACATTTGCGCTATATTGACAGTTAACACATGTACATTTAACACATTTCTCTGTTTTATTTTGTTTACAGTTTATACAACTTGGCCTATTAAATAGACACATCACTTTTGTTTCTTTTTGATTTTTTAAACACTTAAATTCAAAAAAGGAATCGAATTTTATTTGCTTATAAATCTCATTAAATGGTTTACATGCCAGAGATAATGATACCAATATTTGTTTGTAATGGTAACAGTCAGTTAATTGTTTAAATTGATCTCCTAATATGGTAAAAACATATTGAGGGATAGAAGTTTGATCCATTTGATGACTAACACTCTGGTTTTATATTGAATACATCAAACTATCATAATATCAATTTTTTAGCATTTCCAACATACATTATTGTCACCCAAAGTTGTATATTTATTAACATAATCTGGACAATTGACTTGATTACATTTTGCTTCTAATGGTGGATTGACACTAGCATACATTATATTTCCTGTAGAATTCAATCTGACATTTCTCACTGAATCATCTATACACGAAGTAGGTATCATTTTAACTGGATTGGCTGTTAGTAAAGGAATAAAGTTTTCGTATGTATATTTATTTATTGACAATATTGAGATAATTACAAATAATAACACTATTATGATCCACATATATATATAAAATTGAAATTATATATATAAACAATAAATAATTTAGAGAGTATAAAATGACAGAAAGCCATAAAAATATTTTACAAGAATACTTTCAAAAAAATAAGTTGCCATTACCTGTGTATAATTGTATTAATATCAATTCAGATAAAACAAATCCTGTTTGGAAAGCATCTGTTTTCTGTTTCAATCTGGAATTTACTGGTGTCGGCAATACTAAAAGAACAGCAGAAGGATTGGCCGCTAAAAACGCATGTAATCACTTTCTCATGACGAAACCAATAACTAAACCGGATGCTCCAACTAAACAAAAAGTTAAATCTTTATCTGATATAAAATTTAATGACTATAATACAATTTTACTTGTAGATGGTGAAAATTGCGATGTTAATATAAATAAAATTGGGAAAGATATCTTGATCTTAATTTTTGTATCTAAGAATACCACTAAGAAGCTTGTTTTTCAGTTACAAAATGAAGAAGATAATTGTTATGTTTTTATTTCGGAAAGAGTCGGTCCAGATGCAGCAGATCACTTATTGACTTTTTATGCTGGTAAGTTGTCTGTCTTGTATCCAGATAAAAGCTATTATATATTTACAAAAGATCATTATGGTGAATATTTGGAAACTTTTATGGATAATTGTAAGTTTATTTGTTCTTTGGATAATTTGTAAACTAATATTGCCAATAACTAACTGTGTCATTTAAAGAGGGTATTCCGTCAAGTTGGACATAATCGCATATTAGGTTATAATTTTCATCTAAAATATATTCCAACAATAAAGGAAATCTAACATAATATTTTCTCAAAACCCACAAATAAATATATTTTGAGAACAATTGGTTTTTAAATATATTTATGCTATTGTCTACAGTTAAGCCATACTGAAAAATTAAATCGTTTCCTTTTGGATATTTAAACACTGTCGATTCTATTCCAACTTTTAAAGGTTTATGCATTTTTTTATCTGTCAACGACGACACAATAAATTCCCACCTATTATGATTAAATATTTCCATTGTAATTTGATCGGGAAGTTTTCTATATAGTTGACTTACTATTCTATTTAATAGTTTATTGACCAATATACAACTTTTATATATGTCAAAATTTCTATCAATAATCAACTTCCATAATTCAACGGGTAGTTGCATTATAAATTTTAATTATAGAAATTGATTAATTATCTTTTTATTTCATCTTTTTATTGATTAAGTGAAATCAAATACAACCAACCAAAATCATACGATCTATTACCATAATACCAACATTGTATTAACAATCTATCATATTGCGAACTAATAATTTCTCTCATCTTAATTGCATATACACAATTATGATATGTATCATTCGTAAATGGTATAATTATATGTTTTAACAACAAAATATCATTTCTGGTTATTTCTATTTCTGTATTTGGCAATGATATATCATTTTGTTGATCAAGCCAAATTCTGTATGTTTCATCCCATAATTTACCACATTGAAAATCTGTATCACTAAATGGCTGATATCCAGGGTCAAATTCTTCAAAGGTAATTAATATTTTATTTGGCAACTTATCACATAACTGTTTTATTATTTTATGAAATATTTTATTTACTAATATACAAGTTTTATATGCCTTAAAATATCCTTCATAATGGTGGATAATAAGTTGCCATAATTCAATTGGTAATTCCATATGATGATTTTTTAACTCAATCATACATTATTTATTTAATTTGTATTTCATCTTTTATAAATTAATATTTCCTACAACCATAAAATGAATTTTCTTATATTTAATATATATACTATGTGCAACAAGAAAAATTGTCCAATATGTAAAGGTAAATCTAATACATCTTGTCCGTCCAAATGTGTTACCGTCATAGGAAAATGCGGACAAAAAAAACCAAAAGTGTGCAACCCATGTCAGGGACAAAGATGGATTTCACACGATTATCAACACGAGTTTATTTATAATTGCGGTAGATGGCATGTCGTTGACCCAAAACCAAATTGTGATAAATGCTTAGTTGATTATAAATTCACAGATTATTCAGCATCCGAAATTCAAAATGATTTCAATGCTAATGTTTTCGGAACAGATGGATCCTTATCAGTTGA
>Ga0315284_10010297_pt1 | contig 13322 bp, 12 predicted proteins | sample YL17G09_16_MG_FD_203696 | JGI IMG/M metagenome (GOLD analysis project Ga0315284, IMG submission 203696) | Sediment microbial communities from Yellowstone Lake, YNP, Wyoming, USA - YL17G09_16 | ecosystem: Environmental > Aquatic > Freshwater > Lake > Sediment | place: USA: Wyoming | collected...
CGTGCCGTTCGACCTCGACACGGTGATGAGCATCGTGAAGGAACGCGACCTCTGGCTGATTGAGGACAACTGCGACGCGCTCGGCTCAACGTACCGGGGCAGGTTGACCGGCACGTTCGGCCACGTTTCGAGTTTCTCCTTCTATCCCGCCCATCACATCACGATGGGCGAGGGCGGCTGCGTCGCAACCGGCAGCGAAGACCTGGCCCGGATTGCCCGCTCGGTCCGCGACTGGGGCCGCGACTGCTACTGCACCGGCGGCGAGAGTAACACCTGCGGCAAACGGTTCAGCCAGCAGTTCGGAACCCTGCCTGCGGGCTACGACCACAAATACGTCTACAGCCACGTCGGCTATAACCTCAAGCTCACCGACATGCAGGCGGCGATCGGCTGCGCCCAATTCGCCAAGCTCGACCGTTTCATCACCCGGCGCAAAGAGAACTTCAACCACCTGACCCGGATGTTGAAGCCGTACGAGGACCGGTTGCTGTTGCCCAGGGCGACGCCCAACTCCGACCCTTCCTGGTTCTGCTACGTCGTCAGCGTGCGCGAGAAAGCAGGCTTCACCCGCAACGACCTGACCGGGTTCCTGGAGGCGAGCCGCATCGAAACCCGCAACCTCTTCAGCGGCAACCTCCTTCGCCACCCGGCCTTCGCCGGCATCGAGCATCGAGTGGTCGGCGACCTCTCGAACACCGACGCCATCACGAACAACACGTTCTTCATCGGCCTCTACCCCGGTATCGGCGAGACCGAACTCGGAGCCATCGCCGAGGCGTTCCGGCGCTTCATGGCCGGCGAGCGCGCGTAGCATGGCTGTGCCCCGGGAACTCCGCTGTCGAGTCAGCCGCACCACGGACCATGGCGACCACGTCCACACCATCGAGCTGGAGCCAGAGACCAAGCCGCCCGCGTTCCGGCCGGGCCAGTTCCTCCATCTCGCCCTCGACGACTATGACCCAAGCCGGTTCTGGCCTGAGTCGCGCGTCCTCTCCGTTGCCAGCCCGCCAGCGACCCTCCCGCTTCGCATCACGTACTCGGTGCGCGGTCGGTACACGGCTCGCATGGAGAAGGAGCTGGCCGCAGGCCGGCAGGTCTGGGTCAAACTGCCCTACAGCGAGTTCGTTGTGACTACGACCCAGCCGGCCGTACTTCTCGCCGGCGGCACCGGTGTCACTGCCTTCACCGCCTTCATTGCAGGATTGAAACCGGGCTACGAACAGCCCGTCTTCCTTGCCTACGGCGCGCGCCGTCCGGAACTGCTGATCTACCGCGACATGGTTGAACGTCAGGCTGCCGCCGTACCGAGCTTCCGGTATGCACTCTTCTCCGAGGCCCTCCCGCAGCATCCGCCGCTGCTGGCCGGCTGCGTCTCGGTCGCCTCAGTCTGGCCTCTGCTCTCGGACCCCGCCGGCACCTCGTTCTTCGTCTCCGGCCCGCCCGCGATGCTCGAGGCGGTTGCCTCCGACCTCCGGACCCGCGGCGTCCAGCCCGCGGCAATCCACACCGACGCATGGGAATGAACGCGTTACCGCCACTGAGTGCCGCTGACCTCGACCACGTGATGAGTCACACACGCGACCTTTGGGACGCGGCGCGGGACAGGCGTCTGCTCATTACCGGCGGGACCGGCTTCTTCGGCCGCTGGCTGCTCGAGAGCTTTGTTCGGGCAAACGACCAGCTGAAACTGAACGCGTCGCTTACGGTCCTCTCCCGCAACCCGGACGCGTTCCGGGCCAGGATGCCGCACATCGCCTCGCACAAATCGGTGAGGTTCGCATCGGGCGACATGTGCACGCGCGAAATGAAAGCCGAGCGATTCAGCCTCGTCATCCATGCCGCGATCGAACCGCTACCACCGACTCCCGCCGCTGACCCCATCCTGCTATTCGAGAGAAACGTCGCGGGCGCGAAAAATGCGCTCGAAATCGCCCGTTGCTGCGGTGCGCACCGGTTCCTGCTCACCAGTTCCGGCGCGGTTTACGGCCGCCAGCCGGCCGACCTGACCCACGTGCCCGAGGAATACCCGGGCGCGCCGGACGCGCTTGACCCGCTCACGACCTACGGTCAGGCCAAGCGAGTCTCTGAATTCCTGTGCGCCGCGTACGCCCGGAAACACGGGCTCGAAGTCGCCATCGCCCGGTGCTTTGCGTTCGTCGGCCCGCACCTGCAACTTGACGCCGGCTATGCCATCGGCAACTTCATCCGCGACGCTTTGCGCGGCGGCCCGGTCAGGATCAATGGTGATGGAACTCCCTACCGGTCCTACCTCTACGCGGCAGACCTCGCAATCTGGCTCTGGACAATCCTCTTCCGCGGCGAGACCTGCCACCCGTACAACGTGGGCTCTGAAGAGCAGGTGACAATCGCCGAGCTCGGCCGGACCGTCGCCCGCCTTTCCGGCCCCGACGTCAGGGTCGAGATTGCCGGCATGCCCGACCCGGGCAAGCCGCCGGAACGTTACGTCCCGTCAACCGCGGCTGCCCGGCGGACGCTCGGTCTTGAGCAGACTATCGGTCTCGAAGATGCCATCCTCCGCACCATGGACTGGCACAGGTCCCACCCGGTGGCGAGATGATCCCGAAAACCAGAAGACGTTCGTCAGGCCAATACAGCGCCCGCCCGTCGGGCCTGAAGGGGCTGCCCGACACCCTGCGTCGGCTGACCGGAAGGCTGTCAGAACCACTGGCCCGTCCGGACCGTATCAACCTCATCGGGTTCATTGCGATTGCCGGCTTCGTTGCGGCTGTCGCATATCACGTCATTCAGGGCGCATATCTCGGGAGAGGTTATCCGTTCAGCACCTTCCTGTTTCGTCCCCTCGCTAGGTTCTCGGACCTGCTCGTTTTCCAGGGAGTCCTCTCGAACCCGGATCTTGGGCGTCTTTTCAATTACCCGCCGTTCACCTACCTCGTAATCTACCCGTTTTCCGTAATCAGCCGCAACCTGGCGCTGTTCCTGTTCCTGTCCGGATTCATAGGCCTGTTCCTCTTCTTCAGCGTCCGGAACCTCCGCACCGACAGCGGGTTCGATACCGCGCGGAACGTACTCGCGTTCAGCTTCATGTCATACCCGTTTCTCTTCGCGCTCGACCGGGCGAACTTCGAAGCCTATGTCTTCGTCCTGCTGTACCTGTTCGTCGCGTGCTACCGGCAGGAGAAACGGCTGCTGGCTGCGGTCTGCCTGTCAGTCGCCATCTCGATGAAGCTCTACCCCGCGATCTTCCTCCTGCTGCCGCTGTCGGACAGGAAGTACCGCGACATGATGTACACCGTTGGGTTTACCGCCCTCTTGTCCGCCGCGGGCTTTCTGCTCTTCGATGGAGGGCTTGCGGCGAACGTTCCGCGGTTCACGCATGGCCTCTGGGCGTTCAACCATGTCTACGTCGTCGGCAACGAAGGCTGGTATTGCGGCAGTTCGCTGTTTGGCGCCCTCAAATTCCTCTTCATCGGCCTGCCCGGGTTTTCGCGGTCGTCGCTTGTCGTCCTGTCAGGCGTCAACTCGCGCATGGCAATCATCGCGGGCGCGGCTCTGCTCTACTACCTGCTCTCGTTCGAGAAGGAACTCTGGCGGAAGGTCGCGCTGCTGGTCCTGGCGATGATTCTCCTGCCGCAGGTGTCGCCCGACTACAAGCTGATGCATCTGTTCACCCCGTTGTTCCTCTTCGTCAACAAACCCGCCACTGAACGCTGGGACGTTCTGTACACGATCTTGTTCGCCCTGCTCCTCATACCCAAGAGCTACTTCCGCCTGCCCGAGACTCCGGAGGCAAGCGTCTCTCTGCTGCTGAACCCGCTAGTAATGCTCGTGCTCGCCGGCTTCATCATATGGGAGGGCGTCGCTGCTGGACCGCGCAGGCGGCGAGTGTCCGTGCCGAAGCGGGACCGTGTGGTTGCCGAAGCGGTGGAAACATGATCAAGGTTTCGGACTATGTCGCGCGACGCCTCGCCGACGTTGGCGTAGGCCACGTGTTCATGGTCACGGGCGGCGGTGCGATGCACCTCAATGACTCTTTCGGCCAGGAGAAGCGGATTCGGTACGTCTGCTGCCACCACGAACAGGCCTGCGCGATTGCCGCCGAAGGTTACGCCCGCGCCCTGGGCCGGATCGCGGTGGTCAATATCACCAGCGGCCCGGGCGGCACGAATGCCATCACTGGCGTGCTCGGCCAGTGGCTCGATTCGATTCCGGTTCTCTACATATCCGGCCAGGTTCGCTACGAGATGACTGTCGCCAGCACGGGCCTGCCGCTGAGGCAGCTCGGCGACCAGGAAGCCGACATAACCGCGCTCGTCCGCCCCATCACCAAGTATGCAGCAATGGTCACGGACCCGAAGGTAATCCGTTACCACCTCGACCGGGCCATCAACCTCGCCCGTACCGGCCGTCCCGGGCCGGTCTGGCTTGACATCCCGCTCGATATCCAAGCCGCCATGGTGGACGAGGGCTCCCTTGCCGCTTACGACCCTGACGGTGATAACGTGCGGACGGACAAAGCGGCTCTCCACCGTCAAGTCGAGATTGTCGTCGAGCGCATTCGGGCGGCTGAGCGGCCGGTGATATTGGCCGGGGCCGGCATCCGCCTCGCCGGGGCCGTCGACCTGTTCCGTCGGGTGACCGAGTCGCTCGGCGTGCCGGTGCTGACCGCCTGGGACGCAATCGACGTTCTGCCGTCCGACCACCAGTTCTTTGCCGGCCGGCCCGGCACCGTCGGCCAGCGCGGAGCCAACTTCGTCTTGCAGAACGCCGACATGCTGCTCTGTATCGGGTGCCGGATGAATGCGCGGCAGATCGGCTACAATCAGGCCAGCGTGGCTCGAGCTGCTTTCAAGGTCTCGGTCGATGTCGACGCAGCAGAGTTGGCCAAGTGGACGTTCAAGCCCGACCTGCCCATTTGTGCGGACGCGCACAGCTTCCTGGAGTTGCTCGACCGCGCCGCCCTGGCAGCGCGACCCGAGCGCAAGCGGTCGTGGCTCGACTGGTGCGCGGAGCGTACACGCCGCTACCCGTCGGTGACCCGGGTAATGCTGGAAGATCACGGCATCGTCAACCCATACGCTTTCTGCGACGCTCTGTCGGATGCGCTGGCGGGCGACGATGTCGTCGTGAGCGCAAATGGCGCGGCCTGCGTCGTGCCCATCCAGTCAATGCACGTGAAGCTGGGCCAGCGCCACATCGTCAATTCCGGGTGTGCGGCGATGGGCTATGGGCTGCCGGCGGCGGTTGGCGCGTGTTTCGCAAACGAAGGGCAACGTGTCATCTGTCTGGAGGGCGACGGCAGCATCCAGCTCAACATGCAGGAACTGTCAACGGTCGTTTACCACCGGTTGCCGATCAAGATCTTTATCTTCAGCAACGGAGGCTACCTGTCCATCAGGACCACCCAGCAGACTTTCTTCGAGGGACGGCTGGTCGGCGAAAGTCCGAACAGCGGCGTCGGCCTTCCTGACATGACGAAGATCGCCGAGGCGTACGGTATCAGGAGCGTCGTCATCCGTAATCACCAGGAGATGCCGGACCGGATCCGTGCCGCACTGGAGCATCCCGGGCCGGTCCTGTGTGATGTACGGATGACCCCAAATCAGGAGTTCGTACCCCGGGTTACTTCTCGGAGACTCGCCAACGGACGCATGGCCTCTTCGCCGCTTGAGGATATGTACCCGTTTCTGGATCGGGCCGAATTCCTTTCGAACATGATAGTCCCGCCCTGGGAGCCGAGAGAGTAGGAGGAAACGTGAACCTGCTGGAACGACGAATGAGCGACGTGCTGAAGGACCTCAAGGAGAACCACCACGTCAATGGGATAAAGGCCGAGTTCGAGGCCGAAGGCACCAGGCTGGAAGAGGCGCTACGGCTCAAGGAAGTCGTGATGCACGCCGGCCTCGGACTGACAATAAAGATCGGCGGGTGCGAGGCGTTGCGCGACATGTATGAGTGTCGCGTGATCGGAGTCGAACGTCTGGTCGCACCGATGGTCGAGACGGCCTACGCGCTTAAGAAGTTCCTGGCCGCGGTGAAGTTGGCGTTCCCGCCCGAGGAACGTGAAGTGATATCGTTCGCGGTGAATGTTGAAACCATCAGCGCCTGCCGCGCGTTTGACGAGATGCTGGCCCTGCCGGAGATAGGAACGCTGGGCGGCGTCGTGATGGGTCGCGTTGACCTGACCGGCTCGATGGGCCTGTCGCGCGAAGATATTAACGGCCGTCAGGTCTTCGAAATCACCCGCGACCTTTTCGTTAGGGCCAAGAAGGCTGGCCTCGAAAACGCGGTCGGCGGTGGCGTGTCGGCTCATTCACTGCCCTTCTTCCGCGAACTACCCGATGGAACGATTGACCGCTACGAGACGCGCAAGGTCATCTTCGGCTGCCCCGGTGCGTTGTCGCCGGACGCCGACAAGGGAATACTCAAGGCGGTCGGATTCGAGCTGATGTGGCTGAAGAACAAGCGCGACTACTACAAGTTGATTTCGCAGGAAGACGACCAGCGGATCGTGATGCTCGAATCACGATACAAGAAGATGATCGAAGCCGCCGGTGGCAAGTATGAGTAGTCCGACCGCGCTGGTGACCGGCGCGTCCGGCGGTATCGGCCGGGCGATAGTTGCACGGCTCAGCCAGGACGGCTGCCGACTGATCGAACCGCCCGAGGGCGAGCTCGACCTGTTGTCCCCGAAATCGGTCGCCGCGTATCTGTCCCGGTCCAGCACGCCGGTCGACGTGCTGGTGAACTGCGCCGGCATCAGTCGCCTGGCTTCCGGCGTGGAGGTGTCAGACGCCGACCTGGCCGACACACTCGCGATCAACCTCGTCGGGCCGGTTTCGCTGTGCCGTGCACTTGCGCCTCGAATGATGGAGCGAAGGTTCGGCCGGATTGTCAATATCAGCTCGATCTGGAGCGTCGTTTCGAAGCCGCGCCGGCTCGCCTATTCGATCAGCAAGGCAGGCCTGAACGCCCTGACCCGGAGTCTGGCCGTTGAGCTGGCGAGTTTCAACGTACTGGTCAATGCCGTGGCACCGGGGTTTGTCGACACTGCGCTCACGCGGCAGAACAACTCGCCGGAGGAGATCGAGGCAATCCGCCGTTCAATTCCGGTCGAGCGTCTGGCCAAACCGGAGGAGATAGCCGAGGTGGTCGCGTTTCTCTGCTCAGACAGAAACACCTACATCACCGGGCAGACAATCCTGGTCGACGGTGGCTTCACGTGCCTCTAATGCAGGTTCCGTCGCGCATCCGCGACTACCCCGTCCACATGACCGGAGACACCGGGTTTGTGTCCGGGTTCGAACGATTTCCTCACCGCTGCTATGTCGTGGACGAGAACGTCTGGCGTCTGTACAAGACATCGACGCTGGCGCCGCTCGACCCAAGCCGCACAATCATCCAACCCATCAACGAACGGCTGAAGACTCTGGAATCGGTCAGCCTGCTCTACGACCGGCTGGCCGATTTCCCGACCAAGCGCAATCTCACCCTCGTCGCGATCGGCGGCGGAATTCTGCAGGACCTCACCGGGTTCGCGGCCTCAACCCTCTATCGTGGCATCAGTTGGATATACGTACCGACCACGCTGCTTGCGCAGGCCGACAGCTGTATCGGCGGCAAGACCTCCCTCAACTACAAACGTTACAAGAACCTCGTGGGCACGTTCTACCCTCCCCACGAGGTCTACGTCCACATCCCGTTTCTGGGTACGCTCGAAGAAGCGGATTTCTACAGCGGTCTGGGCGAGGTGGTGAAGCTCCACATCATGGGCGGTCCGGACAGCGTCCGCCGGCTGCTGGACCTGCTGCCCGCAATCGGACGCCGCGACGATGAAGCGCTGACCGCCGCGGTGACAAGCTCGCTTGTGATCAAGCTGGCGTACATCTCTGAGGATGAATTCGACCAGGGCCGCAGGAACCTGCTGAACTTCGGCCACTGCTTCGGCCACGCCCTGGAGACTACCTCGGACTACCTGATTCCTCACGGCCAGGCGGTGCTGGTTGGCGCAATCCTGGCCAACATGGCCTCCCGCAATCGAGGTCTCCTTTCCCGTCCTCTCGAAGTGGAACTGAGGCGGACGCTCCTGGAACCGAACCTCGTTGTCCGGCCTGGGCGGGCCCACCTCGAGCCCGAGGCCGTCATCGACGCCATGAAAAAGGACAAGAAACGGAAAGGCGACGGACTGGCACTCGTCGTCCTCAAGGACGGCTACGAGATGCAGCGCCTCGACGACTTCACTCCGGACGAGGCCAGGGTGGCGCTTGATGAGTTCGTGGCGCTGACTGAAGTAACCGGAAACGGGGGGTCAAGATCAAACTGATAACCATAGTAACTGCCTGCTATAACGAAGAAGACAACGTCCGGGAAGTGTACGAACAGGTCCGGAGTGTCATGGCCGAGCTTCCCGGCTACAACCACGAGCACATCTTCATAGACAATGCGTCCAAGGACCGGACTGTCGCCATCCTCCGGGAGTTGGCAAAGGAAGACAAGCGCGTGAAGGTCATTGTCAACGCCCGCAACTTCGGCCACATCCGCTCGCCCTTCCACGCCATTCTGCAGGCCAGGGGTGAAGCGGTCATCAGCCTGGTCGCGGACCTCCAGGATCCACCGTCCATGATCAAGGATTTCGTCCGCAAGTGGGAAGAAGGCTACAAGGTCGTCATGGGCGTCAAGAAGGGGAGCGAGGAATCGATCCTGATGTTCGGTCTGCGCCGGCTCTACTACCGAATACTCCGCCGGCTCTCCGACGTTGAACTGGTCGAGCATTTCACCGGCTTCGGGTTGTATGACCGGCAGGTAGTCGACATCCTCAGAAGCCTCGGCGACCCGTATCCATATTTCCGTGGTCTGATCGCGGACATCGGTTTCGAGATTGCCAAGATCGAGTACATCCAGCCCGGCCGGAAACGCGGGCTGACAAAGAACAACTTCTATACGCTCTATGACATGGCCATGCTTGGCCTCACCAGCTACACCAAGGTGCCGCTGCGCCTCGCCACTATGGTCGGCTTCGTGACCGCCGGGCTCAGCCTGCTGGTTGCTCTCTTCTACTTCGTGTACAAGCTCGTCTTCTGGAACAGCTTCTCGCTCGGGCTCGCGCCGCTCGTGGTCGGCATCTTCTTTTTCTCATCCGTGCAGCTCGTTTTCCTGGGCATAGTCGGCGAGTACGTAGGATCGATTCACACCTACGTGCGCAGAATGCCTCTGGTGGTTGAGCGGGAGAGGGTGAACTTCGAGGACACCGACGGAGATGCTTGATGCGACTTCCCTGCCGATGCTATCAGATGCTGCAGCGATACGTACACGGAGATTACAGTTCTGAGAAGTCGATACTCCGGGACGAGTACAACCGGCACGCCGGCGAACTGCTCCGACAGGACGGCTCCCATCGCCCGGCCAGAACGCTGGAACTGGGCTGCGGTGACGGCAATCTCGCCGAGGTGTTCCCGCCGCAGGACTACGTGGGCATCGATTCCTCCGACGAGCGAGTACTCGCTGCCAGGCGCATGCATCCGGCGTACAGATTTGTCGTGGCCGACATCACGCACGCGGAATCCGAGGCGACGCTGTCCGGTTTCAACTTCGTGTTCTGCCATGCGGTACTGCATCACCTGGACGATGGCGAAGTCGGACGACTGCTCGATTGGATTGACCGCTCGGCATCCAGGCCTGCCACGTTCATCGCACTGGAACCGGTCCTGCCTCGATTCTGGCGGAATCCTGCCGGGATGACCTTGGCAAAAATGGATGATGGGCGTTTCGTCAGGACTCCTCAGGGCTGGAGAACTGTCCTCGGCGACCGACTGAAGTCGGTCACAGAAATCAAGGGCACATGGAGATGGCCGGTCAACGGTGAAGCCTATGTCCTCAGGTTCTGATGCAGCGCCAGAGCAACAGGCGAGAGACCGCAGGCCGGCTCCGTTTCCACGGTTGAAGCTGGGCCTGGAGCCTGAGGTCTCCTGATGGGTAACTCCGTGCCCGGCCCCACGAGGCGGGGTCGGTCCCCGGTCCTGGCCGGCATCCAACTGGCCGTCGCAGTCGGACTGACCTGCGTGCTTCTGTTGCGAATCGACATCCGTCGCTCCCTGGAGCTGATGCGTTCTGCAAACGTGCCGTTCCTGGTGCTCGCGGTGCTGCTCCTGGTCGTTCAATTCGCGGTATGCAATCTCCGCTGGCAGATACTGCTGCGGGCGAGGAACCGCCACTACCCCTGGCCTTTTCTGTTCCGGGTCTACCTGGCTTCTACGGCCCTCAACTCGGTACTGCCCTCCTCGCTAGGCGGTGACTTCCTCCGGGTCGCATGGACCGCGGAGCCAGGCAACACCGCCGAGGCCGTCTCGGTTGTGCTGGTTGACCGGGCGCTGGGCATGCTCGGCCTGCTTGTCCTCTCCCTGGCCGCGTCGTTCGTGCTCATCGCGGGAAAGGCGTCCGGCGGCCTGTTGCTCGTGAATCTCCTGGTACTGGGTGCGGTCATGTTTGCGGCCATGGCGCTGTTCATCGAACCGGCCTACCGCCTGGTGCGTGCGGTCCTCATTCGGATCCGGCCGTTCGGAATCGGGGTGAAGGTCCTTGCGGTGCTGGACGGCATCCGTGCATTCCGGCGGCCCGCGCGGCCCATCGCCCTGGCGTCCGGGCTCTCAATCGCTTCCCTGGTCATGTACAGCTTCGTCTGGTACGTCCTCGGCCTCGCGATCGGCTGCACCACGCCGCCGATCTTCTACCTCGTCTATGTGCCGGTTGTTGCCCTGGCCGCGATGATCCCGGTTTCGATCGGCGGCGTCGGCATCCGCGAGAACGGGTTTGTGATACTGATGACCCGCCAGGGCATGTCTCAACCGCAGGCTGCTGCCGTCGCCCTGCTGTTCCTGCTGTTGACCTACCTGTTCGCGCTCGCCGGCGTAATCATCCTAATTGGGCTGAAGCGGCGCGCCGCTGAGCCGCCGGCCGTGAGCCAACCGGGCGGGGTAGAAGGATAACCAGCCTAGCCATGCGCTACATCGGCAACATCTTCCGCCCGCCGTCTGAGGCCGATTCCCTGCTCCTGCAGGCAACCATCGGCTGTTCCCACAACCGTTGCACGTTCTGCGCAATGTACCGGGACAAGCAGTTTCGCGTGCGCCGCCTTGAGGACGTCCTCGAAGACATCGCGGCCGCGCGCGAATACCACGGGCCTGACGTCCGGCGCGTCTTCCTGTGCGATGGCAATGCGCTCATCCTGCCGACGCCGCACCTGCTCCGAATTCTCAATGCGCTTGAGCGGGCGTTCCCGGACCTCCAGCGCGTCGGCGTGTACGCCAACGCCCGCGACCTCGTGTCCAAGTCCGTCGACGAACTGCAAGAACTCGTGCGCCATCGGCTCTCGCTGTTCTACCTCGGCCTTGAATCCGGCTCAGACGCGATACTCAGGCAGATTGACAAGGGAGCCACCGCCGACGAGATGATTGCCGGGGTCCGGCATGGCATGGCCGCAGGCATGAAGTCGTCAGTCATCTTCCTGCTCGGGCTCGGGGGCCGCAAACTCTGGCGGGAGAACGCCGTCGAGTCCGCCGGTGCCGTGTCGCAGATGAACCCGAACTACCTCTCGGCCCTGACGATGACCGTCGTCCCCGGCACTCCGCTTGCCCGGCAGCTTAAGTCCGGGGAATTCGAACTGCCGGAGCCGGCCGAATTCGCGGCCGAACTCAAGCTGTTCCTCGAACAGGTTGACGTGAAGGCAACCGTATTCCGCTCCAACCATGCCTCGAACTATGTGCCGCTGGACGGCCGGCTGCCGAGAGACAAGGAACGGCTCGTGGCGGAACTGGCCGAGGCAATCAAGCTTCACCGCTTCAAACCCGAATACATGCGTGGCTTGTAGCCCCGCGTACCGGGCTCGGCCGCACGGGAGCCTGCCATTTGACACTGCGGCAGCGCGCTCCTACAATCTCATACTCTCATATTTCGAAAGGAAATCTATCTTGAGAACCTCTACGGTGTTTGCTTTCCTGGCTGCCGTGCTCGCCACGTCTCCGGCCCTGGCGACGAACTGGCCGCTTGTGCCGCTCGACTCGGTCCATCCGCTGGGCAATAACTGGGGCAACTACCAGGACTACGGTGGAAGCCCGTACTTCCACAACGGCATCGACGTCATCACCCCGGACGTCCACGGCCGTCGTTTGAGTGCGGTCCAGCATGGCTGGGTCAAAGGCTGGGGCACTATTCAGGAGAGCCTTCACTACCGGCTGGCAATCTGTGACACCAACTCAAGCTTCACCGGCAGAGCGGAAGGCTGGCTCTACGCCCACATTGACGCGGCACGCTGGCACCGTAACCTCGGCGACGAGGTACAGGAAGGCGATTCCATCGGCTACCTTGTGCAGTGGCCGATTGATGCGACTTTCGACCACTGCCATTTCGCCCGCATCTCCGACACCGGCGCAACCTGGATGCGTTTCCCCAGCGTAACTTGGTGGTTCATCCAGAACCCGCTGACAATCATCCGGCCCAACTCCGACCTGCTCGCCCCGGTCATCGAGAATGCGCGCACCAGCCAGAAGTTCGCCTTCTGCCGCAACAACACGAATACCTATCTCCGCTACGACAGCCTGGTCGGCGACGTTGACATCATTGCCAAGGTCTACGACAAGACCGGCGCGACCACCGGCAACCCGACCTGGGACAAGCTCGCGCCCTACGAAATCGACTACTCCATAAAACGGCACGATGGTCTCGTCGTGGTGCCTTGGACAATCGGGGTCCAGTTCTCCAACACGCTCAACGGCTCGCTCGTCAACGTCGTATACAAGGCCGATAACACCTGCCGTTCGTACGGCGACTATGACCAGCGCGAGTACTTCTACATCGTCACCAACAACGACGGCGACTCGATAATCGAGTCGTCCGACACCGGTGGCAAGTGGGCCACCGGCACGGTCGGAGATACGACGTACTGGGTCTATGTCCGCGCCTCGGACGTTTACGGCAACACGACGCTCGATTCGATGCTGGTGAGGACGCGCAACGGCACGGCGGTCGAGGAACCGCCGTTTGCAGTGCTGTCACGACCCCTGCGCGCGACCCAGACCGCGGGCCGCAGCGGGCTAGTCAGTTTCGGCCTGGCCGGCTCCGGCGCAGTCCGATTGCGGGTCTACGATCCAGCCGGCCGAGTTGTGGCGAACTTGGCCGATGGTCGGCTCGGCGCAGGCGAGCACCGTTTCAGCTTCGTGCCGCCGGCCCCCGGCGTCTACGTCGCCAAGCTGACTCTTGACGGCAAGGACGCGTATAGCGCCAAGCTGGTCGCGTTCAGGTAGGTTTCCTCCGGCAGTTCGGGCTTCTGGGTTCTAGCTTCTGTCTTCTGG
>Ga0315284_10010298_pt1 | contig 13321 bp, 20 predicted proteins | sample YL17G09_16_MG_FD_203696 | JGI IMG/M metagenome (GOLD analysis project Ga0315284, IMG submission 203696) | Sediment microbial communities from Yellowstone Lake, YNP, Wyoming, USA - YL17G09_16 | ecosystem: Environmental > Aquatic > Freshwater > Lake > Sediment | place: USA: Wyoming | collected...
CTTGATAATAGAAAGGCTAGTTGGACTAAGTATGCTGGCTCTACTATTAATCGTTTTCGTGCAGAGCTCAAAGTCCAAGTAATATAAGTGGAGATGAAGTGAACACTAAAGCAAAAAGGATAAAAGAGTTGAATGATCGACTCAAATTAAAGTGTCCTCGTCTTTGGAAAGATAGCCAACCTTATTTTAGTTGTGTGGGAGAAGGGTGGTGGGACCTTATTTATCGTCTATGTGTTAAGTTAGAACCCCTAGTTTCTGATAAAGCAGGCTCTGCTATTGGGCAAATAAAAGAAAAGTTTGGCACCCTTAGGTTCTACCTTCTTTTCTCTGAATCAGTTGAGATGTATAACTTCATAAGAGAAGCAGAAGAGGAATCAGCTAAGACGTGTGAAGAGTGTGGTGCGCCTGGAAAGCAAAGAGAAATTAATCATTGGGTTAAGACGTCTTGTGAGAGATGTCATAAGAAACGATTAATTGGAAATGTAAATAGTCGACTTGAGCTGTTGGTTAAGTTCGGTTTTCCTTGTGAAGAGGAAGAGTGGAGCATCTTAATAAAGGAAATTGCTGATGAGCGAAACAACAGTAGTGAATCTGAATAACTTAGACAATGTTGCTCTAGAGGAACAACTTGTTACCGACAAGCAAGAGATTAGCGAATTAAATATAAAAATATCAGGACTGCAAGACCAATTAAGAGCTCTTCGAGAAAATAGAGATAAGACAGAACGTATTCTACATGAGCGTGCCTTACTAACAGGTAGATGGTGTAAGCTTACAGAGTTCTATAAGGGACGACAAATCTTCCAAGAAAAAACAAAACGAAACACTTATGTGAGAGAGTTTTGGGTTTATCTAGTTGAGAAGCTAGAGCACGGTTATTGTAAGGCTATTCTTGTTGGTCGCGATTCCATGTATGCATATATTCCAGTAACAATTGAACAACTTGATAACAACATAACAACAAGAATAGATAAAAAAATAGATGTATATTATGCAACACCGATTATTATAGAGGCTACTGAACTACGAGATGCCAGTTTGGAAGTTGTAATGCAGGACGGATTTCTGTTTGACTTAGTGCAACATACAATCCCAGAATTTAAAACAGGATTAGCTGCCTATACATATAAGGACAATAAGTGGTGTCGTATTCGTACTCGTTCCGCTCGGCGGAGTGGAATCCCAAGTTTTATTCGCACAAAGGGAGGTAGTTAAAACTAAATAAAAACTATTCGATTTATTAATAAGAGGATAAGTGTTTAGCTGAGCAATGTAAAATTTGAAGTAAGCAGCTCTGGAGAATGTGATGCATAAGCAAAAGAGAGTTAGAATAGGTAACGGAAAAAGAATCAGTGTTGATGAGGGTATTGCAGATATTATTAAGGGATTGAATAGAAATGGTTGTGAGACCATTATGTCGTGTCAAGACAACTTTGATAAAGTGTGGATTGAATTTCAACTCTCTGGAGCGCGTAGAGTTCAAAATTTATGTAGAACTCATCCCGATGTTGATTCGAGCGATTTCCTTTGGCTGACCAATTTAGAGTGGCAATATAGAGAAATGGTTCAAGGAGATTGGGTAGCATTTAGAATGTCCAAGAAGGATCTTCCTAAGTTTAGAAAGATACTGAAAACGATTGGGATTTTAAAAGAATAGATAAAACTGTGCCCACGTAGCTCAGTTGGATCAGAGCAGCGGTTTTCTAAACCGCAGGCCCCGTGTTCGAATCACGGCGTGGGTACCATTTTTTTATAAAGGACATAAGGTGAAAAATCCTGATAATAAACCTTTACGGATTGTGTCTGGCGATTTAGGATATGTAAGTATAGATGCTTATATTGTGATGCTGAGCAATCTCACTATTGCTGAGTCAAATTTGATTAAAGCAGGAAAGGCTTCAGCACTTAATCATTTTATCGCTATTGTGAAGGAGCTAGAGAGAGTTTGCAATTTTAAGTTTGAAATAATAAAAGAAGGAGTTGAATAATGATTATTACACCCACAGCAAGTGACAAAATGAAATACGAATTACAAAAAGCTAAGGATAAGGGTCGAGTTGCAGAAGATGTAGATATTGTTATGCGAATACAAATACTGCAAGATGAAGAGGGAAAGAGAACACTAGGGGTTGGTATTGATCTTGCAGAGTTTATTCACGACAATGATGACGTCATTGCGTTGAATGACATTAGAGTTGTCATTGATAAAGAGAGCGGCAAGCTACTTGAAGAGTCTACCCTTGACTATTACTATAGAGACGATTATAAGGGGTGGGGAGTAGATAAGCTTACTGAAGAAAAGAATTCATAGAAATTTGTAAACTTTTACAATAGGAGATTTTATGGCAAAGCGTAATAAGAGTTCTAAGATTACATCTCACATTCCAACGTTTGGAGAGATTTCAATGCGCGCACATCAGAAGTGGATTAATCATGGTTGTGTTGATGGTTATGCAGAGCAAGATTGGTTAGAGGCAGAGGCTGAGCTTAAATCTGAACAGTCTCCTAGTATTATTACCTTTAACGTTATTGGTATTTCGCAAACACTCTAAGGAGTTTTATGTTCCTAAAACACTTCCGCTTAGGGTTTGCAACTAATTCTAGCTCTACTCATTCCATCATTATTGTGCCTCGACTTAGTAGAGCTGTACAAAACATTCAGGACATTCTACCAGGATCAGAGGGAGGTTTTGGTTGGGATAATTTCGTTTGTGCATCTCCTGAGACCAAGTTGAAGTACCTTGGAATTACCATGTATGAAAATATGCGTGGACTTCCTTTTTGGATGATACGAGAGTTAGTTAAATCCGTTACTGGGGTTGATCTTAAAGAAGATGAATATGTTTATATAGATCACCAATCTAAACACTCTCTTCCTGTTTGTTGGAATGAGAAAGGTGTAGATGGGGAATTTCTAAATGATCTTAAAAAGTTTCTCCTAAATGACGATGTACTTATTGTAGGTGGCAACGACAATAGTTGTGGTGGTCTTTGTGTAGGTGGCGTAGAACATAAAGGGCTTCGTGATATCTGCGAAGGACCAACTTATGTTTGTCGTAAAGAAGGCGATGATTGGATCTTATTCAATCGCTTAAAGGGAACTAAGATTGTGTTTTCTTTTATTGAGGGGGATAGAAAAAGAGAACGTCCCAACGCCCCTGAACTTATTGATTTAAAGATAACCAACTTTTGTCCTTATGCATGTAAATATTGCTATCAAGATTCTACTGCTCAAGGAAAACATGCTCGTCTTGATTACGAGATCTATACTTATTGTGAAATGAATAAAGTTTTTGAAGTTGCCATAGGTGGTGGTGAACCTACTATGCACCCTGAGTTTCCAGAAATCTTAGAAGGATTTCGTGAGCATGGAGTAGTCCCCAGCTTTTCTACTCGCAATCTTCAATGGATGAGAGATGAGGTTTGGCGACCCAAGATTTTAAAGGCTTGTGGTGGATTTGCTTTTTCGGTAGACACTAAAGAGCAAATACAAAATTTAGCTGACCATTGTAAAAAATATGAGATTGGAGCTATGGGATGGAATGATAATCATATAGTATCTGTACATCATGTTATTGGAGCTGCCAATAGTGAACGGGACTTTGAGCGTATTTTGCGAGAGTGTCATAGGAATGAATTCCCTATCACATTGCTTGGTTGGAAGACCACTGGTCGTGGTAAGCAGGTCTCATTTCGAGATACTATGTGGAAAGATTCGTGGTTGGAGATAATTAAAAAAGTTGCCAACGAGGAGGAGTGCCCTCGAATCGGTATTGATACCACTCTTGCTAAAAACTATGAAAAGGAAATTAAAACAATTGGTATTCCCGATTGGCTCTTTTATGTGGAAGAGGGTAAGTTTTCAATGTACTACGATGCAGTACAGGATAGATATGGTCCCTCATCATTTTGTGATGAGGATGAGTATGTTAAAACTGAAAGCCCAAGTCAAGCTTGGGATATGATAGGAAAAATGCAAAATGGAAAGCCCCAAAAAGAAAAAGGAAAAGGAAAAGGAAGAAAAGCGCAAACAGATGGAGTTGATGAGGGATAAGGCCTGGGCCGCAACCCTTCAAAGACTTTCTGATATTGATAGGATTGCAGAAAAGGGCCCCGCTGATGAGCGGGACATTGAAATTGTTAAAGCTATTTTTGCTTTAGTTCAAGGCGAGCTTGTTTATAGATACTGCAATCAAATGGAAGGAATGTAAATGGCTATCAATAATTTTAATGAATTGGAGAAGTAGATGATACATTTTGATTTACTTCGAGATGCAATTTGTTTATCTCTCACACAAAATAAGACAGGACCCTTTGGAGCTGTCATTGTTGACAACCACAATAAGGTCATTGCTACTGGTCAAAATAAAGTTACAATTACTAATGACCCTACTGCACATGCTGAAATTGTAGCAATTCGTCAAGCATGTAAAACAATTAACGATTTTGATCTAACCGATTACATTCTGTATACAAGCTGTGAACCTTGCCCTATGTGTTTATCCGCTTGCTATTGGGCACACATTAAAGAAATTTGGTATGCATGCACTGCAAAGGACGCAGCAGAAGCTGGTTTTGATGATGAGATTATTTACAAGGAATTTAAGATAGACTCCCAGCAACGTCAGCTACCTATGTTTCATGTACATTCTCTTCGCGATGAAGGTGTTGAAGCCTTTAAGAAATGGAAAAAGAATCCCAATAGAATTGAATATTGAATCTTCTAAAGAGAATGTGGGTTAGAGTAAAAACTAATTATAAACTACTTGATAATATAAACAGGAGAAATCTGTGCTCAAGAAATTTTTATATAAGTTAATGTGCAAACTGGGTATACATAATAAGATTCTCATAGAGCTTAATGAACTGGAACAAGAGGCTGTTGAGCTTTATCTTTATCAAGTTCAAATAGCAAAAGCCACCTCTGAGAGCTTTCGTAGAGGTCGAGTTATAGTTGATCAGTTTAGAGTAGAGGTACCCAAGAGTGCTCATAGGTGTACTAGGTGTGGTCAATTTAAGATAGAAAATCCTAAGCAATATATTAAAATGGTCCTGTAGCTCAGTCTGGTTAGAGCATCCGCCTTATAAGCGGGGGGTCAATGGTTCAACTCCATTCAGGACCACCATTTTTAAAATCAATACAAAAGGACATAAGGTGAAAATAATCTTTTATGACCTATTGCGAGACAACAAAGAAGAGTATCAAACCTCAGTGAAGACACTGACAGTTGAAGGTATAACAAAGATTTTAATAGCCAGCACCACCTTGATTCCTGCCTCAGCCAAGGTCACAGCTGAAAAGGGAAGGTGGATAGAGAGTACACGTTGGATGTCGGCTGGTGATCAGTTTAGGATTGATTTAGTAAAGGAGTGAGGTATGCCATACATAGCTGAAGAGAGTAGATCAGAGTATCGTGATATACTAAGTCAGATGCCAGACCTTAAGACAAAGGGTGACCTTGAGTATTGTATCTTCTGGCTTCAGCGTCACTTCATGAAGACGCGAGACTTTAAGTATACCACACTTCATGATGCAACATATGCCGCAGAACATTGTGCAGACGAGTTTCGTCGTCGCTTTCTTGATAGACGTGAGGATGATGCTCGTGAACAAAATGGAGACGTTTATCCGGAGTAAGTTATGCATTTTATTAGTAACGATGAAGTACTCATAGGACTTAACAAAAAAGAGTTGAAGCTTTTATCTAATATACTTGCTCATGTCGGGATAGATAAGAAGCTACAGCTTTCAGTAAAAGATGAAGAGATACTTGGTGAATTAAGATCTCTCTTTATGTCAGTTGAGGTTCCCACAGAATGTGGTTGTCATGACTGTGAAAATTTTTCCAGTTATGATTAAGGTGACAAAGATCGACATTAGAGGATTTATTAGACTAATGTTGGAGCCAATAGAATGAGTACATTAGATATCATATTTAGCATCTTTGGTGGTTTGGGACTCTTCCTATTGGGTATTAAATTAATGGAAGATGGGATGCACCAATTCGCTGGTGAATATCTCAAACGCATTATGTCTATTCTAACAAAGAATAGATGGGCCTCACTGCTTGCTGGTGTTATTTTAACAACAATCACACAGAGTAGTAGTGCCACAACAAGCATGGTAGTTGGTTTTGTTAATGCTGGCTTTACAACTGTAGCAAACACACTAGGCTTTATGCTAGGTGCTAACATCGGTACTACTACAACTGGACAGCTAATGTCCTTTAAGCTTGATATTTATGCTTTACTCATTCTAGGTATTGGTGTAGTTCTATATCTATTTCATTCTCGTCATGAAAAAATTCGAAATGCTGGATTGTCATTTACAGGATTAGGAATGTTACTGTTTGGTATGGTGGTGATGAAACAGTCCATTATACCAATTCAACAGTCGGGAATTATTGAGCAATGGTTTTTGTATTGCAACTCTGCAACACTAACCTCAATGTTAATTGGGTTAGCCGTAGGTATTGTTGGTGCTGCATTAATTCATAGTGGGGCTGCTGTGGGCATTTTAATAACTCTAGCAGCCACCGGAGCCATTAAAAACATTGAGGATGTTGTTCCAATCATTGCAGGATGTGAAATAGGCACATGTACAGCTGTGGTGTTGGCTAGTCTACGTACCACACGCACTGCTAAGAAAGCAGCATTGGCGCATGTCTTATTTAATACAATAGGAAGCTTATTTGTTTTAGTTACAATGTCAACTTGGGTTTATGTAGTGAGATGGATTGATACTGATATCATTAGACAAATTGCTAACCTACATACATTGTCAAGCTTGATCAAATGTGCTTTGTTCCTTCCCATCTTACCTTTAGCCAATAGAGCATTAAATTGGATTCTACCCGACAAGATAGAGACAACAGTTGACTTGATTGCTAAGTATAAGACCTTTGCTAGGTCAGAGAATTTGAACAAGGAAAGCTTAGATACACCCAGCTTGGCTCTCTTACAAACACACAAAGAGATAGGTGTAATGATACTAGTTATTATGAAAATGATTACTTGTATTCAGCAAGCACTACTTCAAGGGCAAGATGATAAGATACTTAAGGTAAAACATTACGAAGAGATTGTAGACAATATAAAGCACGACATAAGAGACTATATGACATTATTATCTCGACATCAAGTGTCAGCAAAGCAATCGATTGAGATTGCAGCCATACTTGAGGGAGCGAGCGAGTTAGAGCGTGTAGGTGATCATGTTGAGTCTATGATTAAATATGTTAATCTAGCTAAAGAAAAAACAATGGTATTGGATGACAATAATAGATCACGAATCGAAGCTATCATGGCTCGTTGTATTGAATTAGCCGTTACAATTCAAGAATGTGTTGGCAATAGTGCGCAAGATGTTTCTAAGGTTACACTACTTATTAAACAACTTGAGAAGGACATTAAGACAGCCCGTGATTATTATATGGGATGCTTAAAGAGTGGTTCTTGGAATGTATTGTCAGACATGTCTTTCTCTGAATTCATAACCATTATGGAAAAATTTGTAAGACATTGTAGAAGTTTTACTGGTAAATATTTAAAACAGTTACATGAGATTGAAATGAAAAGACATAGGCTTGTGAAGAAAGAGGAGATTTCACAACAGAGTAGAGGTGAGCGAAAATGAAATGTGAAGTTTGCAATCAAGCTGAAGCAACAATTAGTGTTGTAAACATTTTAGCTAATCAAAAATGTGAGATGCATATGTGTGCAGCATGTGCAGATGTTAGTAAGATAGTGATGAAATCATTACAAGGTTCAGAGGTCGAGGCTTTTCTACAGGAAACAGTTCAAGAATTATCTAAGGCTATTGAGGGTATATTGATACCACAGACCACTCCTGTAGTAAAAAAATCAATAAAGAAATGTGACAAATGTGGTATTACTCTTGATGAAATTGTGAAAACAGGAAAGCTAGGTTGTCCTTATGATTATGAGATCTTTGGTGAGGACCTAAAGTCAGGATTAAGGTGTATGCATAACGGAGGACTTAAACATACTGGTAAGTATCCTTCTAGTGCCTCTAATGTAGAACAATTGAAATTATTAAAAGAAAAGTTGAGTAAGGCTGTCGAAACAGAAAATTACGAGGAGGCAGCTGCTCTGAGGGATAAGATTAAAAACCTACAACAAAAGGAGGAAATGTTTTGAACCCTACTGTTATTAAGAGTTTTCGTCCAGGAAATGTCAGGTTGATTGATGAAGAAGGTAATCAGCTAGGTGTTATGACTGTTAAGGATGCCTTAGTCATAGCACAAGACAGAGAGTATGATTTGATTGAGGTATCACCTCAATCTGACCCTCCAGTATGTAAGTTGTCAAATTATGGTAAACTTATGTATGAGCAGTCTAAGAAAGAAAAGCAGCAGTCTAAGGGTAAGACTCGAAAAGAGATTAAAATGGGTCCCCGCATTGCAGATGGGGATCTAGATGTTAAGATTAATAAAACCATAGAGCTTATAGAGAAGGAAAATGAGGTGTTTGTGTCAGTCCTACTTAAAGGTAGGGAGCGCAATACACCACAACTTGCCACTGATGTTCTTCTGAAGTTTTTAGAAAAACTTCAGAGTCGTATTGCTTTTAAAACTTTGAAGAGCATAGACAATCAGGGCAATAAGGCTGAAGTACTAATTACCAATAATTAGGAGTGTATATGTTAGAAAGGTTGTTTTGGAAACTATTTACCATTGTGTTTTGGTTATTAGTAGTAGCAATGAATGGTTGGATGATTGGAATGTCTCTTTATTTAAAGGAAGGCATTTCGCTTAGTGTCAGCCTATTTATGTTACTATTATCGATCTGCACGTTTATAGACTGGGTTATTCAAAGTCGAAAGTGGGACAGAAGAGATTGACGCAGTCAAAACTAATCTAAAACTACTTTATATATTAAACAGGAAAAAGTCTAAATGGGACAAGTGGGTAACTTGTTCCATTTTCTTTTAAAGAGGAGAAAGATTAACATGTGGTATAAGTTTTGGGTACTTGGTAGTTCACCGTTTGATGCTATCTATGGTCAAGTTGACGAACCCCTTATAAGTAAGGTAGAAGACGCTAGTATTGGCGCTGGTATTATTAGCAGGGGTGTGAAAATGACAGTTAAGGTTAGGTATGCTTTTTCTATTCAACCAAGCGAGGGAGGAATGTCTATCGTTCCTCTAACTAAGAATAAGCAAGGTGAAGGCGTCCCCTTCACTACAGCTGATGAGTATCTTTATCTTACACCAGCAATGTGGGCACCTGTTGATGAGAACGATGAGCACTTCCACAATGTATCCTCAAAGCTTTCAAGTAGTATTGAAATTGCATCTAAGATTCGATCCAGCAAGATATTTACAGGAGAATAGATAAAATCTATGCCATTGACTGGATTAGGCCCCATATCAGCATATGTGGGAACTTTGATTACTACTTAAGCATAATTCGTTTAGCAATTTATAATTAATAAATGGGACAAGTAAATTTGCTTGTCCCATTTTATTTAACGGGAGAATAAATGTCTTATCAAAATTTAGTGTTAGTGCAAAAGGAGGTACGAGAAGGTTGTGTGACCGAAAGACCACATGGCAATCTCTGTATCTTTAAGTATTCTGCAGATTGCGCCCATAGCAATCTTTGGAATGACATTAACAAAAGGTGTCGTGGTATTGTGTTTGATATTACCACTGGTGCCATTGTTGCTCGACCCTTTGATAAGTTTTTCAATCTTGGTGAGCGACCCACCACACAAGCCGAGCTTATATTAAAGAAAGCAAAACATACAACATTTCGTGTTACCGAAAAGTATGATGGCTCGATGCTATCTTTATGGTATTACAATAATGAGTGGTGTTGTTCAACCCCAGGATCAATTGCCTCAGAACAAGCTATCTATGCTAAGAATGTTCTCATTCGTAAATACAATCTTTCTATTCTACCAACTAACTTAACATATGTCTGCGAATTCATTGCTCCTATGGACAGAAAAGATAAGGTTGTAGAGTATGGTGACAGAGAAGATTTATTTCTCATTACAGCATTTGAGAACAAATGGGAGCAAGTAGAGGTTCCATTTGGTCGAGTACAATACTTCTCGCAGGTATCAGGAATTCCTATGGTACCCGTGTGGCAAGCAGATCATGATACATTTTTGAATTTAAACATTCCTTCTAACGTTGAGGGGTATGTTATATCTTTTGAAGATAGTTTTAGGGTTAAAATAAAGTCGTTTGAATATTTAAAAGCCTTTCGATTAGTTTCAGATTTTAGTCGCAAACATGTTTTCGATTATATTGAGAACGGTGAATATCGAGAAGCGGTTCAAAGGCTACCTGAGGCTCGTCGTAAATATTTTGATGACATCTTTGCACAGATAATGCAAATCAAAGGTGAGATAGAGTATGAAGCTCAAGAGTGGTTTCAGAAGTGTGACTCAACTGACATGAGGGGAGCAGCAGGCATACTATCTAATGTGATGGTAAGAAATTTGGTGTTCATGATGTTGAGAAATAAGCCTACCGATAAGATGTTGTGGAAGTTGATACGTGAAAAGTTTGACAAGGAGGCTGTATGAACATTGGTCTTCCAAAGGAAATAAAGACATCTGAGTATCGTGTTGCTATCACTCCCTCAGGAGTAGAGAAGTTAACACAAGCTGGACACAAGGTCTATGTTGAGAACAGTGCTGGAGTAGGAAGTGGCTACTCTAATCTCATGTATGAACAAGCTGGTGCTACTATTGTAGGTTTAAATGAAGTATGGAGCCACCCCCTGATTGTTAAGGTAAAAGAACCATTGGGTACCGAGTTTGGTAAAATGCAATCGGGTCAGGTTATCTTTACTTATCTGCATCTTGCTGCCTCGAAAGATCTTACCTTAAGACTTCTAGAGAAAAATGTTATTGCTTATGCGTATGAGACAGTGCAGCTTGAGGACGGCTCTTTACCACTCTTAATTCCTATGAGTGAGGTGGCTGGCAAGTTGTCAGTTCAGGCTGGTGCCTATTGCCTCGAAACAGCACATGGTGGTAAGGGTGTTCTACTAGGTGGTGTTACTGGAGTGCATCCAGCTAATGTAACAATCTTAGGAGCAGGCGTTGCAGGAACAAATGCTACTATTGTAGCTCATGGAATGGGTGCGCGAGTTACAGTGTTAGATATTAATGAAGAAAGACTCAACAAGATTCAATCAATGTTTACTTGGAAGTCTGGAAACAATAATGTCTACACAATAAAGTCAACTCCTAAGGAAATAGAGCAAGCTGTTATCACAGCAGACCTAGTTATTTCGACAATTCTAATTCGTGGTGCAAAGGCTCCCAAACTCATTACTCGTCAGATGTTAATGAACATGGAGCGCGGTTCAGCCTTTGTAGATGTATCAATCGATCAAGGTGGTGCAGCAGAAAGTAGTGTAGCTACAACACACACCAACCCCACTTATGTCGAGTGTGGTGTTGTACATTATTGTGTAGCCAATATGCCTGGTGCAGTACCTTATACTTCTACGCGAGCACTCACTAATGCAACACTACCTTACATTTTAGATCTAGCCAACAATCCTCTTAATCCTGACAAACCAGCTTTAGTAAAAGGTTTGAATATCTTTACAGGTAGGATTAGCATTAAAGAGGTTGCTGAGGCCCACAACGTTAACGCTTATGGTAAGGATGTTGAATGTTTAACTTAACATGGGAAGCTCTTCAAAAGATTTTACGATTTTCAACAACAAAAGTTGCTTGCAGTTTACCTTTAACAAGTGCAGACAAAAGGTTCTTAAATCGTATTATCTTCTTATCTTTTTTTGCTATAATGTTGTTTTTTGTTTACTTAAAAGTTGTATTTACATGAGATTTTTTAAGAAGTTCTTCTCGGCCTGGCGATGTCTTGGGCCCGTTTCCCCCTATAAGGGGGTCGCTCTACAGATATGGGAGGTGGATTGGTATTCTCCCTTTTATCTTGTTTGCAATGAGTATGGAGTGTTTAGATATGTGGCAGACATTTATCTTGATAGAGATGTTGTTTGGGAGAGAGATAATGGGTTCTATAAGAGCATCATACTCCTATCGGACAATGTGTCTGGAGCTCCCATCACTAAGAGAGAAGTTGTTCCTTTGGAATTTTTAGTGGTGACAGGTATATCAAAATCAGAATTAGAATCTCTTGGGTCTTTATCAAACAAACCATTTGAATATAATCCAGTACACCACCCAATGTACTAGAAGGAGAAAGTAAATGGAAAAACACATGGCCGTGATTGGCCTACAGTGGGGAGATGAAGGAAAGGGTAAGATTACAGATTACCTTTCAGAGAAAGTAGATGCTGTCATTCGCTATCAAGGTGGAGGCAATGCAGGACATACTGTATATATTGAAGGTAAGAAATATGTTCTACATCATATTCCCACTGGCATACTACACGACAACGTGATAGGTATTCTAGGCAATGGAATGGTTGTTGAACCTAAAGCCTTCCTGGAAGAGTATAACTTATTAACAAACGATCAGAAGTCTAGGGTAATTGTCAGTGACAAAGCACATCTTACTCTAAAGAGACATTTGGATTTAGATGTACAACGAGAAACTAATGGACAGTCTACAATCATTGGAACCACTCGTCGTGGCATTGGGCCTACCTATCATGACAAGTTTGCTCGCCACGGAGTACGTTTAGGCGATATGCACTGGAATGCTTTTTGGACAAATGAGGAGATTGATTGTCAGCGCAATATAATGATAGATTTCTATGAGGCGGTAGGTGAGAGAATCGTAGACACTGTACCTTTGATTCATCAAATGCATCGTGAAGGTAAGGTGATGTTATTTGAGGGGGCACAGGGTGTTCTGTTGGATATTGATTTCGGTCAGTATCCCTTTGTCACATCCTCCAGCTGTATCTCTCAAGGCATTGGTCCTGGCACTGGGTTCTCATCTCGCAAGGTAGGCACTGTAGTGGGTGTTGCTAAGGCCTATCCTACTAGGGTAGGCACAGGACCATTTCCTAGTCAGTGCAACCCTGAGGATGATGAGGCCTTACGTAAGAAGGGCAATGAATACGGCTCCACAACTGGTCGACCACGTAAATGTGGTTGGCTTGACATCCCAGCACTACGATATGCAATAGAGGTAGGAGATGTGGATATTATAGCTCTTACAAAGGTCGATATTCTATTTGGACGTAAGACTATACCAGTATGTGTTGGTTACAAGTACGAAGGAGAAACACTGGATTACTTCCCATCTGATACTCGAATTTTAGATAAGGTGAAACCAATTTGGGAGGAATGGCCAGGCGGTGACAATCTTTGTGAATTTGAAGAGTTTATTCAGCTAGTA
>Ga0315284_10010301_pt1 | contig 13319 bp, 9 predicted proteins | sample YL17G09_16_MG_FD_203696 | JGI IMG/M metagenome (GOLD analysis project Ga0315284, IMG submission 203696) | Sediment microbial communities from Yellowstone Lake, YNP, Wyoming, USA - YL17G09_16 | ecosystem: Environmental > Aquatic > Freshwater > Lake > Sediment | place: USA: Wyoming | collected...
CGGGCGGGCAGGGCCGGTGACGGCGCTCGACCACGTGACGCTGACCATCCCCGACGGGCAGACGTTGGCCGTCGTCGGGCCGTCGGGGTGCGGCAAGAGCACCCTGCTGCGGGTGGTGGCCGGGCTGGTGTCCGATTACAAGGGCCACGTCTTTTACGACGACGAGGATGTGGCCGACGTACCGCCCAAGGACCGCTACATTGGGATGGTGTTCCAGAACTATGCACTCTATCCCCATTTCACCGGCAAGGGTAACCTGGGATTCTTTTTCAAGGTGCGCAAAGCGCCCGACGAGGAAGCGGAAGAGCGCATCCGCGCCACGTCGGAGATCATGGGGATCGGGTTTGAGGACTTGCTGGGGTACCAGCCGGGGAAACTTTCGGGTGGGCAGCAGCAGCGGGTGGCCATCGGCCGCGCGCTGGTGCGCAATCCGCGCCTCTTTCTGTTCGACGAGCCGCTCTCGAACCTGGACGCCAAGTTGCGCGCGCAGACCCGCACGGAGATCAAGCGGCTGCTGCGCCGTTTCCGCATCACGGCGATCTATGTGACGCACGACCAGGTGGAGGCGATCAACATCGGCGACCAGGTGGCGGTGATGCGTGAGGGGAAGATCGAGCAGGTGGGCACGTACGACGAACTGCGCCAGAGGCCGGCCAACGCTTTCGTGGCCGGGTTCCTGGGCAGCCCGCCCATGAATTTGCTGGCCGGGGGGACGGTCGAGGATGGGGGGCTGCGCTTCGGCGAGAGGGAGAGCCCGGGTGTACTCACCCGCGTCGTCGTGCCCTTGCCCGAGGTGGTGAGGGGGCGCGTCCACGCTGGGCAGGGGGTGATGCTCGGCATACGCCCCGAAGTGGCCCGGTTGGTGAGCGAAGGAGGGCCTACGCCGGATGGGGTTTGCCTGCGGGGCGTCGTGGAGGTGGTCCAGCCGGATTTCGCGCACCAGACGCAGTTAGTGTACGTGCGCACGGGGGAGTTGACGTACGCAGCGGTGGGGGCGCTGGACGTGGGGCTGAATATCGGTGGAGAGGTGGAAGTCTTGTTCCCGGCTGACCAGTTGTACTTTTTCGACGGCGAGAGCGAACAGCGGATCGGGTGAGGTGGTCGGGTCAGGCCAGGAGGTTGTGTCGGAAACGCGAGCGGCCCGGCAGATTGCCGGGCCGTTATCGTTGGGGGCGATGGGCCGGCTGGAACGGCCAACCCAGACGAAGCGTCATCGCAAAACCATTGGCAGGTAGATCGTGTACTTTGCGAGATAAACGTTCAGCACCGACTCCACTACCGAAGCCGAGCCGTTGAATAGTCCTGTGGCATAAAAACCACGGGCGCGGATGTACAGGTTTTGGGTCCATGGCAGCGCCAGGCCCGTCAAGCGCCAGCCGCCGCTGATGCGCGTCCCAGCGCCGAGCGGGGTATAGGTCACACCGTCGGTGGACCACTCGAAGGTGGCGCGGCCCACTTCGGGGCCGGCCCCACTGCGCATCCAGGTGATCGTCATGTCGCTGGCGCTGATCGTCAGGTATTGCAGCGCGGCTGTGGCACTGGAAAGTCGCGCAATGCGATTGCGCGCCACCCCACCCAGCGTGGTGAACGTGCCTCCCACCACGATCTTACCATCCGCCTGCACCGCCAGGGCGTAAACCCAGTCGTTCGCCCCTGGATTGAAGGTAGTGTCGAGAGTGCCGGCGGGGTTGAGCCGCGCGATGCGCTCCCGCGCCTGCCCGCCCAGCGTAGTGAAGTAGCCCCCCATCACGATCTTGCCATCCGCCTGCACCGCCACGGCATTGACCGACTCGTTCGCCCCTGGGTTGAAAGTAGCGTCGAGAGTTCCATCGGAGTTGAGCCGCGCGATGCGGTTGCGCGTCTGTCCGCCCAGCGCGGTAAAGTCGCCCCCCACCACGATCTTCCCATCCGCCTGCACCGCCAGGGCGCGGACATAGTTGTTCGCCCCAGGGTTGAAGGTTGTGTCGAGGGTCCCATCGGGGTTGAGTCGCGCGATGCGGTTGCGCGTCTGTCCGCCCAGCGCGATAAAGTCGCCCCCCACCACGATCTTCCCATCCGCCTGCACTGCCAGGGTTAAGACTGCGTTGTTCGCCCCAGGGTTGAAGGTAGCGTCGAGACTCCCATCGGGATTGAGCCGCGCGATGCAATTGCGCACCACCCCGCCCAGCGTGGTGAAGAAGCCCCCTACTACGATCTTCCCATCTGGCTGCACCGCCAGGGCGCTGACCCAGTTGTTCGCCCCCGGGTTGAAGATGGCGTCGAGAGTCCCACCGGTGTTGAGCCGCGCGATGCGGTTGCGCGCCACCCCGCCCAGCGTGGTGAAGCCGCCTCCCACTACGATCTTGCCATCCGCCTGCAGCGCCAGGGCGTCGATCCGGTTGTTCGCCCCTGGGGTGAAGGTGGCGTCGAGAGTCCCATCAGGATTGAGCCGCGCGATGCGCTCCCGCGCCTGCCCGCCCAGCGTGGTGAAGTCGCCCCCCACCACGATCTTCCCATCCGCCTGCAGCGCCAGGGCGGAGACGGTGCTGTTCGCCCCTGGGTTGAAGGTAGCGTCGAGAGTCCCATCGGCATTGAGCCGCGCGATGCGGTTGCGCGCCACCCCGCCCAGCGTGGTGAAGTAGCCCCCCACCACGATCTTGCCATCCGCCTGCACCGCCAGGGCTAAGACATGATCGTTCGCCCCTGGATTGAAGGTGGCGTCGAGAGTCCCATCGGGGTTGAGCCGCGCGATGCGGTTGCGCGCCACCCCGCCCAGCGTGGTGAAGAAGCCCCCCACCACGATCTTCCCATCCGCCTGCACCGCCAGGGCGCGGACCGCGCCGTTCGCCCCTGGGTTGAAGGTAGCGTCGAGAGTTCCATTGTGGTTGAGCCGCGCGATGCAATTACGCGCCACTCCGCCCAGCGTGGTGAACGCGCCGCCCATCACGATTTTCCCATCAGGCTGCACCGCCAGGGCGCCGACCCAGTCGCTCGCCTCTGGGTTGAAGGTAGTGTCGAGAGTCCCATCGGCGTTGAGCCGCGCGATGTAATGGCGGGTCTGCCCGCCCAGCGTGGTGAAGTAGCCGCCCACCACGATCTTCCCATCCGCCTGCACTGCCAGGGCCAAGGGCGAGCCGTTCGCCCCAGGGTTGAAGGTAGTGTCGAGAGTTCCATCGGGATTGAGCCGCGCGATGAAACTGCGCGCCACCCCGCCCAGCGTGGTGAAGCCGCCCCCCACCACGATCTTCCCATCCGCCTGCAGCGCCAGGGCGGTGACCGTGCTGTTCGCCCCTGGGTTGAAGGCGGTGTCGAGAGTCCCATCGGCGTTGAGCCGCGCGATGTAATTGCGGGTCTGCCCGCCCAGTGTGGTAAAGTAGCCCCCCACCACGATCTTGCCATCCGCCTGCACCACCAGTGCGTAGACCGTGCTGTTCGCCCCTGGGTTGAAGGCGGTGTCGAGAGTCCCATCGGGGTTGAGCCGCGCGATGCGGTTGCGCGCCACCCCGCCCAGCGTGGTGAAGAAGCCCCCCACCACGATCTTCCCATCCGCCTGCACCGCCAGGGCCCAGACCTCGTTGTTCGCTCCAGGGTTGAAGCCGTCGTCGGCGGACTGGGCGTGCGCCGTGGGCGCGGGGAGCGCGGCGAACGCCAACCCCGCCAGCAGGCTGGCAATGAGCGCCGTTCGAACCAGACTGCGGATCAGACGTCCGGTGAACATAGTTGTCCTCCTTTCGGGAAGCAGAACTGTAATTGACCCCAAAAACTGGACCACATGCAAAATGAAAATCATAGTATCATGAACAGCATGTGGAGGTCAGTCTTATGCCTAAAGGAAAACGTCACAGTGCGCAGTTCAAGTTCAAAGTCGCTCTCGATGCAGCCAAAGGGACCAGGACACTCAATGAGCTAGCTGGCGAGTATGGGCTGCATCCCAGCCAAATCAGCGAATGGGAAAGCCAGTTGCTCAGCGAAGGCGACAGTGTCTTCAACACAACCGTGGTTCGGCAGCAGCAGGGACAGGAAACACTCCAGGCCGATCTCTACGAACAGATCGGGCGGCTCAAGATGGAACTGGAGTGGTTGAAAAAAAAGCTGCCCAATGACATCCAAGCCAGGCGTACAATGATCGAATCTGAACATCTTCAATTGAGCATTCGCCGCCAATGCGAACTCGTGGGGTTGAACCGGTCGGCGTTCTACTACACACCTGCGCCGGAGAGTGGCCTCAACCTGCACCTGATGCGCTTGATTGACGAGCAGTATACTCGAACACCGTTCTACGGCTGGCCACGGATGACCGCCCACCTGCGCCGACAAGGCCACGAGGTCAATCACAAGCGCGTGCAACGCTTGATGAACAAGATGGGATTGCAGGCGATCTATCCCAAGCCTCGGACGAGCGTTGCGGTCAAGGGGCACACAGTGTATCCGTACTTGCTGCGCAACCTGGCGCTCACGCGGCCGAACCAGGTGTGGAGCGCCGACATCACCTACATTCCTATGCTACGTGGGTTCATGTACCTCGCAGCCATCATGGACTGGTACAGTCGCTACGTGGTGGCCTGGCAGCTTTCCAATACTCTGGATGGGCTGTTCTGCCTGGATGCACTCGACCTGGCGCTGGCACAGGGCCAACCAGAGATCTTTAACACGGACCAAGGTGCGCAATTCACTGCCCTGGCGTTCACGTCACGACTGGAAGCAGATGGCATCCGCATCAGCATGGATGGTCGTGGCCGTGCCCTGGACAACGTGTTCGTGGAACGGCTCTGGCGTTCGGTCAAGTACGAGCACGTTTACCTGTACGAGTACGCAGCGGTTCCTGAGTTGGAAAAGGGCTTGCACGAGTACTTTACGTTTTACAACTATGAACGTCCGCATCAGAGCCTATCGTACCAGACCCCTGCGGAGGTGCATTTTGTGTAGGTTAGCTGCCCGCTTATACCATAGCAGTTCTGTACCTTGCGGAAGAAGAAGACCGCTAGGCCCATCGTCGAAGTTGCGCTCTTTTCCTCCGTGTGGTATCATCTGTTTGCCCAATGAGGGGGAGGGGAGAGAGGGTTGTCTTCTCGATCCTTTCTCCCTTTCCTTGGCGGGCGCGAGTGGCCCAACGTTGACATAAGAGCTTCATTTCTTTTGACCATTTCGTGGTCTAGAGAATGGGGTCAACCTCAAACACCCCACTGGGTAGGGTGGAGTGGTCAAAACCTGAGGCAGATCAGCCTCAGGGGGGCGGCGTTGTAACCCAACGAGTGCGATGCTTCGTGGATCGTCAGCCCATCAGGGGCGGTCAGCCATGAGACGGCATTATTGTTCGGGTTGCCCGGCAGACCATCGCAATACCGCCGGGCCATGGGTCTAACGGTTCAGAAGTGGCGACGGGCCGATTTGAACGGCCAACCAAGGGCTTATGAGTCCCCATCTTTGCCCCCTCGCATCTGCGCTATGGGACTGTAACGCGCGTGCTTTGCTCGCAGTTCCCCAACCGTGAAGATCGCGTAGTATGCCTTCGTAACCTCGATGCTGCTATGGCCCATCAGATCGGCCAACGTTGCCAGGTCCCCACCGGCCATGAGGTATTCCCTTGCGAAGAAGTGCCTCCAACTGTGAGGATTGACCGGGCCGGCCACGCCCGCCAGCCGTGCCCGCCGTTTGAGCATTTGCCCCACGCCCCCAGGTGTCAGCGGGCCATGCTTGCTCGTGCTGAGACTGACGAAAAGCGCCGGTCCCTGGTCACCGGGCCTCACCACCAGCCAGGCGCGTACCGCGTCCGCCGTCAAGGGATCGATTGGCACCAACCGGGCCTTGCTGCCTTTTTCCGTGAGGGACACCAGCCCGCTTTCAAGGTGGACGTCGGCCACCCGCAGGCCGCACAGGCCGCCAACCCTACAACCCGTATCCGCCAACAGAAGCAGGATCGCTCCATCCCGTAGATCGTCTACGCTTCCCCCCTCAGTAGTATGCAACAGTGCCCTGAAGTCTGCCATGCTGCCCGCCTTGGGTTCATCGCGCCGGGGCCTCGGGGTCTTAATCTTCCGCGCAGAGTTGACGGTGATAACCCCTTCCGCCTCCAGGAAGGAAAACAGGCGTTTGAGTGCCCGCACACGCCCGGCCACTGTGAAGGGTGAGAGAGTGCCCGCGCGAGGTTCGTGGTATGGGTGGTCCGCGTACAATGTCGCCTCATCCCGCATGCTGGCGACGTAGCGCCGTAGATCGTCAACGCTGATGCTTTCCACCTGGACGTCACCCAGGAAGACGACGAGCGGCTTGAGTTTGCGCCTGTAGGCCGTCACGGTCTCAGGGCTTTGGCCGTCCGCTTTCGTTGCGATTAACAGCGCGCTTATCGCCTCACTCAGTAGCATGATTCACCGTGCCCAAGTTCGGGGCAGTGAGGGTTGCCCTCTCCAGGTACCGCCCCCCACTGCCCCTGTTGTAACCCGCCTACACCTGGCAGGAGAGGCGGAACAAGCCAAGAAGGTGCCCCCAGTGGGGCAGGTGGCTATGGGTACCACCTGCCCCCAGTATTGGAGGTCTCTGCGAGGTCTACGGCTCGCGCCTCCCTCGCAGGCTACGAACGCTTCAAGAACTGCGTCGCCCGCAATCGGGGCATGAAAACCTTGCCCACGAACTGCCCCAGTGCCACGGTCAGCGCTTGCGCGAAGGCGTTACCCGGCTCTGGCGGAAGCGGCCACATGCTTTCGTCTACCGCGCCGGTACTGCAAAGCGCCGCGTCCATTGCCAGGTGCACGTCTAGCATGGCGTTCGCGTCGCCGTCGTGCCCGTCGTGTGCGGCATGCGCTTGGGCCGCGAACGCGCATGCGTCATTCAGCGCGCTATACAAGGGGTCCTCGATTGCCCGCAACCGCCCGACCAGCCGCCAACCCCACGATACCCAATTCACGAAGTCCGCGCGCCAGGCTACTATGCCAGGCCGGGCATGCTCTACCTCAGTCCGTGCCCGCTCCCTGGCAGCCGCGTCTACAGCATCGGCTTGGCGTATGCGCACCAGGCGGGATTGCGTCGCCCGCAGGGTAGCCGCCTCATCGCGTGCGGTCTCCAGGTCGGTCAAGATCGCGGTACGGCGGTCCGCGTCTGCGATACGCTCACCCAGTTCCACAACTTCGTCAACTACTGCTATTTGCTCAGTCATTGCGGATCACCTCCCGAAGTGTTCCCAAAACTTGCGTTCCCGCTCGGCTTGCTCGCGTGCCTGTTCGGCATGCTCAGCTGCCTTGCGCTCCTCATCGGCTCGGATCACGGCGAACACACCCGCGCCACGCGCAGGAGGTGGGGCCGGCTTCGGCTTGGGCCGTTGCGCATCCCTCACGAACTGCAACAGCCAGGCCGGAACACCAGACTTGACCACCAGGCCACCAGCCGACTTGCTTTTCACGCGCGCCGCCTCCAGTTCCTTGACGACTCGCTCGGCTTCCTCATCGTCACCCAAGACGGCCAGTGCATCGTCGGCCATCGTCGGTTTGCGCTCGCTCTTGCTCCTGATCAGGAGTGCTGTCAACCAATCTAACATCGCTGTGCCTCCACTACGCTATGATATGCTCTGGCGGTCTCGGTTTCGACACCGCCGACTCTCCCAAGTTCAACCGACTACACTCGCTCACACTTTGCGAAACTGCAACTAATGCGTCCATTGGTGCACGCCCCTTCTTGACGATGCGCAGTTTGCTATCCTCCCCCGTGACCTTGGCCGCCGCGTTCAAGACGTGCTGGCGTAGGATCGGATCGCCGTCGTGGGCCAGGGTACGGGCAATGATACGCTGCCGCAGGTCACTATCCGCCTTGAGACGCGCCGCCCCCTGGTCGAATTCCACCACCCAGGTCAACCCCCGCTTCCTGAACTGCGTCATGAAGTAGTGCAATTGGTACGGGTCGTAGTTCAGTTGCACGACGTTGTAGTTTGTGCACCAGTGCACCAGGTCGGGCAGCAAGGTTACATCGTAATCCAGCGCGCCGCCTCTGGGAGGTTCCCACACCTTGACGTACCTCACGGCCACGACGTCGGGTTTCTGAGGGTGACGACTGGTGACCGCCAGCGCCGTACAGTCGCCGCTCACGCTCGCGTCTACGCTCAGCACTAACGGCGTACCGTCGCCGGGCCGCAATGCTGGCAAGCCGGGATCGCGACATGCATCCCACCATTCAGGTTGCACGAACGTTTCGACGCTGCTGGCAAAGTCGCAGTGCACCTGGCGGGCAAACTCACCCCGTATCAACATCGTCTCCAGGGACGCAAGCCACCCGACCGTCTGCCAGGGTTGACGGGTGACGTGACTCCAGAACACGAACGTTCGCCCGTTGCGCCAGCAGGCCGGGACGCCGCGCCCGTCGCCGATGTCCTCCAGACCTGGCGCAGGCTCCCCCTCCAGGCCAGACTCCAGGAGGTCTTGCCACAGATCAGACTCACCCGCGTAACCGCCGTACCCTGTGAACAGGCGACAAGAGACGGTCCGGGTGGGATCGGTCTTAAACTCAGCGGTCAACCGCTCCCCGTCTTCGTAGACGATGCCCCAAGGTTCGTCGAAAGACGCCAGCGTGAACCGCGCGCCCGATTCGGTCCGGGCATTGCACGGGATCGCTTTGACCACCGTGCCGGATCTGAACGTAAGTTCGTATTTGTTGGGTACGATACGCAAGTGGGGGTTCCATTCCACACTCTGGCATAGGCTCTTGAAGACCTTGCTGGCCGCCTGATCACGCTTGTTGCTGATGACGTATTGCTCTGCTGGCGGCTCCACGTGCAAGGCAAACCACTCGTGCACCAGTGCCGCCACCGCAGACTTGCCAGACTTGGCAGGCTCGCACAACGCAACCGTATCGTAGGGCAGCCGCCCATCGTCGCCAGGTGTGAAGCAATGCCGCAGGATCGCCGCGTGATAGTCGGCCAGGCGGATGGGCCCCTTGACGTGCCGCCACCGGCTATGCTCAGTGTCGTAGTGGCGGTCTACGTAGAAACCCCACTTGCCACCGCACCACGTCACGATATCAGGAGTTGCCATCGTCGCCTGCCTTCTGCGCAGCAGCAGCCAGGATAGTTTCATAGTCCAGGACGTTGGGATCGTCGGGGTTCTCACGGCGGTCCTGCATCCATGCTCTGAGTGCCGCTTGTGCCAGCCACCCGAAACGGGCCACGTACCCGTCGAGTAGTTTCAGATCGCCCTTGTCAGCCGCGTGCTGTATAGCCGTCCAATACAAACGGCTTGCCGTATGCAATCTGACCGCCAGTTCCTTGACCAGCGCCGGCCGCCCTTGTGTCTCCAGGTCCGCCTCAACCTCTTCCTGCACCAGCCGCGCCAGGCCAGTGAACGGCTTGCCAGCGGTCAGCGCATTCAGCGCCGCCCTGCCGCCATGCTTGAGAGTTGCCGTGTTGCCCTCCCGAAACTGGCCGTTTGGCCGATGGTCAGAATCAATCGCGTCGAAGTCCACTGTTTCAGTTTCGCCCATCGTCTCTACACCTCCAGTCAGCGCAGGCGGCCAGCGCCCGACTATACACCCGCTCCAGTTCTGCGAGACGGTCCGCCCAGGTGGGGGGAATCGCGCGCGTCGTGTGCCGTCGCCGGTCACAATGGCGCCGGGCCTCGCACAGGGCATGATAGGCCGCGTTGCGCTCGCGGATCACGGTCACCCGGTCACCGTCCACCTGGTGCCCCCTGGCGTTGCGCCACGACTGCCCGCAGGTCGGCCAGGTGCCTTGCCCAGTAGGCCGCCTTGCGAGTGCCAGCCCGGGCAATGACTTGCGCCTCGGCTTGGCTCAGCAGGCCGCCACGGATCGCTTGCCGCGCCTCAGTCCAGAATGTCGTTTGTGTGTTCATTGCGTATATGTGTCATTCTACGCAGTCAGTTTAACCCTAGTTCACCCTGGCGCATCAGGCCGGCCACGTCGAAAGTGTAGATCGCAGGGGGCCGCCGTCGCTCCACGTTCAGCGCGCCGATGTACCCCAACGTGGTCTTGAGGTCACTGTGGCCCAGGTTCTGTTGAATCGCCACGACGTCTACACCCGCTTCGTACAGCCGTCGCGCGTAGGTCCTTCTGCAGTCGTGAGGTTTGACCGCCACTGGCTCGCCGTCCACGACGATGGGGTAAGCGCCCAGGACGTCTTGCACTGCCCGCACCGTCAACCGTCCGGGTCGCACCGTCTGGCCGTCGCGGTAGAAACCACGGAACACCGCGCCATCCTGGACGCCCGCCACCTCTAGCCACCGGTCAACGATAGCGAGTGCCCAGGACAAAGCGCCGTAGGGGACAAGCCGTTCTTTGCAGCCCTTGCCCTCGCGGACGTGCAAGGCCAACTCACCACCCAACCGTTGCCGCAGGTCGGCCACGTCCAGTGCTGTCAATTCTGCCTCACGAACGCCCGTGCACAGGAGCAAGCCGATTATGGCAGTGTCACGCAACCCCCGCATGGTGTCAACCCCAGGTGCCGCCAGTAACGCGCCCGCTTGCTCAGACGTCAACCTGAGTTCGTCGCTGTCTGGCCTATCCTGGCGCTCGACCTGCTTGACGGGTGATAGGTGGGGGTCAATCGCGTTCTCTATGCGCGTGAGCAATTCGTCAACGTAGGCTTTACGGTCTGCTGGCCCATCCCCCACGTGCATGGCAGCCGCGTCGAAAAGTGCTTGTCGCGTTTCGTTGTCCTTGACGATAGCGCGATATCGCGCCCGCACAGTAGACAGGCAGGCCGCCACCGTGGAGGGTTGCCTGCCATCGGCCAGCATCGCATCACGGTACGCCGTCAAGTCAGGCTCGTACCAGGGCCGCCCGTGCCCGGCTTGCCACCTCACGAAGTGGCCCAGGCGGGAACGTGTACACTTGTCCGCGCCCGCCGGGATCAGCGCACCATGCGCGCTCGTTTCGATCGTGGTCAGTGCTACGTTATCCATTCCATTCTCCTTTTATCACCTGCTACAGCCATTGCCCCTGTGACCGTCGAGTGCAAGCGACTGGCATGGACGGGCCGGGGCGCCAGGGGTAAGGGTCGGGTTGGGTTTCTGCCAGGCCAACCGGCCAACCAGGCCAACCTTTTGCTGGAGTTACCCACACGTGTAACATCTGTATATTGCTGCTCTATGCTCATTCCACCCATACCACTCTTTGTTTAGACCAACCTAGGTTGGCCTGGTTGGCCTGTACTAATAAGGTAGAGGGGTTGAGGGAGTGAGAAGTCGTTTAACCCCCGGAAACCCTCGCGGCCGTACTGCCCCAACCCAGCGCCGCTCACTGGCAATGCCCAACCGCTTCATCGTCGCCGCCAGCGCCATTGCTTCCCCCCGTGGGGAACCTAGCCGCCAGCCCGCGCCGTGCAATGCGTCGAGAATGTCCACGGTCGCCGCGAAGTCAGTAGGATCGCCCGTCACCTCGTACAGCCTCAGTATGATGTCGTCAAGCGGGTCCGCGATTTCCAATTGTGCGCAAGACTCACGCGCCATTGCCAGTTCATCCCCGTGCAATTCCCACGGCTCCTTACTGTCATACAGCGCCTTCACTTGCGCCCAGAACTGGTTAGGGTCGAGGGCAGTCGAATACCCCCAGTCAATACCCGTTACGTGCACCGCCATGAAACGGCGGTAGCCGGTAGGATCGTCCAGGATGCCCCCCACGTCGTTGACGGTCCCCACGAAAGACGATAGAGCAGGCTTCACACTGTCAAAGTGACCATACGGGTGGCGTACTGTCACCTGTTGCCGTGACAGGAAAAACTTGAGTGCTTCCCGGTCACTGCGCCGCGTTGTGGCTCCCAGTTCGGAAACCTCCCAAAGCCACGCGGTCGTTAGCCGTATGGAGTTGTCCTTGTCGTCAGGGTTGACAGGTCCCTCGACATAGAGTTCTGGCCGTACCAGTTTCGATGCAAGCCAGCGCACAAAGTACGACTTCCCTAAACCCTGATCACCCTCCAAGATTAGCGTGCGGTTCTGGCACCCTCTCGGCTCGTATGCGCGTGCCACCGCGCCGATTGCCCACCGCCGCAAGAACACCGGGAAAAAGTCGTCACGGTCTTTGACGTATCGCGCCACCTCGTTGATTGTGTCTTTCCCATCCCAGACCAGGCCGACCAGGTAGTCTCTGACCGGGTGAAAACGATGGTCGTATGCATGCGCCGTCCATGCATCTTCCGCCTCGTTAACGCGCCAATAACCGATGTCGCGCATTTGCGAGCGCATCTTTGCCCGCAGGCCGTCGCTTACGGCTTCCCCGTTCACCTCTACCGTATCGTTGGACATGTTCATGCGGAACGTATACCCCAGGCCGCGCAGTGCACCGACATACTCGGCAGTCGTAGGTTTTGGCCGTTTCTCTTTTGGCTCTGGTGTGCTGGCCGTCGCCCCCCCCCCGTGTGGCTCTGGCAGCCCCAACGCAGCCGCAGCCGCTTTGACCGCTGCCCTGACGTCGCCTCCATGCTCGTATTGGCAGAACAAATCGAACGGGTCATGCCGGTAGCCGTCGCTCATGGCGTCATTTGCAGAATGATGGTACGACTTGCCCTCCAGGATCACCACGGAGGCGGACTTGCCCCCCGGTCTCACGAAGCGCGCGCCGCGCTCCAGGTAGCCGTACCTGGTGAGTAGGTCCGCGACAGGATGGGCCTCGTTGAATGCGTCTATGACACTGGTGCCCGGCGTACCCGCCGCCCGCCGGTTGCGCCCAGACTGTCCAGCCCGCCTTGCTTCTTGCTCCAATTGCTGGCGGGTCTTAGGTGCCTCGTCTAACTTGCGCGCCAGGTCAAGCAGGAGTTCGTATTGCTCTTGGGGAATAGTAAGAACGTCGGCCAGGTTGCCCGCAACGATGGTATATTGCTTGCCCGTTTCGTGAATCGAGGGACAGGCCACGAACATACCGCCCTCGGCTTTGCGCTCAATCACCGCCCTGCGTCCGGTATCCTCCCCATCGTCCTGCGTCCATGCCAGTTTGAGATTTCCCCCTGAATCGGGGCAACGTCCTATAACGTGAAACCCCTTCCCCGTCTCCTGTAAGACTAACCCGGCGTCCAGGCCGCACGCGGACTCATGCCACAGGTGATAGAATCGAGGTTCGTCAAAATCCAGGCAGAATAGGCCACCCGATACCGCGCCACACACGATGCCCACATTGGGCTTGTGGCCGTTCCGGGAAAACCATGACCGAATCACCGTCTCGCTGGCAATGGCAGCCTGGTACGGTTTCCATTCCCCCTTGTTGGGCAGGATGTCAGGATGGGGTTTCTTCGTCTTTGGGTCAACGGGGATCACGGAAAGGCCAACACACGCATAGGCCAGGGCCGCGCCCAGGGTTTGACTTTTCGGGGATTGTGGTATAATAGGAGACGTACTGGCGATAGACTCACCGCCTT
>Ga0315284_10010303_pt1 | contig 13318 bp, 10 predicted proteins | sample YL17G09_16_MG_FD_203696 | JGI IMG/M metagenome (GOLD analysis project Ga0315284, IMG submission 203696) | Sediment microbial communities from Yellowstone Lake, YNP, Wyoming, USA - YL17G09_16 | ecosystem: Environmental > Aquatic > Freshwater > Lake > Sediment | place: USA: Wyoming | collected...
CACAGGCCTTCGCTAGCCCTGCCATTTTACTGGATGTGTCGGCGAGTCAATTCAGCACGCATCGGCATGCGACGCTTGACCGTTGATGACGGTGAAAGGGGGAAGGCGGGGCAAAGAGCGGCAAGCTGGCCGACGGGCGCGCGTGCTGGCCGCACCGCCCCAGTGCCCTCTCTCTCTCCCTTCTGTCTCACTCGCCTGCCCCCCTAACACAACAGGGCTTCAACTGGGCCGGCTTCAATTATGGGATGGGCTTCGTGGAAGGCATCGGCGAGCCCGGGGCACCCGCCCTGGTAGCCGATTTCGCGACCGCAGTCTACCGCCAGGCACTGCTCGGCTTCAACCTGGTGCGCCTGCCCTTCCGTTTCGAGGGCCTGGACGGGCCGCCGCCGACCGCGCTGGCGGGGCCGTGCAAGCTTGCGAGCAGGGGGGCGGTGCGGCGGGTGATGTCCTCCAACCCGTTCCCGCCCTTCAACAGGATTGACACGGAGGCCATCCCCCTGCCGCCCCCCGCCGCCCCGCCCGCCCCGCCCCGCAAGGGCCAGCCCGCCTGCAACTGGTACCTGCCCGACGCCTCCACCGTCCTGGACCGCCTCCTCTTCGCGGCCCAGTACTATGTCGCCAACGGCTTCTACGTCATCCTGGACTGGCACCCGACCGACTTCCCGGAGGCCTGGGCGCGGGCCGACTCGGAGACGGTCGGCGATGTGAGTGGCTTTGCCGACAAGTGGGGCTCCCTCGCGGCCGCCCTGGCCTCCCTGCCCGCCTGGAAGGCCGGCCACCTGCCCGGCCGCGTCTTCTTTGAACTGATCAATGAGCCCGACCGCCTGGGCATGGCCTGGAACGTGCCCACCAAGGGCAGGGTGAATGAGACCGCGCTGGCGGACGCGGTCGCGAGTGGCAAGGTGGGTGGTGGTGGGAAAAGGGGTGGTGAGAGCGCGGCCCTGGCCACCACGGACGCGCCGGATGCCGCCCCTGCATTCGGTCGCCGCCGCCTCGCCCAGTGGGCGCCCGTAGCGGATGGCCTGCAGACCGGCATCGACCCCCGGACGGGCCTGGCGTCGCAGCCGGAGGAGGAGGAGGAGGAGGAGGGCGACGACGAGGCGGTCGCGGCCGCCATCACGGCCGGCCTCTACAACACCACCCAGCGCCCGCTGGCCGACCTGTACCTCGCCGCCGCGGACGCCATCTTGGCTGCGACGCCGACCACCGCGGCCGGCGGCGGGCCCGCCCCCGCCTCCGCCTCGGGAGCCCTGTTCATTCTGGAGGGCACCAACCAGAGTTACTGGACGCCGCCCATGGCGTGGGGGGCGGCCTTCATCACCGACCCGGCCGTCGCGGCCGACCACGCGGCCAAGGGGCGGCTGTACAGTGATGCGGCCCCCTTTTTTGAGGCCCTGTCAGGCAAGCCCGACTTTGCGGCCCGGGTCGCCATCGGGCCGCACGTGTACGGGCCCTCCCTGGGGTGGGACCCCGCCCAGCAGCGGGGGCCGTCCCTGTGGTCCACGCACTCCAAGGCCTTTGGCTACGGCTCCCGCTTCGGGGCCACCTTCCCCGTCATGCTCACCGAGTTCGGGTCCCACCTGGACTCGCCCGACGACGTCGCCTGGCTGGCCGACCTGGCGCGGTGGGCCAACTGCCGGGCGCCCGCGCCAGGGTGTGGGCCGGGTGGGGACCACTCGCCGATCGCGGCCTGGGCCTGGTGGCAGTGGTCGCCGACCGCCTGGGACACGGGCGGCCTGGTGGAGGCGGACTGGGTGACGCCCGTGTGGGCCAAGATCAACAACCTGACCAGCCTGAGCGTGACGGCCGAGGCGAGTGGTGGGGGGTGGTGGCTGCGGCCGTGGTATCTGGGTGTGAAAGGAGCCAAGAAAGTGAATGCGACCGGAGGTGGTGCGCCAGCGCCGGCGTCGGCGCCTATTGCTGCCGCGCCTGCGCCTGGAGTGGGGGCGGCGCCGGTGTGATGGGGTGCGTGGGAGGGGCGTGTAAATTTATTTATAGACGGGCGTTGAACACACAAACGAGGGCGCGGAGGTTGAAGAAGAAGCGAGCGAGCCGAGTGCATCGGCCACACTCTCTTGTTCTCTTTTTTTTTTTTGGCGGGAGAGCGGGCACACGGCTCCCACAGATCAGACCACACTCTCCTCCAGATGGACGTAGACCCCACCGCCGCCCAGCCCTACGGCGGCCCGGGCGGGGCGCCGAACGCGGGCCCCCCGCCCCCGCTCTTTGGCGCCGCGGCTGTCCCGGGCCTCGGCGCGACAGCCGCCGCCCCGCCGCCCGGCGTGCCGCCGCCGCCGGCAGGCCCGTCCCTGGTCGCTCAGGCACCGGGCCCACCCCCTCCTGCCTCGCGCGCGGTGAGGACCTACATCGAATCCGCGCTCGCCCCCGCGCTGATGGCAGGCCTGACCGAGGTCGCGCGGGCCCGCCCCGTCGACCCGCTCGGCTTCCTGGCCTCCCACCTGCTCGCGTACCGGGATGCCCAGGCCGCGGCGTTGACTCAGGCGCAGGCACAGATGGCAGGAGGGATGGGTGGAGGCGGAGGTGGGCCGATGTGAGAGAGCCGCGCCGCGCGCTTCCTTTCTTCCACCCCGCCCCTTCCTTTAGTTTTGCGGTGGGGTGATGCCGCGCCCCGCCTCCTGCCGCCATGTGGGCTGTGTGTGTGTACAGGTGTCGTCTTGCAAATGCGCCCTCTGTTTTTTTCATCTCAAAAATTGGCCCGCGGGAGTGATCTCTCCACGCGTGCGTCGTCACATATAAAAAAACGGGGTCCCACCAACCCCTCCCTCTCAAAAACCGCCCCCCAACACGCCGTTTGGATCTCTCTCTCAACACACAACACACACACAACTCACAACACACACTGCTCTTCTCTTTCACGGCTGATTTCGCGGGGGCGCAACACACAGGGGCGCCCGCGCCTCTCTTTACCGCGCGGAGAACAAAACGAAAACACACCCAACAAAATCTCATTCCCTCACGCATTCGCCGGCACAGGCGACCCGACGACCGACCCGTCCAGATGGCCCAGCACGCCCGCCACGGCGGCCGCCGGCCAGATGGCCTCAAACTCGCGGGCGGCGAGGAGGATGAACCGGAATTCAAAGGAGGCGTCGGCCGCCGCGGCGGCGCCAGACGGCGCGAGCGGTGCCCGCGCCTGCGCCCACACGGACGCCGTGCTCATCTCCAGGGCCGCGTCGTCGTCCGAGGATGCCTGCCAGTCCCCGCACACGTGCAGGGTGGCCACCGACTTTTGCAGGTTGCGCAGCAGCTGTGAAAATGATGAAAGGAAAAGAGGGAGTGAGAAATGGGAGCGAGAAAAAAAAATGGATGATGGTGGGGTGCAAGGTTGTGGCCTCTCCTATGCTCCGCCGTGCGCGCGCCTCTCCCTCTCTCTCCTCGCTCTCTGTCTTCTCACGCACCTTGACCAGGTCGTCGTACTCGTCCCGGGTCAGGGCGGCCGACCAGCCGTCCCCGCCAACGACCGCGCAGTACCCGGGCCCGCCGGGCGGGGCGGACCTGTCGACGCCCAGGCGCCAGCCCGCGCCCTCGGCCAGGTCGAAATCCCGGGGGGGGCCCGCACCCGCGGCGCCTCCACCGCGCCCGCTCTTTGGCCCCGCATCCTCGTCCGAGGAGTCCATGGATGTGACGGAGGAGAGGAAGGAGGCGTCCGCCACGCCGGCCGCGGGCGGCGGCGCCCGCGCGGTGTGGGGGACGGCCACGATGGAGCAGCCGTTGACGTCGCACTGCAACTGCATGCCCGGCGGGTAGGACGAGTCGGGGGCGGCCGAGGGGGCGGCCCGGGGGGCGGCGGTGCCGCCATTGGCCGCAGTGAGAAGGGCTTCCGCGGCTTTCATGGCGTCGTCGACCTAGGTGAAGAGGGTGAGAAGAGAAGAGGGTGAGGAGCGTTTTGCGGCCTCTCGCGCGCAGCTCCTGGCGACTCCGCGTTTTTGTTTTCCTCTCTCGTGGGCGTGCACGGCTGGCCGCGTTTTTTTTTTTTTTTTCGGACCAGGCCGACGCAGGATATACCAAAGCTCTAGCCTTTGGCTGGTGCCAAAGGTGGGCGTGAGGTGGCGATTGTGTGGGTGACGCGACGGCCGAGAGTAACGAAAACAAGGGCGGCCGCGGGCCGTGCATTTTTTTTTTTTGTGGCAGGCGGCGAAAGCGGGGCAGGAGGAGAGGGTGCAGGCCAGGTCTGCGCCCAAGCATCGCCCCACAAAAAGGTCGAGGTCCTGGCCTACCCCTTTGTATGCGCAGCCGCTCAAAAGGGGGTGGGTCTGGCCCGCTGCGGGAGAGGAATGGCAGTGCCCGCCCGCCGGCGGTTAACGCCGCCGGCCCCACCAGGCCCGGCGGGGGTGACCGCCGACGGGACCCCAGGACGGCCGTGTCCCGCCTCCATTCTTCAATCCCAAGGTTGCCAAGCAATCGAGCTCACTCGCGAGAGTAAAAGCGAGGCAATGCCTGCCCGCCTTAGCCCTACTAAAACACTCCCTGACCCTGCTTTTCTCTATCTCTCTCGATCTCTTACCGAGTCGCCCGCCGCCCGCGCCGGCCGCACCGGGCGGGGCGGGGCCGCGCGCGGGGCCAGGCCGCCTGCCCGAGTGACGGGCAGAGAGGTGGTGGCCCGCAAGCTGGTGAACGCCATCTTGGTGGTGTGTGGTAGTGTGTGGTGGGCTTCTCGGCGGAGTTTAAGAGAGACGAAAGAATGAAGTGAGGGTGGGTGGCGCCCGGGCCAAACCTGGCCGGCGCCACAACCTCGACCCGCGCACTTTTGTCTCTTTCTCACCGCGCACGCGCGCGCACGGACATGCTCCTCCCGCCCCGACCCCTCACCTCCTGCACACGCTCCGGTCTCCGGGCTGCTGGGCGGCGCCTGCCTCACCCTCACCCCGCCCGGCCTCTTGCTCGCCCAGCTGCAGCCGGAGGTCGTCAAGGCGGCGCCGATGCGACTGATGGTGATGAAGACGCGCCAACTCCCGCCAAGACCCGCTTGGGCGAAGCAATCAAGTAAGAGCTACGTGAGGTCATGTTAGAGGAGGGTAGGCCAGCGCTGCTCTCTGGGCGCGGGTCCAAGCCGCGGAATGGACGGGGGAATGCTCTCCGAAACGCTTAAAACAAAAACAAACACACTTCCCATGCGAGCTCAACCTCCAACTCTCTCAACCTTCTCAGAAAAAAGCAGGCCGCCATCTCGGCCCTCCTGTCCGACATGGGCATGGAAGCCGTGGAGCAGCGCCTGCAGGACGCCCTCGAATCCCCGCCCCCGGGCGGCGGCCTGGCCCACGCGGTCGCGGTCGCCCTGGACGCGGCCACCCGGCGCGGTGCGCGGGGGCCCGCCCTGTTTGTGGAGCTGCCCGACTCGCCGCCCGGCGCGGAGGGGGCGGCCCAGACCGCTGAGCTCCTGATCAGAGCGGGCGTGGATGGCCTGGTCGTGCCGGCGGCGCCCCTGAGCGGGGGTGAGGGAGTGAAGGTGGATGATGGGACGGCGCTGGCGCGCCTGGTGGCGGCCGCCCGGGCGGCCGCCGCGGCCGCCGCCAAGGACGCGCCCGCCAAGGCCGCACCATCCACCATCACGGGCGGCCCACCCGATTTGAGTGGCATCCCCATCCCGGTGCTGGCACGGGACTGGATCGTCCACCCCCTGCAGCTGGCGGAAGCGAAAGCGGCCGGGGCGGGCGGCGTGCTGGGCGCGTCCGCGGCCGTCCTGGGGCGGGGCGCGTCCATTTTGACGGCGATGGGCGCGGCCATGGGCCTGGACGTCCCCTTGGAGGTGGTGAACCGGTCGGAGCTGGAGGCGGGCGCGGACGGCGGGACGCCCCTGTTTGCGGTGAACGTCTCGCTCGGCCTGTCTGTCGCGGCGTCCATTCCGGGCGCGGCCGCCGCGCTCGCGGCAGGGATTTTGGAGGGCTTGCCCCCGGGCGCGGCGGCCCTGGTGGGCGTCACCACCCCAGCCGGCGCGGCCGCGGCCGCCGCGGCCGGCGCGGCGGGCCTGGTCGTGAAGCGGGAGTACTTGCTGTCCGCGGCCGTGCGGGGGCTCGGCCTCGCAGCCGCGGTGGAGGAGGCCCGGGACGCCAGCAGCGAGGACTAGAGCGCGCGAGTAGAGAGAACGTGCACCACTACCACCACCCCGGACACGCAGCACAGGCCCGATGTGATAAAGAGATGTCCTCACACGACGGGACGCGCACACCGGCCACACACCTTCACTTGCGCCCTTTTTTGCCCTCGCCCTCGCCCTTCTCATCTTTCTGCGATCCCTTCCCGAGAGAACCCAGCCACCTCCCGAGCCGCCCCATCACATCTGCATCTTCGTCTACCCACCCGTTGTCCACGTACGGCAGGCGCAGGTCGAAGCGTTCGCCATTGTCGTACTCGGGCATTCCGACGGGATTAGTGGGTATCGGGATGCTAAAAAACCGAACGGGTCCGCGCTCCGCTTCAGCAGCCTCCTTTTCCGCCTTGACGCGGGCCCGGCGCTCATCGTCTACCGCCTTCTTGTAGGTGGGGTCCCGGTTGTAGCGGGAGATCTTGCCCCGGCGCACGTCCATGTCCTATGGAAGAATGGGAAAGAGATCGAGGGAAGCAATAGAGGAAATGAGGGCGGGGTTGGAGGGGTTTGTTTCAACGCGGCGCTTTTTCTCGGCGTCTCTCTTCAACGCGGCACTTTTTCTCGGCGGCTCTCTTTTTGAGACGCCCCACCGCCGCGAGCCACCGCCATCCCGTCCGGGGACATCTCCTACCTTGCGCCAGGCCCCAGTCTTGCGCCGCTTCAACACCTCCTGCTGTGCTTCCCACTGTTCCGCGCGCCGCTCCTTGTCCTCGGCCGACTCTCCCCATCCGAAGAGGGCGCGTGCGGGGCGGGCGACGCGGGAGCGGGCGACTCGGGAGCGGGCTGCGGGTAAGGTCAACGTGCGAGGGGTGAGGGAGAGCATGGTGCTGGATGGAGAGGGGCGCGCGTGCATCAGTGTGAAAGGATACGGGAAAGTGGGTAGGGCCGACCCGACCCCTCCCCCTCACTTGACTGAACAGGGCGTTGCTCCACCACTTTCTCTCGCCTCACGCTCTTCAATTCACGCCACTATGTCCGCCTCTGCCCTGTCCTCCCGCCCCGCCCTGTTCGGCGACCGCCTGGTACGTCCAGGATTGATAGAGGAGCGCGTAGTATTGGAAGACAGGCGCGCTGCTTGTGTGTGCCGGACTTGCTCTCTCAGCCGTCGCGTCTCGCCTTCGCGCCCGCCCGTGTCTCACCACCCTCTTTCCCCGCCCCGCCACTCGTAGTCTGCCCGCCCGCCCACCCCCACCCGCCGAGCCGGCGTCCTGACCCCGATCCGGGCGGCCGTCGAGGTGGCGACCCCCGCGGCGACGGGCAAGGTAAGTGCGAGAGAAGCGAAGATGGAAGCGAAGCGAATTCGCACCGGGGAAAAAGTGCTCTCTCCCTCTCCGCGCAGGCCGCGCCAATGGGCCGACCCGGCACTAGGCCGGCACGCTCCTCGCAAGCCTAGAGAACAGGCGTACCCAGCCAGCGGCATGGTGTGCAGGCTCGGCTCCCACCGGCCCAGAGAAGCCTCCCGCACAAAAAAAAACGAGCCGTCCCCTCCCGACCTCTGCTCTCTTACCCCAAACCTCACCCATTTTCCCATCCCATCTCCCCGTCCTCAGGTCTCCCCCTCCGACCCCCTCCTCCTCCGTGCCCTGGCGGGCGACCCCACCATCCCCCGCCCCCCCGTCTGGATGATGCGCCAGGCTGGTCGGTACATGAAGGTCTACCAGGACCTGTGCAAGAAGCACCCGACCTTCCGGGAGCGGTCCGAGAACGCCGACCTAGCAGTGGAGGTCTCGCTCCAGCCCTGGCGGGCGTTCAAGCCGGACGGGGTGATCCTGTTCTCCGACATCCTGACCCCGCTCACGGGCATGGGCATCCCCTTCGACATCCTGGCCGGGTCCGGGCCGGTCATCCACGACCCTATCCGCACGATGGAGCAGGTCAAGAAACTGCGCCCGCTGGTCGGGGAGGAGGCGACGCCCTACGTGGGCGCCGCCCTGCGCGCCCTGCGGTCGGAGGTGGGCTCCGCCTCCACGGTGCTGGGCTTTGTGGGCGCGCCCTTCACGCTGGCCACCTACATCGTGGAGGGCGGGTCCTCCAAAAACTACACCCACATCAAGCGCCTGGCCTTTGGCGACCCCACGACCTTGCACGCGCTCCTGTCCCACCTGGCCGGCGGTATCGCCGACTACATCCGGTTCCAGGCGGACGCGGGCGCCCAGGCCGTCCAGATCTTTGATTCCTGGGCGGCTGAGCTGGCGCCCCAGGACTTTGACGTCTTTTCTGGGCCGTACATCAAACAGATCATCGCTGACGTGAAAAAAACGCACCCCGACCTGCAAATCATCCTGTACATCGCCAACAGCGGCGGCATCATGGAGCGCATGGCCGCCTGCGCCCCCGACGTCATCTCCGTCGACCAGCGGGTGGACATGGGCGACGCCCGGGCGCGCATCGGGCCCGGGTTCGCGGTGCAGGGCAACATGGACCCGGGCGTGCTCTTTGGGTCGAGGGAGGCCATCGAGAAGCGGGTGGTCGAGACCGTGAAATCCGCGCAGGGCGCCCGCCACATCATGAACCTGGGGCACGGCGTGCTGGTGGGGACGCCCGAGGCGAGCGTGGCCCACTTCTTCGAGGTCGCCAAGAGCGTGCACGAGCGGATGTGAGAAGGAGAGAGAGAGGGGTGGGGGTGGGGGTGGGGTGAGGATGGAGAGAGAGCGAGAGTTTTTTTTTTGTGTCACACCTGATTCTAAGCTAAGCGTGCTTCCACCTCTCATCCCTCTGTGCGCGTGCGTGCTGAGCAGGGCAAGGCACAGCTGTTACAGGCAAATGGCAAAACAGCAAAACACTCACACCTCAAAACGAGTCCTCTGGCTCCACCTCCATCCCCACTCCCGGCGGGGGCAGCCCGACCCGGCGCCGGCGGCGGGTGCTGGGCGCGCCCGACCCGCCGCCCACGCCCGACACGTCGGTCGCCTGTTCCGCCGCCTCTCCGCCGACGCGCGGCGCGGTGGTCGGGGCCCCGGTCGTCGTCGAGGGCGCGGGGCGCGCAGCCGCGCAGGCGGCAGGCGCCACCGCACCACCACCGCCGCCCGCCAGGCGCGCCAGGAGGTCAGCCTTGCGCCCGCCCACGGGCAGGCCGACCGCCTTGGCGACCGCCTTGAGGTCCGCCACCTTGAGGCTGACCCCCTCGCCCCGTGCGATCGCGGCGCGCAGGGACGCCAGCGTGGCTTCCGGCGGCCCGGGCGAGGGGGAGGGGCGCCCGCTGCCCCCGCCGCCGCCGCCGCCGCCAGGTGAGCCGGCCGGCCGCTTGGTGACTTTCGGCTTGCCCGGCCGGGCATGGGCGCCGCAGGCGTCCAAGAGGATGGCCAGCTTCTCGCCCGCCAGAGCGGCGTCCTTGCCCGCCCAGGGCGGGAGCGTGGGGTCGGCCAGGGCGGACACGGCAGCCGACGGCGGCTGGGGCGCCCTGCCGCCCCACCCACCCCCACCGCCCCCGCCACCGCCGCCCACGCCCTCCCCCAGGGCTAGCGCGGCCAGGATGTCATACTGGCGGGCGAGCACCGGGTTGGGCACGGGGGTCCACCCCCCAAAGCCGGCCCCCCAGGGCGAGTCAGCGGGCGGGCGGGGCAGGGTCAGGGCGGCCACGACCGCGTCGGCCGCCGCGTCGGCCGCTCCCGGCAGGGCGGCGGGGAAGGGGGGGTGGCCGACGACCGCGGCCGTGAGCTCGGGGCGGCGCGCGTCGTCCGCCCAGGGCAGGTAGACGACCACAAAGCCGGGCGAGGTCAGCTGGGCGCCCGTGTCCGCGTCGGTCACCTCCCGGCGGGCGACCAGGGCGACCAGCCGGGGCTTGGCGCCGTGGGAGCGCACAAAGGAGGCGACCGCCGCGCGGGCGGGTGTCGGGGTCGGGGGCGGGGCTGCGGGGGCGCCGCCGCCCGCCTCGCCCGCCTCCTCCTCCTCCTCCTCCTCCTCCTCCGTCCCCAGCATGGCCGCGTGCAGGGCGACCGCCGCGGCTTTGCCGCCCGGCAGGTCGGCCCCCTCCCCATCCTTGTCCCGGGTGGGGTACAGGAAGGAGGGCGGCCGCATGGCGTGGCGGGGGCGGAGGGCGGGCCCCACGGGCGCCCACCCCAGGACGGTGAAGCCGCGGGGGCCGCCGTCGGCCAGGGCGGCCAGTTCCGGGGGCGTGGCCAGCAGGCGGGACCGCGGCGGGGCCGCCGCCCCGCAAAACAGGCCCGGGCCGTCCGCGCCGACGGCGACCAGTGATTTGGGCTTGCGGCCGGCCAGGGCGCGCGCCCGGCGTGGGCCGCCTGGCGGGGGGGTGGGGCGGCCGCCGGCCCTGCTGCCGCCGCCGTCCCCCTCCCCGTCGCCGTCCTCGGGCTCCCGCAGCGGGATGCGGCCGCCCGTGGCGTCCACGCCCCGGGTCTCCACCTCCAGGGGCTCCAGCGTGTCGGCGGCGACGGTGCCGGCGATGGACATGGACGCCCGGCGGACGGCGGCGTAGAGGGAGACGCCAAAGCGGGCCCCGCCGGGCAGGCGGACGTCGTACGTCCCCAGCGAGCGGCGCCGGTAGGAGACCGCCCGGGCCGCGCCCGCCACGGAGCGGAGGTGAGTGACCGCAGACTCCGGGTCGGCCAGGCCTTCATCGTCGGAGGGCGCGTCGTCGTCCGCGGGCGCGGCAGGGGCGGCGGCGCCGGGCGAGGCGACCGTGGCGGGGGGCGGGGGCGGCGCCAGCAGGGACGCCTGCGTTGGGTGGGCTTGCTGCTGCGTGAACCCGCCCATCAGGGTTGAGGGCGGCGGCGGGAGGGCGGCTGTGGGGGCGGCCGGTGCCGTCGCGGCCGCCGGAGCGGCAGCATACCCGCCGTGCCCGGCTGCCGCCCGGCGGGCGACGCCCGACCAGAAGGGCTGGGCCGGCGCGGCGACGGCCGCCCGCCGGAGCGCGCGGGGGCCGAGGACGGCCCCGCCACTGGCGGCCGGCGCCAGGGCGACAAGCTCAAAGTAGATGCGGCGGTCAGCCATCTGGGCCGCCCGGTCCACGGCCCGGGCTTTCGAGGACGCGGAGGCGGAGGGCAGGCCGTCGCCGGTGAGGGCGATCACCCGGCGCAGGCCCTTGGACAGCGAGGCCGCCCGGCCGGCGGGCGGGCCGCCGCCGCCGCCGCCGCCGCCGCTCACGACGGTCCGGCTGGCCGCCGCGCCCGATGGGTGGCCCCGCCCCACCCCGCTGGCCGGGTCCCTGCCCGTCAGGATGGCGTCCGCCTTGAGCAGGGCCACGACGGCCGCGTCCGCTGCGGGCGGGCCGGCCAGCGGGTCGGTGCCCGCGGCCGCCGCCACGGCGGCCGGGTTGGCGATCAGGGCGGTCAGCGCGCGCACGCGGGCCGCGGACGGCGTTCCCAGGTCATGGAAGACAGAGATCGGCTCGGACGCCTGCAGGCCCGCCAAGGTGGCGGCCTGGGTGCAGGAGGGAGGCGGTGGCTGGGTGGGGTCGGGAGGTAGCGGCGGGGCAGGGGCGGGCGTCGACGCGCCGTAGAACACGATCGCCGCCTCATCCGCCGGCGACGTCAGGATCTTGTTCTTGAAAAACTCGCGCAGGAAGATCAGGGCCACGTCCATCCAGGTGTCGCCCGGGTCGACGCCCTGGAGAATGAGAAACAGGGAGAGAGAGATGAGGAACTTGTGTGTGTTTTGTTTTTTCCTCTTTTCTCCACATTTCACTGCTCACCTCCACGTCCGTCAGCCCGCAGGGAGTGCGGGCCGACGCGGACGCGTCCACTAGGAAGACGGCGTACTCGGTGGGGATGTGATATTTCTGGGAGGGAGAAAGGAGAGGAGAGGAGGGGAGGGGAGGCACGAGTGAGCATGCTGGGCGCGCTGGGGTGTGAGTGTGCGGGTTTTGCTCCCTCTCTGTTTTACCTCGTCCAACCAGGACGCTTCATCATCCGAGGACCCCACGTAGACCTGCATGGGGGCAAGCAGGAGGGGCAGGTGCGTGGGCCTGGGTGGTTGGTGTCGTGAGGAGGGAGGAGCGGGACGCGAATGTGGCGCTGTAAGTGTTGGGGCCAGCACTCCTTGCGACGAAAAGAAAAAAGTGAAGGAGCAGGCAAAAAGAACAGCCGGTCTCCCCACTCTTAACTTCTTTTTTTCCCTTGCTCACCCACCCTGATGCCCGCCCCCGCCCCTACCCTGGGCCGCGCCCTGAGTACGGCTAGCCAGCTTCAGGTATGATGCGTGATAGGTCATGTGGTGGGCGTGTGTGTGTGCGTGTGTGTGCGCGAGCAAAAGAGAGCACCTCTCGGCATCGACAACGCCCCGTCCTGGCCGCACACCTCCGCCTTGAAAAGGGCGGCCTGTGCCGGTCCGTCACGACAGTGTGAAAGCCTATGTGCTCAATGGCATTGGCATGATTGTGATGGAGGCTGATAAGCGTGATGGAGGCTGATAAGCGTGAGATTGCCCGCCCCCAGAAGATGGTGGGGGGGGGGGAGGCAGCGCGCGCCCGTCCGCGGTGGCCAACCCTCCCCTCCCTCTCGTCGAAACGAAAACGCCTGGCCTTTTTCCCACGCCCGACGCCAACACGCAACACCAACACGCCCCGGCGGTGCCTCTTACTCGCTCCACCTCTTCTCCCTCTTCTTTCACACCACCAGGCCCGCCCCGCATCCACCCCCGCCCGCCCGGCCCCGGCGTTCGCCGCCAGTGCGGCCCTGATGAGGGTCCGCCCGTACACGGTCTCCAAGGGGGACACCCTGGACTCGATCGCGGCCAAGCGGGGCATGCCCGTCGACGACCTCATCACCCTCAATGCCGGTCACGTCTCCAAGGCCCGCCCCCTGACGCCCGGCACCGCCCTCGTCCTGCCCGCGGCCCGCCTGTCGGCCCGCGACAAGGACATCCTGGCCGGCATCACGCCCGGCGCGTCCACCCGCTTCCGCCCCTACCCCGTCCGCAAGGGCGAGGCCGCCACCGACATTGCGGTCAAGCGGGACATCCGCCTGGCTGACCTGGCGGCCCTCAACCCGGGCGTCGACCTGGGCAGGCTGAAGGCCAACCAGGTGATCAAGCTGCCGGCCGGCAAGTTCAGTGTCCGGGAGCGGGAGATGCTCACGGGCGGTGCCGCCCTGCCGGACGCCTTCTTCAAGGGGCCGCTGGCGGGGGTGCCGGCGGGCGTGGCGGGCGCGGGCGCCCTGGCGGCGGCGGCGGTGGTCGTGTCCATCCTGTTCCGCAAGGCAAAGGCGGGGGAGGCTTGAGAGAGAGGGAATGGAGGGGGGGGGGGGGGGGGGGGGGGTA
>Ga0315284_10010304_pt1 | contig 13317 bp, 9 predicted proteins | sample YL17G09_16_MG_FD_203696 | JGI IMG/M metagenome (GOLD analysis project Ga0315284, IMG submission 203696) | Sediment microbial communities from Yellowstone Lake, YNP, Wyoming, USA - YL17G09_16 | ecosystem: Environmental > Aquatic > Freshwater > Lake > Sediment | place: USA: Wyoming | collected...
AAGAACTCGGCCACCGGGCAGCCGCTGGTGCACTTGACGCACTGGTAGCACAGGTAGACGTTCTGCCCGACCTCACTCAGCACGCGTTGCGCCAAGTCGGCCTTGATCGGCGTCTGCCCAGCCGGTCGGTGGTCGGTCATCGTTCGCTTCCTAGGTGGACGTCACGAGCTCGACGACTTTGGGCCGCGGGGGTAGACCGGCGCCCTCCACAATCGTCTTGACCGCCTCTTCCCACTCGATCGCCATGATGTGCACGCCCGCCACGCCTTCGATCTCCTGCATCTGGTGAATCAGGTCGATGCAGATGCGGATGCCTTCAGCGCGCCACGCCGCCGCCCTGGCCTGTTTGTCCTCGATGCCCCGGCCCGCCGCTTCCATGCGTTCGACGATCTCATCGGGCACGTCCATGCCGGGCACCTGATCGCGCATGTACTTGGCGGCGCCGGGCGACTTGAGGGGGCCGACCCCGGCCAGGATGTAGGTCTGCTGGTGAATCCCCAGGTCGACCACGCGCCGCATGAACTCGCGGAACTTCGGCACGTTGTAGATCATCTGGGTCTGGATGAAGTCCGCGCCGGCCCGGGCTTTCTTGCCCAGCCGCAGCGGCCGCCACTCGAACGGATCCCCAAAAGGGTTCTCGGCCGCGCCCACGAAGAACTGGGGATAGACGCCCTTGATCTCCTCGCCGCACTGGAAACGGCGCTGATCCCGCAGGCCGACGACCATCTGCACCAACTGCACCGAATCCAGGTCATGGACGTTCTTCGCCTGGGGGTGATTGCCAAACGTCTGGTGATCGCCCGTCAGGCACAGGATGTTGCGCAGGCCGAGCGCATAGGCGCCCAGCAGATCGGACTGCATCCCCAGCCGGTTCCGGTCGCGGCACGTCATCTGCATCACCGGCTCGAGGCCCGCCTGCAGCGTGAGGGCCCCGGCGCCGATGGAGGACATGCGCACGATGGCCGTCTGGTTGTCGGTGATGTTGGCCGCATCCACCCAGCCTGTGAGCAGTGCAGCCTTCTGGCGGATCACGTCGGCATCCGCATTCTTCGGAGGTCCGAGCTCGGCGGTCACGGCGAAGGCGCCGGACCGGAGCGTCCGCTCCAGGTTGCTTCCGGACTTGTAGCCGTCAGGTTCGCTCATCGCCCGCCTCCCTCACGCTTCCGCTGTGGCCGGCTTGGGCAGCTTGAGGTCCTCGCGCACGATCGTGCGCGGACCGCCGTCCCGGCTCGTGCGCCAGTCCTTGGCCGGGACGATCTCCATGATCAGGTTGAGTCGCCCCTGGGCCTGCAGCTTGTCGTGAATCAGCTGCCAGGCGCAGTCGATCTCCGGGCTGATTTCGCACTTGCCGTGTGAAGATCCGCCGCACGGTCCATTGAGCAGTTGCTTGGCGCAGCGCGCGATCGGGCAGATGCCGCCGGTCATGCCGAGCAGGCACTCGCCGCAGGCCGCGCAGCGCTCGACCCAGACCCCCTGCTCCAACGGCAAGCCCATGAACTTGGTGTTCAGGCCGGGGACCACGACCGCCTCAGGGTAATGCTCGGCCAGGGCCTGCACGCCCACGCCGCAACCGAGGGAGAGCACGACATCCGCGTCGGCCAGGGGCTCGCGGATCGCGTCCAGGTATTCCCACTCGCACTGCCGCTGCACCGTGACGTCGGTCACGGTCGTGGAGGCGCCGTCAAGTTTGGAGGACATGCGCAGCAGCGAGCTGAGCACGCCCGCCTCCCTCTCGCCGCCAGCGAAGCAGACCGTGACGCAGGTGCCGCAGCCGACGATCAGAACCTTCCGGGCCTCACCCAGCAGGCCTTTGATCTCGCCCAGGGGCTTTTGCTCGGCCACGATCATGGTTCAGTCCTTCGTGAGCACGCCGAATTCGTCGCAGGTTGGCGCAGGCACAAACGCGAGACCGTCGAGTTGCTCGTGCGCCCATCGGGCAGCCTCGTCGCATGCTGCGGTGTCATCGCCAGTCCTTCCTCGTTGGCTCAGCGTCGCTCAGCGTCCAGATCATCGGCGGGCCGGCGCAGCGGGCTGGGGCCCAAGGCGCGAATCTGCCCATCCATCGCGGTGACCGCTTCCGCCCAACGCTGGCCCATCGCGGACGACATGTTGAACATGCGCACGCGCTCTGGTTCAAGCCCGATCTCCGTCAGCAGGGCCTGCACGTAGCCGACGCGCCGTTTGGCGTTCAGGTTGCCGTTCTGATAGTGGCAATCGCCCTCCAGGCAGCCGGCGACCATCACGCCGTCCGCACCGTGCTCGAGCGCGCCCAGCACCAGCAGCACGTCCAGCTTCCCGGTGCAGGGCAGCTTCACCACGCGCACGCTGGGCGGGTACTGCAGGCGCAGCGAGCCCGCCAGGTCCGCGGCGGCATAGGCGCAGTAGTGGCAGCAAAAGGCGAGGATGTTCAATTGATGGTCGCCAAGCTGTTCGGGGGGCTGGCTACGGGCGTCGGGCGTTCCCATGTCACTCCACCGCTTTCCAGCAACGCGCCCATCGTCGCCATCATCTGGTCATCGCGGTAGTGCAGCACGTGGATCGCCCTGGCGGGGCACTCCGAGGCGCAGATGCCGCAGCCCTGACAGATAGCCGCCTCGATGTGAGCCGCGCCGGCAATGTTCCCCACCCCGGTGATGTTCGTCATGATCCGTGGGACGCCGTACGGACAGATGCGGACGCAGGTGAGGCAGCCGGTGCACCTGGATGGCTCAACCACGGCCACCGCGCCGCCGGCCATGAGGGCCGGGCGGGCCAGGATCGTGGCCGCCCGCGAGGCTGCGGCCTGCGCCTGCACGATGGTCTCCTCCAGCAGCTTTGGATAGTGGGCAGCGCCTGCCAGGAACAACCCCTCCGAAGCGAAATCCACCGGGCGAAGCTTGACGTGCGCCTCCAGGAAGAAGCCGTCAGCGTCCGCGGGCACCTTGAGTTTCGATCCCAGCTCTCTCGCGCCGGCGGAGGGCACCAGGGGTGTGCTCAACACCAGCAGGTCGGGGCGCAGCTCCAGCTCACGGCCCAGGACGGAGTCCCAGGCCCGAACCAGGAGGCCGGCTGGCTGGTGATCGGCGTCCGCGACAGCAGCGTCGGCGCGCCCGCGCAGGTCGGGGTTGGCGATCTGCACGGAAGGCTTGCGGTCGAAGTCGTAGCGGACCAGGCGCACGCCCTGCCGCCGTGCCTCGGTGTACAGCCGCTCGCCAAAGCCGTAGACGCGAATGTCGCGGTACAGGATGGTCACCTGAGCCGCGGGATGGAGGGCCTTCAGTCGCAGGGCGTTCTTGAACGCCATGGCGCAGCAGATGCGGCCGCAGTAGCGCTCGGCCGGGCCCACGCACTGGATCATGACCACCGATTCAGGCCAGGGGCGATCGGCCGGCTGCCCGGCCAGCCAGGCCTCGAACTGCTGCTGGGTAAGGATGCGCGGGTCGGCGCCGTAGAGATACTCGTCGCCGCGGTATTCCTGGCCGCCGGTGGCGACGAGGGTGACGCCGTGCCGGATCTCGGTGCCGTCGCTCAGGCGGCTGGTGAAGTTGCCGACGAAGCCCGCCGTGTCCACCAGTTCGGCGTCGAGATGCGCATGGATCAACGGATCCCGGCGCACCCGGTCGACCGTCTCCTGCAGGAAGGCCTGTGGGTCGGCTGCGTCGTCGGCGGTGTAGAACATGTTCCGCAGGTTCCCGCCCAATTGCGCCTCGCGCTCGACCAGGTGTACCGGGAAGCCCTGTCCCGCCAGGGCGAGCGCGGCCGTCATGCCGGCCGGGCCGCCGCCGATGACGAGCGCCGAGCGCTCGATGTTCACGGGCATCGTCTGCAAGGGCTCGAGGGCGGCGGCGCGGGCGGCGGCCATGCGCACCAGTTCCTGGGCCTTGGCGGTCGCCGCAGCCCAGTCACGAGAGTGCACCCACGAGCACTGGTTGCGGATGTTCGCCATCTCAAACAGGTAGGGGTTGAGGCCCGCAGCCCGAATGGAATCCTGGAACAGCGGCTCGTGCGTGCGTGGCGTGCAGCTGGCGACGACGACGCGGTTGAGGCCCAGCTCCTTCACCCGCTCGGTGATCCGCACAATGGAGTCCTGCGAGCAGGTGTAGAGCATGTGCTCAGCGTGCGCCACGTGGGGCAGATCGCGGGCGTAGTCCGTCACGGCCGGCACGTCGAGGAAGCCGCCGATGTTCGAGCCGCAATGACAGACGAACACCCCCACGCGAGGCGGCTCGCCTGCGACCTCGCGCTCGGGCGGATAGGCCCGCTCGCGCGCCAGCGATCCACGCACCGAGGCCAGCAGGACCGCCGCCTGAGCCGCCGCTCCGGAGGCATCCACCACCGTTTCAGGGATATCCTTCGGTTCACGGAAAGGGCCGACGGCAAAGATGCCCGGGCGCGAGGTCTGGAGCGGATCAAACCTCACCGTGGCGCAGAAGCCGTAGGGGTCCAGTTCGATGCCCAGCTCACGGCCCAGCCGCCGGACGGCGGGCGACATCTCCATGCCGACCGAGAGCACGACCAGGTCGAACGGCTCCTCCACGAGCGTGGGCCGACCGCCGTCCGCGGCCTCCGCGCCGGCCTGCCAGCGAACCAGGAGGCGGTGAGTCCCTGGCTCCTCGCGCAGGCCCGAGATGCGGCTGCGGTGATAGCGCACGCCATACTTCTCCTGGGCGCGCCGGTAGTAGTCCTCGTAGCCCTTGCTGAAGGCGCGCATATCCATCATGAAGATGTGCACTTCCGTGTCCGGCTCGTGCTCTTTGGCCATGACGGCTTCTTTGGCGGCGTACATGCAGCACACGGCCGAGCAGTAGTCGTGTGTCTGATCGCGTGAGCCGACGCACTGCAGGAAGGCGATCCTGTGCGGGCGCGCACCGTCGGACGGGCGGCGGACGTGGCCGGCCGTGGGGCCGGAGGCGGACAGCAGGCGTTCAAACTGCAGGGCCGTGACGACGTTGGGGTAGCGCCCGAAGCCGAATTCCTCGGAGAGCTCGGCCTGGTACGGTTCATAGCCGGGTGCGAGGATGACGGCGCCGACCGGAATGGTCTCGGTGCGCTCCACTTCGTCATGGTTGATCGCCTTGGCTCCGCAGGCGTAGACGCAGGACAGGCATTCTGCGCACACGCCGCAGACCAGGCAGCGCGCCGCCTCGGCCTGGGCCTGGGCTTCGCTGTAGCCGCATTCGACCTCGGCGAAACCTCCGAGCCGCTGGCCGGCCGGGATCATCGGCATCGGCACGCGCGGGGCCAGGCGGATTTCGCCGCCGTGCACCCTGGTCTGCACGTCCGCCGCCGCCATCTTGACGACCGGCAGGTCGGGCGCAAACCTCAGCTCGAGCGGCTGGCCCGCGAGGTACCGATGGATGGTCGCCGAGACTTTGTGGCCGGCGGCCACCGCTTCGATCACGAACGCTGTGCCGGTGGTCGCGTCGCCAGCCGCGAACACACCGGGGCGAGTGGCGGCGAACGTGTTGGGGTTGACGGCGATGGTCTGCTGGCGCGTGATGCCCACCCCCGCGTCGTCCGGAATGAACGCCAGGCCGACCCGCTGACCGATGGAGAAGATGACCGCATCGCAGGCGATGACGTGCTCCGTATCGGGCTCGGTTTCGAGCTTCAGCTGGCCGTCGGCGTCGAACTCCATTGACCTGACGTCCACGCACTCCACGCCCGAGACGTGCCCGCCCTCGTCGCGGATGCGTCGGAAGGAACGAGCCGGGTAGAGCTGTACCCCCTCCGCCTCCGCCTCTTCGATCTCCGACGGATGGGCCGGCATCTGGGCGCGCGATTCGAGGCATGACAGCGCCACCGACCGCGCTCCGAGGCGCACCGCCGTGCGGGCGCAGTCGATGGCGACATTGCCGCCGCCGAGGACCAGTACCTGCTTGCCCTCCACCTGTTCGCGGCTGGCGGCAGCGGCCTGACCCAGCTCCGCCAGGCGCACGTCCCGCAGGAATTGCGTGTTCACCAGCACCTCGGGCAGATCCGCACCGGGGATGGGCAGCTTCTTGCCCTCGTGTGCGCCGACCGCGATCAGCACTGCCTCGAAGCCCTGCACGAACAGATCGTCCAGGTCGTGGACGGTCGTGCTGAGGCGCAGGTCAACGCCCAGGTCCAGGATGTCCTGCACCTCCCGATCGACGATGGCGGAGGGCAGGCGGTACTCCGGCACGCCCACGCGCAGCATCCCGCCGGCGACGGGCAGGGCCTCGAACACCGTCACCCCGTAACCGAGCGTGACGAGGTCTTTGGCCGCGGTCAGGCCGCACGGTCCGGCGCCGATGACCGCCACCCGCTGCGGCCTGGTCTGGGGAACAGCCGCCAGCGGTTCGCGGTCCTGGGACATCGCCCAGTCGGCCACGAAGCGCTTGAGCGCGTGGATGTTCAGCGGCTCGTCCGCCAGGCCGCGATTGCACGCCAGCTCGCAGCGGTGATTGCAGATTCGCCCGCAGATGCCAGGGAAGGGGTTGTCCTCTTTGATGACGCGCAGCGCGTCCGCGTAGCGGCCCTCACGGACGAGGGCGATGTAGCCCTGGGCACGCTGGCCGGCGGGGCATGCGTCGCGACAGGGGGCGATGCCCTTCTTCTCGATGGCGTAGGCGGCGGGGATCGCCTGCGGGTACAGGCGGTAGACGGCGCGGCGCGGCGCCATGCCCTCGTTGAATTCGTCGGGCAGGAGGATCGGGCAGACCTTCTCGCAATCGCCGCAGCCCACGCATTTCAGCGGATCGATATAGCGCGGCCGGCGCCGCAGCCGCACGCTGAAGTTCCCCGCCTGCCCGTCCACGGCCAGGACGTCGGCGTTGGTCAGGATCTCGATGTTCAGGTGGCGGCCGGTTTCCACCAGCTTGGGCGAGATCACGCACATCGCGCAGTCGTTGGTGGGGAAGGTCTTGTCCAGCTGCGCCATGTGCCCGCCGATGGCGGACTTGGACTCGACGAGATAGACCTTGAAGCCCTGATCGGCCAGGTCCAGGGAGGCCTGCATCCCGGCGATGCCGCCCCCGACGACCATCACCGCGCCGATGGCTTGCTCATTAACCGGGGTTCCAGAGATGGGGTCCATCGCAGGGCTAGTCGATCAGCGGCGCACGGCCGGCCAGGCCGGGCGGAGTCGGGCCTGGCCGCCGATCGCGGAATCCAGCTTCGTCGTCATCCGCCTCCTCGGCCCCGGGCGCGCAGCCGGCCTCCTTGCCCTTGAGCGGGTTCGGGCCCAGCGCCCGTATGCGATCGGTCATCGTCTGGGCCGCGATCGCGAAAGCATGGGCCTGGCTGCCGGACATGAAGAACATGTCCAGCCGGGCGGCGCCCAGGCCGATTTCATCCAGCATCTTCTGGGCGCGCTTGACCCGCGCGCGCCCGCGTTCGTTGCCGCGCACGTGGTGGCAGTTGTCCAGGGGGCAGCCCACCACGTACACCCCGTCCGCCCCCTCTCGAAGGCCTGCAACAGATACCGGATGTCGGTCTTGCCCGTGCACGGCAGGCGGACGAACTTCACGTTGGCCGGGTACTGGAGCTGCAGGGCGCCAGCCGTGTCGGCTGCCATGTAACCGCAGCGATGGGTTGGGCCGGGGCGCGCCTCGCGCGGATCTCGACCACCGCACCTCCTGAGCTTTCCAGAAATCGCTCTGTCCCCGTGTGCGGGGCTGGATCCTCCTCACGCGGCGGGGCTCGGCAACCGTGGAGGCGCCGGGCGAGTATAGCCGATGCCCCGGGGCGGCCGGTTTCGCCTCTGCCGGCCGCGCCGGGCGCTCCGGCAGGCGCACGGCCCGCAGACAGGCCTCCAAACGCACCTCCTGCATTCCATCGCCGGTTGGCGCGAGGGGACGATCTCGGTCACGGTGACGAGCTCGTCGGTCGCGAGCAGGCGGTGCCGGAGGGTCGGCTTGGCGGTGGCAGTCATGCGGGCGAAGCGTCCACAACGGACGGCAGCGGGTCGAACCGCAGGCCGTCGACAAACAGGTCGAAGAAGTCGGGCTCCGCCTCGAGCTCGACGTGCTCGATACGGCCGACGAACGTCTCCAGGCGGGCGCGGGCCTGGCGGGAGAGGAGGAGCGCGGCGGCGCCACGGACCGACGCGTTGCCCTGCTGGACGACGCGGTCGGCCGGGACCGGGGGCAGGAACCCGATCCGCTGGGCGTTGGGGACGTCGAGGTGCGAGGCGAACCCGCCGGCCAGGTGGAGGGCGGCAAGATCGCCCGGGGCCAGCCCGAGGCGGCGCAGGAGGACGCGCATCCCCACGGCGTTGGCCGCCTTCGCCTGCGCCAGCTGGGCCGCGTCGCCGCGCGAGAACGTGATCCCGTGCCCGGGGACGAGGACGACCTCCGGGCTGCCGCCCGTGAAGGCCCCGGTCGGCGTCATGGCACCGCCGCGGCGGAGCTCGGCCAGCACGTCCACGAGGCCGGAGCCGCAGATCCCCTCGGGCTCCACGTCGCCGATGGTCCGCACCACCCAGCCGGCCCCGTCGAGATGGGCCGCCTCGATCGCCCCCTCCGAGCCGGACATCCCGTAACGGACGAGGCCGCCCTCGAAGGCCGGGCCGGCTGGGCACGAGGCCGCAAGGACGCGCCGCCCGTCGGTGATCACGACCTCGGTGTTCGTGCCGACGTCCACGAGCATCGCCGGCCCGCTCGACGTCGCGGGATCGGCCGCCTCCAGGATCCCGGACGGCACGAGGTCGGCGGCCGCGTCGGCGCCGACGTGGCAGGCAATGAGTGGTGCGCCCCAGACCCGGGCCCGCGGGTGGACGAGGACGCCGAGCTCGTGGGCCAGCCGCACGACGCTCGAATCCGGGGAGGCGCCGGCCCGCCAGGCTGACTCGGTGACGCTGCGGAAGGGCGAGCGCCCGATCGGGGCGACGTCGAGGCCGAAGAAGAGGTCGCGCATCGTCGTGTTGCCCACGACGACCACCTCGAGGACGTCGTGGCGCTCGATCCCGTTCTCGGCGTAGATCCGCGACAGCTCGTGGTTGAGGGCTCGCCGCAGGGCCCGCCGCAGCTCCCCCGGCCGTTCCGCCTCGTAGGAGATCCGGCCGATGACGTCGCTGCCGCCGAAGCGCTGTGGGTTCTCGAAGGCGCCGACGGCGAGCGCCTCGCCCGTCCGGAGGTCGAGCAGCTGGAGGACGACGGTCGTCGTCCCCACGTCGAGCGCGATCCCCAGCAGGCGCCCTCGCGCCGCGTCCACGTCCTCGTCGTGCCAGCGGACCCGGCCGTCCCGGACCGTGATCGCCGGATCGACCTCGAGGGGCGGCCCGGACGGCGGCATGAGGATCTTGAGGTGCCGGCGCAGGACGATGAACTCGAGATCGCCCTCGGCCGGCTCGCGGGCCACGGTCGCCCGGCAGGCGAGCCGGTAGCCCGGCCGAAGGAACGCCTCCTGCTCCTGTGGGGGCGTGAGCGCATCCCTGCCCCGGAGGATCTCCACGATGCACTCGTGGCAGCGGCCGGACCGCCGGCACGAGGCCGGGACGACCATCGCCAGCTCGTCGGCCGCGTCGAAGAGCGTCCCGCCCGCGACGAGCGGAACACGGCGACCGGCGTGGACGAGATCACGGGCCACGCGCGCAGCATAGGTGCGCGCCGGTCGTCCGTGCCGGGGTTGAACGGCCCGCGCGCGGGGGCCGAACGGACTGGGGGCTTGACACGATCGCCGCGGAGCCGCAGATTACCGTTCGTGAACGCTTACCGAGCCGCCATCGACCCCCTCGAAGCCCTCGGCGACGCCACGCGGCGGGCCATCGTGGAGGGCCTCCGCGACGGCGAGCGGACCGTCGGCGACCTGGCCGCGGACCTCCCCGTGAGCCGGCCGGCGGTCTCCCAGCACCTCGGCGTGCTGAAGGCAGCCGGCCTCGTGCAGGAGCGCCCGCAGGGAACGCGCCGCTACTACCGCCTGGACCCCATCGGCCTCGTCCGCCTGCAGGGCAGGCTCGACGCGATGTGGGGGCTGGAAGACGCGGGAGAGGCCGTCGCCTCGCCGCCGCCCGTGCCGGCCGGTGCGCCTGCCCCCGCCCCGGCTGCGCGCCCCGCCGCTGCCGACGACGCGGACGGCAAAGGCAGGGGCAAGAAGCGCAAGAAGAAGCACGGCCGCAAGTAGCCGGCCGCGGACCGGGGCGTCGCTCCGCGGTCGTCAGGCCGACGCCAACTCGCGGACGACCCAGGCCGCGAGGACGCGGGCGCAGGCGACGACCTCGTCGAGGGCGACGTGCTCGTCGGCCGCATGGGCATCGCGGACGTCGCCCGGCCCGAACATCACGGTGGGCGTCGCGCCCTGGCGGACCAGGAGCCGCATGTCGGCCCCGTACGGCACGCCGACGAACGGGGGACGCCGCCCGAGCACGCTCTCCGCGGCCGCCGCGAGGCCGAGGGGCAGCGGGTGGCCGGCCGGGATCTCGGCAGACGAGAAGCGCCCGCCGGCGACGGTGAGCGCCGCCGGATGGGCGCGCAGCCACGGATCCGCGGCGCAGGCGGCCGCGACGACGGCCCTCAGCTCGTCTGCCGCCTCCTCCGCGGTCTGCCCGGCCCGGACGCCGTAGCGGCCCTCGGCGACCAGGAGGTCCGGCACGGTGCTGGCCCAGTCGCCGCCGTGCACGGTGCCGATGATCGTGGGGTAGGGGAGGCCGAGCGCCCGCATCTCCGGGCGGGTCTCGGCGGCGTTGCGGGCCGTCTCGTCGGCGCGGAGCGCGGCGTGCAGCACCACGAGTTTCTCCAGCGCCGAGACGCCCTCGCGGCGCACGGAGGCGTGGGCGGCGCGGCCCGGGACGGCCAGGCGAAACGTGATCGCGCCGGCCTGGACGGTCACGATCTCCAGGCGCGTGGGCTCCGTGATGACGGCGGCGTCGGCGACGAAGCCGGCGCGGATCGCGGCGAGCATCCCGGCCCCGCCGTCCTCCTCGGACGGGACGGCGAGCACGACCGCCTCGCCCGCGAGGTCGGCCGGATCGACGGCCGCCCGGACCGCCGCCAGGGCCGCCAGCGCCGCGACGAGGCCGCCCTTCATGTCGCAGGCGCCGCGGCCGTAGGCATGGCCGTCGCGGACCTCAGGGCGGAAGGGATCGAGCGACCAGGCGGCGCGGTTGCCGGGCGGGACCACGTCGGTGTGTCCGGCGAGCAGCAGGCGCGGGCCCGGCCGCGCGCCCCGGAGCGTGCCCGCGGCGAGCGGAAGGGTGCTGCGCGGCACCTCCGAGCCCGGGTGCTCCGGGTCGCGGGCGAGGGCGACGGGATCGGCGTCCCACGAGCGGACCTCCAGGCCGGCGCCGGCCATCCGTCGCGCCACGGCGTCGCGCGCCGGGTCCTCGTCGCCCGTGATGGACGGGATCGCGAGGAGGTCGAGAAGATCGGCGCGCAGGATTGCCGGGTCGACCGCCGCCGCGGCCCGGGCGGCGCGCGCCGCCACCGCGTCGGGGACGGCCCCGGTGTCGTGGTCGCTCACGCGCGCCGGAGGAGTGGCCGGGTGAGGCAGGTGGGACCGCCCGAGCCGTTGGTCCCGATCTCGAACGCGGGGTACGCGTGGACGTCGCACCCGGCGGCCTCGAGGGCGCGGCGGGTGGCGGGGTTCCCGTCGGCGACGACGCAGACCCCGGGCCGCACGGCCAGGACGTTGCAGCCGAGCGTCCGGAACTCCTCGTCGGGCACGGGCACCATCCGGATCCCGAGGTCGCCCAGCAGCTCCCAGAGGCCGACCGGCAGGAGCGGCAGGTAGACGACGGCGAGGTCGTCGGCGACCGGCGAGACCACCGAGAGGAGGTGGATCAGCTCCGCGTCGCCGCGCCAATACGGGACGTCGAAGACGCGCACGTCGTCGCCGACGAGGCCGGCCAGCTGGCGGACGCCCTCGCCGTTCGTCCGCAGCGTCCGTCCGACGCAGAGGAGGTCGGGCCGGAGCCAGAAGGTGTCGCCCCCGTCGACGGTGCCGGGAGCCGCGATCCGCCCCAGCGTCGGGACGCCGCGCGCGGTCAGCCAGGCCTCGATCTCGACCTCCTCGCCCCGGCGGGTCGGCTTGCCGGAGCGGAGGGCGATCGACCCGCGGTCGGTCACGAGGAGCGGGTCGAAGGCGTAAACGAGGTCCGGGTGGCGCGTGGCGACTGCCCCCAGCTCGTGGACACGCACGCCGAGGCGCGCCAGGAGGTCGGCGAAGGCATCGTGCTCGCGACGGGCGAGGTCGAGATCGACCGGGTGCAGGAAGCCATGGGCCGGGTCGGCGAAGGCGGCCCCGAACGCGGCGCCGGGTCGCTGCACGAGGACGTCGCGCAGGGGCGCCGTCATCGACTGCGCCCCGAAGGCGGAGAGGGGCGACGCGGCGGCGGTCGGGGACGGCTCGGCGGTCATGACACTCACCGGCAGGATACCGGCACCAGGACTTCTCGGGGATGGCCTCTGCCCCCGGCGGCGGGCGCGGGCGCGCGGGCGCTCAGGCGGTGGCGCGCTCCACGAGCCGCCCGACCTCGTAGCCGGCAGCCTCGGCGTCGGCTGTGAGCCGCAGCGCGAGCGCGTACGCGCCGCCGAGGTCCGCTCCGACTCCGGGATCCACACGACCATCGGCCCTGCCGCCCACGGCGACGAGCACCACCATCCAGCGCAGCGCCGCCTCGAACGACTCGCGGTTGAGGTAGGCGATCCCCTCGTGGCGGTTGACGCCCAACCAGCGGCCCAGGTCGTCGTCGGCGAACCAGGCGCGCACCAGGCGCCCCGCCCGCTCGGCCATCGGTGCCGCGAGCGCCGCCGCGCCGGGGCGGGCGACGAGGTGGCGCACCGTCTCGACGGTCCACCACGCGGCGCTCTCGTCCAGGCCGCGCCAGCGGTAGGCGTCGGCGAAGACGCGCCCGAGCCGGGCCCGGTCGAACCACCCGCGCGCGGCGCGGGCGTCGGGGTCGGGCTCGAGCACGGCCGCGATCGCGTCGGCCGCGAGCCACCCGAGGAGCGCCCCCCAGGTCGCCGTGTCCGGCGGCAGCGCCGCCGCCACGAAGGCGCGCGGGGCGTCCGCGGCGAGGTCGGATGCCGGCGCGACAAGGGCTGCGTCGAGCGCCGCCCGGAGGCGCGCGCCGAACCGGTCGGCCTGCGCCTCGAGGTCGTGGTCCGGGACGGCAGGGCGGGCGACGGCGCGGATCGCCCGCAGGGCGTCGAGGGCCCGTGCCCGCCACGCGTCGACGAGGGCATCGAGGTCCGGCGGAACGCGCGCGGCCGGGATCTCCGGGACGGGCGCCGCCGCCGGCGTGGCCGGGGCGGCGTCGCCGGTCGCCGCCCCCAGGGGCGGGAGCGCGGCCGCAGGCGCCGGCGCCGCCGCCGCCGCACGGGACGCGGCCGCGAGGTGCGCGGCGAGCGCCTCGGTGGCTTCGCGCACGAGGGCGTC
>Ga0315284_10010308_pt1 | contig 13316 bp, 10 predicted proteins | sample YL17G09_16_MG_FD_203696 | JGI IMG/M metagenome (GOLD analysis project Ga0315284, IMG submission 203696) | Sediment microbial communities from Yellowstone Lake, YNP, Wyoming, USA - YL17G09_16 | ecosystem: Environmental > Aquatic > Freshwater > Lake > Sediment | place: USA: Wyoming | collected...
CTTAATTATACGTAAAGGGTTTCTTAATCGCAAATACGCGGTAATTGCCTGGTCAGATATTTTAGAGATGGATAAAGAAGAAGAAGTAAGACTCAAGATTGATAAGCCTAAAATCATCTTTGCTGATAAACATAACAATAAAGAAGAGCTAACCTTGCGCCGGGATATATTAGACCAGCAGGTTGTAGACACCTACAACCATAAAGTTATCCGGGTTAACGATATCCATCTTATTTTCGTTGACCATTCCCTGATGGTTGCTCACGTTGATATAAGCACAAGAGGGCTATTCAGACGCTTAGGTTTCGAGAAGCTTGTTGATATCTTAGTCGGATTAATTAATAAAAATTCAAAATATCTGCACAAAGAGAATTTAATCTCCTGGAAATATATTCAGCCCCTTTCGATAAATCCGGTAAGCATGACCATAAAGGTTGATGTGCCGTATAAACAGTTAAGTACTATACCCGCTGCCGACTTAGGAGATATTTTCCTGGATTTAAACATCAAACACCAAATCGCTCTTTTTAAATCATTGGATTTAAGTACCAAGGCAAAAATTTTTACCAATATCGATTTTAAGACTCAGAAGTCATTAATCGGAGAATTAGAAATTAAGGAGGTCGCCGAAATTCTGAATAGTATTCCTTCGGACGAGGCAACGGATTTCCTGGAAAGGCTTTCCCCGGAAAAAACCGGGCAGATTTTAAACCTTATGGAAAGCAAATATGCCAAAAAACTTTCGCAGCTTTTAGGTTATTCCAGCGACTCCGCAGGCGGTTTGATGACTACAGAATATATGGCTTTCGTGAAAGATACGCCCATCGAATCCGTATTGAAACAAATCAAGGAACGCACGTTTAAGGTTGAGCCTGTGCAGATTGTTTATATTATAGATGAAAATCATCGCCTTATCGGCTCCACGAATTTTAGACGCCTCATTTTAGCTAACCCGCAAAACCCGATACAAGCTACCGTTTTTCCGAAGACATATTTCGTACATTTGACATCAAGCGTAAAAGAGGTTGCTTATCTTATGGAGAAATATAAATATTACGCCATTCCGGTCGTGGATGAAAATAATGTACTGCAGGGAATTGTTACGGTAGATGATATATTAAGCCAGGTAATTTCCATTGCCTGGCGAAGACTGAAAAGGATTAAGATACCGCCGAAACAATGAAAAAGAGATTTAATAACTTCTGGACAAAGATGCTAATTTTTCTTTCGGTAATGGGTCCGGGCATTATTACGGCAAACGTAGATAATGACGCCGGCGGGATTACCACATATTCGGTTGCCGGGGCGCATTTTGGCTATGCGCTGATCTGGTCATTTATTCCGATTATCGTTGCCCTCGTGATTATTCAGGAGATGTGCAGCCGGATGGCGGTAGTCACCGGAAAAGGTTTAGCCGATTTAATCCGGGAAGAATTTGGGGTAAGGGTTACTTTCTATGCAATGATGGTTTTGATATTTTCCAATGTCTTTAATACCATCTCAGAATTTGCCGGTGTGGCAGCGAGCGCTGAATTATTCGGAATAAGTAAATACATACTTGTTCCTCTATGCGCCATTTTTGTCTGGTGGCTGATTGTTAAAGGCACTTACAAATCAGTAGAAAAGGTTTTTTTGCTGGCTTGTCTATTCTATGTATCTTATATTCTTTCTGGTTTTCTCTCCAAGCCCGCGTGGAAAGCAGTCGTCAGTAGTTCTGTAAAACCGCAGATCCAGTTTAATAAAGCTTATCTTTTTATGCTCATCGGCGTAATTGGAACGACCATTGCTCCTTGGATGCAGTTTTATCAGCAATCCTCGGTTGTAGAGAAAGGAATAAAGTTAAAAAACTATAAATATTGCCGACTCGACGTAATCGTAGGTTCTTTTGTGGTTAATATTGTGGCGATTTTTATCGTTATAGTCTGCGCAAATACCCTCTTTACGCACGGCATAAGAATCGAGTCTGCAAAAGACGCTGCCTTAGCCCTCAAGCCATTAGCGGGCAAATACTGTTTTTTTCTCTTTGCCTTTGGCCTGCTTAATGCTTCGGTTTTTTCTGCCTGCATATTGCCTCTATCGACCGCTTATTCAGTTTGTGAAGGTATGGGTTGGGAGGTGGGGGTAAACCGCCGTTTTCGGACGGCGCCGCAATTTTATACCCTCTATACGGCGATAATCGTTATTGGCGCAGCAATAATCCTGCTTCCCAATGTTAAACTCATACCTATAATGCTTATCTCTCAGGCAAGTAATGGTTTGCTTTTGCCTTTTGTTTTAATTTTTATGTTGCTTTTAGTCAATAACAAGCGGCTGATGGGAAAATACACGAATTCGAAAGTATATAATGTCCTGGCAATATTTATCGTTATTGCCATGATTGGGCTTTCTATAGCTTTGTTGGTAGCCAGTTTCATTAAATAAATATGCGCAAGGATGTTTGCCGTCAAGCTCCCGAAGAACGCATCAAGAACTTTTTTGAGGTCGCTTTAGGTTTTTCTCAGGAAGACGCAGAAGAAGAAGCGAAGCGTTGCCTTCAGTGTAAGGATGCGCCTTGCGTTAAAGGCTGCCCGGTTGAAATTGATATCCCCGCGTTTATAAATTTGATAAAAGCGAGGAAGCGTAAAGAAGCATTAGCAAAAATAAAAGAGAAGAATAATCTTCCCGCGGTTTGCGGCCGGGTCTGCCCGCAGGAAGACCAGTGCGAGGCAGCCTGCGTTTTAAATAAGAAGAAAATTCCCATTAATATCGGAGCATTAGAAAGATATGCGGCGGATTATGAGTTGAGTAACAAGCCACAAGTCATAAGCCACAAGTCACAAGCGTATGACCTGCGACCTGCGGCCTGCGGCACGAAAGTTGCCGTGGTAGGCTCAGGCCCGGCTGGCTTGACAGCTGCCGCTGACCTTGCTAAAATGGGTTATCCAGTCGCGCTCTTTGAATCTTTGCATCTTGCCGGCGGAGTGCTTTCTTACGGAATTCCCGAGTTTCGCCTGCCGAAAAAGATTGTTGCCAATGAGGTGGAATATATCCGCAGCCTGGGTGTTGAGATAAAAACCGATTATTTGATTGGCCGGACACTTAGTTTAAAGGAGCTCTTTGAGCTGGGGGTTAAGGCAATATTTCTCGGCACGGGTGCGGGCCTACCGCAATTTTTAGGGATTCCAGGCGAGAATTTAGACCGGGTTTATTCTGCCAATGAGTTTTTAACGCGCATCAACCTGATGAAGGCCTATTTATTTCCCCAGTACGCCACCCCTATAAATATAGGTAAGCGAGTGGCGGTAATTGGCGGTGGTAATGTTGCCTTTGATTGTGCCAGATGCGCGATTAGGCTGGGCAAGGATACAACGCTTGTTTATCGGCGCACGGAGCAGGAGATGCCGGCGCGTATCGAAGAAGTAGAAAACGCCAAAGCAGAAGGGCTTGAGTTTAAATTGTTAACTCAGCCGATAAAGTTTATCGGTGATGAGCAGGGTTATGTCAAAGGTATTGAATGTCTCAAGATGAAATTAGGCGCAGCGGATAGTTCGGGAAGAAGAAGGCCAGTTCCCATTGAAGGTTCAAATTTTGTTTTAGACGTCGATACGGTGGTAGTGGCAATTGGCCAGAACCCCAATCCGTTCTTAGCCAAGGCCGCAGCTGAATTAAAAACCAATGCGGATGGGACGATTTGGGTGGATAAGAATTTTATGACTTCCATCAAAGGTGTTTTTGCCGGCGGAGATATTATTTCGGGCGCGGATACGGTCATTAGTGCCATGGGCGCGGGTAAGAAAGCGGCCGTTGCTATAAATAAATATATTCAGGGACGTCTTTGATGCCAAAGCTAAGGGTGTCCCCAGCGGGGACACCCTTCCGATTGGTTGTAAAGACGTCCCTAAGAAAGAAAAAGTGGAAAAATTAACTGTTCAAGAAATCCTTTCTCTTAAAAATAAGCGTAAAATAACCATGCTTACTGCCTACGATTACCCACTGGCTTCCTTAATTGACCGGGCAGGGATTGATATGATTTTAGTGGGTGATTCCGTAGCAAATGTAGTTTTAGGGTTAGATTCTACCACTAAAGTGGGGATGACTGAGATGATTCATCACGCCAAAGCCGTGACCCGCGCGGTAAAACACGCCCTGGTAATTGGCGATATGCCTTATGATTCCTACCAGGTCAATCCTGATGAGTCAGTAAAAAATGCGCGCCGGTTTCTTGAAGAAGCGAATTGCAATGCCGTAAAATTAGAATGGTTTGACCGCTGCCTCGAAGTCACGGAGAAAATCATTAAGGCGGGCATCGCCGTAATGGGCCACATCGGCTTAACCCCGCAGACTGCCGATAAATTAGGCGGGTTTAAAGTGCAAGGAAAAGATGCCGAGGCAGCAAAAAGATTAATTGAACAGGCAACTGCCTTAGAAAGATTGGGTTGTTTCTCGATTGTGCTCGAATGCGTGCCCGATAAAATCGCGCAGATGATTACGCAGAAGTTAAAAATTCCTACCATTGGCATTGGGGCAGGCATACACTGCGACGGCCAGGTCTTGGTCACTCATGACCTATTGGGCTTGTTTGAACGTTTTAAACCAAAATTTGTCAAACAATACCTTAATCTCTCGCCGCTGATCCAGAAGGCGATAGAAGAATATAAAAAAGAGGTTCTCGAAGAAAAATTTCCTACAGCCGAACACAGTTTTACCATCAAGCAAGAAGAGTTAAAAAAACTTTAGCGAAAAAGTTTAACTAGGGGAGGGCGATATGGCAGAGGGATTATTTAAGGAAAAAAGGGAAGTAACCCGCATTCGCTCCAAAATCCCGCTGAAATATGAAAAATTCGATCCCCTAAGCAAAACGGTAATTGCCAAAGATACCATTACCAGAGATATTAGCTCTCAGGGGTTTTGTTTTGAATGCGAAGAAATCTTTCCTTTGGGTTCAGAAATAAAAATCGTGCTTTTTTTGCCGGGATTAGGAAAAGATATCAGTGCCACCACCAAGGTCGTAAGAATAGAGGAGCTGGAGTCGGCGAAAAAGTTCGGCGTCGGCGTAATCTATACCCGGATTGACACCGCGGATAAACAGGAAATCGTCAAGCGCATCGAGCAGATGGATATACGCAGGCTCTTAGAGATTGCCGTGCAGAAGGGCGCTTCGGATTTACACCTTACCTGCGACAATCCGCCAATCTTACGTATCGACGGAGAACTAGAACCCCTGAATATGGAAAAGATTAGCTCAGAAGATTTAAAAAGATTGCTCTATAGTGTAATGACCGATGAGCAGATCCAGCGTTTTGAAAAAGACAGGGAACTGGACTTTGGATTTTCCAGCAGCCCTGCTACCAGATTCCGGGTTAATATTCATCAGCAAAGAGGCAGTATCGAAGGGGCATTGCGCGCAATCAGTTCCCACATCCCGTCGATAAGCGAATTAGGGCTACCGCCGGTTGTCGAAGAGTTCGCGCGCTATAAAGACGGTATCATCATTGTTGCCGGCCCCACCGGCAGCGGTAAAACCACGACCATGGCGGCGATAGTGGATTTAATTAATCGCGAGAGAAAAGCAGTTATCGTCTGTCTCGAGCGGCCCATTGAATACCTGCATAAGAATATCAAAAGCATTATCAAGCAGAGAGAGGTGGGAATAGATACCTTTTCTTTTTCCGCAGCTTTAAAAAGCAGCTTAAGGCAAGACCCGAATGTAATTTTGGTGGGAGAGATTGATGACCCGGAAACGGTAAGGACGGCGATAATTGCTGCTGAGGCCGGCTATTTAGTGCTTACCTCTATACATGCGCCAAATACCGCTCAGGCAATTGACCGTCTTACCTCAACACTTTCCCTGGAGTATAAAAAACAGATACTCTCTCAGTTATCCCGTTGCCTCAAGGGCATCATTACCCAGTTATTATTGCCCAAGGAAGACGGAAAGGGCAGGGTAGTTGCCTGCGAAGTAGTTACTGCTAACGACGCCGTGCGCCGGGTTATCCGCGATGACGATATGGTTCAGTTAGCAAATATCATTCAAACCGGCTCGGCCTACAAGATGCAGCCGATGGCGGATGCCATAAAAAAGCTTTACGAAAGCGGGCTGATTAGCGGCGAAACAATGGAGATATATTTACAGGAATTTAAACGCGCAAAGTAAGCGAAAGATTAAAAAGAGATGAATCAAAAGCCACGCCGCTACGGCACGAGCATCATCGTTCTTCTTTTGGCATTGGCCTTTGTGGCTAAATTCGGCAGGGCAGCGGTATTAAAGACGTATATCGAACTGGGTATCGGAGATTGTAAAAAAATTCCCATATTATGCGTTCTCCCGGAGGCAGAAATCATCAACCCGCAGATTAATAAAGAGTATCTGGCGCAGTTAACCCGCTTTGAATTTCCGGAAATGGAAATCTCTCTGCCCAAGGATTTCTCCGTCATCAAAGAAAGGATCAATAAGGTATATTATAAGCGCAATGTGCGTCAGCAGGCGGGTGCCGTTGCCTACTTGCTTTATGAAAAGCCGAATTTTTTTATCGGGCTGTTTCCGAATACAAATAAGCAAGGTATCAAGAATGATTATGAATTTATCTCGCGCACGATGCATGCTACTACCTCGGGAATAGATAATCTTACCGATACGTTTTTACTCCGGATTTGGGAGACGAGAAGAATGTGAGAATAGCTCAATTTACTATCGGCGAAAAAAAGGGTTTTGTTACCTATAACCTTAACGATGGAGAAAATTATTTTGATTGTAATATTGTTAATAGCCGCGAGGGATTCTTTAAGGTATATATAAAAGATAGAGGGGTTAATTTAGATTTAGATAAGGTGTTGGCGATTATTTCAACGGTGAAGTTTCTTGGGCGCTACGATTTCTCATAAGTATTGAATTCGCTTGACATTCGCTGTGATTTGCGTTAAAAATGAAAGATTATGAGTGAAAATTTAATGGATAAGATTGTTGCTTTGTGCAAACGCCGCGGATTTATCTTTCAATCTTCGGATATCTACGGCGGGCTTGCCAATACCTGGGATTACGGGCCTTATGGCGTAGAGTTAAAAAATAATCTCAAGCGCGCTTGGTGGAAGTCTGTAGTCTATGAGCGCGATGATGTCTTTGGTATGGACGCCGCGATTCTCATGCATCCTAAAGTTTGGGAGGCATCAGGGCATTTGAAAAGCTTTAATGATCCATTTATAAAATGTCCTGCCTGTTCTAATTTTTTCAGGCTTGATAAAATTTGGGATGAAATTTGGAATAGCCCGTGGTTTACTTCTCTCAGAGAAACAATGATGGGAGATAAAGATACTTTACAAATGATACGTTGGGCTAAGCACGAAGGGAAAAAGTTAGCTCCCAACTTAAATTTTGTTAAACACCCAGAAGTTACAGTTTCCTGGATTGGTGATTTACATTATAAATTCGGCGGTGTAGATTTAGATTTTAAGAATTATGTTGGTATCATAGCTCGCTCGCGAGATGGTGTATCCAGAATTCCCTGTCCTAACTGCGGGAATCAGTTACCCGAAGAATCTATGGCCGCAAATTTAATGCTTGAGACTTTATTTGGGCCAGTTAAAGAAACTGCTCAAAAAGTATATCTTCGCCCGGAGACTGCCCAGGGAATGTTCGTTAACTTCTTAAATATTCTGGATTCAAAGCACCCGAAGCTTCCTTTTGGTTTAGCCCAAATCGGCAAGGCCTTCCGCAATGAAGTTACGCCGAGAAATTTTACTTTTCGCACGCGCGAATTTGAACAGATGGAGATTGAATATTTTGTCCGGCCCGAAGAAGCCGACAAACAATTAGCCGAATGGATTGCGGCGCGTTTTAACTGGTATATCAATTTAGGGATAAAAAAAGAAAATTTAAGAAAGCGCCCGCATGCAAAAGATGAGCTGGCGCATTATGCCAAGGCCTGCACGGATATTGAATATAATTTTTCGTTCGGTTGGAGCGAACTAGAAGGTATTGCCAACCGCACGGATTTTGATTTAAAACAGCACAGCGAAGTAAGCGGCAAAGATTTAAAATATTTTGATGAGGCCAGCAAAGAAAGATTCTTTCCTTACATCATCGAGCCATCGGGCGGAGTGGATAGAAGTGTTCTGGCATTCCTCGTCGATGCCTATCGCGAAGAAAAGGTTAAAGACGACACGAGGGTGGTATTAAGCCTGCATAAAGATTTAGCGCCGACAAAAGTAGCGGTCTTGCCGCTTTTGAAAAATCGTCCGGAGCTTGTAGGATTAGCGCGTAAAATCGCCGCTGATTTAAAAAAATGTTTTATTACTGTCTATGACGATACCGCAGCCATCGGTAAGCTCTACCGCCGGCAGGATGAGGTCGGGACATTATATTGCGTAACGATTGATGTGCCATCTTTAGAAGATAAGCAGGTTACCGTGCGCGATAGAGACACGATGAAACAGGACCGGGTCAGTATTGATAAGTTGAAAGAATATCTGGAAGAAAAATTAGCATAAAGTGCACCGCAGGTTCTTTTCAAAAAATAACCGGGTGTTAGCTCCGTAGGGATGTTCCTAAGCTGAAGCTACGGAGTCAATTCGCACTTATAATTTACTCACACTCCCCTGCCGAAGGCAGGGGGTTCGTAAATTATGTGCTCATTGAAGGGAGGGTTTTAAAAACAATGGCAACAAAATACGTTTACTTCTTTGGCGGCGGCAAGGCAGACGGCAATGAAAGCATGAAAAATCTCTTGGGCGGTAAGGGCGCGAATCTCGCGGAGATGGCGGGTAGCAAGGATTTGCGGCTTCCGGTTCCGCCGGGATTTACGATTACCACCGAAGTTTGCATGCACTACTATAAAAATAAAAGGACTTATCCCAAAAGCCTGGAGCAAGAAGTCATGAAGGCGATGGAAAAAATAGAAAAACTGATGGCGAGAAAATTCGGCGACGCCGCTAATCCGCTTCTGGTTTCCGTGCGCTCCGGTGCGCGCAGGTCAATGCCGGGAATGATGGAGACCGTATTAAATATCGGCCTGACCGAAAAGACTATACCCGGTTTAATCGAGCGCAGCAACGGCAATAGCCGTTTTGTCTATGATGCCTATCGGCGTTTGCTGATGATGTATTCAGACGTGGTAATGGAAAAGGCTGCCGGTATTGAGCCCAAAGATGAAGAATCCGGTATCCGCAAGCAATTAGAAAAAATCATGGTTCAGATGAAAAAAGAAAAAGGTTATCAAAGCGATACCGACTTAACCAGCGATGACCTGAAGAAACTCACCCAGTTATTCAAAGCGAAAATAAAGGAAGTTTTAAAGAAGGATTTTCCCGATGAGCATCTTGAGCAGTTATGGGGCGGTATCGGTGCGGTCTTTGTTTCCTGGAACGGCAAGCGCGCAGTGAGTTACCGTCGGATAGAAGGCATTCCTGATGAGTGGGGAACCGCGGTTACGGTGCAGGCCATGGTTTTTGGAAATATGGGCAGTGACTCGGCAACCGGGGTCGCCTTTACGCGTAATCCGGGAAACGGCGAAAATAAATTTTACGGAGAGTATCTTATCAATGCGCAGGGTGAAGATGTAGTCGCCGGTATCCGCACGCCCGCGCCGATTAATGAATATTCCAAATCCGAACACAACAGAGATTTGCTGACCCTGGAAAAAACGATGCCGAAAATTTACCAGGCGCTTTTTGATATCCAGAAGCGGCTGGAAAGGCATTATCGCGATATGCAGGATATTGAATTTACAATTGAAAAGGGGCGTTTGTTTATGCTGCAGTGCCGGGTGGGAAAACGCAATGGCCCGGCTGCGGTGCGCATGGGCATGGATATGCTCAAGGAAAAATTAATCAAAAAAGAAGAAGCAGTGATGCGCGTAACTCCCAGCCAGTTAGACGAACTTTTACATCCGATTATTGACCCCAAAGCAGAATTGGCACATAAACCTTTAGCTAAAGGTTTGCCTGCGGGCCCTGGCGGTGCTAATGGCCAAATCGTATTCTCGGCACATGATGCCGTGGAATGGGCAAAGCAGGGCAAAAAGGTAATTCTCGTGCGTGAAGAGACCAACCCGGAAGATGTAGAGGGTATGCGAGCTGCCCAGGCAATTCTTACGGCGCGCGGCGGAATGACTTCGCACGCAGCGCTGGTAGCGCGTGGTTGGGGCAAATGTTGTATTGTCGGCTGCAGTGCATTACATGTCGATTATGAAAAAAAAGAATTATCCGTAGACGGAAAAGTATTGAAGGAAGGCGACTGGGTTACCTTAAACGGCACCAAAGGCAATCTCTACGAAGGGCGCCTTCCGATGATGGATGCCTCTGAAGAAAACGAGTTGTTAAGTAAATTCCTTAAGGTCTGCGATTCCATCAAGCGCTTAGGTATCCGCACCAATGCCGACACACCCGAGGACGCCCGCCGCGCTCGGCAATTCGGCGCAGAAGGCATTGGCCTGTTTCGCACCGAGCATATGTTTTACGGCAAGGGCGCAGAAGAGCCGCTCTTTCGCTTGCGCAAAATGATTATTTCCAAAACCGAAGCAGAAAGACGCAAGGCCCTGGACGAACTCTTTCCCTATGTAAAAAAAGATATCAAGGGCACATTAGAGGCAATGGATGGTTTTCCGGTAGTGGTTCGCCTGCTTGACCCGCCCTTACATGAATTTGTCCCTCGCGAGCAGGATAAACTCGAGCAGTTAGCCACAGATTTAAACATTACTTTGGATGAATTAGCCAAGCGCGCAGAGGGTTTACACGAATCAAACCCGATGATGGGGCATCGCGGCGTGCGCCTGGGAATTACCTATCCGGAAGTCAGCGAGATGCAGGTGCGCGCGATTTTTGAGGCCGCTGCCGAACTGCTCAAAGAAGGTAAAAATCCCTATCCGGAGATTATGATTCCCGTGGTTTGCGAGGTTAAAGAATTAAATGACCAGTTAGCAATTGTGCAAAAGGTTTACAGCCAAGTTTTGGCCAAGTACAATCTTAAAAAAATTAAGTCTATGTTCGGCACAATGATTGAAATTCCCCGCGCATCTATCGTGGCAGATAAATTGGCACAGGTGGCGGAATTTTTCTCCTACGGCACCAATGATATGACCCAGATGGGTTTTGGTTTTTCGCGCGACGATATCGGCGGATTCCTCCCCGATTATATTAAAAAAGGCATACTTCCCGAAGACCCCTTTCAGACCATTGATGTGGAAGGAATCGGAGAATTGATAAAAATCGGTATTGAACGCGGCCGCAAAACGCGCAAGAACCTGGAAGTAGGTATTTGCGGCGAGCACGGCGGTGACCCGCGTTCCGTGGAATTTTGCCATCGCGTGGGAATGGACTATGTCAGTTGTTCGCCGTTTCGCGTTCCCATTGCCAGATTAGCCGCAGCGCAGGTTGTGTTGAAAGAGAAGGTTAAAAAATAATGGAAGCCATACGCACCTATTTAAAAGAAATCCGCCACATCCCTTTGTTAACCGCTAAAGAAGAAATAGAATTAAGCCGGCGGGTAAAAAAAGGCGACAAGGCCGCGCGCGAGCGTATGATTCGCTCGAACCTGCGCCTGGTGATTAACCTTGCAAAAAGATACGGCCATCTGGGAATTCCCCTGATGGATTTGATAGAAGAAGGGAATATGGGTTTGATGAAGGCAGTGGAAAAGTTTAATCCGCGCAAAGGCTACCGCTTTTCTACTTATGCTGCCTGGTGGATTCGCCAGAGCATTACCCGTTCGATTCCCGAACAAGGCAAGATGATTCGCGTGCCAGTTTACGTGAATGAATTAATGGCAAAATGGAAAAAGACCAGCGAGCGGCTATCGCAAAAGTTAAGGCGCCTGCCCAGCGATGAGGAAATTGCCAAAAAAATGCGGCTCTCTAGACACAAGGCTGAGCAGATGGTTACCTGGTTAAGCACGAAGACCTCATCTTTAGAAGCACCTATCGGAGAAGAGGGAGAGAACGAAGTAATGGATTTAGTAGAAGATCAGCGCGCGGTTCAGCCGGATGAAGAATTAGAGCGCTTTTTAGAGAAAGAAAGAATCGGCGGATTATTAGATGTTATGTCCGACCGGGAGAAACAAGTCCTGGATATGCGTTTTGGCCTAATCGACGGCAAGACGCATACCTTGGCAGAGGTCGCCAGGAAATTGGGCGTTTCGCGCGAAAGGGTGCGCCAGATTGAAGAAGCAGCCTTAAAGAAATTGCGCAAGTTCGTCCAGCAGCAAGAAAAATCCACCCTCAAATAATTTTGCACCAGGTGCTAATTTAAGATTGTAGCGTCTGCGCAGCCAATCGGGTACCTGTCCCTTACAGGCGAAAGGGAGTAAATATGGAGAAGACAAATTTAAAAAATTGCATCAGAAATATCCCGGACTTTCCCAAGCCGGGAATTTTATTTAGAGACATCACGACACTTTTGAAAGACAAAAAGGCATTTAAATTAGCGGTAGATGTCCTGGCGAAGAAATATAAAGGTAAGAAAATAGATGCGGTGGTCGCAGTAGAAGCCAGAGGGTTTATCTTGGGTGGCGCGCTTGCGCACAAATTAGGCGCCGGCTTTGTGCCGGTACGAAAAAAAGGAAAACTGCCCTGGAAGACCAATTCCGTCACCTATGATTTGGAATACGGCACGGATACCTTAGAGATGCACCACGATGCGATTAAGCCCGGTGAAAAGGTTTTGATTGTGGATGATCTTCTGGCTACCGGCGGGACAGTCAAGGCCGCAACGGATTTAGTGAACCAGCTGCAGGGTAAAATCATCGGCATCGCTTTCCTGATTGAGCTCACAGATTTACACGGCAAAGATAAGTTAAAGGAATTCCCGGTTTTTTCCTTAATAAAGTATTAAGACTTGCGCCTGTAGCTCATTTGGATAGAGCGGGGCTCTCCTAAGGCCTAGGCGGGTGGTTCGAATCCACCCAGGCGCACTTTGAAAATTCAAATTTATGTATAATCTACACTGCCATTCATTACTCAGCGACGGAGTACTGCTTCCCTCCGAAGTCGCTGTCCGTCACGCGGCCTTGGGCTACAAAGCCATTGCCATTGCTGACCACGCCGATTACAGTAATATTGAGCGCCTCGTTAATTCCATCCTTGAATTTACCAATCACTGGCCGAAGAATTCTCCGATTAAAGTTTTCTCCGGTATTGAATTGACGCATTTGCCTGCGGAGCAGTTTAAACCCTTAGCAAAATATGCGCGAGAGCAAGGCATAAAAATAATTATCGGCCACGGCGAAACCTTAGTGGAACCGGTAATCAAAGGCACTAACCGCGCCGCACTCGAGGCCGATATCGATATCTTAGCTCACCCCGGCCTAATCACTGATGAGGATGTAAAGCTGGCAGGGAAAAAAGGAATTT
>Ga0315284_10010310_pt1 | contig 13315 bp, 11 predicted proteins | sample YL17G09_16_MG_FD_203696 | JGI IMG/M metagenome (GOLD analysis project Ga0315284, IMG submission 203696) | Sediment microbial communities from Yellowstone Lake, YNP, Wyoming, USA - YL17G09_16 | ecosystem: Environmental > Aquatic > Freshwater > Lake > Sediment | place: USA: Wyoming | collected...
GCCAGGACTACTTCACACAGGACAACGGGGCTTTCATTGAGGTAATCCGAGCAACATCCAGTGAAAACTCCCCAGTTGTGGGCATAGCCAACCTGGATGCTGGTCGATGCCGTCGGACTGGGATGGTAGAGATACCTGTGGTCTATACTGACCGTCAAGGCGTACCACACAACATGAAATCCTGGCAAGTTATTGCGGTCTCCGAGTTCCCATCACCTATTGAAACCATGAATGGAGTGGGTCTATGTGCTGTCTCACGTGTGCTACGTGCTGCCCAGTTGCTCAGGGATATATCAGTCTATCGGAGGGAGAAGGTATCGGGTCGAAACCCACAGGCCATATACCTTGTAAGCGGCATCCGGCGACAGGAGATCGAGGATGCTGTTGCTGGGCACCAGACACATCAGGAGGAACAGGGCTTTGCCCGTTGGTTCAAGCCAGTCATCCTCTCCACCCTAGACCCGACTGCCACAATAGACGTTAAGACGCTTGATCTGAAGACGATGCCTGACGGGTTTGACGAGGAAGTTGTCATGCGTTGGTACATAAACCAACTCGCCATTGGTTTCGGTGCAGACTATCAGGACTTCGCGCCATTACCGGGTCGGGGATTAGGCAGTTCCATGCAGTCTATGGTCATGCACGATAAGGCGCGGGGCAAGGGCCCTGGCCACTTCATGAAGACCATTGAGCACCTGTTCAATTTCCACGGCATTGTACCTCGGAACGTGACCTTTGTTTACTCCGAGGAAGACATGGCCCATGATCTTGAAGTTGCCGACATTGAGGAACGCAAGGCCAGAACCAGAGAGACATACCAGAGAATAGGGGCACTGGACGCCGCCGCCATTCGACAGGAGATGCTGGATGATGGGACTATTTCTGAAGAGGAGTTTGACCGACTTCAAGCCACAGAGGATGCAACGCCTGGAGTAGTTGCCACAGATGCTGAGAACGTGGCACCAACGGAAACCAAAGAGGCTGTACCTGGCTTTGCAGAAGAGGAACGCATGGCCTTTGAAGGGCAGATGGCCAACGACATGGTCGCCGCATTAGAGACATTCTTTCGGTCTATACGGCGTAGGATACTAGCATCCAAGTCACGTTCTAAGGAAGGTCCCGAAAACCTAGCCAATGACCCTGATCTCTGGACAGACTTCAGGACAGCAATGGTACAGGTCATGGCCCCATACTCGCGCAATATCGCGCTGGCCGCAGTGGGGTACAACCTAGGCATCGGCATAGGCGTGGATATGGATAGGGTGAACCCCGAAGTCCTGGACTTCTCCCGCACCTACATCAACGACTGGTATCTGAAATTAGAGGAGACCACCAGGGCATCATTACAAAAGGCCATCCAGACGTGGCAGGAAAGCGGCCTGGGCAAAGAGGGATTGCCAGACCTAGTGAACGCCATAGAGCCGATGTTTGGGCGTGCGCGCGCAGAACGGATCGCCACAACTGAGGTAACCAGGATATTCGACGAGGGTAACCGCCTGGCGCATCTTGACGCTGGAATCGAGACTGAGGAATGGCAGACGGTACGGGATGAGGTAGTATGTCCGATATGCGCGCCGCTTGACGGGCAACGATACCCCACGAACTCAGGTCCAAGACCAGTGACGGACTCACACATCGGTTGTCGCTGTGCTAGGATACCCATAGTGGCTGACGTTGCCTTGGGGGGATAGATGCGCCTTGACCCAATACTACCCAAGCGCCCACTCTTCGACTACGACAAGATGGTCAGTGGCTTTGTGCGTGCCATGAGTGACACCGTGAAGGCTGGCCAGGCGCAGATGCAGAACTATCCACCTCAGATGCCCAGTATTTCAACCTCTCGCTATGTGCGCACAGGTACACTGCGGCGGTCCTGGTCATCTGGAGTGGAGCAAGGTGCAAACCGGATAGTGGGTATCACAGGTTCAAACGCTAATATTGCGTCCTACAACAGGCCAGTCCAGGGCAAAGAACAGTTGCCATTATTCAACTTCATTGGTTGGCCGGATGTGATAGACTTGAAGAAGGAAGTGGAACGGCAACTGCCTCCAAGACTGAGAGAAGCCGTAAAATCAGCAGTTCCCAGAGCTACTTGACAAGATGTGGGGAATACTTTTAGAATCCTACTAGACCTTGTGGAGATATTATGCCACTACCCAATGAACACAGTGCCCGCGTGAAGCCACCTGGAGACTTTCAGGAAGATTCCTTTCGACGCAAGCCGATTGGTGAATCAGGTGTTGAGGCAATCATGGGGCATCTCAAGGGTGAGACCACCATGACCATCCAGACCTACCGTTTCCCCAAGGACAAGTTCACCCCTGAAGAGGCTAAGAAGTGGCTGGCAGACAATGAAGTGAAAGATTATACATTCGAGGCCGCCGCGGAAGAGGGTGTGGCTGAGATCAAACCCGATCCAGAGGTCAAAGATAAGAACTTGATAGCCAAGGCCATTGATGCCGTCAAGGGAATATTCCAGCATGAGAAGCCAGAACCTGGGGGATTCCAGTTTTTCAAGCAAGCCGATGATTCCTGGCGATGGTTCGCGTGGGCGACTAACCAGTTCCGCGACAAGGACAACCCTCCTGAGATATTCGAGGCAAAGGCCCATAAGGAGTTCGTGACGCACCTGGACGCTGGTGGGGCTATGCCGGAAGCGTGGTTGTGGCATACCCCTGGCACGAAGTGGGGAAAGGCGGACTGGGTAGACTACGTGGACGGATTCCTCTGCGTGAGTGGATTGGTGGACAAAGGCAAGGAATCAGTGGCCGAGGCCCTATCAAAACAGAGGAAACTCGGAGTATCGCATGGTTTCACATGCCAATATTCTGACGAAAAGAGTGGTATAATCGGCTGGTATAGGACATTTGAAATATCACCACTCCCGGCTGATGCAGCCGCAAACCCCTGGACGGGGATGGAATTAGTACAACAGGAGGCCAAGGAAATGTTCAGCGACAAGAAGCGCAAGTTCTTGGTGGATGTGATCGGCGAAGAGGGCGTGGTGGCACTGGAGGCCCGCACAGGAGACATGGCCAAAGAGATCGCAGCCCTGGGGGTGGAGTATAAGGAAGGGGTAGACCCGATGGACACATTGGCCGATGTTATTGGCAAGGCCGTCAAGGCGCCCACTGCGATTGAGACAGCGAAGGCCGTTATAGAGTCGGAGGGATTCAAGGCGATCACATCCACTATTGAGGCCGTGAGAGTCAATGCTGACCAAGTGCCCAGCATCTTGGAGCGGTTGAAGGCGCTGGAGAAGACAGAGGATGAGAAGATCGCCACTGCGATGATGGCCAAGGCGACGCCAGGTACGGCTCCGGGGTACAGGGCTAGTCAGGAGAAGGAAACCAAGGTGAAGGAGGGGGATACTATATCAAAGTCTGGGCCTGAGCTTCCGGGTGGATGGAAGGAAATGTTTGGTACTATAGCTTTAGGTGGAGTCCCCAAGGATTCCGCTAAGGCTTCGTAGCGCAACTTCGTAACATACGAATAGGTAGATTGCAGGAGGTAACCATGACCACTGAGATAAGCGACAAGGCGGTTGATAGCTTTCTGGAGCAAATGGCTCAGAGGCTGACGGAGAGGATGGGGCAGAAGCATACCCAGCCCACCGGGAATCCTACGGGAAACTACATGCATGGCCCAGGTGGGATATTCGGTATTGCGGGGTTGGAGCGTGACCTGATCTCGACACGGGTTCATCCCCAGGGGCTGATTGGGACTCTGCGGGCCCAGGGGTCAATAACCACAAACCCGCTCTACCCATACCTGTCAGGGTTCGCAGCCGACTGGGGTGCTGATCCTGATGGCGTCTGTGACAACTGCCAGACGGCGGGACCCACCAAGTCTTGTCTCCAGACGGCCCAGTTCGGGCGCTACTGCCGGCAGACCAAGGAGATCGAACTGAACCGGGTTGGCCTACGCAGCAACAGGGGTGAGTTCCTTGACCTGCGACTGGTAAATGACCCACTCCTCTCGGACATGGGCGGGATAATGTCCATGAACATCCCTGGAAATCCCGACCTGATTCGTGAGGTGCTGATGGGGATGGTAGAGGTTGGAGTTTCCTTCCAGAACCTCCTAACGCCCCAGGTCTACCAGGGCAACCCGGCCAACAACTCCGCGAACGGCGGATACGCTGAATTCCCTGGCCTCGATATCCTGATCGGGACCAACAAGGTGGATGCCATAACTGGTCAGGTCTGCCCGGGACTCTATTCGGATATCAAGGACTTCAACTTCGGTCTGGTGGACAACTTCGCCCCCGACATCGTGCAGTACGTGACGTACATGGCACGGTATCTGAAGTCCAACTCTATCCGGCAGAAGTTTGAGCCGACTGAGTGGGTCATCACCATGCGGGAGGAGTTGTTCTACGAGTTGACCGCGGTGTGGCCTTGCTCCTACTTGACATACCGGTGCAACACCAGGCCCGGTGCCATTGCAGGGGAACTCGTCGATGCCGGAGATGCCATCGCGATGCGGGACAACATGAGGGCTGGCCGATACCTTCTCATTGACGGAGCCCAGTGGCCTGTGGTGGTTGATGACGGAATCCACGAGGACAATCCTGCCGACCACGCTCAGATACTTCCGGGGCAGTTCGCATCTGACATCTACTTCATTCCTCTGACGGTCAGAGGTGGGTTGGCGACAACCTACATGGAGTACGTGGACTATAGCCAGGGTGCGATGGTGGGTGTTGCGGATGGGCGGTATGGTGACGACTTCTGGACGGATGCCGGACGGTTCTTCTGGCACAAGAAGCCTCCACTCAACTGGTGCGTGCAGTGGATATCCAAGATTGAGCCACGCATCATCCTGTTGACGCCTCAACTGGCAGGCAGGATCACCAACGTCCGGTACGCGCCTCTCCAGCACACGAGGGAGCCGTTCCCTGGGAACCCGTACTTCATGGACGGTGGACCTAGCTTCAGGACCGGTACGCAATACTACAGCGACTGGCACCTGCGGGATCAGAAGTAAGGTAGTATGGGCAGGGGGAGAACTATCTCCCCCTGCCCTCATTATCGCGGGGGGCGTGGGCCAGATAGGGCTTCATACACCCTAGTCTGCTGGTTCGATTCCAGTCCCCGCTACGATATAGGAAGGAGGATTAGTCGTATGACTGGCGACATCTTTATGACAGGCGGGGCCGGTTTCCTAGGTCGGGCCATCCTAGCGCGATATGCTAAGGAGTGGCCCGATTGTCGTTTTACGGTCTATAGCAGGGATGAGGCCAAACACGCACGTACCCGGGCGTTGTTTCCCCAACACCGATACATTATGGGGGATGTGCGTGACGCTGAGCGCCTAGAACTCGCTATGGCTGGGCACCGCATTGTCATCCATGCTGCCGCTATGAAGTATGTACCCCAGGCTGAGATGAACGTCTCGGAGGCTGTGACCATAAATGTCAATGGGAGCCGCAATATCTGCTCTGCGGCAATCAGGCATGGTGTGGAACAAGTCATCGGAGTGAGCACAGACAAGGCATGTAACCCTAACAACGTATACGGGACCACAAAGTTCCTCATGGAGCGGCTATTCCAAGAGGCCAGCACCATGAACGAAGGGACTAGATTCAACCTAGTGCGTTACGGGAACGTCATCGCCTCCACTGGGAGCGTGATACCCTTATTCCGGCGTCAGGCCAGGGAAGGGCGTGTCACATTGACCAATCCTGACATGACAAGGTTCTGGATCACGGTTGACGAGGCAGTAGACCTCATTCTTCTGGCTCTCCAAGAGAAGCAGGGTGGCACGGTCCTGATACCTAGGCTTGCCTCTCTATCTATCCGTGAAGTGGCCCTAGCCGCCGCTGCTATTGAACTAGGAGAACGCGGGGCCAATGGGGTCACATACGACGTTGTGGGGCAAAGGTTCGGGGAGAAGGTGCACGAGGAACTCCTGAGTCCAATAGAGATGGTCTACAGCGAACTGACGCATACCATTCTCAAGCATAAGTTGCCCCAGGGAGAGGTAAACCAGTGGGTGGTCATGCGGATGTGGCCTGTAACGCAAGGCATCCGTAAAGATCACATAGAGTTCCCGTACACAAGCGATAAGGCAGACAAGCAAATGACAGTAGGGGAGTTCAAGCACCTTATTCAGGCTTCACCGGAATAATAGCCTCTGGAGCAATACTTTGACTACCGTATTCTGTCATGGGGTCTGGGATCTGCTTCACCCTGGCCACATAGCCCACTTGGAACAGGCTCGATCTTTTGGGGATAGATTGGTAGTCGGTGTCACCTCTGATAAGTGGGTGAACAAAGGGCCAGGACGCCCAGTGTTCAACGAACGGCAGAGACTGGCCCAGGTATCTGCCCTAAAAGTGGTTTCTAAGGCAGTACTGAGCGATGCACCCACTTGCATCAGACTTCTCAAAACATTACCCATTGACATATACGTGAAGGGCAGTGATTACACCTATGAGACCCTACTGCCTGAGGAACGGAAAGTCTTGGAGAGTAGAGGGATCATATTCAAGGCCACATCCACCCCAAAGTTATCCTCTACCTTTTTCTTCAACAGGATGACCTCACCATATCCAGCATCCACTCAGGAATGGTTGCAAGGATTCGCCAAGAGATACTCAATGGATGATGTGATACGGGTTCTGGACTCTATTGCTGGCCTGAGCATCCTGGTTATAGGCGAGGCCATCACTGACAAGTATATACATGTAGAGACATTGGCCAAATCACCCCGAGAGCACTATATGAGTTCAAGGTATCGCTCTGGGCAAGTCTTTCACGGCGGGTCCATTATGGTCAGTGACCATCTATGGGATTTCGTCACAGATATTCTAACCATCCATCAGAGACAAGGGATAACAAAGACGCGGTTCTTGGATATTGGGCACCAGGTCAAGATGTTCGGAGTGCAGGAGATACCAGAGCCGCTACTTACGGAAGGGGAGGAAGCCGACATCCTAAGACAATTGGCCGATGTGATAGACAGAACAGATATAGTCATGGTACTGGACTATGGACATGGCTTCTTCACTTCAGGAATACAGAATAAGGTTGAGTCCAATGCAAGGTTCCTGGCTGTCAACTGCCAGACCAACTCGGCCAACTATGGCCATAACCTAATCACGAAATGGAAGAGGGCGGATTACATTTCAATGGACAAGCCAGAATATGACTTGGCAATCTCCAATGGATGGGATAGCAATACTTCTAAGCACTTGATGGTCACCAATGGGTCAAAGGGATGCAGTCTGGGAGTGGATGTTCCTGCTCTGGCCCTAAATGTTCAGGACAGACTTGGAGCTGGTGATGCCATGTTCGCACTAACGGCACCACTGATCGCATTGGGGCATGATCCCGAGTTGGTGGCGTTCATAGGAAACTGCGCGTCGGCATTGCAATGCGGGACTGTTGGGAATGAGAAGGCAGTCACCAGGAAATGCTTGGAGGACTTTGCATGCAAACTTCTGAGATGACGATATACTTTGAACGTCTCAACAAACTGCTTGACCAAATTCCCCAGGATAGATTGGACAGGATCATCGGGGAATTGAAGGCAGTGCGAGGTCGGAAAGGTGCTGTATACGTTCTTGGTAACGGGGGAAGTGAGTCTCTGGCCCAGCATCTAGTCCTACACTTACGTGATTGCCAGATAAAAGCCTTTGACCTTATGGCTGACCCTGCCTGGCTTACGGCTCAGGCTAACGACAAGGTATACCAGAATGCAGCCCCGACCCTGCTGGCACTCGTTGAACAGCCACAAGACCTCGCCATCATAATCTCGGGCAGCGCCAAGTCAGTGAACGTAGTCGCAGCGGCGTGTGGGACAAAGATTCCAGTAATAGGCATACTGGGTAATGGAGGAGAACCTGCCTTGAAGTATTGCTCCGATGCAATAGTCTTCCCTAAGTCGGAGTTGCGCATTGACTATGGTCCCCTGGAGGATGCCTTCTCAGTAATCATTCACATGATAGGTGAGGCCCTGAAATGATGACCGGAGAGGAATTGATAGCCTTTGAGCAGGACATCAAGCAAGAGTTTCTAGCTGCTCATATACATGCCCCCATACATCTGAGCGGAGGGAACGAGGATGCGTTGTTAGGGATATTCCAAGACGTGAAACCGCATGATTGGGTATTCTCGACCTGGCGCAGTCACTACCACGCTCTTCTGAAGGGTATAGACCCCAAGTGGCTCAAGGATGAGATTATGGCGGGTCGGTCTATGAGTATCATGTCGCCTGAACACAAGTTCTTTTCCTCTTCTATCGTGGGCGGCATCATACCTATTGCCCTAGGTGTAGCGATGGGAATAGAGCGAATGGCGAGGGAGGAACAACTTTTCAAGGAGATGGTGTGGTGCTTTGTGGGGGACATGGCGGCGTCTACTGGCGTATTCTATGAAGCCTACAAGTATGCTGATAGCCGCGATCTCCCTATAGTCCTCGTAGAAGAGGATAACGGGTTTAGTTCGGACACACCCACTAGAGTAGTTTGGGGAATAAATGAGCATCATTGTCCTCATCGTAGAACTAGATTCAAGCAATACAAGTACGAGCGTACCGAAGCCCATTGTGGGGCGGGGCATTGGGTGACATTTGCATAAGGAACTGAACCAGGCCATGAGGCTACTTGCCGATGACCCAAGGGTGATATTCATTGGGCAGAACGTGGCATATCCCGGGAACGTGGTATTCGACAGTCTCGAGGGAGTTCCCATGCAACAGAGACTGGAACTTCCAGTTATGGAAGAGACTCAGATGGGAATGTCCATTGGCCTCTCGCTGATGGGGTATGTCCCGGTGAGCATCTACCCGCGGATGGACTTCCTCCTGTTGGGCATGAACCAACTTGTGAACCACCTTGACAAAATCGCCACGATGTCTAATGGGGGATATAGGCCCAAGGTCATTATCAGGACTAAGGTTGGGTCTAAGGTGCCCCTGGATGCTGGCCTTCAGCATACACAGGATTACACGGAAGCCCTGCAACTGATGCTGACGACGGTTAGGGTGGTGAGACTAACCGACCCTTCCCAGGCCATCAGCGTGTACCAGGAGGCCCTTGTAGCCGATGTATCAACGCTTGTAGTTGAGGTATGGTAAGTGATTACTGAGATGCTTATGGACGGTCACAAACTGGCCTGGCACATGGACAGGGTACGTGCCTGGGATAGAGGGGAACGTATCGCACCCATATTGATAGACATGGCATTGACCCGGCGCTGTGACGCACGGTGTAGGTTCTGCTATGCCTCTCTCCAGGCCAATGAAGGATACACCATAACGGAACAGATAATGGACAACTTCCTGGAGGACTGTGCCAGAATGGGTGTCCTCGCTATAACCTTTGGAGGGGATGGTGAAAGCGTGTTGTCCCCAGCCTTTGTGCCAGCAATACAAAGAGCGGCCTCTTTGGGAATCAAAACGGCTCTGAACAGCAACTGCCACATGTATCTCCCCTATAGGCAGAATGCCACGCTAAAACATTTGAGTTATGTCAGGATCAACTTCCCCGCAGGAACCCCCAAAGGATACTATGACATTATGCAAGTCTCACCTAGATTTAGGGATAGGACTATTCAAAACATACAATACATGGTGCAACTCAAACAGCGAGATAACCTATCAGTGTCACTGGGCTTGCAGATGGTATTGACGCCGGACAATGGGGAGGAAATCATACCATTCGTGGAATTAGGTCGCGCCCTTGGCGTTGACTACTCAGTCATCAAGCATTGTGCCGATGACGAAAAAGGCAGTCTCGGGATAGACTTTGAGAAGTACAAGCCTCTCATACCTCTGTTGAAAGAGGCGGAAGGTTACACGACGGAGAACTACGGAGTGCAAATCATGTGGTCAAAGCTTCTGAAGCCGGATACAATACCGTACCAGAGATGTTATGGAGCCCCGTTTATCATACAAATCAGTGGAACAGGGCTAGTAGCTGCCTGTGGGCATAAGTTCGGGCCAGAGTATATCCGATTCCATTTGGGGAATATTTGCACGGAGCGATGGTGGGACATCTGGCGGAATGATAGGTACTGGGAAGTCATGCGATATATGGCATCTCCAGAGTTCAATGCTCAGACCATGTGTGGCTCGCTGTGCCGTAACTGTAAGATCAACGAATCCCTGGATGCCCATAAAAAAGGATTTTCAATCAGTCAAGGTGTTCCCGGGCTAGAACCAAAACATATCGAGTTTATTTGAAGGGATAACATGCTGACAGTCATAGTCCCGGTTGGACCGAAGCCCTCACACAAACGATGGTTGACTGAATGCCTGGAGAGTATCCGCGCGCAGACAACTCCTCCAGAAGAAATCCTAATCATTGATGATGGGGCCAATCTGACCCAGGAAGAGGTCGGTATGGATGCTCGTATCTGGAGGATGCCTTGTGTCGCAGGAGCTGTCCATGCAATCAACTTCGGGGTGGCCTTGGCTAAATACGACCTCGTACTCATATTAGCCTCTGACGATATTCTCCGACCGTGGTGCGTTGCCGACTGTCTCAGGGAGTACCAACTGCGGAATGATCCATTGGGTTACTATTGGATGGATGTTGAGTATTCCGATGGAAGAATACAAAAGGTTCCCTCTGGTATGGCTATGGTGACGAAACAACTATGGCAACACACAGGGGGCTATGCCATTGAGTCTACGGTAGGAGCCCCTGACTGGATGTTTCTGTGTGCCATTGATGCCTCTAAAGGCAAAGGGGGCAAGTTATGGCAAGTCAAGTCACATGCACCGCCGTATTGGTTCAGACTCCACGGGGAACAGATGCAGGCAACCCAGAATATGAAATACAGCAGTGTCCTCGGATTGGTGAGGGACATCATCACAAAGGATTGGCTAGCGAAATGGCAGTAAGCGAGTGGCCTCCCATCGTAGTTCTGATTGTGACATACCGACGTCTAGCCTTAGCCCTTGCCACAGTACGGTCTATCAAAGAGAAATTGGTATACCCAAACTATGGGTTCCATATAGCAGATGATGGCAGTGGCCAGGAATACATCGAGAGGCTCCTGCAAGAGATAGGGCCAACCTACGGGGTTACGATATCGGATGCAGGCCGTGGCGGGGTGGGCAAGAGCATGAATATGGGGATAGCAGCCTGTCTCAGTCGAGCAGACTATTGGTTGCACCTTGAAGATGACTGGGTATTGCCGACTCCACTGAATCTGGGACCTTGTGTTAAGTTATTGGATACAGACCAGACTGTGGGAATGGTGAGGTTGGGACGTTATTCAGAGGGTGTCAAGGCAACCACGCGAGGGGTTGTTGGCCAGGCATGGTGGCATCTTGAAAAAGGCAGTGGCTTCTTCGTCTTCAGCGGTAATCCATCTTTGAGACACCGACGCTTCCACCAGGCATACGGGAACTATGCTGAGGGACTGAAGCCTGGGGAAACGGAGGTCTCGTATTGCTGGAGATTCAATACCACTCCGGGACCTGGGATAGTATGGCCAGCTTTCATGTCGGATGCAGATGCCTTCCACCATATTGGAGACCATCAGAGTTTCAAGTGGTACATGGAACGTGACGGCAAGTCTGGGGAGGAAGCGGCTGCGATATTTGAAGCGATGGACAAAGGATTATCGGCATGAAGATATTGATAGAGCCAAAGTTTCGTGGCCCCGATACCGGCGATGGTGGCATCCGAAGGATAGTTGAGGCACAGCATAAGTGGCTCCCAGAGTTTGGCTTTGACGTTGTGGAGGACCTGAGCCTTGCTGACATCGTTGCAACCCACGCGGGAGCAATGGTAGATGTCCCTGTGGACATTCCCTGGGTCTGCCACATGGTTGGCCTTTATTGGGCTGAATATCAGTGGCCTGCGTGGTGCTACAGGGTCAATCGAGAAGTCACAGAAGCCATGAGACGCGCCGATCATGTAACGGCTTCCTCTGAGTGGGTGGCCCAGGTATTGAGGCGTGGCATGTGGCTGAGTCCGACAGTCCTATATGGGGGTGTGGACCCGCAGGAGTGGGAAGGGGGAAAACCAGAGGGCTATGTACTGTGGAATAAGACACGGCCTGATCCCGTGTGTGACCCAGCACCCGTGTCAATGATAGCTGACAGAGCACCGGATATTAAGTTCGTGACGACCTTTGGCGAGGAGCGGCCCAACATCACGGTCACTGGGAGACTTCCATTTGAGGATGCAAGGAAACTAATCAAGAATGCTGGCGTCTATCTGGCAACTACCCGAGAGACATTTGGCATCGGAACGCTAGAGGCGATGGCGGCGGGGGTTCCAGTCATCGGTTGGGCCTGGGGTGGAACAAAGGAGATTATCAGACACAGGGAAACTGGTTGGCTGGCAACTCCTGGCGACTATGACGGACTCCTGGAGGGTCTTCAGTGGGCGTTAGAGAATGGAAAGGCCATTGGGGCCGCATGTAAGGCAGATGTGTCTGAGCGGTGGACGTGGAAGATAGCAATGTCACGCTATGCAGAGGTATACCGTGATCTCATTGCTAAGGCGAAGGTTCAACGAAAAGGCCCGAAAGTCTCAGTCATCGTGCCTTGCTACAAACTAGCCCACCTACTGCCGGATACCATTACCAGTCTTCAGAAGCAAACCATGAAGGACTGGGAAGCCATCATAGTTGACGATGCCAGTCCAGACAATACTCGTGAAGTAGCCGATGCACTAGCGGCACAAGACAAGAGGATAAAGGTCATCCATAACAAGTCCAATCTATACGTGACTGGCGCGTTGAATATCGGTATATTCCAGGCCAAAGGGCGATATATTCTGCCCTTGGATGCCGACAACATGATTGAACCTGGCACATTAGAGGTACTGTCAAAAGCCCTAGACAAAGATCGGGGAACACACATAACCTACGGAGCAATGCAGATCGTAACGCCTGACGGGAAACCCAATACCAGGATATCCCCGACTGGGATGGCGGCATGGCCAGTGGAGTTCAGTTTCCGAAATCAGATGTCTCGCGGTAACCAGTTACCTTCGACGGCTATGTACCGGAAGACTGCCTGGGAGCGTTCAGGGGGATACCGTCGCCGTTACCGCACGGGGGAAGATGCTGATTTCTGGACTCGTGCAATGTCTATCGGGTTTGTGCCAGCCAAAGTGACGAATGCGGTGACATTAGTTTATAGAGTGCTACCCACCTCGATAACCAACACAGAGGCCCAGCAGGATTGGGCGGCATGGTTTCCCTGGAGCCGCCAGATGGCACTAACACCATTCGGGGCAGCAGTTGAGCCACCCCCTAATATTGGCCTCTCGTGGCCCGTACCCACATACGAGACTCCCTTAGTCTCCGTGGTGATACCAGTGGGGCCAGGGCATGAAGACCTC
>Ga0315284_10010311_pt1 | contig 13314 bp, 15 predicted proteins | sample YL17G09_16_MG_FD_203696 | JGI IMG/M metagenome (GOLD analysis project Ga0315284, IMG submission 203696) | Sediment microbial communities from Yellowstone Lake, YNP, Wyoming, USA - YL17G09_16 | ecosystem: Environmental > Aquatic > Freshwater > Lake > Sediment | place: USA: Wyoming | collected...
TAGAGATCAGACGACCGCGCCAGTAGCATCCACCCAGGCCGCACCGTTCGAGAAGTTCGGAATGCCGGTCGTGGAGTTCCAAATCGTGGACAGCGGAACGGAAGCCGCAGCCGGACGGCCACCGGTCGTGTACGACGGAAGCTTGTCGGGATTCGCCACGTCCAGGGCTTGGTAGACCTGACTGGACGTCTCCGTCGCAGACGGCGTCACCGAATAGCTGACATCGCCAGCCACGACAGCCTCTTGAAGCCCAATCATGGCCTCGATCTGTGCAGCTGTGCGCTGAATCACGGTCGGCGTTCCAACCTGGACAGACGCATACAAGTCCCGAATGTATCGGGGCGTGGTGGTGAGGTTTGTGATCGTGAGTTGCATGGCTCTACCTATCTCCCTTTGGAACTAACTTCAATCAAGACTCAACGGATTTCTGAGCAAAGCGAATACGGACAAATTCAGCCGGTTTGTTCGGAGCCACACCGACGTCCATGATGACCTGCCCTTGATCAATTGTCACCGGCAAGTTGTTGCTGTTATCACAAACGACGAAGAACGCTTGACTCGGGTTGGCCCCTGCGAAATAGCCTTCGCCAAACAAGAAGTTCAGGAAGCCTGCGATCTGCGTTCGGAGTTTGGCCCAGAGACCAGGACCGTTGTTTTCGAACACGGCCCAGAACGTCTCGTTGTAGATGCTCTTTTCCAAGAACATGAACAGCCGACGCGCGTTGATGTAACGCCATTCCGATCGGTTGGAGATGGTACGACCACCCCACACAGCCAAGCCGGTCTGCGGCGAACTGATGAGCGGGTTGATCTTGTTCGGGTAAACAAGGTCGCGCTCGCCTTGGGTGGCCACGTACTCCAGGCCAAGCAAGAAGTTGAGCTGCCCGTCCACCGTACCAGCAGGCGTCTTGCCTACGTTCTTGTTGGAATCCGTACGAGCGTAGATGCCCGCGATGTGTCCCAACGGAGGCATGGTCATAGGACGACCATTCGCCAACGGGTCTGCCACTCGAATCCACGGCCAGTACACAGCCGCATAGTCGCTCGCGCGCCCAAGCGAGTACCGAAGCCAATCCACAGCTTCCTGGGGATTGCTGCCCATCGGGACAGTCAGAATGATGAAGCGATCTCCGCCGCTGGGCTGCTGCGAACGCGCGAAGGCGTAATCGAGCAAATCACCTGTGACCGTGACGTCGCCAGCGAAGTCAGGCAAGATCACCTGAAGGATGTCGTCCACACGGCTGAGCGCGTAGATGCCCTTGTTGGTCGGGATGAGCAGAGGACTCGTGAACTGCCCACGACCCCAGGTAGACGAGGTGAACGTACCCTCGACACCGGAGAGGTAGAAGTCCACAACCCCAATCGTGAACTGCTTGGTGGTATCGCCACACAGTTCGTCATGGGTAGTTTCCTGCGGAGCGCTGGCGTAGGTCGCGTTGACCAACGTAGCCCCACCAATCAGGAACAGCGTCTTCAGATCCAACAAACCGATCGTGTAGTTCAGCGTGTTGTTTCCGGTCGGGTCCACGTCCCCGACGAGATTTCCATTACCGTCGTCCGTAATGGTTCGGGCAACGCTCGTCGAATCCGTGTACGTGATGAGCACGCTACGGGGCGAGATCGGAAGACCAACCAGCGTAGAGACAATCGTCTTGCTGGCAGCCAGGGCATCGCCACCAGCGATAATGGTCTGGCGCGGACGACCGCTAAGCTGATTGACGCTCTGGTCACTGCCGGGTTCCACAACACGGAACAGATCCGACAACTCGTTGATGACGTCTGGGAAGTACGCCGCGTTGTTTGGGTCTGTGAACGAGATGTCTGTGTACTGCTCCATGACGTCGAACACGCCCGTATCCGCGTTGCGCAGCAGAACAAGCACGTCGTACAACGTGTACGTTCCAGTGTCCGCGTCGAAAGAGTCGATTGACCCCGACACGCGCATCTTCAGATCATTAGCCCAAGCACCCACGGAGATGGGGTTCAAGTCCCAAGCCGCCACGGTGTAATCCACCAGCACCTTGGCGAAGTTGTGCGGCGCAATGAGCGCCTTGAAGTTATAGGCACCAGTCGAGTAGACGACCGTGTTCGGATTGACCGACTCCGCACCAGACGTCACCACCGTGACGTAGACACCATCAATCGTGGCTCCAGTAAGATTGCCTTCATCGGTGGTTCCGATCTGAGCATCCGCGATCACGCGCGTGGCTGTCGCAGGCGTGAAGTTCGCCGTGATGTCCGCAGCGTTGTCGCCAATGACAGGGATCAACGCGCCCGTGGTCTTGAGCGAGAAGCGCCCTGTCTCGTGATCGAACGTCACCGTGGCCGTGTCAGGACCAACAGTGAGCACGCCGGTCACAACAGACCCTGTACCCACAGGGATCACAACGCTCTGAATCAAGGTCGCCGCAGAGTAGTTGACCGTGACAGTACCGCGCACAAGCGCGTCGAGATTGAAGTCCGCAGCAGGCAACGACGCCGGATCGATCCGACCTTCGTAGTTTGCTTGCCCTGTGAGCGTTGTAAGGTTCGCGCCGTTCGTACGATCACGGGTCGTCTGACCACCAACCGGAGCGCCAAGCTCACGGTACTTGATCGAAAGCGTTCCAGGCTTGATCGGAGCCAGACCACCATCAGCACGAATCAGAGTCGTGGCGCTGAACTTGAAGAACGTGTCGATGACACCATCACCAACTTCGAGCGGCTCATCGTCGTACTCGTTCAAGATCCGAGCGTCAGCCGCCAACGCATCCGAAGGTGCAACACGAATGACGTAGGCACGACGACCGCCGTTCGCGTAGAACGCAGCCAAGCTCATGCCCAGCAACGATTCACGAACGATCGGACCAAAGATGCGCGTGTACTGTTCGAACGACGTGACAAACTGGGCATCGTCTGTGGGACCGCGCGGAGCGTAGCCAGCAAGACCCAGTGTGGAAGTCGAAACACCGGTCACCGTTGTTACGGGCGACGGCACTTCCTCAACGAAAACTCCAGGCGACAATAGTTCGGGCATCGCTATCTCCTACGAGGCTTGCGCGATTGGGAGTCTGCAACACTCGGACCATCCAAAGCAACACTTTCGACAGCCGGATCAGAAACTTCCGCAGTTACGTCGCTTGTGATGGATTCATCGCTGATGCGATCTTCAACAACGTCAGTTGGATCTTTTGGTTCGTCTGCGGGCGTTTCCACAACGCTGGTAGGAGCACTACGAGCCTCTTGAACCACAGGCGCGGGCGCGGGCGCGAGCTTAGCTACCGGCTGTGGAGTCAGCAGCGCAAAATCTTCGGGAGCATCTGCCCGCACCAACAGACCCTTGCGCACCTGGGCCTGGATGGATTGCGACGATTCCTCGGTGATCGGCACATAGGCCCAACCACGCGACGGAAACGTGATCACGTTCCCTTTGGTGGTAGAGGCAGCTAGAGGTGTTCGAGTCTTGTTGTAATAGCGTCCCATGTTACTTGCTCGTCAGTCTGAGGTTGAGACCCTGCGCTGTCGTGTAGGTCAATTCTGGCGTGAGATCCAACTCAGCTTCAACCGTCATTGGTAGGGACCAGCCAATGATCCGTTCTCCGATATTGGCAGACTCGTCCAGGGGAGAAGCCGACTCCGTAGTAGCGAAGTACACCCTACGATCCCCTACGCTGTCATAGACGTCGATCCCTGTATACGGCTGATACCAACGCAAAACGTGTTCCAGCAACGCATTGGCATTGGACTTGTTACCAGCCCCCGCTCCAGGCTTATCCCCGCGCCTGTAAGCGTACACCGATATCGTGTACGAAATGTCGTACGGAACACCGGTTGGACGCTCGGCCATCTTGTTGTAGCCAGTGGCCGTTTTGTAGCCCCACTGAGTCTGCGCAGGCAAGGCTCCGTATGCCGGAACGCGATACTGCAAGGCTCCAAGGGAGCGCCGATTGGTCGCGGGGGTAATGTCGTCTCGAACAATGACCACAGACGGGAAAATGAAGACGTCGTTTGTGTCCTCGGGAAGCGAAAAGTTGACCGGAACACCAGGCATCCCTGGAGGCGGTCTAACTCCTGCCACGTTCAGCAGGAAATAGTTACCGTTCCACTCGCAGTCCTCTGCGTAGACAACCTTGCCGCCAAACGTCTCAACAACCCCACGATCAAAATCGCGTATGTGGACTTCCCCATTCCGGGCTTTACCGTAGGTTCGTTCCTCTAGCGATATCTGCGCTGGGGTCAGCGGACGCACTATCAGTCCTCGGCAGAATCCTCTGCCACTTCCAAGACCGTGGACGCAAAGCCAGACGTGGTCGCCACACCAAGCCACTCGGACTGGAGGTCGTCCTCGTCGTCCTCGGACGGCAACGGAGGCATCTCGCCGGATTCAGCCAAGCTGTCCGCGACGCTCATAATGAAGTTGAAAGCGTCCTCCTCGTCGATGTCGTACTCGGCCATCAACGCATCGACAAGATCAGTGAGGTAGGCGTCCACGCGCTCCGACGCAACAGGAAGATTGATCGCCCCGAGATCACCAGGGGCTCCGCCGTCTTCGCTGTCCAGCGTTTCTTGCAAGGCCAACCGAACGCGAGACAACCCTTTGACTACCTGCTCATCCATGATCTACCTCGAATCTAAAGGCGTTTTTGGAACTTGTCGAACTCTTGGACTTGCGCTGAAGTGATCGTGTGACCTGTAGAGAGTTTTGCCAGCGTTCGCCAGCCTTTGTCGCGTGGATCTCTCAGAAGCTTGATCACGCTAGGCCGCTGCATCATAGACGAAACCCCCGATCCTACCAAGCGCCTTATGGCCTTTCGCCATAATTTCCTGGCCCCTTGCTTGCCGCCTCCGAACTCCTGACGCGCAGCGTAAAACGCTAAATCCGGTGTAACCTCCACCTTCACTACAGCCGGACGAGGCTTTGTCGTATCAACACCAGCCGCCGCCAACTTCGCTCGCCACTGCGGAGCATCCAACACACGCGCCGCTCTAACAGCATCAGCTTCTTCTCTGCTTACCTTTCGGTACACCAGTACAGCTTGCCGACGTGACGGGAAGAACGGCAGTAAATCAGAGGTCCAGGGACTGAACTGCATCAAGACTGACAGTTCAGGCGAGATACGCACTTCACGCTGCTTGCGCGGACGCACGTAGATGACGTCTAGCGGACCAAGCTCGCGCAGTTTGGCCTTGGGAACGCGCCCGACATCCAGCATCACGGCAAACGCCTTGGGCAAACGTAACGGGTCGGACAGCGACGATCCGAGAACTTTGGCTACAACGAGCGCGTTCCGCATCTGCTCGCCGTCACGAGAAGGAGGCTGCCCCGCAGCCACAGCGTCTCGAACGAACTTCGCGCTGCCGTGCGTCATGTACGCACCCAGACTGGCGAAACGTGCTTCTAGCTGCTGGAAATACTCAACCGCAGAAGAAGTGTTGTTGGTGACCCGGATCCCCACCTAGCGCTGACCGTCTGCCGCTAACCCGGCTTCCATTTCAGCAATGGCCTGGAACAAACCCTTCTTCGGGGGCGGAACCAACTGAAGCAACGGCAACCGCGTACGACCGGTGGCAATGCTCAAAAGAGGAGATTGCGTTCCCTGCTCGCTGGCTTCCAACTCCGTGAGCAACCGCACATGCCCCTTGCAAATCCCAACCAGGCGCTCGTCGTCTCGAACCTGAACAGCGAACTCGGCTTCAGCAGCACATACGAAACACCACCGACCGAAGTCAGTGATGATTCCTTCGTACTGACTGAACGTGTCCCCGGCGATGGGCGATCCGCATCGAACAAGCGTGGCACATTTGGGTCGCGGAAACCCAAGCTCTCGTCCTCGCCAATACTGAGAGCATGTCGCGCAAACAGGCGACACTCCCTGAGCAATCTCGTTGACGACATCTTCAGCGTTCATGCCACCCTCGAAAGTGGATCAAGCCTTCATTGCGAGCTTCGAGAGCTGCTTGGCGTCCTTCTTGGAATACTTGCGCAACGCAGCCATGAGAGATGACTTGTCGCGAGTGATCAGCGCCTTGAGCGAGTCGATGAACGAACCCACAGAATCCTTGTCGGTGAGATCAACGCCGTCAGCCTTCGCGGCGGACACCAAGTAGATCATCATCTTGGGATCGTAGTCCACGCCTTCTTCCGCTTCCTCAACCAGTGCAAGCAACTCTTTGCGATTCTTCATGGTGTCTCCTACGTGTTTGTCAGCCGACGCTCAGGTGTGAACTCGCTGTTTCGTGCGATGCCGCACTTGAAGCCAACGAACGCGGCATTATCAAACAAATGCCCATCATCCTCAACAGAGATGATCGTGAAAAAGTACCCTTTGGCGCTTTTACCGACATCGTACGTGTTCGAAAAGTGATCAAAAAACGGGACTTTCCAAAAATGCACGATGTCCCCGTAGTACGGAGCGCGCGCCTTCACTCTATCCAGATCCACACGCGCAATCCAGATAGAACTTTGCCAAGACTCTCTAAAACCTTCCTGCCTTGGTTCCGGCAGGGGGTCGGGCCATTCCACGTAGACCGATAAACGGAACGGGCCATCCCACGCTTCGGTGGACATCTCGTCGTACAAAGGGTCGCGCCGCGACTTGCCCTTGTTCAACAGGTACACATCCACCTCTGTACCGGCGATGTGGTTTACCTCAGAAGCAACGCAATCGAAAAAGAAACGCTCCTGATCGCCCAAATGGAAAACACCGTCTAGTGCCGGGGCTACCGGACTCGGGTGGACTACGGGACGAACTTTGGGATCTGTTGCCATGCTTCAGCCCAACACGAAGCCCATCGGGAATCCGTGCTCGTAGATTTCCAGGGTGAGGGTTTCTTCTTCCGTGCGCGCCTCATCCAGAAGCGTCGCTCCATCGAGGTCCACGTTGCCCTGTGCTGTCGGAAAACCACCAGGGTACTTGGACCGAATACGCCCCAATCGTTTCTTGCACGCCATCAACGAAAACCGCTTCACCAAGTCGTGATCGCGATCCGACAACTGCTCGATGGTGAAGGTATTGGTCTTGTACTCCAGACAGACAAGGCCACTCGGGTAGCCATTCGGAGGAAACAGACGCAGTTCTCTGTGATCCTGACGCCAATCCAGTTCAGAACTGAACACGCGCGAGAACTGTTCGAGGTACTGCATGGACTGCGTCCACTCAGACAGCGGGCCTGTTACGGACCCGAATAACGAGGGCACTGACGAGCCTGCCGAGGTCAACACGCCTCCGAACAAGTCGATACCACCGAACCCTGGCCCGAACCCAGCAGAGGCCACAGAGGTCAAACTGGCGAGCCCCGTCGAAGCAAAAGCGACGTTTATGACCACCTCCACATCGGGTGGTAGCTGGTACACACTTTCCCCACGCACCACGTCGAAAAAGAGCAGCTTGTGCAAGCCCTTCTTGGCCGTGTACCACCGCCGACCTTCTTCGATGGCGTCCGCAATATGCTCTGCCGTTAGCTCAACCTTAACGAACGGAGCCCCCAGGTAGCGCAGAATCCACGCCACCAGTTGTTCCTCGTCCATCAGCTGCCGGACTACAGCAGGAGCAGGCACCTATTACCTCCGCTTGTTGGGAGCCTTCGGCTGACGTACGGGCGGGAGATCCTTGAAAGGGTGCGGCTCATCAGTTGGGCTCGTGTCCGCCTCTGCTTCCCCAGACGTGTCCACCGCTGCTTCCCCTGACTTGTCCACAAGCTCCTCGCTTGCCGGAAGCTGCTCAGTGAGCACCGCAGCGGCCTTCGGAGCCGCCTTGGGCGCGGGGGCGCTATCGGGAACTTCCATCAGAAGGCCCAACGTGACGTAGCGTTCCAGATCCCCGTGTAGAATCTGCCCTGCGGAAATGCTGCCGATTCCAGGAAGCACCAGACTGCTTACGCCTGGAGGAAGTTGGAAAGCCATAGGGTCACTCCTTCAAATTGGTCAGTAGCTGTTCGAGCTGTGTTTCGATGTCCCGGATCTTCGTGAGCAGAGCATACACCCGGTCGCGTGGGCTACCAAGATCCGCAGCAGGAGGAAGCGCACTTACAGACACACCTGGGATAACCGCTTCAGTCAGTTCTCGTTCTGCGGGACGAGAAAACGTCTTGTCAATTGCGGCGAGTTCTTCTGCAATATCAGCTGATCGTGCCATTGTCTGCTCCTATGGACCGCGCGGTCTTAGAGCCGCAGCCTAACCACGCTGGAGCACAAATACAAAGGGGCGACCCGAAGGCCACCCCTTTGCAGAGACGCTCACGACACCATTACATGTTCGTGATGCGGACCTGGCCGTAATACTCGGGCCGCAGCGGAGCCTTGCCGTAACGAGTACGCATGGCCTTGCGGAAGCTCAAGTCATTCGGGTCCAGGAACGTCGCGGTGATCTGGAGCGGGATGTACGGAGCCCAGGCGTAGCCCGAATCCAGGTACGTCGAGCCCTTGAGGCCGATCAGCATCTGGTCGCGAGCGAAGAACGGGTCTTCGTAAATCTGCCACTTGTTCTGCAAGGTACCGACCTTGTAGATGCCGAACTGACCGTGCTGCGTCAGCTGGCGCGGCATGTCTGCCGGTCCATAGGGGCTCTCGGGACCGGACACGTAGGATGCCCGGAAGTCGCCGTGCGTGGTGAACTGCGCCAGGAGCGCCGACACCTCGGGGCTGGTGACGATCCAGTTGGCAGGCGCACGAAGCGTCTTCTTGTGGATGATGTTGGACACCGTGCTGATCTGCGTGAGCAGGCCGCGAAGGTGATCCAACTCGTTGATGCCTGCGGGCGGAATGCGGTCGAACGACGCCGTGGTACCAGTCGAAAGCTGGAACAGCTCCTGAATGATCTCGCGGTCGATTTCGAGTGCAATCTCGTTGGCTGCCGTGGCAACCATTTCGCCCTCGGCGTCCACACCGTGCAAGGCCCGAAGGTCTTCAGCGGCTTCCGACGACCAGAGGCTCTTGAGGCGACGCGGAATCGCTTCGATGAGCTTCTTCTTGACGTCCAAGCTCAGCGTGGGGAGCTTGGTGTTCATTTCACCGTCGTAGAAGTAGAACGACTTGATCTGGTTGCCAAGCAACGGCGCAGCCGTGAACTTGAAGCCCGAGATCGAGCCGTTCGAGTAGTTGATGGTACCGGAGGCCACTGCCCCAGTGAACCCGCCAACGCCGTCGTCCGTGGCCGTCTGGATAACGGCTCCTGTGGTCGGATTCAGTTCCTTGACCACAGCGCTGAAGTTCCGCGTGGTGTCCAGAGGACGAACCGGCGTGAACGACAGGTTCGTGTTCAGGGCAGCACCCGCGCCGCCGAAGTCCACGCCGTTACCGGTCGCGAGCATTTCACCGTTGACGAACTCGGACGTGTAGTCCTTGTCGAAGTCACGCGGCATCACGTTGCCAGCAGCGGTCGGACCCTTGTTCGTCGAGTAGACGTAGTCCAGGTAGAACACCGCGCCCACCGGACCCGTCATCGGCTGAACCGAGACGATTTCGTTGGCGATCAGGTTGGGGAACACGCGACGAAGGATCGGAAAGATGAACTTCGTGAATGAACCCACGTTCATCTGACGAGTGTCTTCGTTCAGACCCTTCAGGTGGCGAGCCTGGTTTTCGAACAGCATCGCGGTCACGTTGCGGGCATGCCGCTCGATGGGTGTGCGCGCGGGCACGCCTTCGAGAAGCTTGTTCCACTTGTGGTCGAGAGCCTGGACGTAGCCCTCGTCCATGATGGTACGAGAACCACCTTCTTCTTGCAGTTGACGAGTTGGCAATACGTCGTTCATAGACTCCTCCTGATCCTTCCTACTCAACCCAAGCCGGACAGCTTACGGATGGTTCCGATGTCTGTTCCGAGCCCTTGGTAATCACTGTCGTCATCGCTACGACCACCCTTGGCCGCAGGAGTACCTTTTGTTTCTTCAACCAACGCACCCGGTTGGCGTCCGCCGCGCGTCAAACGACGCACACGACTACGGAGATTGTCTGGATCTTCATTCACAGTCTCTACGGGGAAAGTCTCGATGAACTCATCGATCTCAGCGCGCGTCGTATCCTCATTGATCGTTTCGTTCAAAGCAAGACGAATCTCGCTGGCTTTGGGGTGACGAGCGATCTTACGTTCGATATGCGCAGTGAGCGCTTGGATCTTGTTGGCCGCGACAGCCTTGGTAAGAGCTTCCTGAAGCTCCTCGATGCGATCATCGTTCTTGGCTTCGAGCGCCTTACGGGCCGCACGTTCCTCAGTCAGCAAGCGAGCCTGCTCTGATTCCGACTCACGGGCCTCAGACAACACGGTGGCACGAGCAGAGGCAGCAGCAGCCTCGGCTACCTCCAACCGCTGCAACAGCACAGCCTTCTCTGCTTCCGCTTCTTCCCGAACCTTGGCCGTCACAGCTTCCTGGGCTTCGGCCTCGGCCCTCGCCTTAGCAGCGCGAGCCTGCGCAGCTTCAGCCAAGCGATCTGCTTCCGCTGTCTCAAGACGCTCCTTGGCCACAAGCTCGCCCTGGACGGCTTCAAGCTTTTCCTTGAGGTCGGTCAAGGAAGCGAAGGCTCCGAGATCACCCAGCGCTGCCCGGATGATTTCCGCGTTCACGTTGTCGCGAATCACGCGCTCAACGAAATACTTGTGACCAGTCGTGCGCGCCAGAGTCTCCAGCTTCACGCCGTCGTCCTCCAACTCACGGATCTTCAAATCGCGCGTTGCCACAGCGTTGCGCAAACGCACCAGTTCCGAATCCCGCTCCGCCAAGGTGGTCTCGATGTCGTCAGGGAGAATGAACGGGCGAAGCAGTTGCTTTACCCCTTCCAGGGCCGTCTTGGCACCAGCGATGGCAGGGTCCGCCAAAAGCTGAGCTTCGATTTCGCCACGAAGATCACTCTTGAGACGCTCAATCAACAACGGCAACTTCGAAGCGAACTCATGCCGCAGTTGATTCTCGACCCGTGCCGAAGCCGCTTCTTCAGCCGCTTGGAGAGCCTGCTCAAGCGAGAGCCCTTCGGGCAACTTGCCGTCAACCGATTCGAAGAAGGTCTTGGGGTACGCCGTTTGATCCGCAGGTTCAGCCACGAAGTCGAACGTACCGAGACGATAGTCCTCTTGGACTTCTTCCTGGCCTTGTTTGGTGGTCTTGGTCGAACCGGTTCCGCGCGAAGACACACCGACAGAGCAACCGCTCTTGAGCAATGCCTTCAGATCCTGCCCGCGACTGGTGTCCAGAATCTCCGCTTCCCCGATGACCGTACCGTCTTCCTGGACTTCCAGGCTGGTGATGACGTGGGAGACACGAGTCAGAAGCGTGCGGCCATCCGTGGGATGGTCCAACTCGCCAAAAACCTTGCGTGCTCCCAAGTCCTTCGACATGCGGCCAACTTCACGCTCGAACAGCGAACGCGAATAAACACGCCCGTTCTGCGTGGCCAAATCACACCGCGCAAACTCCCCGCGCACACGAACCTTGCCGGTACCGTCGCTACTCTCCACAACCTGGAGCTTGATCGGACGGTAATCGTTCAGTTCTTGAGTACGATCGATAACGCGGTCGGTAGGATTTGTAGATGTCGTCATCAGTACCTTTGCCAGCGAAACTTGCTTCTAAACGGGGTTCCTTGGATCGCAGAACGCGCTGTTTTCTTCGGAGATTTTCTCGTTCTGCGTTTCGCTGTATTTCCTTCGTACCCTACAACATCCAGTCGTCCGCTCCGGTAGGCCGTTTTCCGCAGGCGCGGTGCCTCTGCCAGCCTCAGTCGTTTCCCGCTGAACAGTCGTCGTAGATTTCGAGGTAGTGGAGCAAGTCCCGAACGTCTTCGTCGAATGCCAGGGACAGGTTGTCTTCGCTCTCGTCGATCTGGCCGTCACGAATCTTGAGGGCGGCATCGCCGTAGTCCTCGGCCATCTCGCGCAGGTCAGCCAACAACTCGTCACGAACCTCGTCCAAATCAGAGTCCTCCAGCGACTCGAACTTGGTGGCCAAGGTATCAGCCGTGAGAGCAAGCTGAGCGAAGGCGTGTGAGACCTTCTTGCGGGTGTCCGTGTCCAGGCTCTCGGTTACGGTCTTGCCTTTCAGGACGCGCTGCACATCGTCCAGAAGGTTCGCCACGCGGCCCATGCCGCCTGTGCTCTCGTGGTGCTTCGCCGCCAGCTTCGTCGCAAAACGCTTGGCCTTCGAGGTCTTCATCTTGCGGATGCGCTTGCGAACCGACTTCTTGCCCGCTGCCGAGCGACGCATCTTCTTGCCCTTGAGGCGATCTGCCGCGCTCGTCTTCTTGGTGCGCGTCAACTTGTAGGCACCGCTGGCCGTACGAGCAAAACGCTTGCGAATCCGCATCGCTTCGTCGATCGGGTTGCCTTCAGCATCGACTTCGACATCTTCCATGTCGTCGTCGTCCATTTCCTCGTCGTCGTCGTCCATTTCCTCGTCGTCGTCGCAATCCTCCGCCTTCGCCTTCGCCTTCTTGGCTTCGTCGATCACACGCGCTGTCGGCGCAACGAGCTTCAGATCCCGCTTCGGCAACAGCCCGATGGCTTCAAGGTCTTCAGCAAGAGTGGTCAGATTGTGGCTCATGGGATTCTCCTACACGCAGCAATCAACGAGAAATGGCAGTTTGAAGATACGAGCACAGCGCCCGGTACTTCGGTATAGATGCGGCTACCGCATCGCTAACACGTCCAAGCACAGCAGCGTCTTGCACTTGATGCTGAACATCATTCAGCATGCTTCGCACTTCAGCAAGATCGCTTTTGTAGTCCTCGACCAGATTTGTGTACGAAGCCTCAGAACGCTTGTCGTCCGGCAACAGCTTCAACACGCTTTCCAACGAGTTTACGGTCTGCCAGATCGTCTCCAGCTCCGTGACTTGCTCCCCGAACTCCGTGCGAACAAGTTCGTCGAAGCCAGCGATGTCGGATGGATTCATGGACCCATCATAGAGTTTTCCGAAGTGCGCCGTGCCTCGGTACACAGCCTGCTCGCTCTCCAGCACGACGTTCTTCCACGAACAGTCACGCCCAAGGAGAGTATCCACGCGCTTCGCCACATCCCGATAGGACAGAAGCTCCTTGGCCTCTCCCAGATACGGAACAAGCTGCGACGCATAAGCAACAGCGTCATCCAGACGATCTGTCAGAAGGGCATCGACCGCGCCGTACATGAAGTCTTCCGCAACCCTCTGACGAGGAACGCGCTGAACATACACAGGCTCTGACTTCCCCAAACTGAAAACAGCGTTGGGGCTCACGGTGTATTGGATCTTGTAGAGCTTCTGATCCGCTTCGACGATCACATGCGTGTCGAACGTGGCGATGATGCTGTGCTCAGCAACGACGCCTGTGCGATCAGATCCAACAAGACCAACCAACGCTTCCAACG
>Ga0315284_10010312_pt1 | contig 13314 bp, 9 predicted proteins | sample YL17G09_16_MG_FD_203696 | JGI IMG/M metagenome (GOLD analysis project Ga0315284, IMG submission 203696) | Sediment microbial communities from Yellowstone Lake, YNP, Wyoming, USA - YL17G09_16 | ecosystem: Environmental > Aquatic > Freshwater > Lake > Sediment | place: USA: Wyoming | collected...
ATCAGAGACGCCTGTTCTCCGCCTGATACGGGAGTCAACCGATAGTTCCCATCCCTTAAGCCGTATACGGTGCGTTCACCCTTCAATTCCCTTGCATTGCGGGGCGACACCGTTTATTAAGACGGTTTTCACCGAAAATCACTTTTCCCCCCCTCACAATCATATTATCATATAAGAAACCTTTGAAATAATCGTAGAATACGGAATACTGTATGTCAATAATATCACTTGGGACTCACCCCCTGCGCCCCCTCTCTTGCGGAGCAAAAGAGGGGGATACGCTTACGGATCAGGGTGAGCATCCCCTCTTTGACGTGTCAGAGAGGGGACCGAGGGGTGAGTCTCGGTTGATACAATTGTGCAGTTTCTATCAATATAAAAACCATTTTTTCAAAGGTCTCATATAACATAATTAATATCATTATACCACACGCCATGATCACATCTCACCATGCCAGACTCCGGCCGGACCGTCAGTGGAGAGATACATCCATTATTAACATGGGAAAAATCCATGAAACGCTTTATGTTCGGTGCGTATGCTATTCAGGTTTTGTTCGTCATCGTTTTTTCACATGGAGCCTGTGCGGCCGACAAACCGTTTATCATCGGTTCGGACAAACAGCTCTTCATCGACTTCTCGCTCGTGGAGTCCCGCGATCATGTGGAACTCGTCATGAACCCGCCGGTCAAATGCGGCCCGGTACTCAGAGCCGACCGGCCATGGGAGAATCTCGGTGTTGGCAGTTACGGCGAAGTCATGGAGGACGACGGACTGTACCGGATGTGGTACGAATCGCAGAGCACCTCTCCCGAAGCCGTGGATGAGGCCGAAATCGAGAAAGGGTTCACCTGTTACGCCGTTTCCTGTGACGGCATCCTCTGGGAGAAGCCGGTGGTGGGCGAGCACCCGTTCCAGGGAAATATGCAGAACAACATCGTGTTCACCTTTCTGCACCATGGTACCGTTTTCAAGGATCCGGTCGCCTTGCCCGGGCAGCGTTACAAGACCATCATCTACCGGTCGTATTTCGGGGAAACGGTGCACAACGACGCCGCCTACAGCCCCGACGGCATCCATGACTGGACGATTGTCAAAGACCGCATGAATTTTCTCACCGACTCCCAGAACATGGCTTTCTGGGATGACCAGCGGCAGAAATACGTCTTCTATGTCCGCGGGTGGACACGTGATGTGCTCCGGACGGTCGTTCGGTTCGAGACGGACAATATTCTCGCTCCCTGGCCTGTGGTGCCGACAGAAAACACACTGAAAAAACACAAGGAGCTTTATCCGGTCATCACCGACGAGGCACAGGTCGTCCTCAGGACGGACAGCAGTGACCCACGTCCCTCGGACTATTACAATCCGTGCGTCGTCAAGTATCCCGAAGCACCGAACGTATATTTCGCCTTCCCCAGCATGTTCTTTCACCTGCCCGAACCGCCGATGGGTGTGGAGCTTTCCGACGATGATTTCATCCGTTCCAATGCTACAGAACCGCCGTACGTGCATATTCCGCAGCATTACGACGCCCCGGCTTCGCCTGCCATGGAGCGCAGAAATGTCAAAACACGCAACAGCGGATTCCTCGACATCAGACTCTGCACGAGCCGTGACGGCATCACCTGGGACCGGAGCCACCGGGGACCGTATGTTTCTCTCGGGTCGGAGTGTGAACCGGACAACGGGTCCATATACATGCTTGTGGGCATGCTCGTCCGCGGCGGGGTGATTTATCAGTACTACACAGGAAACAGCACATGGCATGACGGCATCGAGGAGCAGCTCTCAGTTATCATGCGGCTCGAGCAGCGGCTCGACGGTTTCGTTTCGGCGGACGCCGCTTACGAGGGTGGTGAAATGGTCACAAAACCGCTCGTCTTCTCCGGAACTACGCTCCACCTCAACATCAACACATCCGCCATTGGTTCGGCGGCGGTTGCGCTGCTCGATGAAAACGGCAGACCGTTCCCCGGTTACGACCTCCGCGACTGCGATGTCATACGGGGGAATTTCATCGACAAAGCCGTTTCATGGCACGACAAAAGTGATGTCGGCTCGTTCGACGGGAAACCTGTCAGGCTTCGTATCATGATGCGCGACAGCAAGCTCTTCTCACTGCAATTTCGAAGCGACTGACAAAGAAGGCATGTTTCAAAGTTATTAAACACTGTGTATGATATTTTACTCTTAACCTGTAACAGGGAGGAAAAACCGTAATGAAGTCAAACATTGTAGTATACCGCCGCTTGTTCCTGTCCGCCATTGCGCTGTCCGTATCGATTTTTGCCTTTATCACGACTGCCAGTGCCGAAGACAAGACATTCTCGAAGTTCGTGTATGACTCCAACACTGTTATTCATTACCGTTTCCCCACCCATTCCAACGACCTCGTGATCGACCGCTCCGAGGCGGCGACATCCGAAGTGTTCATCGTCGTCCTCGAACCCGGCGAAGCCCCACCCCTTCACAAGCACGACGACACCGAGCAGATTTTCTACCTGCTTGAGGGCACCGGTGTCCTCACCATCGGTGAAACCGGAAAGACATTCCCGGTCAGGCCAGGTGATGTTGTCCGCGTCCCTCCGACAGTGTTCCACAAGATCGAGGCGACAGGAGGGAAGCGTGTCCGTTACCTGGCGGTCGACTGCTTCATGGGTGGAAGACCACAGGCTGAACCGACCTGGGATGCCCATGTACGGGTGCTCTGCGAGGAACAGGGCTGGGATTACAACCAGGTCGTCGGGAAGAAGGGGAAGTGAGGTTTATATCCTGATGCCTCGAAAGAGTTCGATTATATTTCAGTGCAAGGCAGATGTCATTTCACCCGCACACGGGGGATCAGGTCTGACCGGTTCGTATTCGTATACTGAAATCCCTCGTTAAAAAAAGCGGGATGCACATGCATCCCGCTTTTCAGCCATCAATTGTTCGATTTCCCGCTCAGAACAGCCCCACAATCCTGCCGTCGTCATCAATGTCCACATGCGCGCCGGCTGGGACAGTGGGCAGCCCCGGCATCGTGCGCATCTCTCCGAGAAGCGGGTAGAGGAAACCTGCCCCGACACTCGCCCGGACCTCACGGATCGGCACAGTGTACCCGGAGGGTGCACCCTTGATCTTCGGGTCATGTGTAAGGCTCAGATGGGTCTTCGCCATGCAGATCGGCAGGTTGCCGTACCCGAGATCGGTGAAGGTTCTGATCTGACGGTCGGCGAGCGGCGCGTAGTCGACCCTGCCGGCACCGTAAATCTTCGTGGCGATGGTCTCGATTTTCCCCTTGATGCTCATGTCGAGCGGGTAAAGGAAGGTGAATTTCGAGGGCTGTTCTGCGGCTTCGATGACCGCACGGGCGAGTTCCTCGCCTCCCTTACCCCCATCGGCCCAGACGTTGGATTCCACCGCCGCGAATGCCCCGGCTTTCTGGGCGATCGTCCGGACCGTCTCTATTTCCCTGTCGGTATCGGTGGAGAAACGGTTGATGGCGACAACGACGGGGATGCCGAAGTACCGCAGGTTTTCGATCTGTTTTATGAGGTTGCAGCCGCCGAGCTCGATGTCCTCGATGTTCTCGCGGACAAGCCCTTCCTCAAGCGGCTTTCCCGGAACGACAGTGTATTTGCTCGAGTGCATCTTGAGCGCCCGCACGGTGGCGGCGAGCACGACTGCATCCGGTTTCAGGCCGCTGACACGGCATTTGATGTCCATGAACTTCTCGGCACCTATATCCGCGCCGAATCCGCTTTCGGTCACCACAAACTTCGAGAGCCTCACCGCGATCTGGTCGGCTATTACCGAGGAGTTGCCGTGGGCGATATTGGCGAACGGTCCCGCATGGACTAACACGGGGGTATGTTCGAGCGTCTGCATGAGATTCGGCTTGAGGGCGTCCTTCAGGAGAACCGTCATGGCACCTGCGCACCGGAGGTCTTCGGCAGTGACCGGTTTCTTGTGCCTGTCGAGGGCGACGACTACCCGCCCGAGCCGCTTCCGCAGGTCCTTCAACCCCGTCGTCAGGGCAAGTATCGCCATGATTTCGCTCGCCACTGTGATGTCGAACCCGGTCTCACGGGGGATGCCTTCCTGCTTGCCGCCCAGCCCGATGATGATCCTGCGGAGCGCCCTGTCGGACACATCGACGACACGGTTCCAGCTTATCGAGAACGGGTCGATCCCCAACTCGTTCCCCTTCTGGAGGTGGTTATCAAGAAAGGCTGCGAGCAGGTTATGGGCGACCCCGACGGCATGAATGTCGCCGGTGAGATGCAGGTTGAAATCCTCCATGGGTACCACCTGCGAGTATCCGCCTCCCGCCGCACCCCCCTTGATGCCGAAGGTCGGCCCCATCGAAGGCTGGCGGATGCAGGCGGTCGTCAGCTTCCCGACATGGTTGAGTGCCTGCGCAAGCCCGATGGTGGTCACCGTCTTCCCCTCGCCGAGCGGCGTGGGCGTAATAGCCGTTACATCGATGTATTTCGCCAGCGGGCGGTCCGCGAATTTCTCACGGACATCAAGATTCACTTTCGCCTTGTAACGGCCATGATACTCAAGGTCGTTCTCTTCGAGACCAAGTTGTGCAGCAATGTCGATGATCGGTTTCAGTTCGGCCTTCTGCGCAATTTCAAGGTCACTCAGCATAACTCCTCCACAGATTTTTGCTTATTGCACGGTTCACCCTGAAAAAATTATATATAAAAAATCACAACGACCGAGAGTATCATGTCTTACTGTAGAAAAAGCAATTGATTACAGAATACCGTAAATATAAATTTCTTATTATAGCAAAAAAAACCGTCAAGTACATACAAAAATTTTACTTCCCTCCGGTATTGAAAAAATATATGGATAAAAACTCATAAATTACGAGGATGTGTTTATTCTCCGGCATCGTACGTTGTCTTGTATAATCCAGATAATTCATGAATTATAGTGAGTTCATGCGGAACCTGTTATTTACCATCGACATCAACTCACCCGGATACGTCCCTGCCCTATAGAATCGGGGAAACGGGCAGGTACATAATCTTTACCGCCCGAAGACAGTTATCGATGATGAGATCACCGTGTTTGAGTGAGGCCATTTCCTCCACCCGCAATCCGGCATTGAGTACAAGTTCAATCATAAACCAGTTCCGAACCGGCGTGAATTTCCCACACCGAACACCATGCAGTCTGGCTTTTTTGCAGGCTGCTCTTAGGGTTTGTATTTCATTGATATTGAGACATTTGCGCTCGTCAATAGCCCAGAGGAATTTCGGTACTCTGGGTGTTGGTTCGTTTTCATCAGTTTGGTGAACCATGTTGCGATAGGCATAAACGGGTAAATTGTTAGTGAATGAGAGGAAGGCTAATATTAATTCTATTTCGCATTTATGGTGTCATTAATCCATGGCCAGCAGGTGAGACTTTTAACGGCGGTTTTATTTGTCGCCATTTTCACGAGACCAGTTTTAACCTGCTGGACAACGGCATCAAGTGAATCAAAGACCCGATTGGCAAATTCATTTTTGCGGAGTTCGTTCCAGATGAGTTCGGTCGGGTTCAGTTCCGGCGAATACGGGGGCATTATTTCCAGCACAATATTATCCGGAATTTTCAACTCCTTACCTTTGTGCGATGATGCTCCATCTAACATCATGATAATGAATTCGCCGGGATGGGCGTTCCGAACTTGAGCAAGAAACTGGTTCATATTCTCGGTGTTCATTGCCGTGGTGGTCCAGTAATCGAGACTCCCATCCATTGGACTGACGGCGGCATATTCGTATATAAACTCACGAACCAGCGCCAGACCAACAACGGGACGACAGGGAGCAGGCGCCCAACATTTGCGCGAGTTGCTCATACGCCCGAATCTTGCTTCGTCTTGAAACATCAGTCGGACGGGTAATCGTTCAATGTTTTTTTCGCAGGCGGCCGCCACTGTTTGAGGAAGTTTTTTTTAAAATCCTCTTGCGCCTGCGGGTCGCTCTTGGGATGCCGGGTATCCGGTTCCACTTTCCGCCAACCGTACCGCGCCAAAAGACGGTAGGTCGTTGATATTGGGATATCTGCCTTGAGCCGTTCGGTGAGCGCACGGTGAATAGGAGGTACGGTCAACACACCTCCTTGCTCTGCCTGAGTTACCCAGGTAGCGAGGAACAATTCTTCCTCTTCGAAGGTTAAATGCGCATTCCGTCGGCCACCCCAGGATGTTTTCGGTGGTGCATCTTGATTGCGAATGTCCGCTTGGTACCGGAACAGAGTCCGTTCGCTGATTCCAAGTACACGGGCGACATCCTTAGTGCTCAGTTTGGTCTCGGCCGGTAAGAGCACGGCCAGAGCCTTGATAACATCTGATGCACGGTGAGCCTTGTCCCGGATGTTACGGGCATGCTCAAGATGATTCTCGGTAATATGAGCCGTTCTTGCCATGGCGTTGCCCTCCATGACAAGAATATATTATACTTCCATCATGAATGAAATATGGAATTAGTATCAGCCCTTGCAGCACCACAACAGTGAAAACCGTGATCCGCTTGCTGTTTGATTTTTACTCCTTCGGCATCACCACGACCGTCTGGCAGTTTTCAGGCGCCGTCGCCGGGAAGACGAGTTCCGCGCCGTCAGATGCGACCGCCTTCACATAGTACTCGATGTCGTCTGACAAACCGCCCGCCGGGAACGTAACCCGATAGACCCCGCGGTTTACATGGTCGAGCGGCGCACGCTCAAACGTTGTGCCCCCGAAAGGCCGCCAGAAAACCTCCGCGCTCTCGGGCAGTTGTGCGGCGAGGATGATTGCTTTCAGATTCAGCGTTTCTCCGGGAGCGGCGAGGGTACGGACGGTCGGGACGATGAGCCGCGGTGTGCCCGTGTAGTTCTGTGCGAAAAGATCGGCGATGCCCGTCCAATCGTCACCCAAAGCCTCTCGGAGCGCTTTACCCGCTTCGTCGAACACATTCGGGAAGGCGTGCTGGTTGAGGTTGGCGACAGTGCCTAGTTCGCCGTTCGTGCTCACTGCCCCGAGCAGGCTCGTCATGACCTCGCGGGCGAGTCCGGCCATTTCCGTGAACAGGGGGAGCGCGGTACGTTTGGCGGCGTCTTTTCGGGCTGCGGGATCGGATACGGCGTTCACCGCCGCCATCGCAACGTCGAACCGCCCCCAGGCGCATTTGAGCCGTGCGAGGTTTCTCATGTAGATGAAGTTATTGAGCCACCAGTCGAAACGTTCGATATTTCCTACGCCCCTTATGCGGGGGCGGATTTTCTCCATGTCGCTGACAAAGGTATATTCCGGGGCAACCTCGTCCCAGGGGCGCGGATCAGGACGTAGACCGCCGGGGCCGTTCGTCCACTGCGCCGGGCGTGGCAGGCAGCCGTCGATCGCCTGAAAGATACGTGAGATGTCCGCGGACGTTTCGGGGCCGAACTGGGTGAGAGCCCAGTCATCATAGAAATCGGCGACATCGTAGTCACGGGACTGTGCGCGGTCCCAGTCCGCACGGTAATCCTTATATGCAGGACCGCCGCAGTTTATCTTGAGGCTGAACTTATTGCTTTCCACTTCAAGCGCCGCAAGTATCGGGTAGTCACGTTTCCGTACGAAATCGAGTCGGAGGCCGCCCTTGAGCACGATGATCTTCTCGAAGGTGCAATCGAGGGCGGTGTCCTTGCCCGCATGAGCGGCGATGTCGAAATCGGTGAGCGCCGGATTGCCCTGTATGTTGACATCGAAGACCCTGATACCCGGCTTGTCGTAGTTTGTTTCGCAGAATTTGAGCGTGACCGTGTACACGCCGGGCGGGACGTCGAGAATGTAACCCGAGAGCTCGTGGCGCACCGTCTGGTAGAGGATGTCATTCTCCGTGCCGGAGATCGGGCGGCCGACAGCGTTCAGGCTCTGTGTGAACTCGTCCACGTTTTCGCCGAGCGGGCCGAAGGTGTACGTTTTCGGTTTGAGGTGACGCTGGACCCACGAAGCCTGGGCAAGCGCCGCCACTGTGGGCCCGAGATTCCGTGTCCGCCAGTGTATGCCGATGAGGCCGGTGCAGCCGTCATTATGGGCTTCGACCGCATCGGCACGCATCCTCCCGGCCCAGAGCTGCGGCGCGGTCAGAGAGGGGTCGTCTTCGAGCCAGGGAATCGCCCATTTCGGCCGCCCCCCGATGTCTTTGAAGGCCGGATCGACCGGCGACATACCGAGGTAACGGTTGATACAGCTCATGGGCATTTCGGCGGGGAGTGTCCTATCGAAGAGCGCACGGTCGGACTGGGGGCCGAGAACCCATCCGCATGTGGCGATGGTGAACTGTGCTTCAACTGTTTCTGCCGCCTCGATCGCGGTCCCGAGGTCACGGGTGACCGCCTCGACATCCCTGGTTGTGTTTCCTCCCCATGTCCAATCCTCGGGTGTCCAGAACCAGTAATAGTTGATATCGTACGCGTTTGAAATTCGACGGAACATGCCCTCGTACAAACGGCGGACAGTGGCCATGTCCGAAGGATTCATGTTCTTTTCCCTGAGCCTCCGGGCGACTTTTTCCGGAATCGTCAGCGGCGTCTCGGTTCCCACACAGGTTTTGATGCCAAGCCGCCGTGCGAAGGAGAACGACTCCCGGAGGAGTTCGCCTGTGCGGTTGAAGACCTCGATCGATTTATCAGGTGTATCCGGCAGGGGGCTCGCACCATTCATGACTTCCGGCCCGTATGCGTCGGTCTCGAACAACTCACGCGACCCGAAGAGGTAATCCCCGGTGTTTTTCGGCGCGTATCCCCAGCCGCCCTCGAGTGTGGTAAAATACCGTGACGGATACCCGAATGTCACCTCACCGCCAGTGCTGGTATCTTCCCCAAGACCGATCCACACTGACGGTTCAGGGCCGACAGAACCCTCGGGATAACAATGAAGCCCGAAGAAATTCATGCCGAGCTTGGGAAGCTGGGCCACCACCGCCTTGTAATCGTCAAGATTCCACCAGTCAGGGCCCTCGGGGAAATCGTGGAACGGCTGAATGCCCCGTATGGCGAACAACGGTTGCTCGTCTTCGTTCAGGTCGGGAAGGGACCACTTGATTTTACTGTCGGGGATCACGTCGCCATGCAGATAGAACCTGACACCGAGCCGCTCAGCGAACCGATACGCACCGTACAGCACTCCGAGCCCGTCCCCGCTGGTCACAAGGAGCACACGACGCCTGCCCTGTTCGACAGTTTTCAGGAGATAATGCTCGGGATTAATGATGTCGAGCAGTGTACCGAGTTTCAACGTCTTTGAAAGGTCCTGCACGATGGGTCTGTCTTTCTGTGCTGTGAGGATAAGGTCGGCTTTCTCCGGAATTTCGGGATTTTCCTCGAGAATTTTGAGCAGTGTGCCTGTTCGCAGGTAAATGTAACGCCTGATCTCAAGCGCCGCGAGCTTTTCATGGAATGACGCTTCACGCGGAACGAGGATGATAACGGGTCTTTTTCCGAAAAGCCTTCCGCAGCCGGTGGCAAGCACAAGGAGAGAAATGGCTGCGCACACGGTAAGAATCAGTTTCCACTTCATTTCACCCTCTTTTATAAGCTATATACAACGTCATAACTAATTGCGCATGATTTGGGATGGATGCCGAAACAAGTTCGGCATGACAGTGCAATTACCACAGTCACCCTGAACTTGTTTCAGGGTCTTTTTGTGTAAATATTTTTGTCACCATATATAATTGCACCATCCGTTATAACTTCATTCTTTATAAATAATATAACGTAAAAAGGTGTAAAAAAAGAGAAAAATTGCAGATGGCTCAAAAGCCAATAATTTTTCTTGAAATCAGCGGCCGCGCTGTCTATGTTGCACACACAGTGACGTCAGGGAACGATCGTACAATGAAGGGGGAAACCATCATGAGACACCGCATGACACGAAGACATATGCTTGCCCTGGGAGCGGCAGCCCCGGCAGTGATGAATATCCGTCCGGTCCACAGCGCACCCGCGGGGGAGAACACGGGACCCGGACGTGAACGGAACTGGGCTCCCGGACCTGACAGGGACCTCGTCCGCGATCTCACCCCGGGAATCACGACTGTCCGTCTCGCAGGGTATCTCGCCGTGAACGAGGGGGAGGGCATCGGCGAGGCGGTGCGGAAACTCCGCGAACAAAGCCTGACCGCTGCAATCACCGGGGCTGAAGCATGGCACGACAGGGGGGATTCGGAGATCCGGGAACTCCGTGACGCGCTCAGGCAGCACGACGTCGAAATCTTCGAGATTGGCGGTTACCGTAATCTCATCCATACCGATCCCGCGGTCAGGCGCGAATACCAGAAACACATCGCCTACTGCCTCGAAACAGCGGAAAAGATCGGCTGCCGCATGGTCGGCACCATATCGGGAAGCCGCAATCCCGTGGGGAACGAGTTCGTGGACAATTACGCCGTCCATCCCGACAACTGGACGCTCGAAACCTGGAACATTCTTATCGAAAGCCTCAGAATCATTCTCCGGGATACCGCCGGCATGAAAGCGGCCATCGGCATGGAGGCGCAGGTGACGACCAACATCGACGGTCCGCTCGCTCACCGAAGGCTCATCGAGGATATGGGAGACGAGCGGATCAGGGTGAATTTTGATCCGACCAACATGGTGCATCTCTTCAATCATTTCCACACGACCGAACTCATCAACGTGTGCTTCGACCTCCTCGGCGAGGACATCATCGGCTGCCACGCAAAGGATACGTATGTCCTGCCGCACTCGCAGACGGTGCATGTCCAGGAAGTGTGCCCCGGGAGGGGGAACCTCGATTACGAGACCTATCTTGTCCGCCTGAGCCGGATGAAATGGCCGCGCGCGCTCCTGCCCGAGCATATCCCCGCCGAACAGTACGACGAGGCGTACAGGTATATAAGAACAGTCGCGGACAGGGTCGGAGTCAGGATTCACGGATAATGAGGACGATATAAGGAAATGACGTCGGACATACTTTGACACTGATTTGCTTTTAAAGTATGACATTTTCACAAAAGACCCCCCTCGGCTGCGCCGTTTCCCCCCTAGCAGGGGGGATGCCCGAAGGGCAAGGGGGTCTTAAAAGTTTACACTTTTATTGTACTTGTTTGAACGCAATTTGCTTTGACAGGGGAATGAAATATGGAGACGAAAGTGACACGCCGTAGTTTTCTGGCAGCAGGTGCCGCAGGAACGTGTATGATTGCAGGTGCGGGAAACTCCCATGCCTGGGAGCCGGGACCCGACGAGAACCTCAAGCGCGACCTCACCCCGGGCCCGATGCCGATCAGGCTCGGCGGATACCTTGTTCCGCTCGACAACGCGAGCCCGACCGAAATGGTGAAGAAAATCCGCGATGACGGCTTCACAGGGGCTCATGCGAATCCCGAACCTTGGAATTTGATGGGAGATTCCGATCTCCGCGAACTTCAGGCGGCGCTCAGAAAGTTCGATGTCGCCATTTTTCAGGTCGGCTGCTATACGAACATGATTCACCCCGACCCTTCGACACGCCAGGCGAATCTCAAACAACTCGCGGAATCAATCGAGGCGGCCGAGAAGCTCTTCTGCCCTTCGGTCACCACCATCTCCGGAAGCTGTGACCCTCAATACTATTTCAACGTCCACCCGGAGAACTGGACGGAGGCATCATGGAAACTGCTCGTCGACGGGATCAGGCAGGTTCATCGTGATACCGCTGGCATGAAAGCGGGCATCACCCTCGAAGCTCAGGTGACAACCAACATCGACGGCCCCAGAGCCCACCGTCGCCTGCTTGACGAAGTGGACGACCCGCGCTGCGGGGTCAATCTCGATCCGGTCAACATGGTTCATCTGTACAATTACTTCCATACAACCGAGCTCATCAACGAATGCTTCGACCTCCTCGGTGAGCGTATCATGGGCTGCCACGCGAAGGACACGTACATACTGCCGGACCAGCAGACCGTGCATGTGCAGGAGGTCTGTTCCGGCAGGGGTGTGCTCGACTACGATACCTATCTTGTCAGGATGAGCCGGATGAAATGGCCGCGCACCCTCATGCCGGAGCATATCCCCGCCGACCAGTTCACGGAAGCCTATGCCTATATAAGAAAGATGGCCGAAAAAGCGAGGGTGAAGTTTTACAGCTGACGGACTGCGATACGAGAGCTTTCTCCGGTCCCAAAAAGAGCAGAAGCACAAAGCGGCCGGCTATTTCATCGTCACCGTTCCCTCGCCAGCAGGCAGGATCACGACGGCAGCCCGGCGCTCGTTGTCCCACCTGAATGTGCGCGCCTTGCCGCTGACGAGCACCGCCGACGGTTTTGTGACCGCACCGATTGCGGCCTCGCTGTCGCGCTCGACATAGTACTTCACATCTCCCGGGCGGATTTCGCAGGTGACCGGTTCTCCGGATTCGATGAGCACCGCGCCGTCCTTCCTCACTATCCTGCTCATGGCGGCAAACACCGTATCGCCGTCCCACGAGATCGCGGTGGCGTCCGTGGTGAACCCGCCGGTTTCATACACGAAATCAGGCCGTGTGGTGAACGCGAACGATACGCCCTCTGCCTTCCCGGAAACGAATCCGTCGCCCTGCACGATAGAGGCTTCCACAGCCCCGGCCTCGTGCGTCGTGTGCAGATTGCCGATCACGAGTGGGTTCTGGTTTGTCCGCGCGGTGACCGTAAGCATGCCCTCTTTCACGAGTGGTTTTGTGTTCCGCAGGGTGTAGTAATAATGCGGCGTCTGGACGGTTTTGATTTCTGCCTGTTCAGGCGCAAGATGTAAAATGCTCAGGACGGTTCCGTCCTTCGTGACGGTTGATGTACGGGAGCCGGCGATGATGTCCTTCATGTACGTGGTCTGATACAGCACGGTGACGTCCACATCCGCGCCGGATGCAGGCGGAACCGCGGTGTCGAGCATGAGGAGCGTTCGCGGTTTCAGGTAGAGAACGTTCCGTTTCAGGTCGCTGACCTCGCCCCAGTAGAGCCGTCCGATGTCGCCCGAGCTGAACGCCGCGAATCGCCCGTCGAGGAAGTGTCCCACAAACGCAAACTCGTCGAATCCTTCGGCGAATTCGGCCGGGTCGCCACCGCGCTGGCTCTGGTGGTTTCCGTTGACGAGGATAGTGGAATGGGCGATCGGCTTGGTGTACCAGGGGCGGTAGTACGGTGTGTTGTCATAGGTGCTGCCGTGACGTTCCTCAAGGATAATTGTGCCGCGGTCCGCGAGCCAGAACGTCCCCTGGTCGAAGTGGCAGTGGTTGAAAAACGGCCCGGTCTTCATCACGAACGCGAAATCATCCGGCTCCCATCCGCTTTTGAACACCGTATACCCGATCTTCCGGA
>Ga0315284_10010314_pt1 | contig 13313 bp, 12 predicted proteins | sample YL17G09_16_MG_FD_203696 | JGI IMG/M metagenome (GOLD analysis project Ga0315284, IMG submission 203696) | Sediment microbial communities from Yellowstone Lake, YNP, Wyoming, USA - YL17G09_16 | ecosystem: Environmental > Aquatic > Freshwater > Lake > Sediment | place: USA: Wyoming | collected...
GGGACCGCGGGGCACATTGATCACGGCAAGAGCGCGTTGGTAAAGGCCCTCACAGGCGTCGATCCCGACCGGCTGAAAGAGGAACAACTTCGAGGCATCACGATCGACCTCGGCTTTGCCCACCTCGAACTCGATGGCATCCAGGTTGGCTTTGTCGATGTCCCCGGCCACGAGAAATTTGTGAAGAACATGCTTGCCGGCGTCGGTGGCATCGATTGCGTTCTGCTGGTAGTGGCCGCGGACGAGTCGATCATGCCGCAGACCAGGGAGCATTTCGACATTTGCCGTTTGCTGGGAATCCCTTCCGGCATTGTGGTCATCACCAAGATCGATCTCATCGAACCGGAACTCATCGAATTGGTGCGCGATGAGATTTCCGAGACCGTGCAGGGTTCGTTTCTCGAAGGCGCAGACGTCATTGCAGTCAGCTCCAAAACCGGCGCAGGATTGGAGCAGCTTGAGCAAGCGCTGCGTGCCATCGCATTTTCGATACCGGAGCGATCCTCCGATCGTCTGCTGCGCCTCCCAGTGGATCGCGCTTTTACCATGCGCGGCTTCGGCACTGTAGTCACCGGCACCATGTCTTCCGGCAGGCTGCGTAGGGACGAAGAAGTCGAATTGATCCCAGGCGGGCTTGTCGCAAAGGTGCGCGGCCTCCAGGTCCATGGGAAGGTGACAGAGATGGCCGTGGCCGGACAACGCACAGCGGTTAACCTGCAGGGAGTCGATCTGTCCCAGGTAAGCCGCGGCATGGCGTTGACCGTCCCACGCCTCTTTCATGCAACGCAGATACTGGATGTCAAATTGGAACTGCTGCCCGGAGCCCATCCATTAAAGAATTTCGCCAAAGTGCGCTTCCACCATGGGACATCGGAAGTGCTTGCGCGCGTGGCCCTGATGGGACCTTCCTCTCTCGAACCCGGCAGCTCAGCCGTCGCACAATTGCGGCTCGAGTCCCCGGCATTTTGCCTGCATGGAGACGCATTCATTGTCCGGCAATTCTCGCCTGCCACCACAATCGGTGGCGGCCGGATTTTAAACCCCCATGCCGAGAAACACAAAGTAACGGACCGGCACAGCCTCCAGCTTTTGCAGGGACTGGAGGGAAATAACATGATTCGAAAACTTCCTGCCCTGGTCGCCATGCATCCCGGACAGATCATGGGATGTCGGGATTTGAATGCTGCGCTCGGGTTTCCTGAAGACGAATTGCGGAATCTCTGCTCGGCCGCGGCAACCGATGGAAAAGTGGTCATGGTGCCAGGCCCACTTCCAATCCTGGTATTGCCCGCCATTATGGAGGCGCTGAAAAAAGAGACGGTTTCTCTCGTGGCCCGATTTCACAGGGACAATCCTCTGCTGCGAGGGATCTCACGGGAAGAATTGCGCAAGAGAGCCTTCGACGGCCTGCCGCCGGAAATATTCCGATTCTGCCTGGAGCAACTTTCCGAGGAACGTCTGGTGGCAATTCACGAAGATATGGTTGCCCAGTATGGCCGCGAGGTAAAGCTCTCCCCGGCTGAGCTCAAAATCAAAGAGATGATTGAAGGGCTCCTGCAGCAGGCAGGCTGGCAGGCTCCTTCCCTGCGGGAGATTCCCGACCTGCTATCCGCGGATGCCAACGGAGTGCGCAAAATCTGTTTCTGGATGTTGAAGGAGAAGATCCTGATCCGGATTTCCGAAGATCTTGCGTACCATGAGAGCACCCTGCGGGCAATGAAAGATCGAATTCACAGCCGCTATCCCGCCGATTCCAGGTTTGGGGTTGCCGAATTCAAGGAACTGTTCGACCTCACACGGAAACATGCCATCCCGCTTTTGGAGTACCTCGATCGCGAGCACTTCACTCGAAGGCAAGGAAGCGACCGAATCATATTATGATAAAATGCGTGACAGGCTACGATTTCACCAATTTCAACAGGCATCGTTGAGATAGCTGATACGGATCGAAATTGGTGAAATCGTAGCCTGTCACGCATTACCGATTTTTCTTGAGGATGCAATCTATGCTGAAACGAACCGCGCTGCTTCTGCTCTTGGGTCTCGGACTCTTGCGACCCCACGCCGCCCAGGAGCCTCCTGCAGATTGGGTCGATCCAGACACTGGGCATCGCGTGCTTCGTCTTTCCTCGGAGCCCGGTAGTTCCACTCTCTACTTCCATCAGAATACCTATTCGCCGGCGGGGGATAAGCTGATCTTCGCCTCGCCCAGCGGGATCGCCGGCATTGACCTTGCGGGCTTGGGACGGAAACCTGTCCAAGCCGAGATCATCGTGCCAGGCGGCAGAGCTATCGCGGTCGCGTACAAAAGCCGCGAGGTCTATTTCACCCGCGCCGGCGCCAATCGCGCTGTATTCGCCGCAAATCTCGATACCAGGGAAATACGAGAGGTCAAAAATGTGCAGGGTACGGTCATCAACTGCGATGAGACCATATCCGGGATGACGGTGAACCAGGAAGATCCATTCGGCAAGACCCCACGCCCGGCGCCCCGGACGATTCTTCCGCAAGCGCAAAGGATGTTCCCAGGGAAGAAACTGGAGGATCTGACTCCCGAACAACGCTTCGCGGCTCAAAAGGAGGACGGCCTCGCCGCCCGTCTGGCCAATCCGGCTTGTCAGGCGTTTGTCTTCACTAACCTCAAGAGTGGCACACAACAAACGGTCGGCTATCAATACGCTTGGCTTAATCATTTGCAGTTCTCACCCACAGATCCCAACTTCCTTCTGTATTGCCATGAAGGCACCTGGCATGAGGTCGATCGCATTTGGACGATTCGCTCCGACGGCAGCGGCCAGAGGCTTATGCACAAGCGCACGATGGACATGGAGATCGCAGGGCATGAGTTCTGGAGCTATGACGGCAAAACCATCTGGTTCGATCTGCAAACACCGCGCAGCGAACGATTCTGGCTTGCTGGCCTGAATTTGGCCTCGGGACAGGAAATCCGCTACCAACTGGAAAGGGATTGGTGGTCGATCCATTTCAACATTTCGCGCGATAGCAAACTGTTCGCCGGTGATGGCGGCGATCCGACACAAGTGGCTTTTGCCAAAGATGGTATGTGGATCAACCTTTTCCGGCCCCAGCCTGACGGCACGTTGCAGCGCGAGCGGTTGGTCAACATGTTAAAGCACAATTATGTGACGAGCAAAGGCGGCGTCGAGCCCAATGTTTCGATCACACCCGATGCCAAATGGATAGTGTTTACCGGAAACATTTTCGGGCCTCGACACGTCTTCGCAGTGGAAATTGCCAAGACAAAGTGATTGAATTGCCTGAATCCGTGGCCTATTGCATCGGCTAACCAGGGACGACATCCATGCGGAACGTTGGCCGTTAATTGACTTCCCCTGTCTGGTCAAGTACTCTACTGGCAGAGAAGGCTGATTCAGGAGGCTGATATGTTTGGGCTTGGCACTCAGGAACTTTTAGTAATTCTGGTGATAGTTGTGATTATCTTCGGCGCCAACAAGATACCTCAACTGGGCAAGGGGCTCGGTGAAGGGATCAAGAATTTCAAGAATGCGATGAAAGCCGGTCAGGAAGAGAACGATAAGAACGATAAACCTAATTCCTGAATCGCAGCGCCGCAGCCCATCAAACAGCTTATTTCGCTTCAGAATTCACCGAATCATTCCGTTCGACTTCTGAAACAGACCAAGACATCAAATAAGATCGCAAAGACTCAAGGATGTGTGTTTGCCGCGCCTTGCTTGGGAACGCTGCGCTAATCGAGCTCTCCACACCTGTAATCAGTCCGATGTAGAATTCTTACTCCAGAGCGCCAATCTTCGTTGATGGCAATCTTCGTCACCTCCAATCTGGGATCCAGGCAGCGCAGGATCCTCTCAAGCGAGTCATGGAAGGAGAACACCGGAGAAACGAGATATATTTTGGGGCGAGCCCTGCTCAAGCGGATCCCGGCGAAATAGCCGCGCCGCTCAAAATCGCCGCTGAGATTGTGTCCGATGACCCTGCCCCAATAGTCCAGCGACTGCAGCGGCAAATCGGGGTCCTCGGTCACCTTGAGTTCCATCACCACCAAGTTCCCTGCGCGGTCGGCGCCGAGAATATCCACTCTGCCCGGGATCTTGCCCAGGTAAACGGGAATCTGCGGGTAAATCGAGCCGGGCACCAATTCAGGAAACAAGAAAGCCGCATCATTGAGCAACAGGCATTCCAGCCAGCGTTCAGCCTGCATCCGGTAATAGGGATGCGCAATCGCGGGGCTGTCTGCTCGGCGATAATAGATGATCTCGTTCACGAGGTTGCGCAGATCCTCAAAGTTTTCCTCGTTCAGTTCCGCCTGTTGCGATCCCACGCCAAAGCAGATATGGTCCCGCTCGGGACCCAGAACTCTGGCAAACTCGAGACCCAGGAGCCGCAATGAATCGTAGTCCTGAAACCTCGGGTAGCGCTGGATCGCGGCGGGAGCAAGGTCCATGACAAGCGCAAGCAGCGTGCTCCACCGGAATGGGCCAAGGACGGGCCAGCGGAAATCGCGATCTTCGATCGGCGCCGGCGGCGGACTGGGACGACACAGCTCCCATGGCTGGGAAACACCCTCCCTGTATTCCCAAACTTCAATCTGCGCTCGATCAGGATTGACGAGCCCGGCCCGGTGACACAGAACGACGGCGTGCTCCTTGGGGACGAGCAAGTGGATCGTCGGCGTTGTATGCAGCAGATTTTTTGCACGCAGGCAGGTCAGCCAGAGCAGGGACTGAGTCAAAACTGCATGCGCCTGAGCCTCGTCATCCATTTCGGAAGAAGCAAGCAAAAGATGATCGGATGCCCCATGCCTCAATCTTATGCGGAGGCATTTGCCCGATAGGCTATGGGCACGATCGGGCGCCTGGGTCGCCGACAGCATCCAGCATCCCGGAAGCAGCGACTGGAGCCACGTACGTGCAACCGGCAGCAGATCGCGGCTCGGTTGTGCTCCTGCCGCGGCTTCCACCCAGGTTACTTGGAGGCTCTCCGATGGTTTACGCCCATCCGCGACCTTGATTTCCACGCTCCCGGCTGCCACATGAACGGCAGAAACCCAGCACACCACGCCGCGCTCAGGCCCGCGCATTCGAAGTAGGATCCTGCTGCCCTCCAGATGCCAGCGGGGCTGCAAGTCATTCCATAGGCCACATTCCGTCCCGCCCCGAGACACCTTCGCTTCCGGATGGACGGAATTAATCCACTCCAGTGCGGCCAGGCTCCGGCGCAGGTAGGCTGCTTTGGCAGACACCCGACCTCCGACACCAGACTTCATGACGTCCATGGCGCCATTCATGCACCAAGTCTTTGCTTCTGGACTGATTGCGGAATAGTAGTTTTTCGAGACGTCTGATTCTTTCAGGAAATGTGTTACAGTAGCGAGCGCATGAACAAAAAAGATCTTGCCTCCGTGGCCACGGGCGGCGATATAACCCGGCTTACTCTGCGCCGCGCACCGTTGAATTTCCTAAGCCTGGAAATGCTCCAGCGGATGCAGGAGCTGCTTGAATCTCTTGGCGACTCGCCTCCCGGGCGCATCCTGGTTATCGATTCCGATTGTGCGGCTTTCAGCGCAGGCCTGGAGATGACAGAGCAAACACAGGATGCAGTCTTTCTCCTGCTTGACCAATACCACGCCGTGGCGCAGATGCTTTGTTCTTTTCCCAGGCCCACTGTTGCGATCGTCCGAGGGGTGGCTCTGGGAGCCGGGAATGAGCTGGCAGCATGCTGCGACTTCGTGCTGGCATCTTTGGAGGCGACGTTTGGCCAGCCGGAAATCAAAGTCGGGACCATACCATCTCTCGCTCCGTTGCTCCTGCCGCAGCGAATCGGACTGCAGCGTACTATGCAAATGATCCTCACTGGAAACCTGGTAGATGCCAAAGAGGCAGAGCTGATGGGGCTGATTTTCCAGGCCGTGCCCGAAGGCGAGCTCGACGCCGCGTTGGAAGAGTTGCTGAACAGCTTCCGCGGATCCTCGCGAGCGGTCATGGAATTGGCGTTGCGCGCCACCCGAAGTTCACGCCTGCGCGAGTTTGAGAGTAACCTGCGCGAGGTGCAGTCGATCTACCTCAACGAACTTATGGATCTGGGCGACTCGGTCGAAGGCATCAGAGCGTTCCTAGAGAAACGGCCGCCCCGGTGGAAACATGAGTAAGATTGACGATTGACGATTGACGATTGACGAATGACGATTGACGAGTAGAGAGCTTTTTCGTCTCCTCAGCGAAATCTGCGGGTGAATTTTCCAGTCCTGTGGCGCCAATGCGCTCCCTCGTTTGAGGTTATTGATGATTGTTCCATCGCGGAATCTGGGCGCCAGATTCCCACGCACCTCGGAGACCGTGTGCACATTAATCGCCACCTCGCCAGGAACGCTGATTTCTTCTATTGCCGCCAGTTTTGGGAGCAAAATTCGCCCGCGGATTCTGCCGGGGACCCGCTTTTTCAATCGTCAATCGTCAATCGTCAATCGTCAATCGTCAATCGTCAATCGTCAATCGTCAATCGTCAATCGTCAATCGTCAATCGTCGATCGTCAATCGTCAATCGTCAATCGTCAATCGTCAATCGTCAATCAGAGTGCCACTTGTTCTGATAGCCAGCGGAGGTAGTCGGGATCGCCGGAGGTGATTGGCATTGAGATCACCTCGGGAACTTGATAGGTGTGTAGCTGGCGAATGCGGGAGCGTACGTCTTCGAATCGCTCTGCGATCGATTTAATGATCAGCAGCAGCTCCCCTTCCTCGCAGATCTTCCCCTCCCAACGATAAATAGACCGGATCCCGGGAATGATGCTGACACAGCCGGCTTCTCCGGCCTCGACCAGAGCTGTAGCGATCCGGCGCGCGAGTTCAGGGCTATCGGTGGTTGTAAAAACAAGAATCGGATTCATATGCTGGATTCCATAACAAAATGGTTGCAACCCATAGTTATTGCTCAGTATTATGCCCCTGTCAGTTCGAAGTCAATCATCTGGTGCGTCCCGGTCGATAATGACACGCTTCAAGAAACGAGTCTCCCACGCCAAGGAAGCTTTCTGCATCATCTGCATTGTCATTTTTCTGCTTATTGGCTTGTTCACCTACCTGGGTCCTGGGGGCTACCTGGAAATGAAGAAGGTCCAGGCTGAGCTGGCCACCCACCAGGCGCGCGTTGATGCACTGCAGAAGTCAAAGCAGGAACGCTTGTATGCAATCGATGAATTGCGCGACGACCGCAAGAGCAATGATGCGATCGAACGCTATCTGCGCAAGAAGGGGTATGGCAAAAAAGGAGAGCTGATCCAGGAAGTTCCCCAACCGGAACCGGATCGGACTCCGGCCAAGGGGAAATAGGAGTATTCAAAACAAGAGCAGCCACGAAGTACAAGAATCCTGCCATTTTCGTACTACTTACGTACAAATCCTTGCCATTTAGGAAAGAAACGCAAAAGATCAACGCAGAGGTCGCAGAAAAAAGTCATTCAAAAGAAAAAAATCCTCTGCGGCCTCTGTGACCTCTGCGTTGAGGCTTTTAAGTTGCGGATATTCCGCTTCGTGTGCTTCGTGGCTGCTCTTGTTTTTAGAGGTTCCAAACGACCTTGCCGCTGACAATGGTCATAACCGGTCCGCCGCGCAGTTTCCAGCCTTCGAAGGGTGTGTTGCGGCTCCGGGAGAGGAAATTCTCGCTCCGGACTTCGGTTTGCAGCTCGGGATCGATTAGGGTGATGTCGGCCAATGTATCTCTGACCAGCGTCCCGCGTTTGAGCTTGAGGATGCGAGCGGGATTAATCGAAAATGCTTGTATCATCCGCTCGATGCTGAGAGTACCCGGGTGTACGAGCCGATCAAAGATCAGGCTTACGGCAGTTTCGAGGCCAATGACCCCGAACGGGGCACGTTCAAACTCGAGACTCTTATCTTGGATAGGGTGCGGGGCATGGTCGGTTGCAATCACGTCGATGTCTCCCGAGACCAGGCCTGCCACTAAGGCGTCGACATCCGCCTGGGTGCGCAAAGGCGGATTCATCTTGGCGTTGGTGTCACGGGAAGCGACGCGCTCTTCGGTCAGGAGCAAGTGGTGGGGAGTAACCTCGCAGCTGATGGCGATTCCCTCTTCCCTTGCACGCTGAACCGTTTTCAGGGCATCACGGGTGGATATGTGGGCGATGTGCACTCGGGCACCCGTCTGACGGGAGAGAATGGCATCCCGCGCCACCTGGATCTCCTCCGCGGCCGGGCTGATGCCCCGCAGGCCGAGCAGCGCCGAATAATGGCCTTCATTCATGCAGCCGCCGGAAGCCAGATCTTTATCTTCACAGTGATCGATGATGGGAATATCGATCGCGCGAGCGTATTCCATGGCGCTGCGCATAAGAGCGTTGTTTTGCACTCCATGGCCGTCGTCGCTGATTGCCACGATGCCAGCCCTGGCCATCTCGCCGATTTCCGCCAGGGATTCTCCGCGGCTCCCTCTTGTGATTGCCCCAATAGGATAGACGGGGATCCTGGAGACCTCCCGCGCCCGCTTGAGGATCAAGGCGGTGATTTCAGCGGAGTCATTAACCGGCTGTGTATTGGGCATGCAGGCCACCGCCGTAAAACCGCCTCGCGCCGCGGCACGGGTGCCGGATTCGATGGTCTCGGCATCCTCGCGCCCCGGCTCGCGCAAGTGAACGTGCATGTCGATAAAACCCGGCGCCACGATGAGCCCGCGAGCATCAACTTCCTGGTGGGCCTGCGTGGAGATGTGTGCGGCAATCTCGGCAATGCAGCCATTTGCAATGCCAAGATCCGCGATCTGGTCCAGTTTCTGCGACGGATCGACAATCCTGCCCTGACGAAGTATAATCTCCATAGTCCCGAGATAGTAGCACCGGTTACCATCGGCTGCAAAGGCGCTCTGATTGCGACACAGTAGAAGCTAAAAGCAGCCACGAATGACACGAATAACCATAGCCGCAACGAAAAGACCTTATCGCAGAGCGCGCTGAAAACCTTTCGTCCTATTCGTGCCATTCGTGGCTAATTTTTTTTCCCACTGCCTGAATCACAGGATCGCGAGAGCGGGAATCAAGTATCGGGTGAAGCCTGTTCAGGAAGCGCACGAATTTTGTGCGGTCTTCTCGATCCGTGCGGTAATATCTTGGCACGGTTGAGGTGGGATCCATAATGTTGGACCGAAGAGTCAAGGTAAAGGATGTACGTGACCTGGGGGCGGCGAACTATCTCTTGACGCTGAGCTCCCCCGAGCAGGCCCGCCTAGCGCACCCGGGACAGTTTTTGATGGTGAAATGCTGCGAGGACGTGGATGAGAATCCTCTCCTCAGGCGTCCCTTCAGTATTTTCGCGGTTCGCCACCATGGTCGCACCGCGAATCCGATCGGACTCGAAATCCTGGTCAAAGATGTCGGAATCGGCACTCACAAGCTTGTGCAGGCGCGGCCGGGTCAGGAACTCTGTACCCTTGGGCCTCAGGGGCACCCATTCCAGGTCCCCAAAGAAATGGGCGGGGAGGTACGCTTCGCTTGCCTGGTCGCCGGTGGGGTTGGGATTGCCGCACTTTACCTCCTTGCCCGCGAGTTGCTGGCAGTGGGGGTCGCTCCGGTGCTGTTTTATGGTGCACGCGGCGCGCCCGAGCTGGTCTTGCGCGATTATTTTGAACGTCTGGGCATCCGGATATATTATGCCACGGAGGATGGATCCCTGGGAGAACGGGGCCTGGTCACTGTGCCGCTGGCAAGATTCCTCAAAGAGCATGGCCGGAAAGGTCTGAAAATGTACGCCTGCGGGCCATGGGCGATGATGCGGGCTTCCCACGCGCTGGCGCATGAATATTCTGTGCCTTGCGATGTCAGTCTCGAAGCTCGCATGGGCTGTTCCCTGGGCGCGTGCATGGGCTGTGTAGTTCAGGCGGCCGGCGATAGTACCCAAGCGCGTTTTATCCGGGTCTGTATGGAAGGACCCGTGATGAACAGCCGCATGATTGATTGGGAGCATCCGCCGCTTTGATCCGGCGGTATTTGCCAACTTGAAGATTCGAGGGCTTCAGAATTCGCACGAATCGTCCGCGGGAGCCTTCGTGGTTATCTGAGGATCCATGAAGAAGATCGCCTCTGTAATGCCGGAAAAATCCGGAAAACAGCCCAAGATGGAGGTAAACATCGGCGGGGTCCGCTTCAAGAATCCCGTGTTAACCGCCAGCGGGACCTTCGCTTACGGCATCGAGTTTGCCCACCTCATGGACCTCAATGCGATCGGGGGAATTGTAGTGAAGGGGATCTCGATGAAGCCTATCGAGGGCAACCCGCCGCCGCGCATCTATGAAACATCCTCGGGCATGCTGAACGCGATCGGCTGGCAGAACATCGGTGCCACAGAATTCGTCTCCAAAAAACTGCCCGCCCTGCAGAAGTACCATATTAACATCATCGTTAATGTCGTTGGGTTCAGCCTCGAGGATTACCTTGAAGTTACACGTTTTCTTAATGACTTTCCCGGCATCGCGGCGCTGGAGTTGAATATTTCCTGTCCCAACGTAAAGCACGGGGGCTTCCATTTCAACAAGGACCCGCGCGATACATATAAGGTCACGGCGAAGACGAAAAAGGCGTCCCCGAATATTCCACTATGGGTCAAACTATCGCCCAATGTGACCGATATCCGGGAATTTGCCCGAGCTTGTGAAGATGCCGGCGCCGATGCCATTTCCGCCATCAACACCTTAGTGGGCATGGCGATAGATGTCGAAAAAAGACGGCCGCGCCTGCACTTTGTCACTGGGGGGCTTTCTGGCCCGGCGATCAAGCCTGTGGCTTTGCGCATGGTTTGGCAGGCAGCCAGCGAGGTGAAGATCCCTGTGATCGGCATGGGAGGCATTGCCAACTGCGAGGATGCATTGGAATTTCTTATTGCGGGAGCGCGGGCGGTACAGGTCGGCACTGCAAATTTCTATAATCCTGCCGCATCCCAGCAGATCGCACTTGGGCTCGAGGAATATTGCCGGTCGCGCGGCATCAAGGATATCAACAGTATTGTGGGGAGTCTGCAGGTATGAAGGAAGCCCGATCGCGCCTGATAGTAGCTGTCGACCTGCCGGATCGAAACGCCGCCCTCGCGGCCCTCGACCGCCTGTCGGGCCATGTGGGATATTTTAAGCTGGGGTTGGAGATTTTCGTGCGCGAAGGCCCGGCGCTCGTCGAGGAGTTTGTGGCGCGGGGAGAAAAGGTATTTCTCGACCTGAAGCTGCATGACATTCCGAACACCGTTGCGGGTGCCGTACGTTCCGCTTGCCGCCTCGGGGTTGGCATGCTCACATTGCATGCGGCGGGCGGAAGAAAAATGCTCGAGTCCGCCCGTGAAGCGGCTCAAGCATCTGCCACCCCGCCTCTGCTGCTGGCGGTCACGGCTTTGACGAGTCTTGCCCCCGACGACGCATTGAGTATAGGAATCAGAGATCCGCTTGCTTCCTGGGTGGAAAAACTGGCAGAATTATCTTTTCAGGCGGGAATCCCGGGCCTTGTGGCTTCCTCTCATGAGCTCACAACCTTGTATGCGAAGTTTGGCGGCTCCATGAAGCTGGTAATTCCCGGTATCAGACCCGGCGGTAAACCTACGCAGGACCAGGCGCGCACCGCCAGCCCGGCAGACGCGATACGGGCAGGCGCTGACTTTCTGGTCGTGGGGAGACCGATACTCCAGGCTCCGGATCCAACCTTGGCGGCAGACAAGATTGTCGAGGAGATTGCGGGAGCGCTGCTGGAAAGACAGAAACCGTGAAATATCTCCGAGCGGTCAGCGTATTTAAGATTGCGTCACAAATCTGGCGGTAGGGCTAAGACTCTGTTTATCAGAGCCATTCGGCACGGGTAGGCCGTGGGGATAAGTCCATCCGAACCTAATAAAGTGCCCGGCATTTTAGTGCCGGGAGGAGTCCAATCGGACCTGTAAACCGTGCTCGATCAGGCTCTTAGATCCATCAACGAACACAAAAGGAGAAACCATGAAGAAAGCGTTATTGTTACTCGTTCTAGCACTCGGCCTGGTTGCTGTCGTCGTGGCCGGGATCGATTTCAGCGGTACCTGGGTGATGAATGCTGAAAAGTCTACGGCGGCTAATCCTGCGCCTCCCGCTGGCGGTGGTGGCGGTGGCGGTGGCGGCGGCCGTGGCGGCGGGATGGGAGGCGACATGACCATCAAACAGGCGGGCAATGTTTTGACGATCAGCCGTACAATGGGCCAGAACGTCATGGAAACGGCCTACACCATGGACGGCGCTGAGCACACAGTTACCACACAGCAGGGCGACACCAAGTACAAAGCCGTGCTGAGCGGAAGCTCCGTTCATATCACTGGGACAACGACCAGTCAGAGAGGCGACCGCCCCGTAGATACGACATACGCCTTGTCCGATGATGGCAAGACGTTGACGGTTGACAATGTAAACCAGGGCCAAAATGGCCCAACCACCCGCAAGTCAATCTATGACAAGAAGTAGTCAAGACATCGATCACTGGATCGAGGCTTGACTGAAAAAGCTGGCCACAGCGGATCATGTTTCGATATAGTCCGCTGTGGCCCCTTCAGAACAGACCGCTTTCGGGGCGCCGCATAAAGCGCCACCCCCGTATGTCCTGGAAAAACCTCCCATCAAGATTTCTGAATATTGATGTAGTTCAGTCGGCTTGAGCCGGATTGCATCCAGAGTCGGAGTAAGCCTTTTGACAAAGGCCTCGGATCATGGAGCTTTCTTCGAATAGAATTGCCCGCTGCTGCTGACAGCTATTTCTTCCGCGCCTTCTCTTTGCGCCATTTATCCCAATACGCCTTCATCCGCGTCGCCCGGCGGGCTCGTTCCTCCTTCGAAAAGCGCGATCGCTTCCGCGCTTTTCCCACTTTCGGGGAAATGGAGGCAGGCGCTGCCGCGGACAGTACCACTTTCGTTTTCTTGCCCCGCTTCCATTCACGGGTCAAGGCCGCGATCTCCTCATCGAGTTGTCTTTTTTTATTTTCGAGAGACTCAAGCGCCAATTCCAATATTCTCAACCGTTCACTCGGCATATAGAGAGTCCTTTCGCAGAATGTTTATATTTATGTGCGGTACCTGTAAGTACTACACGCATCTGTACAAGTCAATAAAGATCGATGAGTTGCATGTGTGCCAAACCGTTGCAGTCTCTCGTGCGCCGGGGGTGCGCCGAGGCGCATTAAGATTTATTGTCTTTTTAAAGCAGCCACGAATGACACAAACCATTCGTGCCATTCGTGGCTGCTTTTGCAGTTTGGAGGCCAGGTATTTTAGAAGCGCGAAAAAGGTGCTAATCATCTGCAAATATGCGT